>Ga0335078_10007110_pt1 | contig 16584 bp, 11 predicted proteins | sample Lox_Sample_32_FD_206711 | JGI IMG/M metagenome (GOLD analysis project Ga0335078, IMG submission 206711) | Soil microbial communities from Loxahatchee National Wildlife Refuge, Florida, United States - Lox_Sample_3.2 | ecosystem: Environmental > Terrestrial > Soil > Wetlands | place: USA...
AGAAACAGACCTTGCCGGGGTTGAGAATATTGTTCGGGTCAAAGATGGCTTTCAGCCGCTTCAGCGCTTTGACTTCTTCGCTGTCCTGCCGGTACACCATATCGGCCCACGGCCCGTAAGGCCTGCTGAAAAAGGCGCCATTCGCCATGAGGGTCTCCGATGCGGTCATGAAAAGCTGGCGGAGAGCGTCCATTGCGCCCACGTCCGTTTCGTCGCATGGCAGGTTGATTTCGCAGTGGCACCCCCTTCCCTGGACCATGGGCTGGATGTAGCAGCCTACGTCGTCCGCCGGGTATCGGCTGTGGGAAATCATTCCAGCCACCAGAGAGACGAACTCCGGGACCCGGCTGAGGGGGGAGAGAAAGAACAGGTCCCGGCACGAGCCTTTGCGGCGGAGCTTCCAATAGGGCGTCCCTGTCCATGGCTCCGACAGGAGCCGAAGAAGACGATCTTCCTTACCCTCGGCGCCCGGAACGTGGAGCAGAGGTTGAAGCCCCAGGTCCTGGCAGATATCGATGAGATACCGCTCCTGTATGGCGACTCTTTCCTCCGGGCGCCTCTCGTAGCCGGCCACGCAGGCGATGACGGTCCAAGCCGGGAGACTCCTTCGCAGCCCGTCAAAGTCGGAGAGCCGGTCCTCGGCCAATATTGAGGCGAGATAGACATTGTCGACGGCCAGGCACTCATCGACGACCCTCTGCCTCAGGAGCCTCTGCAGAGGCTCTGCCAGGGCCGTGGAATCATGGAGAGGAATGAAATAGAGCCTCTGCATGGTGGGGAGCACCTCGGTCTTCGTGACGATCCACGTGACAAGGCCCATGGTGCCCTGCGCGCCGGAGACGAACCTGAAGAAGTCTATCGATCCGGGACCCCAGGGGTTCACCTTGTCGGCCTTGAGCGTCTCGAGCGTACCCGGGCCTGACGCCGAGCCAGTCCGGAAATCGTCTCCGGTGCCATAGACGACCTCCAGGGTCAAAAGCGGGTCTAAGTAATCATACTGATACTTGGGGATGAGGACAGGCTCTCTTTCGAGCCGGCTTGCAAGGACCGATTTCGACGCCGGAGGCAGGAGGGGCATATCGAGCCTCAGCCCTTGCTTTCGCAGCTCAGGCACGAGCTCCCCAAAGGTAACGCCCGGCTCCACCATGGCGTACCTGTTCTTCCGGTCGATCTTCAGGATGCGCTTCATCTTGCTGAAGTCAACCACAACGCCGCTAAGGCAGGGAACGGCATCACCGTTAAATCGGGGGCTCCCGGAGCTGACGGGCGTCAGGGGGACCATGAGTTGATTGGCCAGTCTGACGATTGCCTGGACGTGCTCTTTCGTTTCCGGAAAGATCGCCAGCGCAGGGCTCTTCCCGGAGACAAAGCTGTGGTCTTTCCCGTAGCCATCGAGGACCGCCTTCTCTTCCACAATGTTCTCCGGCGCCACGACTGCCGCCACCCCATCCCTGAAACGGGCTACAGCCTCAATCTGAGACACAGTCACTCCATCCTCTTAGCTTTGGGTACGTAAGGGCAAATCATCATCCCCCGATGAACGCCCTCTGGACGAGCTTGTTGGCCATGAGCTCGGTGATGTTCCCCTCGAGTACAATCCTGCCCACCTCGATCACGTAGCCCCTTTGCGTCACTTCCGTGACCAGGCTCGCGTTCTGCTCGACCAGGAGGACGCTGATCCCTTTTTCGTTGATATCCTTTATTGTCTGCGCCAGCTCTTCGATGATGATGGGAGAGAGCCCAAGGGAAGGCTCATCGAGCAGAAGCAGCTTCGGGCTCGACATGAGCCCCCGCGAGATGGCGAGCATTTCCTGCTCGCCGCCGCTCAGAGTGCCCGATTTCTGGCTGAGCCGCTCCTTCAGTCTGGGAAAGAGCTTGAAGACCGCTTCGAGGTCCGCCTCTATTCCTGCCTTGTCGTCGCGAAGATAGGCCCCCAGTTTCAGGTTGGCCAGAACGCTCATGTGGGGGAAAAGCCTCCTCGCCTCAGGCACGTGGACGATGCCCCGGCGAACGATCTCGTGGGTGGGGAGCCCGTCTATCCGCTCGCCCTTGAAAAAAATCCCGCCCCGCCTTATCGAAAGCATGCCCGAAAGAGCCTTCAGGATCGTGCTCTTCCCCGCCCCGTTGGCGCCGATGATGCCGACGACTGCACCCTCTTCCATCTGTAGGGAGACGTCCCTGACTGCTTCGGCCTCTTCGTAATGTATCGTGATGTTCTTTACTTCAAGCAACATGTTTTCCCGTTCCAAGATAGGCTCGAATGACCCGTTGGTCGGCCCTCACCTCGTCCGGGGAGCCGACGGCAATCTTTTTTCCCATCTGCAAGACCACGATTTTCTGGCAAAGGCTCATCGCTGCCCGCATGTTGTGCTCGATGAGGAGAATGGCCGTTCCCCGTTCGTAAATTTTCCTGATGAGGACTATTGCGTCGTCAACTTCCCCCGCGTTCATCCCCGACAAAGGCTCGTCTAGAAGCAGGAGCTTGGGATCCGCAGCCAGCGACAGGGCCATGCCGAGAATCCTCTTATGTCCATACGCAAGGTTTCTCGCTCGCCGATCTCTCATCGAGTCCAGACCGGCAAAATGCATGATCTCCGTGGCCCTCTCTTCAAAGCGCCTTTTCTCTTTCCGGCTGGACGGCGTATGGAGAAAAGCCCCCCAGAAGCCGACCGTCTTCTTCAAATAGCACGCGGCAACGATGCTCTCAAGAACGGTGAAGTTCGAGAAGATGTTTGTCGCCTGAAAGGTGCGCACGACGCCCGCCGCTGCGACCGAATGCGGTTTCTTGTTCGTGAGGTCCCTGTCGTTGAAGACGATCTTTCCCCGCGTTGGCCTCAAGAAACCCGTTATCAGGTTGAACACGGTCGTCTTGCCGGCACCGTTCGGGCCGATGAGCCCGACCAACTCTCTCTCCCTCACTTCGAAATCGACACTGTCGACGGCGGCCAGCCCGCCGAAATGCTTGGTCAGACCTTCGATTCTGAGCGTAGCGAAGCCTCCTTCCTGACTTTTCTGATGCGTTCCGGCAGGCTGACCACCCCTTCGCGCAAGAAGAAGATAATGATGAGCAGTATGGCGGCAAAGACAAACGGCTCATATTCCTGCAGCCCGCTGGACAGCTCAGGCACAACTGTGAGTATGACGGCGCCGATGATGGGACCGGGGAATCGTCTGATTCCCCCGACAACCATGTACATGAGGACGTATATTCCCCCGAGGTAGCCGAAGCTGTCAGGATTGATCCCGGTATAGTAATGACCGTAGAAAGCGCCGACGATTCCCGCAAAAAAGCATCCGATGCCGAAGGCGAGGATCCTGTAGCCGGCGGTGTCAACGCCGAGGCTCTCCGCCAGGGAGTCGCTCTGCTGCACGGAAAAGAGGGTCGTGCCGATGCGGGAATGCTCCAGGGCGTAGAGGATCAGCAGAGAGACCAGCGCGAGGAACAGGATCAAGTAGTAGTAGTGAGCCTTAATCGAGAAATCGATGTTCAACAGCCCCGGAATCACAAAAGCCCCCGGCCGGGGAATGTCGAGGATGCCTGAAGCACCTCCGGTCAGCCGTTTCCATTCCTGCACGATGAGCCGGATGAACTCGGAAAGGAAGAGCGTCACCATGGTGAAGTAGATCCCCCTCAGCCTCACGAAAGGGATGCCTACGAGGATGGCGAGAACCATTGCGCTGAGTCCGCCCAGAGGCATGGCCAGCCAGAAGGATAGGCCCGCCTTTACGGCAAGCAAGGCCGACGTGTAGGCGCCGACGCTCATCATGCCTGCGTGGGCAAGGGAAAGCTGGCCGCTCGTTGCGATGAAGCGCAGGCTGGCCGCGAGAACGATATTGATCCCTATCGTGATGAGGACGTGGGCCAGGTAGACCCCCGTCACGAACGACGGCAGCGCACAAAGCGCGATGATGAGAGCCGCAAGGCCTAACCCTTTTGTCAACCTCTTTCTATTCATGTCCCATGAGCCCCTGAGGCCTGAGCAATAGAATGAGCACGATGACGACGAGCCCGATGATGTTGGCCATCTGGACCGATGCCAGCGGGGTGATGAGACCGTCCAGCAGGCCCAGGATAAGCCCTCCTATGATCGCGCCGGGAATGCTCCCCAGGCCGCCGAGGATGATTACTTCGATCCCCTTCATCAGGGCGAAACCGCCCATGTAAGGCGTCAGGTTGAATATAGGCCCCGTCAAACCCCCGGCGGCAGCCGCAAGACCGCAGCCGAGGAACATTGCGACCGAGGAAACCTTGTTGACGTTAATGCCCACCAAAGCTGCAGCGTCCCGGTCCTCCGAGACGGCGACCATCGCCTGGCCGACCTTCGTTTTGCCGATGAAGAGAAGGAGAGCTATCACGAGCACGACGCCGACGATTATGGTCAGCAGCCTCTCCCATGAGAGCCTTGCTCCGAAGATAATCAGCACGCCCTCTGCCGCGCTCGGAATGTCTTTGTAGCCCGGACCGGCCACGGCGACAATCCCCGTTTGAAGAATGAGGATGAGGGCAGTGGTGGTGATAATGGCGCCCTCCATGTCCCTGCGGAACGGACGAAGGAAGAACCTCTCAAGGAGCACTCCCAGCAGGGCAACGGAGACAATCGAGATAAGCAAAGCCGGGAAGAAGTTGAGGCCGGCGACCACGCAGAAGAAATAGACGACGTAGGCACCGACCATGTAGACTTCCCCGTGGGCCAGCTGCACGATCCCAACGATGCTGAGCACGAGGGTGAGCCCCATGGCGACCAGGATGTAGAGCCAGCCCGACGTCAATCCGTTGAGTATGTTCTGCGCCCACATGGCGGTTTGTCTTCACTCCTTTAGGTTTTTGGCTTCCACCCCTCTTAAGGTATATCCGGCACGAACCAGCCGATATGCTCCATCTCGCCCTTGTTGAGCCTGGTGACGGCAAAGGGGAGAACGCCGATGTGGTTGATCCCGTAGGACTGCTGCCCCCCCATTTTCCCGGGACCTGCCGACGATTCGAAGTGATCCATCTTTTCCCACGTCTTTGCCACTGCGGTCGGATCGAGGCTCTGCGCCTTCTCGATGGCCTGTATGAGCCACCAGAAGGAATCCCACTGCCTCAGGTAATCGAAGTTGCACTCTTTGTATTTCTCGATGCACATTCTTCTGATGTCCTTGATCATGGGCGTCATCTTCGCGCTGTCGACATCCGGGGCAGGCAGGATGCAGTCGGTTGCGTTGGATTTTCCTGCGATGCCGCGAACCGTTCCGGGAGAGGTCGGGGAGAGGTTGAAAATGGGGCCCGTATACCCCAGCTCCCTGGCGGTCTTGAGTATCCCACCCATGAGGTGAGGCAGGGCAGTGCAATAAAGGGCGTCCGGTTTCGAGTTGAGGACCTTCGTGATCACGGGATAGAAGTCCTTCGTCGTGACATCGTACATATCGGCGCTGGCGACGGTGAGCTTGGCCGCTTCGATTGCTTTCTTTACCTTTTCAAGCAGAAAATCGGTTGCCGGACCCTCGATGAAGAGGATGCCGACCTTCTTCGCGTTGGGGTAGGCCTTCGTTTGGTAATTCAAGAGGGAAGGCGCAAAATCCCTCGGTACGACGGGCACGCGGAATGTGTAGGGCGTCTTCGCGTTGACCTCCATGGGCGACCCTTCGCCGTGCCATATGCTCCTCACGACGTGGGCCGGCTCCGTTACCGAAGCGATCGCGGCGGCCGTGGGCGGGCTGATGGTCCCCACCATGAAGTTGACCTTATGAAGCTGGACGAGCTTGTTCGCTGCAGTTATCGCCGTATCGATGGTATCCTTCTCGTCTTCGACAATCAGCTCGACCTTGTACTTCTCGCCTTTGATCGCGACGCCGCCTTTGGCATTGATCCATTCGGCCGCCAGCTGAGTGATCCGCACGCTCGGTATGCCCGCCGTCGAAGACGGCCCGGTAAGAGGCGCCGTGACGCCGATCTTCAACGTTTTCGGATCTGCAGCCGAGCCTTGCGTTGCCCCGACCGCCAGGATCAAGAAAAACACCGGAAATCCCACCGCCAACGTCAATAAGAACTTTTTCATCTTTCCCCCCTGTGAACAAGTTCTGCGGCCGGCTTGCCTTCGGCCTTTTTTCATTCGTCCCTAGCCGTGATATAGCTCCCCGAATCGGCTGCTCCGTTCGGGTCGAAAGCTTTCTTGATCCTCCTCAGCCAGACATGGTAATTGGAGGCCGCGGGGCCGAAAATGTCATGCAGCTCGTCTCCCGTCACGAAGAACGGTACGCCCGCGCGCTCGTTCACAGCAAGCTTGACCGACTCTTCGTTGAGATGCTTGACACCATCGAGAGAGGCGGGGTTCGCAGAGAATCGATAGAGGACCTCCGCGTGCGCGAGGTTCCCATACTCTTCGGTCCAGGGGAAGGCTTCGGCACCGTCGTCGAGGATGAGGTCCTTTTTCTGGAGCTCCCTCTTTACCTTTGCGATGTCCCGGGCGAGCCTCACGACCGGGACGAATTCGTTGTGCCCCGGGAAGACGCCGCTATGGTCTCCCGTGGCGCGGAAGGTCTCCCTGATCGAAGCCGTAATCCTGATGAAGCGCCACATCTGCGCCCCGCCAATCGCCGGGTCTTCCATGGCCGGAAGCGAGGTTCCTCCAGTCGAATCAATGATCGCTTTCAGGACCTTCGTCCTGTAAGCAAACTCCCTGTCGGAGCTGCCGTTAATAATGACGATGAAGCCGGGACCTTTCACTTCTTTCGAAAGCCTTGCGAAAAGCTCTCGCTCTTCCTGATTGCTCGTCGCCATGTTGGAGGCGATCATCGCTATGGGAAAACCCATCAGCTCGAAGGCAATCTCGCTTTCGCTGATCTGCCGCATCGCCTCGGCTCGGCTCTCCATGGTAGGGAAGGAAAAATAGCGGATTATAAAGCGCGGCGGGATTTCACTCGGACGATAGCTGGGCGAGGCCCCCTCGATGGGGAACGTTGCAGGTCCGGGCCAGTGATAGATTTTTGTCGCCGCCTTCGTGTAGACCCCCATTCCACTAAAGGGTGTGATGGAACCCCTCACGACGCCGCGCAGGGAAGGGCCGGGCCCATCCCCGCAAAACCACTCCCCTGTCGATCCCAGAGAACCCGTTCTCACGACGTCGCCTTGGGGCGTCACCCATTCCAGGGCGAGCAGACTGCGCTCCCCGTTGCTCGTCGAGTGCGCCGTGTGGCCCGTTCCCCAGTGCGCCGCAATGGGAAGGGCAGAGGTCTGCGAGCCTCCCCCTGTGATATTGCAATTCAGCCCGATCTTCATCAGCTCTGCCTGCAATTGGGCGCCGATCACGTAAGGCTCAATCACAGCGTACATATTCTTCTCATTGATTTCAAGAATCCTGTTCATCCTCCGGAGGTCGATCTGAATGACCCCCGGTTCCCACACCATGTTGCCGCCGATCCATCCTGTGCTGAAAGCCTTAAACTTCAGTCCGTGGTTATTGCATAGCCTGACTGTCGCCTGGACCTCCTCAGTCCTTCCCGGGAGAACGACCGCTTCGCACCTCAGGGCGAACCTTCCGCACTCGTCCTCATTCGTATCCGGCGCGAGCGACTTCCTCGCTTTCAACACGATCCCCGTCCATGCATAAGCATCCAGAATCGCCGGCTCTTCCGAGATGTTATCGGGCCCGACGATGTCTTCGAAGGCTCTATAAACTCCTTTCTCTAGCGCCATGTCTTCATCCCCTCGTCATATGGCTTTTCCCAGCACTTCGGCAATGTCGAAGACTTTCATGGAGCTTCCGTGCTTTCTTGCAGAAGACCTGAAGGCTCGCTCGCACCCCGGACACGCCGTGACAAGCGCCTCCGCGCCTGTCGAAAAGGCTTCCTCGATTCGCTCGTTCGCCGTCCAAGCCGCAAAATCGGGGTTCGACTCCGCCACTCCGCCACCGGCGCCGCAACACCAGGCATACTCTCTTCTTCTCCCCATTTCCAGAAGCTTCACCCCCGGAATGCTCGTCAGGATTTCTCTGGGCGGGTCGTAGACGCCGCGTCCGCCGCGCCGCAGCTCCTTGGGCGGGTCGAACAGCCTGATGTGGCCGGGTATCTCTCTTCCGTCCCAATGAATGTACGGCTCCCCGAGCCTTCCCAGATGACAGGGGTCGTGATAGACGACCTTGACCTCGAGCCTTTTGGACGGCCTTATTTTTCCTTCTTTTATCAAGCGGTTGAAATACTCCGTCGTGTGGAGCACCTCGACGCCGCCTTTCACTCCAAACCTGTCGTAGAGCACGCTCAGGGCCTGAAAACAATCGGCGCATCCCGTCACGACGACTTCCGCCCCCGATCTCTTCAACTGGTCCGTCTTTCTCTCGGCTGCTTTCAGGAAGTCTTCTTTATAGCCCATCTCGTAGGCCCGGCCCCCACAGCAGAGCTCTCCCCGCGCGATCCCCACGTCCACACCGGCTTTTTTCAGAAGGGCAAGCGTCGCCCTCGCCGCGTTCCACTGCTCCTGATCGGCGCGCGTCCGGCAGCCGGCGTGGTAAACGACCTTCGTTTTCTTCTCCTCGACGTCCGGTACATCGAGACCCTCGGCCCATCGGTTTTCGGCGGCGGTCCCGACCATAACGCCTTTTGCGCGCAGATTGTCTCTCAACCGGTCGAGAACGGGGAGGCTCCTTCCGCTCTCAACGCAGGTTATCCTCATTTCGTTGATCGGGTCGAGGACTTCCATGTCCATCATATACTTGCAGGAGACGTCGCAGCCACCGCACATCTGGCAGTCATACAGCACCTTGAGGAATGAGTCGCTGTACTCGAAGCGATGCTCCAGCATGCCGACCGCCATGCCGATCCTGCCGCCCCCCGAATAGGCATGGAGATTGTATCTCGCAACGCTGGGGCAGACATCCGCGTATCTATACCCTTCAATCCTTTCGAGGGGGATGAACTTGCAGCACGAGCACCGACAGCACATCTCCATGGTTCGCTTGCAGTCCGCCAACGCCATCCCTTTTCCTCCTCAGCCTACCGCATGCGGCCTCTTAAGTGCCGCCTCTATCTTTCCGAATCCCTCTCTAGAAGCAGAGCTTCCCCGGATTCATGATGTTGTTCGGGTCGAAGACCGCCTTGATCTTCGTCAGGGCGCGGGCCGTCGCCGCATCTCTGTTCATCATCGTGCGGGCGCTCTCCCCGTAAGGTCTGGAGAAAAACGCGCCCGCCGCGGCCAGCTTCCCCATGGCTTTCCTGTCCAGCTCTCTGACCCGCTCAGACTCGACGGCGTCCCGGAGATCATAGTAGATATTGAACTCGCAGTGGCAGCTTGTGCCCTGCACTATGGGCTGAAGGTAGACGCCCATCTCTGTGGCGGCGTATCCCGCGTCACCGGCCAACCCGGCCATGAGTTCCATCAAGCCGGGGAGCTTGTCGTAGACGGTCAGGAAGAATATGTCGTGACATCCACCCCTCTCCCGCAGCTTCCAGTAGGGTTCCGCAGAAGGACGGCGCACGACGTCGAGGAAGAGGGATGCAGGAATCCCGGAGAGCACGGGCACAGGGTCGACTCCCACGCGCCTGCACACGTCCCGGATATCCTTTATCTGGTAATCGAGCCTCTCTTCCGGCAGGTAGTCGTACCCGGCGGTGCAGAAAAGGAGTACCCAGGGAGGCAAACTCTCTTTGGCCTCGAGGCAGCTGTCGGGCCACTTTTCCGCGAGGAGCGCCGCAACGTTGGCGCGATTGAGGAGAAGACATTCGTTGACCAATCGCAGCTTGACGAGCCAGTGAAGAAGCTCCGTCATCCGCTCAAGGTCACGGGAGCCGACGAGAAAAGATTCCTCGATGCGAGGGCGGACCTCGCAGGCCACGGATGCCCAAGTGACCACCCCCATCGTGCCCTGGGCCCCCTGGATGATCCGGTGAAACGATGCCTGAGAAGGCCCGGACGACGCCCTCTGAGCGCTCCCGGCCCGCCACTGTTCCTCTATGGTTCCCGGCCCGGCTGCGGAACCTGTTCGGAAGACGTCGCCCGTGCCGAAAACAATTTCGACGCAGGCCAGAGGGTCCGATATGTCCCAGTGGTACCTCGGGATGAGGACAGGCTCTCTTTCAAGGAGGCTGCCGACGACGGACTTCGATTGACGCGGCGCCAGAGGCGCGTTGAGCCTGAGGCCCTCCGCGTCCGTTGCCGCAATCAGCTCGGCGAACGTCACCCCGGGCTCGCACATGGCGACCCTGTTCGGCCGGTCGACCCTGATGATCTTCTTCATTCCGCTCAAGTCTATGACAACTGCGCCTCCAGCCTCGGGAACCGTGTCGCCCCTAAAATGGGGGCTGCCCGAGCTGACAGGCGTCAGGGGTGTCCGGGTTTCGCACGCGAGCTGCACGATCTTCTGCACATCGCGGGCGTTTCTCGGCCTTACCACGCAATCGGGCATCACCGGGTGGGAAAAGCTCATGTCTTTCGAGTATGCCTCGAGCACCTCCGGCGCTTGCGCGACGTGCCTTGCGCCGACAATTCCGACCAATTCATCATAAATCATGTATGCCTCTCTTTGCAGACTGGAGCATACCGCACGGAAGGCGCGATGTTTTACAAGCCTCCGGCTTCCTTATTTGAGCGCCAACCTGAAGCGCATGGTAGAGACTACCGCCGCTTCGGCTACTTTCGCGTCATACTTTAGGGTGATTTAAGGGTGAGGGGAGAGCGTCGGTGCCGGTGAGAAGGAAGGTGAGGGCGCGATTCCCGTTATCTTCTCAGCTGTTTCCGAGGAGCTGCAGGTCCTTGGCCCGGCGTATTGCCTGAACCCGCGTCTTGACATCTAATTTATCGAAAATATGCCTGTTGTGGGTCTTGACGGTGTTGAGAGAGACGCACTCTCGCGCGGCGATCTCCTTGTTCTGGAAGCCGGCTGCGATCAGCCGGAGCATTTCGATCTCCCTTTGGGTGAGCCCTTCTCCGCAATGGCCTTTTCCCGGTGTCAACGCCGAGGCGTTGCGCTTCCTGCAGGCATCGGAATCCAGGTTCGCGAAGAACTCGGAGATCCGGCTGTCACGCGAGTGTGTGCGCGTCATTTTGGTGAGGATAGGGGCATAATTGAGGACCATCCTAATATACCCCTCATTCTCGCAGAGCTCTATCGCCTGCGCCAGAAGAGCGTCGGCATGCTCCGGACGGTCAAGGCCGTAGAGGGCGACCGAGCGCATGAGATCAATATCGATGACCGGCATCATCATGTTCCGGGTTATACACGTTTCGCGCAGGGCTTCAAGCTTGCGGAGGCTTTCCCGATAACGCTCCTGTCTTAGCAAAAGGCCCGCCCGGGTCAGATAATCAAGAATGAGCTGGAATGAAAACGGCTGTTCCGGAAGGCTCTCCCTGCTCCTTACCCAGCGCTCGAGCCACGTCGCGTCTCCCTCGCCGATGAAGGGATAGGCGGCGCACGCCTCCATGACGACTACGAGGTTCTGGTTTCCCGTTGCCCTCGACGCCCTTCGCATCTCGTGCACCCACGCCTCCGCCTTTAGGGGGTGCCCGGCAGCCATGTGGATGGACGAGAGGAGGAGTTGGCCCTCCAGGAGGAAGGAGACTGCCCCTGTCTGTTCCAGGTACCTCACCGCTGCGGTCGTGTATTCCAGTGCCTTCCAGAGATCGTTTCTGCAATAGAGAACCCACCCCATGGGCAGGTAAAGGGCTGACTTGAGCCCGGCATCGGAAAGCCCCTTCCGGTCGAGAAAGAGAAAGGCCTCTTCAAGGATGGCGCTCGCCCGATGGAGATGGCCCTGCCATCGCTCGACGTCGGCGGCGAACTTGGACCAGACCATCCTGAACCAGGCGTTTTCGTAGGAGAAGATCACTTTCCGCGCCTCCGCCAAGCCTTGGGAGGCAGAATTCAGATTGCCCCGGAAGAATTCGGACCGTGCCAGTGCGAGCTTCATCATACCGGAGACGAGCCTGTCTTCCAGCAGGACCATCGTGAGATGGGAGCCGGCCAGATCGCGGTAGTAAGGCAGGGTAGACTTGTAGTACGTCAGCAAATCCCGGCAGAGTCTTCTTTTGTTGTCGTCGTATCGTTTGAACGCCTCAGTCTCATGACTCTCGATGTCCTCAATGACATTCTCCACATCGACAAGCTTGTGCGACTCCATCCCCATGGTACAGGCGTTAAGGCGAAGCAGGGGGCGCTCTGCGATCGTTTCCAGCGGGAGCCTGCCGAACCACCGCAGGTAAAAGCCGAAGTCCCGCCCGTCATAGAGCCAATAGTCTTCCATCACGTCCGCTGCAAGCTCGAAATCTCCGGCTGCGAAGGTATACTGAAGGGCCTCTTCGAGGTAGCCCTTTCTCGCGAACCAAGCGGCAGCCTTCTTCTGGGTCAGGCGCGCCGCGCCCGGCGTCGACCGACGGGCCCTCTCCCTGATGGCTTTGGAGAAAAGGTGGTGATAACGAAACCACCTGTGATCCGGATCGAGAGGGATGAGAAAAAGGTTGGTCCTGTGCAAATGGTCGAAGATCGCGGGTATGTCGGAGAGGCCCGTGATCTCCTCGCAGAGGTCCACGTTGAATCTGTCTAGAAATGATGTGGCACAGAGGAATTCCCTGACGTGTTCGGGCTGCACGCCGATCACCTCGTCCATGAGATACTCCGTCGATTCCCGCCGGACCTTTTGCAGCATTTCGTCCAGCTCGAAAGGAGTCTTCTTGCCGCTCACGGAGATGCCGAAGAGCTGCAAAGCGGTAACCCAACCCTCGGTATAGCTCCTCAGCTCGCGGATCTGCTCTCCGGACAGCTTGACGGGGATTGACTGTTGAAAAAAAAGCTCCGTTTCCGCGTCGGTAAACTGAAGGTCCTTGTCGGATAGCTCTACGAGTTGATTCCTGACAGCGAACGCGGCGACAGAAAAAGGAACGGCATGGCGGCTCACGATAACGACGTGCGTTTTATCGGGAATGTAGTCGAGGAGGTATTTCATGGCGCGGTGAATCTCCGCGCACTCGATCGCATGATAATCGTCGAGGACAAGATAGTTGTCTGCGTCGATGCGGGTGAGGCTGTCAAGAATGAGAGGGATGACGTCTTCCTGCGAGAGCCTTCTCTGTAGCGCAAGCGTCGGTTTCATGGCCAAAGCTACCTTACTGTCCAAGCCGCTCAAGCTGGTAATGAGGTAGCGGAAAAATGTGTCCGGCTCGTTGTCGGTCGTGTCGAGGGAATACCAGGCTACGCGGAGTCCGTCCCGGGCTATCCACTGGCAGACGAGAGATGTCTTTCCGCAGCCGGCCGCGCCCGATACTACAAACAAACGGCGGTCTTTCCTTTCCGAGAGGCGATCGACGATGCGGTCTCGATGGAGCATCCCCGCCTTGAGAGGCGGAACGTGGAGCTTGGTGCCAATGAGCACTCGGTGGAAGCGGCTTCGCGCCGGGCCGGTTCTCGGTTCCTTTGCAGATGATTCCACTGGAACCCCCGCCATTAGTAGATTTCGGGTCAAATCGGCTGTTTTGGCTATACTAGTGCCATTGTACGCCGATTCTCCTTATTAAAGCAAGCGAATCGGAGACCATCAGAGCGGATTCTACGAGACAACGGGCAGTACCATACGTATTTCGGAGTAAGGATATTGAGGGCGGCAAGTCGGTTGCCAGAGGATATCTCTGCTATGCAGTGCATCCCTTCTACCAATCAAACGGTATTCAGTACATTATTAGCTGGTAATGGCGAAAAACGCAGGTCAAGCGCGCTTGAGCACCTGTCGGTGTTCTCGCCAAGAGCGTAATCTCCTATGATAAAAGTCAACACATTATGCCCTGAAGCTCATAATGTGTTGGTCTTCATCTCGGCATCATCTCACTATCAGCAACGAGAGACGCCCTGAACGTTTCACGTTCTTGAGCTCTTCACTTTGAGCGAGCACTGCCTGTTGATCGCCGGGTCCTTGACGACCTGCCACAGCCGGTAGAGATCGGGCAGAAAAGTCGGGAATGTCGAGACTTCCGCCTTGTCGTGGGCCTTCCAGATCTCCGGCAGCGCCGGGGGAACAGGGCCGAAGAACCGCATTGTCGAGTGCATCCTGCTGCCCCGCGGACTTTTCTCCCATTGATGAAGGATCATCGCCCGGACGTTCCCCTGTTCGTCGATACCGGAAGCCACGATCGCATGCTCGTACATGACGGGGATCGGACACTCTTTCGGATCGTCCCACCTGATGCGGAGCTTCATTGCCGGCATCGGGCCCATCTTCTCCTCCGCTATCTGGATCGCTCCCAAATAGCCGCCTACAGGCGGAGGGACTTCCCAGACGAAGGACTTATGGTCGTTCGGCTCCCAGAGGGGATAACCCTTTTCCATGTTCACCCACCACCAGTCGATCATCTCGGGCGTCACGCCGACAAGCTCACCGTGGTCAACAACGGCATCGGGTGTGGCCGCTGACTGGCCAGGCTTGATTTTGTAGTTCCCAATGGGGACGGGCTCAGTGGAAACCGCCATCCCCCTCTCCCCTTTCTTGACGATGACCCACTTGAGCCAGTTCTCGTCGTCCCGCTCGGGGTAGTCCTCCCTGTAATGCCAGCCCCTGCTTTCGGTACGGGCCAGAGCGGCTCTGAAGCCCATCTCGGCACAGAGCACCATGAACGATGCTTCGTGACACTTGCACAGACCATGAGGATCGTTCGCAGAAAGCTCGGGTATTCTCTCCCTAACCTTCGCGATCTTGGACAGCGCCTCTTCCAACCTGTCTTTACTCCTCCTCGCACTGTACTTCACGGGGACAACGGCATCCCCGATGCTCCGTATCGCCTCTGTTGCGGCGTAGCCAGGTTTGCGATTCAGCGGTGCCAACATGGCTTCCTTCAAGCGCGCCAGTTCGCCCTTGTCAGCAACAACCGGTGCTGCCTCTTTCGCGTATCGCGCAATCGACGGACCTGCCATCACAGCCGCGAGCACGGCATTCATGATTCCCGATCCTCTCAATCGGCCGGGGGGACCCTCGGTCGCCCCTGCCCAAGCCGAACCCGCATAGCTCGTATCCCCGATTGCCCAGAGCCCGGGTACTGTTGTCCTCATGTCGCGGTCGACCTTCACCGCAGAGAGCTCGCCGGTAAAACCGAGGGAGACTTCGACCCTCTGCGCGGGGGGAGGACCATACTGATGTGCTTTGGTCATCTCCCTTTCCATGTGAGCCTTGAAAAGAGGTCTGTCCCATTCGACCATGGCGTTTCCTTCCATGGACTTCATGTACTCGCCCATGTCGATGTAGAGCGGCCCTCTCCCCTCCATGATCTCTTTCTCCATGCCGAGAATGATAGAGAGAGGGATGTCGGGCTGGGGGCCGTCTATGTACCTGCGGCTGATGTTTTCGCCCTGGGCGTTGTAGAGGAAATCGAAGCCAAAAACGCAGGGTACGCCTGTGGCTTTATTGATCACGTCATAGAAGTTCCCGAATTCCGCGTTTCGCATCTCTGCGCCGGCATGGTAAGCGGCTGCGATACCGTCCCCACATGCCGCGGCCCACATTCTCATGACGCCGAAGTCACAGTCGCCGTTCGCGAGGACAGTGGCCTTGGCATTGAAGACAAGGAAGTGACCATCGAGGAGATCAAAGCCCACGGCACCGGTCACGCGGCCATCCTGTTTGAGAAGCTCCACCACCTGAGTCTTGTCAACCGTCCGGACCCCAGCCTTCACCGCCTTTGCCCTCAAGGGGCGCATCATGTCGAGGTCTGCTGCCGTCAGAGACGAGCCGATGGGCAGATGAACGACCTCAGGCTCCCCCGATGGGGTCCTCATGACCTTGACCCCCCAGTCCGCAAGCTTCTTCACTGCTCCATAGGATTCGCGGGCCATTGCATAGAGCAGATCCTGGTCGTTCAGGTAGATCCCGATGTTTCTCACGTGGAAATCGATGAACGCATCGAGATCGTCACCGGGCGCGAGTACCCATAACACACCGGCCCCCTTGTTTGCCTTCCCTCCCCATCCGATGGTCTGTTTGTCGACGAGGAGCACATCCGTCTCCGGGGAGAGCTCTTTGATATTGATAGCTGCCGCGAGACCTCCGATGCCGCCGCCGATGATAAGCACGTCGGCGTCAAGAGATGTTTTTTCTTTTGTCTTCTTAGTCATGCTCGGCTCCTTTGGCGTTTTTCAGTCGTCTTCCGGCTTAGAATGGGGCGACCGCCTGCCCCGGCATGTCCGGTACTACGTTGATACACTGAACAGGGCAGTTGATCTCGCAGGTGAAGCACCAGACGCAATCCTGCTCATACGCAACAACCGGCTTCTTCTCGGCTTCGTCCCAACGCATGACGTCCACAAAGCACGCCTTCACGCATGTCCCGCAGCCTTTGCACGTTTCCTTGTTAATCTCGATCTTTGCACTCATGCTGCCTCCAGTCGTTCGAACATATTCTCGGGCCGCCATAGGCCCTGACCTCGTCGCATTTCTTCCCACCCGCAGAAATCTTAGAACTCTTCTTTGGGGAACCATTCCCCATTCTTTATGATGAGAGGAATGAAAGGATCCTTCTTCGCTCCCTGATGATCTTCCGGAGTGCACTCAAAGCCTCCCACAAACCCGTCAGGTATTCTGACCTTCTCGAGAGCGTCCCGCAAGGCCGCTCGGTCGTCTGTGCCGGCCTGCTTGAGCGCC
>Ga0335078_10007111_pt1 | contig 16582 bp, 14 predicted proteins | sample Lox_Sample_32_FD_206711 | JGI IMG/M metagenome (GOLD analysis project Ga0335078, IMG submission 206711) | Soil microbial communities from Loxahatchee National Wildlife Refuge, Florida, United States - Lox_Sample_3.2 | ecosystem: Environmental > Terrestrial > Soil > Wetlands | place: USA...
GAGGTCCAGGTCGTTCTTGGTGCCCTTGGCGCGCTTGGCCTCGTCCAGGGCGTGCTCGAACTCGTGGCCCTCGATGTCCAGCACCGTCTTGCCGAACATCTGGATCAGCCGCCGGTAGGCGTCCCAGGCGAACCGCTCGTTCCCCGACTGCCGGACCAGTCCGTGCACCGACTGGTCAGACAGGCCGATGTTGAGGACGGTCTCCATCATGCCCGGCATCGAGAACTTGGCCCCGGACCTGACGCTGACAAGCAGCGGGTCGTCGTGGTCGCCGAGCCTGCGGCCCATCTTCTGCTCGAGCTCCTGCAGGTGCCCGCTGACCTCGGCGCCCAGGCTGTCCGGTACCTTGCCCTGCTCCAGGTAGTAGCGGCAGGCGTCCGTGGTGATGATGAAACCGGGGGGAACCGGCAAGCCCAGGTTGGTCATCTCCGCCAGGTTGGCGCCCTTGCCGCCCAGCAGGTCCTTAAGGTCCTTGTTGCCCTCGGTGAAGTCGTAGACGAGCTTCGGCACTGCTCTGCACTCCTCAGATTGCCGTCCCCGCCCGCTGCGGCCCGGGCGTTCTCGCGGCTAGATGTTCCTGCGGCCTGACGGCCCTCAGCCCTGAGCCTACCGAGCCCTGGCTGCCGCTCGCGCGACGGTCTCTGCACGCGAAATGAACATTCCTGGCTACGGCGCCCCCGAGCGCTCGAGCCCGGCCGCCGCGCTGAGGCCGGCGCAGCCGGGCGGGGGGCTGAAGAAGCCACGCCGGCGAGGCCTTGTGGACCGACGCGCCAGGCACCATCCTGCTGGCGATACCGGCCCTGGGCGGCCCGCTGGCGCTGACCTCGGCCTTGCCCCGGCCCGCGGTGCTGGCATATCCGCACGGATCTGCGCATGTCAGCGTGCCTCCGGAACCGGCGGCGATGGCCTGGTAACTCCTGGACCCGCCGCCGGCGTGGCACACTCAGCCAATGAGCACGCCGAACACGACCATCGTCGGGCTGCTGCATCCCGGCGAGATGGGGGCGGCCGTCGGCCGCTGTCTTACCGGAGCCGGGTACAAGGTGCTGTGGGCGTCCGAGGGCCGCGGGCCGGACACCGCGGCCAGGGCCAGGCAGGCCGGCCTGACCGACGTCCGAACGGCCCGCGCGGTGGCCGCGGAGGCCGCGGTGATCCTGTCGGTGTGCCCGCCGCACGCGGCGCTCGACGTCGCCTGGGCGGTGCACGGCTTCACCGGCCTGTACGTCGACGCGAACGCGATCGCGCCCGGCACCGCGCGGGAGGTCGCACAGCTGATCGCCGGCAGCGGCGGGCGGTACGTAGACGGCGGCATCATCGGCGGGCCGCCGGTCGCGCCCGGCTCGGCGCGGCTGTACCTGTCCGGCCAGGAGGCCGCCCGCGTGCAGTCCCTCTTCGCGGGAACTCCGCTCCAGGCGCGGGTCGTCGGCGGCTCGGACACCGCCGCGTCGGCCGTGAAGATGGCGTACGCGTCGTGGACCAAGGGCAGCTCGGCGCTGCTGCTGACCGCGCGCGCGCTCGCCAGATCCGAGGGTGTCGAGGACGCGCTGCTGGCCGAGTGGACGCAGTCCCAGCCGCAGCTTCCCGACCAGCTCGCCCGCGCGGCCGGGGCTGCCGTGGCCAAGGGCTGGCGCTGGGTGGGCGAGATGGAGGAGATCGCCGCCAGCATGGCCGGCGCCGGGCTGCCCGACGGGTTCCACCACGCCGCCGCCGAGGTCTACCGCCGCAGCCCCCGGCTGCCGGCCGCGCAGGCTGGCCCGGACGCGGTCCCCGCCGTCCTCGCCGCCCTGACCGGCACGACCCAGCCGGACCGCGCCGGCGACTGACTTTCGCTCGCTCCGGCCACGCAAAAGCCACGAGCCGAACGCCCCGAGGACCCGGAGCAATGAAACGCGGCGGGGGGCCCGGGGATAACCGGGTCAGCAGCCGGCCAGCTTCTCCGCGAGGTAGCCGGTCAGGGCGTCGATCCCGATCCGCTCCTGTTTCATCGAGTCGCGCTCGCGGACCGTCACGGCCTGGTCTTCCAGCGAGTCGAAGTCGACCGTCACGCAGTAGGGCGTCCCGATCTCGTCCTGGCGCCGGTACCTGCGGCCGATCGCGCTGGCGTCGTCGAAGTCGGCGTTCCAGTGCTGGCGCACCAGCGCCGCGACGTCCCGCGCCTTCGGCGACAGGTCGGCGTTCCGCGACAGCGGCAGCACCGCGACCTTGACCGGGGCCAGCCGCGGGTCCAGCCGCAGCACGGTGCGCTTCTCCATGTTGCCCTTCGCGTCCGGCGCCTCGTCCTCGGCGTACGCCTCGAGCAGGAACACCAGCATGGAACGGTCCACGCCGAGCGCGGGCTCGATGACGTACGGGACGTACCGCTCGTTCGTCTCCGGGTCGAGGTACGACATGTCCTGCCCCGATGCCCTGCCGTGCGTGCTGAGGTCGAAGTCGGTCCGGTTGGCGATCCCCTCCAGCTCGCCCCACTCGCTGCCGGGGAAGTCGAACCGGTATTCCAGGTCGACCGTCCGCTTGGAGTAGTGCGAGAGCTTGTCCTTAGGGTGCTCGTACCTGCGCAGGCTCTCCGTGCTCACACCGAGGTCGAGGAACCAGGCCTCGCGGGTGTCGATCCAGTACTGGTGCCACTCCTCGTCGGTGCCCGGCCGGACGAAGAACTCCATCTCCATCTGCTCGAACTCGCGGGTGCGGAAGATGAAGTTTCCCGGCGTGATCTCGTTCCGGAACGACTTCCCGATCTGCGCGATCCCGAACGGGACCTTCTTGCGGGCGGTCTGCAGCACGTTGCGGTAGTTGATGAAGATGCCCTGCGCGGTCTCCGGCCGCAGGTAGGCGAGGCTGGAGGTGTCCTCGACCGCCCCGAGGTGGGTGGTCAGCATCGTGTTGAACATGCGCGGCTCGGCGAACGCACCCCTGGTCCCGCAGTTCGGGCACGCCAGGTCGGCGAGCCCGTGCTCGGGCGCGTGCCCGTGCTTCTCCTCGTAGGACTCGAGCAGATGGTCGGCCCGGTAGCGCTTGTGGCAGGACTGGCACTCGGTCAACGGGTCCACGAACTCGGTCACATGCCCGCTGGCCACCCAGACCTCGGGCGCCAGGATCACGCTGGAGTCGAGTCCGACGATGTCGTCGCGCAGCGTCACCATCGAGCGCCACCACTGGCGCTTGATGTTGTTCTTGATCTCGACGCCCAGCGGGCCGTAGTCCCAGGCGGCGCGCAGCCCGCCGTAGATCTCGCTGGACGGGAAGACGATCCCCCGCCGCTTGGACAGGCTGACGATGGTTTCCATGCGGTCGCTGCGGCGTGCCATGAATCTGCTCTCCATCCGGCTGGCGGTCGGCGGCCCTGCGTGTGAGGTGCGCGCAGCCCGGTCAAAGGGGGCGGCGGTTATCCCAGCTTAGCGGCCTGCCGGGCGAGCCGTCGCCTGAGTTCCGGCCGCCGCACCGGGACAACTGCCCGGTAACGGGCGGTAACCTGAGCGTCTATGACCAGCAACAGGACGTCGAGGCAGCGCCGGCAGGCCCGGCCGCTGCCACCGGGCCAGAGCCTATTCACCCGGGATGCCTCGCCCCGCCGGGCCGCGACCGAGCAGCGGAGTGCCCAGGCGCTGCTGTACCTGCACCAGCTGCCGGCCTGGGTGCCCCCGGTTGTCGCGGCCGTCCTGCTGCTCGTCGGCCTGGCCGTCCGCGGGCCCGGCGGCGCGGTCGCGCTGATCGGCGTCGCCGCCGCCCTTGGCTGGCTGGCCGCGGTCTCCTGGCCGCGGCTCTCGGCCGGCGGCCGCCTCGCCCGGCTGCTTGCCGTCGCCGCGATGCTCGGCCTGGCTGCCTGGCAGGCGCTCAGGTAGCGAGGCCTATTCCTCGCTCCGGCCGAGCCGGCTGACCGCGATCAGGCCCGCCACGAACACGACCACCATGCCGATCAGCAGCGCGAGCTCGGCCGTACTCAGGCCGACCCCGCTGCCCGGCGTGAGGACCAGCAGGATCCGCCGGATGACGGCGATCAGCCCGACCACGATGAACGGCTGCGCCACCAGCCGGTGCGCCCGCAGCGACAGCACGACCGTGTGCACGATCTCCACCAGGATCAGCACCAGCAGCGCGCGGTCGAGCAGGCTCTCCGCGGCCGACGACACGCCGTTGCCCGCGGTGCTGATGAAGTCCACGATGCCGGAGATCAGCAGCACCACCGCCAGGCCGATCAGCAGCACGCCCACGGTCACCGTGACCACGTCCTGGGCGTGCTCGAGCGCCGAGATCCACCGGAGCACGGCGCGGGTGCCCAGCCGCCCGGCGGGCTCGGCGCCCGCGCCCGCGCCCGCGACGGCTGCGGCGGCGGCGGTGCTAGCGCCCGGCGCGTCGTCTCCAGCCGCGGGTATGCCGGTCATCGGGTAATTGTGCCCGGTAACTACGTGACTTCGTGGAAGTTTAGTGTTGCCGGGACCACACCAGACTTCCACAAAGTCCCCGTCGGCTACCGGATCAGCCGGGCGGCGGCAGCGGGCCCGGCCGCACCGGATTCGGTGCCGCCCCGCCGTAGCGGCGGTCCCGGCTCGCGTACATCTCGCACGCCTGCCACAGGTGCCGCCGGTCGAAGTCGGGGAACAGCGTGTCCAGGAACACGAACTCCGCGTACGCGGACTGCCAGAGCAGGAAGTTCGAGGTCCGCTGCTCCCCCGACGACCGCACGAACAGGTCCACGTCCGGGATCGACGGCTCGTCGAGATACCGCCCGATGGTCCGCTCGTCGACCTTGTCGGGCCTCAGCCGGCCCGCGGCCACGTCCATCGCGATCGCCCTCGCCGCGTCCGCGATCTCCGCCCGGCCGCCGTAGTTCACGCAGAACTGCAGCGTCAGCACCGAGTTCCCGACCGTCATCCGCTCCGCGTCCTCCAGCTCGGCGATCACCGACCGCCACAGGCGCTGCCGGCGCCCGGCCCACCGGATCCGCACGCCCATCGAGTTGAGCTGGTCGCGGCGCCGCCGGATCACGTCCCGGTTGAAGCCCATGAGGAACCGGACCTCGTCGGGCGACCGGCGCCAGTTCTCGGTGGAGAACGCGTAGGCCGACAGGTACGGGATGCCCAGCTCGATCGCGCCCATGATCACGTCGAAGAGCGCGTACTCGCCCGCCTTGTGCCCCTCGGTCCGTGGCAGGCCGCGCTGCTTCGCCCACCTGCCGTTCCCGTCCATGACGAGTGCGACATGGCGCGGCACCAGGTCGGCGGGGATCTTCGGCGGCTGGGCGCCTGCGGGGTGCGGATAGGGCGGCTGGGCCGCCATTACGCGTGCTCCACGTGCCTGAGCGAGCGGATCGTATGCTCCAGGTGCCACTGCAGGTACGCCGCGGTCAGCCCGCTGCACTCGAGCTGATGGCGGCGGTCGCTCGCGTCCGCGACGGCCCAGTCTCCGCGCAGCAGTGCACTCATGAGGGCCACCGTACCTGCCGCCGGAGTCGCCGATCCCGGCACCCGGCACGACCGGCAGTTCAGCCCGCCCGAGGCCAGCCCGAACGCCCGCAGCCCGCCGGCGGCCTGCGGCGCCGGCGTCCCGCACACCGCGCACTCGTCCAGCGCCGGCGCGTAGCCGGCCACCGCGAGCGACCTGAGCAGGAAGGCGTCCAGCACCAGCCGGGGATCGTGCTCGCCCTCGCCGAGCGCGCGCAGCGCGCCGACCAGGAGCAGGAACTGCCGCATCGCGGGCTCCTTCTCCACCGGGGTCAGTTTCTCGGCCGTCTCCAGCATCGCGGTGCCGGTGGTGTAGCGGGGGTAGTCGCCCGCGAGCTGCTCGCCGTACGGCCGCAGCGTCTCCGCCTGCGTGATCACGTCGAGCGAGCGGCCAGTGTAGAGCAGCAGGTCCACGTGGGTGAACGGCTCAAGCCGCGCGCCGAATCTCGACTTGGTCCGCCGCACGCCCTTGGCCACCGCCCGGATCCGCCCGCTGCGGCGGCCTAGTACCGTGACGATCCGGTCGGCCTCGCCCAGCTTGTGGGTGCGCAGCACGATCCCGTCATCCCGATACATGCTCACGGTCCCATTCTCGCCCACAGATCAGGCCGGGAACGGCAGGTGCACCGGGCGCGGCCCGCGTCAGCCGGCGGCGGCGCTCTCCTCGGTCATCCAGATCACGCCGTGGGCCTGTGCCGGCGTCATGCCGAGGTAGGCGGCTATCTGCCGGGCGGCACCCCGTTCCTCGACCGACAGCTGCCCGTCCGCCAGGGCGATCCGGACTATCCCGGCCAGGAACCACTCGTGCGCGGGCATCGTCAGCTGCCGCGCGAGGCTGGCCATGTGCACCGCGAGGTCAGCGCTCGCCGCCAGGTCGTCCCACGCGACCAGGTCGGCTGCCAGCTCCGTCTCACCGTAGTCGACGGCCCCGGCGCCGCGGACCGCCTCGATCGCGCTGCCGCGGGCCACGCCGCTGCCCGGGTCGCCGGCGTGCAGCATCGCCGCGGCGGCGGCACGGGTTGCGGCCGGCAGCACCATCCGCATCTCGGCGGCTGTGGGCAGCGTCAGGACCTCCATCCGGTACCGCGTGTCACACCAGGTGCACTGGACGTGCTCGGTGATCCGGTCAAGGGGAACGACGGGCAGGAAGAACAGGTGCAGCCAGCGGCGGCCCGCGCACGCCCGGTACGGCCTGTCGCCGCCGCAGCGCTGGCAGTGCAGGGTGCCCCTGCCGGTTATCCGGAAGTGGAATCCGAGTCCGATAAACACCACCTAGCCGCCCCCCTGCTCCCCAGTGCTCGACTCGAAGACATCAGCCCAGGTCCGCTGATCATCACACGTCCCGGGCAACTGGGCGTCGCGATTAGGTAAACGCGCGAACCCGCAGCACCGCGGCCTCGCCGGTAAACCGGCTGTTTGCGGAGCGAAGGCCGGCGGACCCCGATTTTGAGTTGCCGGCCGGGCGGCGCGCCGGTTAGCTGTCCGCCATGCGCATCGAGCGGTTCGACCCGCTGACCGACGACAACCGGCTGCGCGCCTGCCACCGGATGGCGGTGCGCGGCCAGCCGGCCGACGACCCGAACGTGCCGGCCATGCCGCTGGAGGTGTTCCGCGCCTTCTGGGCATACGGGTTCGCCGACCATCCGGCGCAGGCGTGGCTGGGCAGCGGCGACGATGGCGAGCCGGTCGGCGCGTGCCTGCTGGAGCTGCCGGTGCGGGATAACCGCGCCAATGGCTTCGGCCTCGTCCTGGTCGCGCCGCGGGCCAGGGGCCGCGGCCACGGGACGGCGCTGCTCGCGCACCTGGCGGGGCAGTCGGCCAGGGCAGGCCGGAAGCGGCTGCTGTCCGCGACCAGGGTGGGCAGTCCCGGCGAGGCGTTCGCCACCGCGACTGGCGGCAGCATGGGCATGCTGGACGTACGGCGGACGCTGCGGATCGACGCCGGCACCCGGGAGCTGGCCGCTAGGCTGCGGGCCGAGGCCGCGCCGTACGCGGCCGGCTATGAGCTGCGGTGCTGGGCCGGGAGCACGCCGGACGACCTGGCCGGCGGCGTCTGCGCCGTGCACACGGCGCTCGGGGACGCGCCGCACGACGTCGCGTTCGAGCCGCCGGGGTGGGACCCAGCGCGGCTGGCGGAGGTCGAGGAGCGCAGGGTGGCCGGGGGCTTTCGCTGGTACTCGGCGGCCGCCATCGAGGCCGGCAGCGGCGAGGTGGCCGCCCTCACCCAGGTAAACGTGCACCCGGCGCAGCCAGACTGGGGCGAGCAGGCCATCACCGCGGTCACGCGGCGGCACCGCGGCCACCGTCTCGGCCTGCTGGTCAAGGCCGCGATGCTCGAGCTGCTGACCGGCCGCGAGCCCGCGCTGACGACCATCGTCACCTACAACGCCGACAGCAACGAGCACATGGTCGCGATCAACGAGCGGCTCGGGTACCGGGTGAGCGACTACTTCCGGTTCTGGGAGCACGACACCGAGGCAGCCAGGCGGCTCGGCTGACGGCAGCGGTCAGTCGTAGAAGCCCAGGCGGCGCAGCTGCCTCGGGTCACGCTGCCAGTCCTTGGCCACCTTGATCCGCAGGTCGAGGTAGACCCGGCTGCCGAGCAGCGCCTCGATCTGCCGCCTGGCCGCCGTGCCGACCGCCTTCAGCCGGGCGCCCTTGCTGCCGAGCACGATCGCCTTCTGACTCTGCCGCTCGACGTACATGACGGCGTGCACGTCGACGAGGTCATCGCGGCCCTCCCGCGGAGCCATCTCCTCGACCACGACGGCGATCGAGTGCGGCAGCTCGTCGCGCACGCCCTCCAGGATCGCCTCCCGGATCAGCTCCGCGACCAGCAGCTGCTCGGGCTCGTCGGTCAGGTCACCGTCCGGGTAGAGCGGACGGCCCGGCGGAAGGTACGAGATCAGCACGCCGGCCAGCACGTCCAGCTGGAAGCCGCTGACCGCGGAGACGGGGACGACCTCGGCCCAGTCGCCGAGCTCGCTGACGGCTGCCAGCTGTGCCGCGAGCTGTTCCCTGCTCGCCTGGTCGGCCTTGGTCACGATGGCGACGACCGGGGTCTTGCCGATGCCGGTGAGCTCGGCGGCCAGGTACTTGTCGCCGGGCCCGATCCGGTCCGTCGCGGGCACGCAGAACCCGATCACGTCGACCTCGGTCAGCGTGGACCTGACCAGGCTGTCCAGTCGCTCGCCGAGCAGCGTCCGCGGCCGGTGCAGGCCCGGCGTGTCCACGATGATCAGCTGCGCGTCCGGCCTGTGCACGACGCCGCGGATCGCGCGCCTGGTCGTCTGCGGGCGGCTGCTGGTGATCGCCACCTTCGTCCCGACCAGGGCGTTCATCAGGGTGGACTTGCCCACGTTCGGCCGCCCGGCAAAACAGGCGAAACCGGCCCTGAACTCGGCCTCTGGCCCGGCCGGACCGGATGCGCCCGCGGGTGCCGGGACCGCGGGCGGCCGGACCGGCGTTCGGCGCGACGGGGTTCCCACGCGGTGATTCTCCCCTACCGGGGCGCCGTGCTCCTAACCCGGCGGGGCTGGGCCTTAACCTGGCGGGCCGTGGCCTTAACCCGGCGGGCCGGCCGCCGGCTCAGCCACGGGGCCGCCGAGGGCGAGGGCGCCGAGGGCCAGGCCGACGAGCGCCAGGCCCGCGACCGCGGAGCCGGTCAGCCGCTCCCCGAGCACCACCAGGCCCAGGATCGCGGCAACTACCGGCTCGGCCAGGCCGAGCGTGACCGCGACCGGGGCGGGCACCGTACGCAGGCCGCGCCCGTACAGCAGGTAGGCCGCCGCCGTGGTCACGACCCCCAGGTATCCGGTCACCGCGATCCCGCGCGCGCTCAGCAGCCAGCCGGGCGAGGTCGCCGCCAGCACCGGCGCGAGCAGGATCGCCGCCCCGCCGAACAGCAGGCCCATCACCGCGCTCTCCCGGCTGCCAGCGGAGATCAGCCCGGCGGCCGCGACCGCGTAGACGGCGTAGCACAGGCCCGCAGCCAGCGCGAGCGTGACCCCGCCGGGGCTGGCGCCGGACGCGCGGCCGCCGGTCACGAGTACGGTGCAGCCGGCCACCGCGGCGACGGTCGCGAGCACCCAGGTGCGACCCGGCCTCGGGCCGCCGGTCAGCCTGCTCAGCACCCCGGTGAAGACCGGCGCGCTGCCGATGGCGACGACGGTCCCCACCGCCACTCCGGTCAGCCGGACCGCGGTGAAGAAGCAGACCTGGTAGCCGCCGACGGCCGCGGCGGACAGCACGAGCGCGATCCTGGCCGCCGTGGGCCCGCGCAGCAGCCCGGCCACGGTGTGCCGGCCAGCCTGCGTGCTGACCGCGATGCCGAGCAGCAGCAGGCCGCCGAGCGCGATCCGGGCCGCGCCGATCGGGGCCGGGCTCGCGCTCGCCGGGGCAAAGTGCGCCGCGGTGCCGGTACTGCCCCACGCGGCCGCGCCGGCCAGCACGGCTACCGCACCGCCGGCCGGCCGCGCCGACCGCTGCCCGGTGTCGTCACGCACCGCGCAATTGTGTCATCAGTATCAGCGCCGTCCTGCCGGCGCTCGTATAGAGCGGCCCCCGTGCTGATCGGAGTGCTGACCGGGCGTGCGGGCCGGGAGGAGCGGCAATGCCGGACGGCGACGAGCCGTCGCTCGTGATCGCGACGATCCTGCCGAGCGAGGGCACCACCGGGGTCCAGACTCATTTCCGCGAGTTGCGCCGCTACCTGGACGCGCGCGGCACGCCCAGCGTGCTGCTGACCCCGTTCTCGTGGGCCAGGCCGCTCACCTATCCGGTGTTCGGGGTGCGGCTCGTGCTGGTCCGGGTCAGCACGGCCGCGGCCGTGGCCTGGTATCGCTATGGCCACGAGGTCTTCATCCGCGGGGCACTGCGCCGGTACCTGGCCAGCGCCGGCGACTGCGTCGTCTACGCGCAGTGCCCGCTCTCGGCCCGGGCCGCGCTGCGGGTGCGGCGCGGACCGCATCAGCGCGTCGTGATGGCGGTGCACTTCCGCGTGTCGCAGGCCGACGAGTTCGCCAACACCGGCGAGATATCCCGTGGCGGCCGGGTGTTCCGCGGCATCAGGAAGACCGAGCGGGAGGTTATCCCGCGGGTGGATGGCCTCGTCTATGTCTCCCGGTGGGCCAGAGCGGCCCTGCTCGAGTGGCTGCCGGCGGCGGGAGGCGTCCCCGCCGCCGTGATCGGGAACTTCGTCACCGCGCCGGCGGCGGCTGTCACGGAGCAGGCGGGCGACCTGGTCACGATCGGCGGCCTGGAGCCGGTCAAGAACCACGGCTTCCTGCTCAGGGTGCTGGCCGAGGCCAGTCACGCGGGCGTCCCGCTCACGCTGGACATCTTCGGCGACGGACCGCTGCGGGCCGACCTTGAGCGCGAGGCCCAGGCGCTCGGGCTGGCCGGCCAGGTCAGGTTCCGCGGCTTCCGGCCCGACGTGCGCGAGTTCCTGCCCGGCTTCCGGGCCTACGTGCACGCGTCTTGTTCAGAGTCCTCGTCGCTGGCCATCATGGAGGCGATGGCGGCCGGGCTCCCGGTAGTCGCGGCCGACATCGGGCCGATCGCCGAGCTGTGCGACGACGGGGCCGAGGCGAGGTTCTGGCCGCTGGAAGACCCGGCCAAGGCCGCGGCCACGCTCATCGCGCTGCTGAGCTCCGAGCCCGAGCGCGCGGCGGCGGGCGCCGCGGGGCGCGAGCGCTATCTTCGCGATCATGACACGGACGTCGTCGCGCCGCGGCTGCGCGAGTTCCTGCTCCGCGGTCAGGGGCGCAGCGTCGCGAGCACCGATCCGTCCGGGCCCGCGTGAAACAGCACCGCACCGGGTCCCAGCTCCCGCACCGCGGCCAGGTCCGCCGGATCCGGAGCGCCGCCATCGCTCACGAGCGCCGCGGCTTCCAGGCTGGTGGCGCCGCTGGAGACGGCCATCGCGACCGCGAGGTGCAGCGCGGACAGCTGCAGCGACGGCAGCGCGACCGCCGCCGCGGCGTACGTCCTGCCCGTCTCGTCGCGGACCGCGGCGCCCTCGGCGGCGGCCACCCGCGCCCGCGCCGCGCGCGCCAGGGTGATGATCTTGATATCTTCCGGGCCGGGCAGCTCCTGCCCTTCCTCGCTCACACCGCAGATACTAGACCGGCCCGGGTCACGCCGCGGCCTGGTCAGGCGCCGCCCTGGCCGTTGCCGACAGCGACCTGATCGGTGTCATCCGCCGCTAACTCGGAATCGGTGATCGCCAGGTATCCGCTGCGCCCGCCCAGCACCGCGTTCATGCCGAGATCCGGCTCGCGCGCGGCAGCCGGGCCCGGCACGACCCCCAGGCTCTCGTCGACCTTGTCGGCGTTGACGAGCACGGCCGACACCGAGGGGACGCCCGCGAGCCTGAGCATCTCGCCAGCGGCAAACACGCGCTGGGCCGAGGACTTGCCCGCGGTCACCATCGCGACGACGCTCGTCGTCCAGCCGGTGAGGTACTCGGCGCCGAGCGCCGGGTCCACTGAGGCCAGCGTCAGGATCACGTCCGCCGACTCGCACGCGCGGGCCACCGGCTCGGCTATTTTCGCCCAGCGCGGCTTGCGCAGCGGGCCCGCCATCGGCAGATCGCCGGGCTCGGGGACGATCAGCGTGAGCGTAGTGCCGCGAGCACTAACCCGCTGCACGCCTGCCTCCCTGGCCTTCAGCATCCGCGCGGCGGTCCGGCCGGCGGACAGGTCCACGACCACCGCGGTGAGACCCTGCTGCGCGCAGGAGACCGCGAGCGATATCAGCGAGACCGCCGGGATCTGAGCGTCGTCGACCGGCACGACCGCCAGGGTGGCGGGGCCGCCCGCGCCCCGCGCCACGGCGTTGCCCAGGTGCGCGGCTATCCGCTGGACGTCGCGGTGCCTGGACAGCCCGAGTCCGCGCCGGGCCGGCAGCCACCTGCTCGTCCGGATCGTGCGGACGCTGAGCCGCACCGGCGCCTGCATGATGCGCGCGACGTCGTCGCGCCTGCGCAGCTTGTCCGAGACGAGTGCGCCGATCATGACGATGATCAGGCCGAGCGCCAGGCCGCCCACCAGACCGCCGCCGGCATAGAGGGCGAGCTCGCGCTTCTTCGACGCCTTGACCGGCGCGGCCGGGTCGAGCACGTAGCTGCCGGTGATCACCGCCGCGTTCGCCGTCTGGTTCTGCGCCTCGGACGTCGCGACCTGCTGCTTCAGCGCGATCAGGTCGTTGTTCTGCTGGTTGTAGTCGCTCTGCACGCTGGTGATCTGGGACGACTTGCCGCCCGGGGTGCTCGCTCGCAGCGCGGTCAGCTTCCTGGCGGTCGAGCTGACGATGCTCTGCTGCGCCGTGATCTGGGCCTGGTAGGACTGGTTGGTGAGCGCGTTCTGGCTGCCCAGCAGCTGCTTCTGCAATGCCAGGAAGCCGCTCGCGAGGCCGTTCGCCTCCCGGACGGCCTCCGCCGAGGAGGCGGCGGTGACCGTGATGGTCATGACCTCGTTGGTGGTCGCGGCCGCAGTGTAATGGCTCACGAACGTCGCCGGGGTTATGTCCAGCCCAAGCTTCCTGACCACCTGCGCGGCCATCATGCGACTCTGGATCAGCGACTGATCGTCGGCGATTGCCTGGCCGGGCGGCGCACCCGCCGGGCTGTACAGCAGCACCGTGGTCGCGGCCTTCTGGGCCGGCGGCAGCGACGTCAGGACGCCTAGCCCGACCAGCAGGCCGACGACCGCCAGGCCCACCCACAGCCTGACCCTGCGGCGCAGCGCGGCCCGGATGAAGCCCAGGTTGACGAGCCCGACGTACGGGTCGTTCGGGGCCTGATCACCCAGGTTCGAGTCGGCCTCCCAGGAGCCGAATGCCCACACCCGCTCCGGCTGCTTGCTGCCGACCGCCAGCGAGAAGACCGCCGTCTGCGCGTCGTCGTCGTCCAGGAGCTCGCCATGCTCGATCGGCTCGCGGTCGCTGGCACTGTGCTCCAGCGCGCGGGCATCGTCGGACGCGATCCTCGACTCGTCCGCCCGGCCACCGCTGCCAGCGCGGTCGCCATCGCTTGCTGTCCGGTTCTTGTCACTCACCGTCTAGTCTCCGTCTGGATGCCGCTCAGGCGCGTTGGCTGCGAGTTGCGAGCCGGGCGCACCAGCTGCGGGATCCGGCCGGTGGTGGGGTCGGCCGGATCCGGATCGGCAATGAATATTCCGTCAATGCTGTTGCCGTGCGTGGCCGCGCTGGTCGCCACCCGGGCGAGCTGCTCGGCTGTGGTCGTGCCGGACGTTACTCCCAGCACCGTCACGGTGGTAGGCGCAGCGGCGGCCACACTGGGGTTGCGCCCGTCCACCACGGAGACGACGACGGTCAGGGTGGCGTCCGGCTGCAGGTCCGGATCGTCATGATCGGCGACGATCACCCGCAGGCTGCCGCCGCGCTTAGGCGCCTGGGCCGTGCACGCGACCCGCAGCGTCGCCGTCACGCTCGCGTCCTCCTGCCGGCCGATCACGAGCACTGTGGAGACACCCAGCGACGCCGCGAACGACGCGATCTGGGGGCCAAGGGCAAGCGCGCGCTTGTCCGTGGACAGCGACAGCACGGTGACCGACTGGCCGCCGTGATGACGCGCCGTCGGGTACCTGGGATCGAACAGGCCCAGGTACCGCAGTGCGTTCCGCAGCCGCCAGGCATCGGACACGCCGGGCTCGTACTCGTCGAGCAGCTTGCTCCAGTGCGCGGCGTCGTTCGCGTGCACCACGGGCAGCGACGCGAGCACCGGCACCCCGATCGCGTCCGCGATCTCGTCGCGCAGCCGCAGCCTGCGGTCGCGCCGGCTCAGCGCGAGCGCGCCGATTACGCCGAGGATCAGCCCGATGATCGCGCCGATGAGGCCCGTGACGATCATCGTCGACCGCTTCGACGGCCCGGTGGCGCTCGTGACCACGCCGAACGAGGTCGCCGTCATCTTGTAGAGCTTGCCGTGCACCGCCGCCCACTGCAGGTAGGCGGTCCGCACCGCACCGGCCGTCTGCTGGGCGTCGCGGGCGGTCTTGCCCGAGGCGCTGACCGACAGGATGCTGCTACTCAGGCTGCTGACCTTGACCAGGGGGTGGAGCTGGCTGAGCGTCATGGACGGCGCCACGTTCGGGAGCGCGGTAGCGAGCACCTGGTCGCTGTTCGCGATCACAACCTGACTCGCCATAGTCGCGGCATTACCGGTCGAAAGCTGCACAAGGGCGTCGCTGGTCAGCAGCGGCGGCTTGTATTCGGTATATCCGGCCCCGGCCGCGAGCCCGAGGAGGGTCACGGCTGTCACAGCGATCCAGTGCCGCCGTATGACCTGCATGGACCGGCGCAGGTCCAGCGGCTGATCGCTCATCTGGCGCCCCCCTGATTAATCGGCATTTCTCGATTACTCGCAATTTCTCATGGCATCAGGATGGCCACCATGATACGGCCGGATAGCGAGGGAAAGACTGCTTGGCCTGCCCGCGTCGAGGAACTCAAGCCGGGTACTGAAGGGACGATCCGGGCTAGAGATGCCCCTTCCGACCAGCGTGAACGCCGGGACGCGCCGTCCGAGGCCCGGGGAGTACCAGCCGATGACCGGATCGGTCTCGCCGCGGTGCAGCCGCCATTGCAGAGCCTGCGGCAGCTCGAGCCGCGCCTCGCCGGGAGCCGGCGCCGGCCAGCTCAGGGACGCGGTCGCGCCGTCCAGCTCCGCGTGCACGTCCGGGCCGAGATGGAAGGCGAGGCAGGCCTCGTGGCTGCCGCCGATGATCTCGTCCACGATGTCGACGATGCGGCAGGCCCGGTCCAGCCGGACGCAGCGGCGATGGCGCGCCGGGGAGCCCAGCGACTGGTAGCCGTCATGCTCGGCGGTCCACTCGACGGCGTCGCCGATGTCCTCGACCTCGAGCTCGGTGGTCCTTGCCTGGCGCAGCCACAGGAACGGGCCGCCCGCCGCGGACTGGCTGCGTCCGTCCAGCATGAGCGTGTTGTGCCCGAGAGTGGAGCGGAAGTAGGACCGCCACTCCGGCTCGCCGTGATAGCAGTACGTGCCGGGATCGGCGAGGATGTCGACGCCGCCGTAGCGCAGCTCTACCGACAGCGCGTCCGCGTGCGCGTGCGCGGCGATGCTGAGGTAGCCATGCGGCCCGCCGTCGCAGCGGCACCAGATCTCTGGCTCGCGGTCGCCGGAGGTGCGCAGCAGGGTGAGCCCGGCGTCGGCAAACCGCCAGGGCCGCTGCTCCGGCCGGCCGGAGGCGACGCGCACCGCACCCGGCAGGGCCGAGATGATCGTGCTCGCGACCCCGTCCGGCACGCGAGGCCACCAGCTAAGTCGGCCGAAGACCGCGCCGCCCAGCGCGAGCAGCCCGGGCCACGGGTTCTCGACGGGGCCGTCGAGCAGCAGCACGCGGCCCTCGTCGCCGTCGCCCTGCCGGGGTGGCCGCAGCCGCTGATCGAGCAGTGCCGCGCCGCTGTCGAGCATCGCGCACAGCCGGTCCCAGACCGCCTGGTCCAGCGGGTGCCCGGCCGCCGCGCTCTCGACGGCGGCGAGCAGGCCGAGCTCCGCGACGAAGCCGTGATAGTCAGAGGCCTGCTCGCGGTTGATCCCGGAGCCGAACGTATTCCGGAGCAGCTCCCGCTCCAGCAGCCGCGCCGAAGCACGCCGCCAGCGCTCGCTCTCCGCGAACCACCCGAACGCGCAGCTGGCCGCCAGCTGCCCGGCCGCCTCGGCGATGACGTGGTTGTTGGCCGACGAGCCCCGGCTGCGGAACGCCGCCAGGTACTGCTGATGCCAGCGAATCTGCTGCAGCGCCAGCTCGTTGTGCTCGAACAGGTCGGCGACCTTCGGCCAGTCGTCCAGCAGCCGCCTGATCCAGACCATGCTGATCAGCCGCAGGCCAACCTCGATCCCGCTGGTCCAGTTGACGCCGGACAGGAAGGGATTCTCCCGCCACCACGACTCCAGCTGGTCGGCGACGCGCTGCGCGCAGGCCTCGTCCCCGCTCAGGAGCCAGGCGCTCGCCAGCACCGTGAGGTGCTGCAGCCGGGAAACCTCCCAGACCTGCTTGACGTTCCCGGTCTGGGTCTCCGAGCGCTGGTTGATCCGGAACGCGTACCGGTCCGACGGGGCCCGCCTGCCGGTGACCGGGTCAGCGAACCAGTCGGGC
>Ga0335078_10007113_pt1 | contig 16577 bp, 13 predicted proteins | sample Lox_Sample_32_FD_206711 | JGI IMG/M metagenome (GOLD analysis project Ga0335078, IMG submission 206711) | Soil microbial communities from Loxahatchee National Wildlife Refuge, Florida, United States - Lox_Sample_3.2 | ecosystem: Environmental > Terrestrial > Soil > Wetlands | place: USA...
GCCGTTCCGCCGCGGCGAACTCCGCCAGCCCGTCGTCTTCCGCCGCCGGCTCCCCGGGCTGGCCCGCCCCGTCCAGGTCGATGACCACCCGGCCGCCGGAGACCTTGGCGACCCGGCCGCCGAGGACCACCCCGCTCTCCCCGGCGAGCAGCACGTCAGCGCCCTCGGTCATGACTACCTGGCCGTCTTCGGTTATCACAGCGGTATCCTCCAGGCCTGAGAGAGCAGGAAAAGCTCAACCCTAACCCCGGGACATGACAGGCAGATTACCCCCGTATGTCCGGTTCACAGTTTCCCGCACCCGGCCGCCGCGCCCCAGGCAGCCACCGCAGACCTGACCAGGTCCGGGCGGCCGTCCGGGGAGGTGGCACCCATGGCCGCCAAGACCGGCCGACCCGCCTGGGCCCGGGAACACCCCGGCAGCGCTGTCCGTTTGGGGACCCCTCACCGGACAGATTTACGGACCACCTATATGGGACCACATTCCCGCAGGTCGGCTCTTCGGGCGAAGGGCTCAGAGACCGTCTCGCTGGGGCGCCCCAAACGGACACGGCCACCTGCTCGCCTGCCACTTGGACTTCCGCGCCCGGCCTCCCGGCAACCCAGCCGCCGCGCATCGTCTGTGTCAGAAGCGGGCTCCTCGGAGATCAAGCCCAGCTGCGCGCGAGGACTGACTGCAACCGGGCCTCTGCTATCAGGCAGGACTGCCCCGCCCTTGCGGCCAGCGGCCTTTGACGATGTAAGAAGCTGCCAGAGCAGACCACCCCGATCCCGTCGTCCCCGACGGCCGCCGGGAACTGGCAGCTGATCGCCTTAGCTGCCGACACCACGAACACGGCGAATCCACCTGCCGCCACGCCGGCGAAAAGCGTGAGCAGGACTGTTTCCAGCACCGGCAGCGCCTCGACTGAGGCGTGCAGGCGGTACTCCACCCGGCTGCGCTGCACCGCGTCCCACCGGCTGCGCGCCAGTTGCCGGATCGCCGGGTCATCCGGGCCATCGTCCTGCCAATCCGCATCGCGCTGCGGGCTGCCGATGACGACCGTACCGTCTACTTCTCCGGTGTGGACGAAGGTGAGCACATTGCCTGCCGCGTCCGTGACGTCGAGAAACGCGGCGGCGAACAGGAAGTTCAGGCCGACTAGGCCGCTGTTGTGGACGTGCCCGCGGAACGAGCCGAGGCCGTCCTGCTGCAATAGCACGCTGGCTCGCCCGGTCGCCGACAAGGCGCTCAGATCGTGCGGTATGTCGCGCCGGATCCACCGTGGCGGCAGAGTGACCTCGCTCGTCACGCTACCGGTCCAAGGACCACCAGGATGGAATTCATCGCCCGGCACGAACCAGCTCAGTGTCACCGGCTTCGGGTCAAGGTCAAATTCGTCGGTCCGGTCGTCGACGGCGATGGTGAAATCGACCGTAGCGCTGCCGTCCACCGCCACATCTCCTGGCAGAGACACCGTGACGTTGGCCGTGGTCTGGTGGGACAGGGTCACCGTGGCAGGACCTCCGGTCACCGTGATTTGCAGCTGCCCGGGCGTGAGGCTGGGGTGCAGCAGCGTGAGCTGCGGCGGCAGGCTGCTGGTCACGGTCACCGAGCGCCGCTCCAGTACGGTGATGTCGAACCGGGTGTTGTGGGTCAGCGGCGGGTCATCCGCAGTCAGCATGGTGACGGTCACCGCGCCGTCATACCGGCCGACCGGTGTCCCGGCCAGGCACTTCAGTGGCCGGCTCACGTCCGCCGACCCGTTCGCCGGGACGTTGAGGCTGGCCGGCGTGGGTGACGTCTCGAAGCCGGACACGGGCGTGACGGTGACAAAGACCGGCCGGTCCACCTCGAAGGTGGAGCTAAGCCGGACGGTCAGTTCCTGCGTGTCGCCGGCGAATATGGCGTCGGGTCCGGCGATTACGCGCAGGCTGATGTCGGGCGGGCGGACGGCAGCGGTGACGGGGAGGCTCGCCCCGGATTGCGCGGGATCGGTCGGGGTGAAGACAACCGTGGCGTGATAGCTGTCCTGAGGGTTGTGAGCCGGGCAGGCGAACCGGACGGTTGCCAGCACGGCGGGATGCAGGCCGATCGGTCCGGGCGGGTCCGCCTGCGCCACCGTGTCCCACACCCGGGGCGTGCCGGGTGGCGCGTCCGGCTCGCGGACCAGCGCAAGCGTCTCCAGCGCGACCAGCGAGAACACCCCGGCGTCGTCGCCCGCGATCTCCGCCGTGGCCGCGGTCGGCCCTCCATGGCCCAATTCCAGGCCTCCAGCCGCAATCTGCACATCGCCGGGCGGCACGCTGGCGAACTCGATGATGCCCAGCGGTGCTGGGAACGGCGGATCGGTGGGCACCACGGACCTCCCCCCGTAAGACGGCTGTCCGGATATGCCGCCCGGCGTTGCCATGCCAGCCGCGCCCGCCGGTGTGAGGCACGTCGTCGGCCGGCCGGGATCCCTGACGCGTGTTCAAGTCACATTGACAGTAGTAGGCCGCACATACCACGTCCAGGGCCCCCCGAAGCCCGTTTCCCTCACCTGCGGCTTCAACAGGAAGCCGGCACCTCTTCTCGTTCAGCCGATGATGCCCGCGCCGCGGCCACCTGGCTGTGACGCCCAGCGGCAATCTCATCCGGGACATGGCGACCTGGGCATCTGCCGCAGTTTCGCGGCGGTAGATGCCACCGGTTCCCAGAGATAGCTGACACCTGAGCGAGTTCCAGGCGTTGTTGCCGCGGCCCGGGGCAGCCAGCGTTGACCAGGCCGTTCACATGCCCTCGGCGCATCGCCCTGGATCTCGGCGGCACACGGTTCTGGAAAGACGACATTTACTGACGGCATCACGTGCGCCCACTCCCGTATCAGGCGGCCAGCCAGATAGCGTCGGAGATTCCCCGCCATCGCCCCGCAGAAGAATCGCAGCCATGCGGCGGCACGCCGGGCGGAGGCGTCGGGTATCGGTCGTTCCCCCTACACCGGGACGACCGGCAGCCGGCCAAGACCATCGCTAGCGGAGGAGGCGCGCTTGGCGGCGCGCCTCCTCCGGTTACGCCGCGCAAGTCAGCGGCCGCTGCGGCGCCGCCGGGCCCGGATCCTCCGCAGGAGGACGACCATGCCGCCGGCAGCTGCCGTGTACCGGCCGGAGCCAGCCGCCAGCGGCGTCACCGCGGCCACGATGGCCCCGGCGGCCAGCAGGCAGGTGGAGACGGCGCGCAGCAGGAGACTGGCCCGGCGGGTCCGGTCCTCGTCATCGACGATGAAGGCCAGCAGCTGAGTGAGCTGCCTGCCCTGGCCCGGCGGGGATGTGAGAGACATGAGTAAAGCCCTCCGTCCGGCGCGGGGATCCCACGCCGGGCGGGGCCTTACTGCGGCGGTCCGTCAGTCAGGTTCCCCGCACCCCAGCCGTGGGATCGGTCAAGGTTACGAAGGTGGCGCCATCGCGCTGCGTAATCCGCTCGGATCGAGCAGGCAGCCGTGGCGCCGGCAACCCTGGCGTGGCAGGTCGTGCCAGTCCCCCGGTGGCGGATCATGGCAACCTCCCTCGGCTTCGCGGCCTCTGACTTCTCCTACTACGATCACTGGCCGCCGGACGGTTCGCTTCACAGGCCAATGGATTTTCTTCGCCCCTGTATCAGCCTGCCGCCGGCCATGACAACTGTCCGCCAGAAGGCCCGCGGTTATCGCGCCCTGCCCCCTCAGCCCGCCCGGGCTCAGCCCAGCCCGCCGGGCCAGTTACCAGAGGTAATGGCCCATTATCTCTGGTAAATCTGGCGAACGCCCGCAGAATATCCCTGACCCTGGACGCAGGATCCGGGGTGCACCAGGGATCTTTCCGATGTGCCAGCCAGGACTGCGGAGCCAAGCTTGGTCCTGGCCGGGCTCTCCCGGCCGAGGGCAAGCGGCCCGGCTGGCTAAACGGGCAGGATGTCTTGCCGGCGGCTGGCGTCGGCGGCCGGTTCGGGACTGCGGGTGCCCACGCCGGTCACCCGCCTGGCACCGCGGGCCACCCGGCCGTTGGCGCGAGCCGGGAAGGCGCCCCTGCGGTCATCCCGGCGGACCCCCAGGGCCACCACGGCGAGGATCCCGATCACCGCGCCGGCCGTCACCAGTGCGATCGCGGCGAAGATGTAGGTTCCGGTCACGTCGCTCACCCCCTCCTACCCGCGGTTATGCGAGCGTTTCCTCCCCCATCAGGCGGTGAAGGCTGGAGCAGCCTTCATGACATGACGGTACGCCGCTTGACATTCTCAGAGAAAGCCAGATTCGGTAAAAACTTAGTAAATTATCTGAACATCAGGTGTTAGCAGCAGGTCACGTACGCCTAGCATGTACCAGGGAGCTCTCCGGGCGGCAGGAGCAAAGACGGGCGATGAACCACGAACAGTTCCAGGACATGCTGGACGACCTCGTCGCGCAATCCGGCGTCGGCCAGGAAGTGCTCGGCGACGTACTGGCCCGAACCTCCCTGCGGGCCCCGCAGGAGACATCCCGGGTGGAGATCGCAGCCGGAAACCCCACCGCCCGCCGCCCCGTCGACCAGCGCGCCATCCCCCAGGGCACCGTCAGCAAGGCCGTGAAGGCCCTGAAGGACAAAGGACTCCTGGAAGACGGCGAGAAGCTCCTGTGGAGCCCCGACGGCCGCACCCTGTCACCGCTTCGGCTGGGCCGACGGTATGCGATGGCCGGGGCGAAGGTCGTCCAGGCCGGGCAGCGGCCCCGGCACGTGACAACGGCGCTGCTCGGCCTGGATAGTTCGCGGGAACTCGGCCACTTGCACGGCGACGCCGCCAGCTGGGACCAGGCAGCGGACCTGATCCACCAGCACGTGACGTCCCTGAAGGACGCATCCGACCAGGACAGAGCCAGCCGCGGGCTGCCGCCGCTACAGATGCTGGGCGTAGGCGTGGAAGTAGGCGCGCCGGTCTGCAACGGCCAGGTCATGCCGCTTCCCCGCGATGAGCCCGGTCATCCCGTCCCGCTGGCCGACACGCTGCACCGCCTTTTCCAGGCTGACCCGGGCTTCGGCCGGCCCGTCCCCGTGATCGCCGAAAACGACGTCAACGCCCTCGCGGTGCTGGCCATCCACCAGATCCACTACGCTGTCCCCGACCTCGTGGTGGTCGGCGTGTTCGATGAGGGGGTCGGCGGCGGCCTGGTCATGGACGGCCGGCTGCGCCGCGGCGGCAACGGGCGGGCCATGGAAATAGGCCACCTCACCGTCGGCTTCCCGGTCGGCGAGGACCCCCACTCCCCCGCCACAGGCACCGGATTCAACGCACGCTGCCGGTGCGGCCAGCCGGGCCACGTGGACACCCTCGCGCCCCCGCGCCGCATCGTGGATGAGTTCGGCGGCGGGACCCTGGAGCAGATCAGCCAGATTAATGCCCGCGACCCGGACTTCCAGCGAGCACAGCAGGTATTCACCCACGGCGGCGCCGCCCTCGGCCGGGCCCTGACGCACGTCAGCAACACCGTCAACCCCAGCAGGGTCATCATGTACCTGCCCGCCGCCCTCGCCGACCCCAAACCGGACACCGCCGCGGCCGCCTACCTCGGCGCCGTGCGACAAGAGCTCACCCGCGCGTTCGCGGCAAGCGACCAGCCCGATTACCTCAGGATCCGCGCCTTCCCCGCCAACCCGCACGATGTCGCGCTGCTGGGGGCGCAGGCCGCAGCCGAATGCGTCCTCGAAAGCTTCATCGAGCACGCGCTACGTCTCGACGGCTGCAAAACAGCATCCAAACGCAGCACCACAAGCAGTCAAGGACCCGCCAAGTAGCCACGCACGGGGGCGCGGCCGGACCCGCCGCCCCGGCAGACTGTACCGCACGTCCTCACGTTGCCAGAGGTGACCGCGCATTACCCCTGATAGGCCGCGTGCCGTCCTGCGGGAACAGGACCTGCGGCGGGACTGACTCCCGCGCATTATCTCTGGTAGCGCCAGGAATGACCGCGGCTGGCGTCATCCTGGGCCGCGGCCAGGAGGCAGGGCACGAGCCGCAGAGCGTCCTGCATCGCGGCGCCATCGCGCCGGCGCGGGGTGGCGGCCCGATTGTTACCGGCACCCCGGCCTGGCCCGCTCAGGACGGCGGCCGGCCCGCTCCGGTCAGGGGGCGGGAGCTGACAACCGGTACGCGGCCCGGCGCGTCCTACGGGAGCGAGCGGGGATCGTCTGGGTCGCCGTCCGGCCGGGGGGGTGAGCCGGACGGCGACACAGGTACCAGCGGCGGCAGGCACAGATAACGGTGTCTTCCGGGGGCCTGCTGGCGTCCGTCCCGCAACCGTCGCACAGGTGAGAACCGATCTCCAGGAGATCAGCCCGGTTGAAAGAAATTGGTCAGATAGGGGCTGGCGGCTCGCAGTAGCTGCAGGAGTCCCAGGCCCTTATTAGGCACGTGGCGGGTTTCCGTCCGCCCGCCCCGGAGCCCGGTCTGGACCACGGGCCAGTTCGCCCTCGGGTACGGCGGCGGCTGTATAAGAAACCGGTCTGCCCGTACTTGTTGAGCACCGAGGCTTCGCAACACGTTTTCCGACACTCTCCTGGCCCGTGATCGGGGTGCCCGGCGGGCAGAAGTTGATCATGTCGTTAATCGTTCGTTTTCTAGGCACCACGGCGACGACCGACGCTGGCCGCGTTGGGTCGAGCCACCGACGTCGGCTTCCGACGTCCCTTCACTCACGAGTAATCGATCCGTCCGGATTCAGGCCGAACCGGCGCAATTGCTCAGCTTCTTCATGCCTGCCCTGTTTCATCAGCACCTCGGCCAGCCGATTGGCGGCGCTCTGGTCGCCGGCGTCGGCCCGGGCGCGCAGCCCGTCCAGGTCGCCGCGCTCGGCCAGCAGATCGGCCAGCTGATCGGCGGCGTCCCTATTGCCGGCGTCGGCCCGGGCGCGCAGGATCTGCGCGGCCTCGTCCAGGTCGCCGCGCTCGGCCAGCACATGGGCCAGCCGATTGGCGGCGCTCTGGCTGCCGGCGTCGGCCCGGGCGCGCAGTTCGTCCAGGTCGCCGCGCCTGGCCAGCAGATCGGCCAGCCGCCAGGCGGCGTGCCCGTCGCCGGCGTCGGCGGCGTGACGGTAGAGCGGGATGGCGTAGCGGTATAGCAGCCGGTTCCTGGCGCTATCGGCGACTCGGGCAGCGTCGGCGGGGTCGCGGAGGTGGCCGAGGATGGCATCCCAGGTGCTGGCGGGCACGCGGGCGTAGCGGCGTTCCCGGCTGGCGTGCTGAATCAGGTAGTCCGCGGCGGCATACCCGGCGACCTGGCGCATGCCTGCCCCCGCGGGGCTGAGGGCGGCCACGGCGCCGTTCAGCTTGGTGGTGGCGTAGGCCATGGCCTGTTCCAGCCAGTTGTCCGGCGCTTCGGCCTGCTGCTGGGGGGTGCAGTAGCCCGGCGCGGCGGCACGCAGGAGGCCGGCGCTGAGCGGGGCGCGGGCGCCCAGCCGGGCCGCGTCCAGCACCGCAGTGAGCACCGCCCAGGCGTACGGGGCGGCCGTCCGGGCGTCTTCCCAGCGGGCGACCAGCTGCGGCGCGGCGGCCAGGGTCTGGGTCAGCCCGTACCCTTCCGCGCCCAGCGCGGCCTTCAGCCGGGGATCACGGGCCGCGGCGGCGCGGGCCCGGTCCTGCTCGGCCGGGCTGAACTCCGCGCCGACGCGGACGACGTCGGCCAGATCGAGCACCTGGCGTTCCCGCGCGTGCGGGTCGGCGGCGCCGGGTCCTGGCAAGGTGGTGTAAGCGGCGTACAGCTCTGGCCAGATCGTGCCGATGATCACCGTCGGGTGCGGGGCGTTCAGCAGGGCCCGGACCACGGCGCCAGTCAGCCCGTGCTCGCCGTCCAGGTAGCGCTGCAGCTCATCCAGCCACACCACCGTCCGCGCCGGGGCCGCGGCCGCCAGCGCGGCGACCTGGTCCGGCCCGGCCGGGTGGACCAGTCACCAGTCCGGCAGCAGCGCCCGCACCGCCTCCGCCGCGCAGCGGGTCTTCCCCACCGACGAGCCCCCGACCAGCAGTACGAACCCGCCCCGCTCCGCGGCGGCGGCCACCCCGGCCCGCACACCGAACTCGGCGGCATCCACATCTCGCGGCACGTACTCCGGTGCGGTCTCCCCGGGCACCCCCGGCACCGTGATCGCGGCATGCACGCCCAGCCGCCGCAGGTCGGCCTCGCCGGCGCGCACCGCCCCGGCCGGACGCGCCGCCACGACGTCCCGGGCGGAGCCTGCCGCGCCGGCCGGCGAGGCCGGCGCGACGATGCCGAGGGCGGCCAGCTTGCCGATGATCATGGCGGCGAACTGCTGCGGGGCCAGGCCGCGCAGGTCGACCGCGACCATGCCCGACAGCAGCCCGGGAAGAGGCGTGTCATCGAAGCGGGCAGGCAGCACGTACTCCCGCCGTTCCCGCACCGCCCGGTTAAGAGCGGCCCGGCGTTCGAGCCGGGTCCAGTCCCGGGCGGCGTACTCGGCGGACACGAACACCACGACCGCCGCCGCCTGCTCGCCATGATGGCCGACAGCTCCTCGGCCAGGTACTTCCCCCACAGCCCGGTCTGCTCACCGGCGTCGTAAAAGCAGCGCGCCGCCCGCGCCTTCAGCACCTCCGCGACCTGCTCCACATAGTCCCGCTGCGCCCCGGCGAACGACAGCGCCACATCCCACCGCCACTCCGACCCGGCACCCGGTCCCGCGGCGCCGTCAGCTCCCGTCATAACTACCGAGTCTCCCACCCAGCCACTGAGAAGCCCCCTCTTCACCCAGCGTAACTGTCCAGAAATCGATCGATTCTCAACATGATCAACTCGGCGTGGCTCCCGGACCGGGGGCCGACCCGGGGTGACGCTTGTCCTGCGGGACTTTCCCGTTCCATTGCTACCGGGCCTGGGACTCCTATAGCTACGGCGAGCCGCAAAGTAGTAGCTGCTGACCGCGTTGGCCTGGAACTCGAACTGCGGCACCCGTGAGTGTTAGCCGACGGCGACCGCCGCGGCAGCCTTCTCGTCATGCTCGCGGAGCATGCGCATCACGGTCGCCGGTGACGGGTGCTGGCCTTTCTTCTTCCCGGTGGAGATGACGAGGCGGGCGGCGATGTCACGCAGGCTCATCTCCTGGCCGCGCAGGTGGAGGGCGACGGCGAGCATGGCGTCATCGGTGACGGCGGCGCCGCCGATCGACTTGCCGCGGGCGCGGGCTGACTCGTGGCCCTCCAAGGTGCGGTCGCGGATGTACTCGCGTTCCATCCCCGACAGCGCGGCGAGCACGGTGAACAGGACGCCGGACGGGTCGTGCGAGCCCTGAAGCTCGCCGGTGAGGAACTCGAGCCCGATGCCGGCGGCGCGCAGCTGCTCGGCGAGCGCCGCGAACTCGATGCCGCGGCCGAGCCGCTTGTGCTCGTGCACGACGATCGTGACCGCGACCTCGGACGCGCGCAGCTCGCGGGCCAGGGCGACGGCCTTGTCGAGCTCGGGCCGGGCGACCGCCCTGGTTGAGATCTTCTCGGCGAAGATCCGGGTGACGCCCGTGGCCTTCAGCGAGTCCGCCTGGGTGTCGAGCGACTGGCGGGCGGTAGAGGCGCGGGCGTACCCGATCCGCACGTGCCCCGTCGGCACCGCGCCGACCGCCGGGGGCCTGGGCAGTTCGGTCCAGGCCGAGCCCGGCTTGCGGACCGGCGGGACCGGGACGCTGAGGGCCTTCGCCAGGTGGGGCACCAGCCGGAACCGGGCGGTGTGGTACTGGGAGGCCACCCTGCCCCGGCCCGTGCGGCATGGCGACCCGGCCAGGGCCTCGCAGGACGACATCGGGCAGTCGCTGGCCTCAACGAGAAGGAAATCGTCGTCGCTCACCCCGGCGATCGTTTCATGGGCCTGTTGCACCCGTCCCGCCGTTTGCAACGATCCTTGAAACGCGGATGCCCCTGCTGGCGGCCGGCCGAGGGGGCTGTTTCATAGGCGACCGCCTGTGAAACACCGCCAGCGCTCGCCGACATGGGCCATCGCGATCGAGATGATCACCGGCCAGGTACCACCAGGGCGCTGCTCGGGGCCTTAGCGCCCAGCCTACTTGCTCATAGTATACGCTGATCGTATACTTACCTAGGTGAGCGTTGCGCTGACCCTGCTCGGCCTGCTGGAGCGCGAGCCCAGCTATGGGTATGACCTAAAGCGGGCCTACGACGCCTACTTCGCCAGGGGCAAGCCGCTGTCGTTCGGGCAGGTGTACACGACGCTGGCCCGGCTGGCCCGCGACGGCAAGGCGATCGCCGGGCCGCCCGAGCACGGTGACGGCCCGGATCGCAAGCGCTACTCGATCACCGACGCAGGGATGGCCGATGTCGACAGCTGGCTGGCCACGCCGGACGAGCCCGAGCCGCACCTGCAGCCGGTGCTGTTCGCCAAGGTGGTCCTGGCGCTGATGCTCAGCCGCCCTGCTGACAGCTATCTGGACGCGCAGCGCGCCGCGCATATCAGGCGGATGCGCGAACTGACCCGGCTCAAGGACGCCGGGTCCCTGGTGGACACGATTCTCGCCGACTACGGCCTATTCCATCTGGAGGCGGACCTGCGGTGGATCGACCTGACCGCCGCCCGGCTCAGCGAACTCCGGGAGATGGTGCAAGAGCTATGAATACCTCCGCGGCCGGCCACGGCGTCCTGCTCGAGGCCCGCGACATCGCCAAGTCGTTCGGGCAGACCCCGGCCCTGCGCGGGGCCAGCGTGGCCGTGGCCCAGGGCGAGATCCTGGCCGTCATGGGCCCGAGCGGGTCCGGCAAGTCGACCCTGCTGCACTGCCTGGCTGGGATCTTCCCGCCGGACTCCGGTGAGGTCTGGTACGACGGGCGGCGCCTGGACACCCTGAATGAGGCCGAACGGACCCGGCTTCGCCGGACCGCGTTCGGGTTCGTGTTCCAGTTCGGGAACCTGGTGCCGGAATTGACGGCCGCGGACAATGTGGCGCTGCCGCTGTTGCTGCAGCGCCAGCACCGGAAGGCGGCCTACCGGCAGGCTGCACAGTGGCTGGACAGGCTGGACCTGGGGGACAAGGGCACCCGGCGCACCGGGGAGCTGTCCGGCGGCGAGGCGCAGCGGGTAGCGGTTGCGCGGGCGCTGGCGCTCGGACCGTGCCTGCTGTTCGCCGACGAGCCGACCGGCTCCCTGGACTCGCTGACGGGGGAGAAGGTGATGAAACTGCTCACCGGCCTGGCCCGGGAGCAGGGCGTCACCGTGGTGCTGGTCACCCACGACGCCAGGGTCGCGGCCTACGCCGACCGCGAGGTGATGGTCCGCGACGGGGTGGTGACGGCCGACGTGGGAACGGTGCGGTCATGACCCGCCTGGGCCTGCGGCTGGTCCTGGCCGGCGGCCGGGAGGCGCTGACCCGGCTGCTGGTCATCACGGTGTCGGTGGCGGCCGGGGTGGCCCTGCTGCTGGCCGTGCTGGCCGAGTTCCACGCCTTCCAGGCCGGCAGCAACCGGCCCTGCTGGGAGTGCACGCAGGGCCCGGCGCTGCCGGGTGGCGCGAGCCCCCTGCCCTCCCGCGGCGAGGCGTGGAACTACAGCGCGGACTTCTACCAGGGCCGGACCATCGAGCGGCTCGACGTGGCCGCCCTCGGCCCAGGCGCGCCGGTGCCGCCGGGCATCGCCCGGCTTCCCGGACCCGGCCAGTACTACGCCTCGCCGGCGCTGACCCGCCTGCTGCGCACGGTTCCGGCCGGTCAGCTCGGCGACCGGTTCCCCGGGACGCTGGCCGGGACCATCGGCGACGCGGCGCTTACCGGCCCAGACGAGCTGGCCATCTATATCGGGTATGACCCGGCGGCGCTGGCCAAGGTGCCCGGCACCGGGTGGGTGACCGCGATCAGCGCCGGTCCTGGCCCGGAAGTGTTCACCCCGTTCTTCCGGTACGCGTTCGCCACCGGCGTGCTCGCGGTCCTGTTCCCGGTGCTGATCCTGATCAGTACCGCCACACGGCTGGCCGCGGCCCGCCGCGAGGAACGCTTCGCCGCGCTGCGGTTGGCCGGCGCCACACCGGGCGACATCAGCGTGATCGCCTCGGTGGATTCGGTGGCCAGCGCGCTGCTCGGCACGGCCGTGGGCATCGGCGTGTTCCTGGCGGTCCGGCCCGCGCTGGCCGCCGCGACGCTGACCGGGACCCGGTACTTCGCCGCCACGGTCACCCCCACCGCCTGGGGATACCTGGCGTTGCTGGTGGCGGTGCCGCTGGCCTCCGCCGCCGCGTCGCTGCTGGCGCTGCGCCGGGTGCGGATCTCCCCGCTCGGCGTGACTAGGCGGGCGACCCCGCCGTCGCCGTCGCCGTGGCGGCTCGCCCCGCTGGCCGCCGGCATCGCGCTGTTCCTCGCCGGTGCCCTGGCCACCAGCACCAGGGGAATCGGCGTCGCCACCTACCCCGGGCTGCTGGTGACCCTGATCGGCCTGGTCATCGCCGGGCCGTGGCTCACCTGGGCGCTGGCCCGGCTGGGCGGGAAAGTGCTGAGCGGCGCGTCGCCGCTGCTGGCCACCCGGCGGCTGGCCGACGACCCCAAGGCGGAGTTCCGTGCCGTCCGCGGCCTGGTGCTCGCGGTGTTCCTCGGCACGATCGTGGGTGCCCTGGTGCCGGCCATCGACTCGGTGCTCGCCACGCCGAGCTCGACCGCGCTGGCTGACGTGCTGCTCGACACGTTCGCCAGCAACGGGCCGTCCACCCTTCCGGCGGCGGGCGTCTCGGGGCTCACGCCCGCGGGACTCACCCCGCAGGCCGGGGCCGCCCTGGTCAGCGGGCTGCGGAACCTCGGCGGGACCACCGTCTACCCACTGTACTCGCTGCCGCAGGCCGCCAATCCGAACGGCCCCCCGGGCAGCTACATCGGCGCGGTGAGCTGCTCTGTGATGCGCCAGCTCATCGTGTTCGGCCAGTGCGCGCCCGGCCTCGCGGCGGTACAGGTTTTCGACGCAGACCAGATCTACAGCGACAACCCGCACAACAGCACCCAGCCGTTCGTCAGCCACGCCAACCCGGCTTACACCGGCAGCCTGGCCACGCTGCCGCTGCAGGCGGTGCTGGTCCGGGTGAACAACGCCGCCACGCTGGAACGGACCCGCACCTACCTGGCCATCCACGCGCCGCCGCAGGTATCAGCCGGGCCCGGCGTGGCGGCCACCCCGCCGCGGACCTACGGGGAGGCGGTCGCGATCAGGTCCGGGCGGGCGGAGCTGGCGCAGAAGCTGTTCGACCTCGCGGTGATGCTGACCATCGTGGTGGCCGGCTGCAGCCTGGCGGTGGCGGTCGGCGGCGGCCTGGTGGACCGCAAGCGCCCGTTCACCTTGCTGCGGGTCGGCGGGACACCGCTGGGCACGCTGTCCCGGGTGGTGCTGCTGGAGGCGGTGCTCCCGCTGGCCGCCGCCGTGGTGGCCGCCGCGGGCATCGCCTACGGCATGTCGGTGCTCGCGGTGATCCGGCTCGCACCGCCCGGCACGCCGGTCCCGGGCCTGAACGGCACGTACTGGGCGACGATGGGCGCCGGCCTGGCCATCGCCCTGGCCGCCATCTGCGTGACGCTGCCGCTGCTCGGCCGCATGACCACCCCCGCCAGCGTCCGCTTCGAATAACCGGCCGACCCGCCAACCTAACCCGGAAATGGGACCTTAGCTGGACGCGCGGCAGTCGGCCCTGGCCATCGGGGCAGGTCAGGGCCCTGTGGGAGCGCGGCATGGGTCAGGCGGCGACGAGGTCGAGGCGGGCATCCATGTCGAGGCCGAACCGCCCGTAGGGGTTTACGTGCGACCAGAACAGCGGGGAAAGTGCCCGCCGGTCTTCCTCGGTGAGCTTCACGGCCCAGGCCGGGTCGCGCAGGACCGCCTGAAGGAGCTGGGTGTTGATGAAGACCAGGCTCGACTGCAGGAGGTGGAGCGCGAGCATGGAGACCTCGGCGTGCTCGCGGTCGTCTCCGGTGAGGACGCCCTCGCGGCCGTAGAAGATCTTGTCGTTGGCGGAGTTCCAGTTCTCCACGACCTGCAGGCCGGTGTGGATCTCCCGGCGGAGCTGCTCATCGGCGAGGTAGTCGCAGGCGAAGATGGTCCGCACGGCCCGGCCGAGCTCCTCCAGGGCGAGGTAGACCGGATGCTTGGGGCCGCCGCCCTTGGTGAAGCGGCGCAGCACCTGGCCGGTCTCGGCGGTCCGCAGCCGCAGCGCGGTGGCGTACTTGACCATCTGGTCGTAGTTGCGGGCGATCAGGTCCCAGTCGATGGGCCGCTTCTTGAGGATCTTCTCCAGCCTGGGCCAGGCGGCCTGGGCGGCGCCGGGGGCGTAGAGCTGGATCGCGCCGATGTTCTTCAGCCGGGGCAGGAGCTTGAAGCCGAGCAGCTCGGTGAACGCGAACCCACGAGGCTGGCGCCGTGGGTGTCGGTGTAGTTGGCCTCGATCTCCGCATCGGTGCCGTGCCGCAGCGATGAACGCGGTGTCCTTCAGGATGTCAAGCAAGTCGATGGTGCCCCACCGGCGCTCCACCTCCGCCTTGAGCGCGCCCAGGTTCCGCGGCTCGGGGAGCTTTTCCAGCTTCGGGACGCTCACCCAGGGGCTGCCCTGCCGGGTGACGATCCGCACCCCGCCGCTGGTGCCCCTGGCCAGGGCGGTGTCGAGCCGGGTGAGCGCGTCGTTCAGCCGCTCGCGGAGGCTGCCGATGAACTCGGTGGCGTCCAAGGGCTTGCCCAGCTCGGCGTAGTGGACGTCGCGATTGTCCTCGAAGTCGCCCGGCAAGTCCTCGTCCGGGTCCTTCCACCGGCCCGCGCCCTGGACGTAGACCTCGCGGCGGCGCAGCGCCTCCCGCAGCGCAATCAGCACGCACAGCTCATACGGGATGCGCTCCACCCGGCCGTCGTCATCGACGACTCCGTCCAGCCACGCCTTCGGCACCACCCCGTCGACCGGTACCTTCTCCCCAGCCGCGTAGAGCCTCTGGTCGCTGTCAGTGCCCGCGTAGCGGGCGAGCAGGTCGATGGCGTCCATTACGGGGCGGTAGGCGCTGTTGTTGCAGCGGAACTCCAGCGCGGCCAGCAGCGGGGCGAGCATCCGCCGGTAGTAGTGCGAGTAGGAGCCGCGCAGCTGGTAGCGTACCCGTTCGGCCACCGCCCGCTCGGTCGCCTTCAGCTCCCTGGCCAGCGCGCTCAGCGTCGTCACCCCGCCCGGCACCACCGGGTACACCGCCTCCCGCACCGTGTCGTCGGGATGTTCCAGGGCGGCGTCGATGATCTTGGTGAAGATGCCGCGCTTGCCCGGCACGTTCGCCAGCTCGCCGATCAGTTCCTTCTCCACCCGCCGCTCGGCACGGGCGTTGATCCGGTGGATCAGCCCGATCAGCAACTCGACCAGAGAGTCGACGAGCTCGGCCTGGCGGATCCAGCACAGTGCTGCCAGGAGCGTGTACCGCACCGCCGGAGGGCAGTCCGCGAAGTCCGAGGGGTACATGCGGGTCGCCCGCGCCCGCCAGGCCGCCACGATCCGGTCGGAGGCGTCGGCGAACACCGCCTCAGCCAGCCCCAGCGCCCGCACCATGGACAGCTTCCCGATCTCGGCCAGTAGCGTGTCGAGCCCGAGCGGTCCTGGGTCGGACTTGAGCTCCGCCAGCACGTTCGGCCGCGACAGCAGGTCTTCAGCCGGCCGCACACCACGGGCCCGAGCCGCCCGGCCGTCATCGCGGCGAAGTCATCGTCGAACCGCCGGCGGCCCGAGGCGACCACGCGCTCTACCTGGCCGGTGCTCGGCGGCTCCACCTTCTCGCTGCGGCAGCGCCGCCGTAGCGCGGCCGCCAGGCGGTCGCGCCACCGGCGGATCCCGCGCCGGGGCCGGGATTAGTCTCCACCGGCGATGGTCCCCGCGGCCCGGAACCGGTCGTCGAGGGGAGCGACGTGAGTGATAAAGCCTTCGAAACTGACGGTAGCGGGGCTTCTCTGGCGAGGTGACGGGCAGACTCTGTCGGTGCAGCCATGCGACCGCGATGCCGTCCGCATCCGTTCCCGGCTGCAAGGTGACGTCATCGACACGGACTACGCCCTGCTCCCCCCGGCCTCAACGGCCGCGTGCAGCGCGATCGACGGTCACATAGCGCAGCTCACCGTGGGAACGCTCAAGGTGACATTCGCGACAACGTGACGGAATGGTACGCGGAATCCTGCACGCAGCTCGACTACTGGATCACCACGGGAGACACGCTGGCCGAGATCGCGTGCGCGTACGCCGATGCCTGTACTGGTCGAGAACTCGGCTACTGGCGCTGAACTGGGCTCATGCTGCCTGCCGGTATTCGTTGATCAGCCCGGCGAGCCTGGCCCGGCGCTGGATCTGAGCGGACGGGACGGGGAAGGCGATGATGTCCGGGTCGTCATATGGTGCGCGCAGTTCCATTCCCTTGCCCTGGTGGCTGCGGCCGGTGTTGTAGTAGCCGATGTACTCGGACAAGACACCCGGAGGTGCTGCTCGCCGACGATGAGCATCCGATCGGTGCACTCAGCCCGCGCCGTGCGCACGAAGCGCTCGGCATAGGCGTTGCCCCTGTACCGCTTCGGAACTAGCCGCAGGTGCTGTGACCTGCGGTTTGGCCGGATGGGCTGGTTGCGGC
>Ga0335078_10007114_pt1 | contig 16576 bp, 15 predicted proteins | sample Lox_Sample_32_FD_206711 | JGI IMG/M metagenome (GOLD analysis project Ga0335078, IMG submission 206711) | Soil microbial communities from Loxahatchee National Wildlife Refuge, Florida, United States - Lox_Sample_3.2 | ecosystem: Environmental > Terrestrial > Soil > Wetlands | place: USA...
GGGTCGGGTGCCTTGGCGGGCCCGCGGCCGCTGGTGGTGGACCCGGTGATGGTCCGGTACCGGTTGGCCTCGGCCGCGCTGCGCTTGGGCGTCGGCCGCCCCTTGCCCGCCTGGACGGAGGACTTGCTCTTTTCCTGGGCTTCCGCGGTCTGCGCGCCCTGCGGACTCTGAGAACCCTGGGCCTTGCCTTCGGTAGCCCCGGCGTTGCTACGTCGGAACATGGGCATCATCTTACTGCGGGGGATGACCCGTTGTGCCGCGGCCAATTTGCGTTGCGGTGATTTGCCCCGCGATGGTGCGGGGATTCAGCAGTGGATAAGTGGCTACCACTCGCGGCAGCGCGTAGGGTTGATTGCGGTGAGCCGGCGGCAAATCGCCGTCGCCTGGTGGCGTGTGCCGCCCGGTGCGGCGCTCAGGTAAACGAAGGGGACGGCCGCGTCTATGAGCGTGATGAAGCGAGTCTCGCTGATATTCCGTGCCAAGGCCGACAGGGCACTGGACCGGATGGAAGACCCACGCGAGACCCTCGACTATTCCTACAAGCAGCAGGTCGAGATGCTGACCAGGGTGCGGCGCGGTGTCGCGGACGTCGCCACGTCGCGCAAGCGCGTCGAGCTCCAGATGAACTCCCTGCAAAAGGAGATCAACAGGCGCGATACCCAGGCGCGCGACGCGCTCGGCAAGGGCCGCGAGGACCTGGCGCGCGCCGCGCTGCAGAACAAGGCGCAGCTCCAGAGTCAGTACTCCGACCTGGAGACCCAGTTCGCCTCGCTGCAGGAGCAGGAGGAGAAGCTGACCGTTGCCTCGCAGCGGCTCGACGCCAAGGTGCAGGCCTTCCGCACGCGGAAGGAGACCATCAAGGCGACGTACACCGCGGCCGAGGCGCAGACCCGCATCAACGAGGCCTTCTCCGGTATTTCCGAGGAAATGGGCGATATCGGCCTCGCCATCCAGCGGGCCGAGGACAAGACCGCGCAGATGCAGGCGCGGGCCGGCGCGATCGACGAGCTGCTCGCCTCCGGCGCCCTTGAGGATCACGTGGGCGGCAACCAGGACTACATCCAGGCGGAGCTTGACAAGCTCGGCGCGGGCGCAGGGATCGAGGCCGACCTGGCGCGGATGAAGGGCGAGATCGCCGCGAGCGCGCCCAAGCAGATCGAGGGCAACGGCGCCGCGCCGGCCGCGCCGGCCGAGCAGGAGGCCGAGCCGGCCGATCAGCAGGCGGGTGACGGATTGTGATCGTGCGCATCCTCGGTGAGGGCCAGTTCCGGGTCGACGACGACGTCGCCGCGAAGCTGACCGCGCTTGACAAGGACCTCGACGCGGCGGTCCGCGATGACCAGTCCGCCGCATTCACCGCCGCGCTGCGCGCCGCGGTGTCGCTGGTCAGGACGTCCGGCGCGCCGCTCGCCGCCGACGAGATCGCGACGGCCGACTACATCCTGCCGTTCTCCGACGCCACCGTCGACGAAGTGCGCAAGCTCCTCGCGGACGGGACCATCCCCGGCGACTCCATCGGCCTGCCGTAGCAGTCCCGCCGTGGCAGTCCCGCCGCGGCACGCCGTCGTCTCGCCCTGGACGGGCCGTCTCCAGCCGGGCTGGGCCGCCGCCAGCCGAACAGCTGCCCACGGCGAATCGCGTGACCCGCGATTCGCCGTGGGCAGAATCGTCTCAGCTACGTTGAGGCCGCTTAGCGGGACGATTCAGCCTGCGCTCAGCGTTGTACGGATAGCTTGAGATAGATCTCGCTTGGGCCTCCAGGCGGGACGCCTCACCGGGAAACCCCCGGTGAGGCGACAGCGTTAAAGAGATAGATTGCCATTGACAACCAGGTGCGACGCGGCAAACCCTGACAAGTCGCTGGCCTGGCTGAAGCGGAGGTGCGTTATGGCGACGCGGACGAGATACGCGCCTGACCGGGGCCTGAGCGTGCGGATGACCGCGACGATGTTCCTGCTTGGCCTGGTCTTCGTTGCGTTTGTTGCCCTGATCATCGGCCTGATGGGTGCCGCGCACGCGAGCGCTGGCGCGATCATCTTCGTGGCCCTGCTCTTCGGCGGCGGCTCGGCGTTCATCTCGCTGTTCTACAGCGACAAGATCGCGCTGGCCGCCGCGGGCGCCCGCGAGGTATCCCCGCAGCAGGCGCCGGAACTGCACGCGATCGTGGACCGGCTGTGCGCGCTCGCGGACATGGACAAGCCACGGGTGGCGATCGCACCTGCCTCCATGCCGAACGCCTTCGCGACCGGCCGTAACAGCAAGAACTCCGTGCTGTGCGTGACCGAGGGCATGCTGAACCGGCTGGACAACGAGGAACTCGAGGGCGTGCTAGCGCACGAGCTCAGCCACGTGGCGCACAAGGACGTCCAGGTGATGACGTACGCCAGCCTGCTGGCGATCGTGGCGGGCCTGCTCGTGCGGTTCGCCTTCTACTCCGAGCTGTTCGGCGGCGGCCGCCGCATGGGCGGCAACAACAACAGCCAGGCGGCGCTGCTGATCCCGCTCATCATGCTGGTATCCGCGCTTGTGTACGCGATCAGCTTCCTGCTGATCAGGATGCTGTCCCGGTACCGCGAGCTCGCCGCCGACCGCAGCGGCGCGCTGCTCACCGGCAACCCGGCCGCCCTGATAAGCGCGCTGCGGAAGGTGAGCGACGGCATGGCGCGGATCCCGACCAAGGACCTGCGCTCCGCCGAGCCGCTGAACGCCTTCTACTTCGCGCCCGCGCTGAAGCCGAACGGCCAGTCGCTGGCGAACATCTTCTCCACCCACCCGTCGCTGCAGAAGCGCATCGAGGAGCTGGTGAAGATTCAGCGGCAGCTGAACCAGGCGACGCCGGGCGACAGGTAAGCAAGGGACACCGCGGAGATGGGTTTCCTCGACACCATCTTCGGCCGGACCAAGCCCGTCCAGCCGAAGCTCGATGACCTCTTCGCCCTGCCGTCGGCGGCGATCCAGCTCCAGGCGGCGATGGGCTTCACCCCGACCGGGTCCGGCTCGGTGGCCTTCAAGGCCGTCGCGGGCAAGACGTTCGCCGATGTCCAGCGGGATGTCGAGGAACTGCTCGACATGGACGCGGGCAAGCCGGGCGGCGGCGGGCTGCCCGTCGAGGTGACCAGGGACAGCTACGGCTACACGTGGCTGGTGAGCAATCACATGTCCGACGAGATGGACGCTCTGGTCACCGACCTGCACGCGGTGAACACCGCGCTGGTCGACAACGGCTACGGCCCGCAGCTGCTGTGCACCCTGGTCGCCTTCCGTGACGAGAGCCAGCGCAGCCTCGCGCTCGTCTACCTGTACAAGCGCGGCGCCTTCTACCCGTTCGCTCCGCTGCCCGGCCGCGGCGACGACCACGACATGGGCCTGGAACTTGAGGTCAAGGGCGTGCTCGGCGAGGACCTCAAGATCGAACAGGACATGTCCCGCTGGTTCCCCATCTACGGTGCGCCTGGGCTGTGACGCGGGCAGGCGAGGCGAGTGACGTCATTGTCACCCGCCCGCCTGGCAGGAATGCCCGCGCCGTGCATACAGTTGAAAGCGAACGACGGCGCCGCGTGCGTGCGCCGTGTTCACCGAACAAGGACATATCTAAGACGGGAGCTAGTCACAGATGACCGTTCAGGACGAAGTGACGCAGCAGGGGATCACCCTTACCGAGGCCGCCGCGAGCAAGGTTGCCGCGCTGCTCGCCCAGGAGGGCCGCGATGACCTGCGGCTGCGGGTAGCCGTTCAGCCTGGCGGTTGCTCGGGCCTGCGTTACCAGCTGTACTTCGACGAGCGCTCGTTCGACGGCGACATTGTCAAGGAGTTCGGCACGGTCGGCGTGGTGACCGATAAGATGTCCGGGCCGTACCTGATGGGCGCGACGATCGACTTCGTCGACACCATCGAGAAGCAGGGCTTCACGATCGACAACCCGAACGCGACCGGCTCCTGCGCCTGCGGCGACTCCTTCCATTAAATCCCGCGGGCCCGCTGGCCCCACAAAGCTGAATAGAGCGCCCCTACGATGCGGATAGCTGTCACCGGGTCGATCGCCACCGACCACCTGATGATGTTCTCTGGCAAGTTCACGGACACGCTGATCGCCGAGAAGCTGGACAAGATCTCCATCTCCTTCCTTGTCGGCGACCTGGAGATCAGGCGCGGCGGCGTGGCGGGGAACATCTCGTACGGCCTTGGCTGCCTTGGCCTGCGGCCACTGCTCGTCGGCTCCGTCGGCCAGGACTTCGCGGAGTACGCGTCCTGGCTGACGGCGCACGGCGTCGACACGTCCGGCGTGCGCACGTCGTCCACCAGGCATACCGCGCGGTTCACCGCCACCAACGACGAGACGGGCAACCAGATCGCCTCGTTCTACCCCGGCGCGATGAGCGAGGACGGCGAGATCGACATCATCTCGCTCGCCAGCGCCAACGCCGTCGACCTGGTGGTGATCGGCGCGGGCGACCCGGCCGCCATGCAGCGGTTCACCGCCGACTGCCGCGCCGCGGGCGTGCAGTTCGCCGCCGACTTCTCCCAGCAGGTCGCCTTCCTCGACGGCGACTCGATGCGCACGCTGATCGAGGGCGCGGCGTACCTGTTCTGCAACGAGTACGAGGAAGCCGTCATCGAGCAGAAGACCGGCTGGACCAGCGAGGACATCCTCGACCTGGTGGAGACGCGGATCATCACCCTCGGCGCGGCCGGCGCCCGCGTCGAGCGCAAGGGCGCAGCGCCCATCGTCGTCGGCCCGGTCAAGGACGCGACGCTCGTCGAGCCGACCGGCTCAGGGGACGCGTTCCGCTGCGGCTTCCTCGCCGCCACGGCGTGGGGCCTGCCGGTGGAGCGCGCGATCCAGCTGGGCAACCTGATGGCGGTGCACGCCCTGGAGGTCGTCGGCCCCCAGGAGTACGAGCTCACCCCGGCCACCCTCGCCGACCGCGCCAAGCACTCCTACGGCGAGGAGGCGGCCGCCGACCTGGCCGCCCACCTCCCGGCGTAGGGCAGCAGCAAACCGCACCACCCTTGATCATGGGCCGGGGACCGGCGAGGGACCAGGGCGTCGCAGCGTCTACGACGGGGGGTAGTTTTGCGGTATGGCCCCGCTCGCGGCCGCTTACAGCGGACCACCCAAGCTGACCATCGCCACGGCGTTCACCCAGTGGCGCCTTGACGTGCCGATGCTGGTGCTGATCGTGGCGCTCGGCGCCTGGTACCTGGCGTCCGCGCGGAAGGTCGGGCGGAACGGCGGCCAGTGGGGGAGCGGCCGCACCGTCGCGTTCGTCGCGTTCGGACTCGGCTTCCTGCTGATCGCGACGATGGCCTGGCCGGGCGCCTACGAGAGCGTGCTGTTCTACGCCCGCGCCACGCAGACGGTGCTGCTTGTCCTCGTGGTCCCGCTGTTCCTGGCGATGGGCAAGCCGCTCACGCTGCTCACCGAGGCCCAGCCGAAGATCGGGCGCCCGGTCGTGCGACTGGTCCGCAGCCGGGCCGCCAGGGTGGTCACGTTCCCCGCGATCACCACGCTGCTGCTCGTCGCGGTGCCGATGACCATGTACTTCACCTCCTGGTACACCGCCGTCTTCGCCGGCGGCACGGTGCGCGAGCTCACCTACCTCATCCTGATGGTGCCCGGGTACGTGTTCTTCTGGACCCTGCTGCGCGTCGACCCGGTGCCCAGGGAGTACCCGTACGGCGTCGCGATGTGGATCACCGCCGCCGAGGTGGTCGGCGACGCGTTCTTCGGCATCGCGGTCATCGCGGACCAGACCCTGATCGGCGCGGCGCATTACCACGCGGTTGGCTACCCCTACGGGCCGAGCCTGGCCACCGCCCAGGTCATCGGCGGCGGCATCATCTGGATCCTCGGCGACTTCGTTGGCCTGCCGTTCCTCGCCGTCCAGCTCATCCAGATGATGCGCGCGGACAAGCGGGAGGCCGCCGTGATCGACGCCGTGCTCGACGCCCGCGACGCCGAGCGCGCCGCGGCCCGCGCCGCTAGGGAGACGCTCTCCGGCGGCGCCGGGCCGGCCGCTGGCCCCGGACCTGCGGACGGTGACCCGGCGGCGGTAGCCGTCGGCTCCGTGACAGACGAGCCTGAGGACACCGGAGAGGCCGACCGCCCCTGGTGGGAATCGGATCCCCGCATCACCGACCGATTCAAGCGCGCATAGCGAGCCCCGGCGAGCATCCGGAGGATTATCGTGTGCACTCGATAGCGGAAAACGACCATTAGATGCACACGATAATCACGGCGGTGCCCGTTCGTCGGTTCAGTAGCGGCGGCGGACGCCGAACGACCAGCCGGTCGCGTAGCTGGTACGGAACACGCAGTCGTGCGACTTGAGCGCGCACCAGGCCGGGATGTCGCTGTAGGCGGCGGGGTCGTCGGCGAGCACCGCGATCACCGCGCCGACCGGGATGTCGCCGATCTGCTGCGCGAGCCAGATGATCGGGATGGGGCACTTGCGGCCGAGTGCGTCGATGGTGACCACCGGCGCGGCCCCGGGCGGAATCACGTCCGGCAGCGACGCCGCCGACGCGGCAGAAGCCGCGCGCGCGGCGTCGGTCACCGGCGACACGAGCGGCTCCCGCGGCAGGTCGGCCATCACCGGCGCGCCGAGAAAGCCGACAGAACCGGGAGACCACGGCGCTGGCGTTCGGTCTGGCGCTGCGGCGGGCACGGTATCCGGCTGTGCGGGCTCGGGGCCGCTCACAGGCCCGGACGCCCGGCCGCGCGGTCCTGCGGCATGCCGTCCGGCGGGCGAGCGCCCGCGGCCCAGCCACGGCACGCGGCTCATGCGATGACCCTCACATGTCCATAGTGCCCTCACCTCCGCCCCGTTACGCTCCGGAATACGCAAAGAAGTACCGTGACCGCGCTCGGTACCCGCATTCCTGCCCGCTGCCCGAACGCCGGGGGTCCCCTGCAAGCCGCAACGAACGCGCGATACTGTTTGCACGACACGCTGTAGAAGATCGGAGACCGGCGCCTGAAGGAGATAACAGGCGGCCGGGCGACGTCGTTGGGAAGGCGCTCCTTTGACTCTGATTCGCCGGCAGGCCGCGCCAGGCGGGCGCGGTACTGGGCTGCCGAGCACTGGCCCGCGCGGCACGGGATCACGCGGTACTGGCAACCGCACGCGGGCCCCGCGCAGCCGCCGGGCTAACGCGGTGCGCGTCGGCGCGCTCGCCGTCCTGCTGCTCGCCCTCGCGGGATGCTCGCCGAACGACACCTTCACCCGCATGGGCTTCCCGGACCCGGTGACGAAGCAGGGCGCGGTCACGCTGTCCCTCTGGCAGGGCTCCTGGATCGCCGGCCTGCTCGTCGGCGCCGTGGTGTGGGGCATGATCCTCTGGGCGGTGATGTTCCACCGCAAGCGCGGCGACAAGCTCCCGCCCCAGGTGCGCTACAACATGCCGATCGAGATTCTTTACACGGTTGTGCCCTTCGTGCTCATCGCCGTCCTCTTCTACTACACCGCCAAGGACGAGAACACGATCGACGCTCTTCCCGCGAACCCGGCCGTCACGGTCAACGTGACCGGCTTCCAGTGGTCGTGGGAGTTCAACTACCCGCAGTACAAGACCGTCGGCGGCGCGTCCGTCACCACCGACGGGTACATGTGGGGCCAGGGCCCGCTTCCGCTGCTCGAGATTCCCGTGGGCGAGACGGTCCAGTTCAACCTCAGCTCGCCGGACGTGATCCACGCGTTCTGGGTGCCGGAGTTCCTGTTCAAGCGGGACGTCGTGCCCGGTCACCCGAACCACTTCTCGATCACCGCCACGCAGACCGGCACCTTCACCGGGCACTGCAGCGAGTTGTGCGGCCTCTACCACAGCAGGATGCTGTTCACGCTCAAGATCGTGACTCCTGCGCAGTTCAAGGCATGGATCAGCCAGCAGCAGGCGATCCAGAAGACGGCCTCAGGGAGCACTCAGTGACGACCCTAGACAACCCGGCCGCGCTGCGGGCGGCAGCCCGGGCCGCGAAGACCGAGCGCAAGGGCAACGTGCTCGCCGGCTGGCTCTCCTCCACGGACCACAAGATCATCGGGCACATGTACCTGATCACGTCGTTCGTGTTCTTCCTGTTCGCCGGCATCATGGCGCTGCTCATCCGGATCCAGCTGATGTCACCGACGAGCAACTTCCTGTCGGACCAGATCTACAACGAGCTGTTCACCATGCACGGCACGATCATGCTGCTGCTGTTCGCGACCCCGCTGTTCGTCGGGTTCGCGAACGAGCTTGTGCCGCTGCAGATCGGCTCGCCCGACGTGGCCTTCCCGCGGCTGAACCTGCTCAGCTACTACCTTTTCCTGTTCGGCGCGCTGATCCTGTTCAGCAGCTTCCTCGCCCCCGGCGGCTCCGCCGCCTTCGGCTGGTACGCCTACGCGCCGCTGACCAGCGCGACGAGCTCGCCGGGCATCGGCGCCGACATGTGGATCATGGGCCTCGTGCTGTCCGGCCTCGGCACGATCCTCGGCGGCGTGAACTTCGTCACCACGATCTTCTGCATGCGGGCGCCCGGCATGACGATGTTCCGCATGCCGATGTTTACCTGGAACGCGTTGCTCACGTCGATGCTGATCCTGCTGGCGTTCCCGGTGCTCGCCGCCGCGCTGCTCGTACTTGAGATCGACCGGCGCCTCGGCGCCCAGGTCTTCGCCGCGAACTCCGGCGGCGCGATCCTCTGGCAGAACCTCTTCTGGTTCTTCGGCCATCCCGAGGTGTACATCCTGGCGTTGCCGTTCTTCGGCATCGCGACGGAGATCCTGCCGGTGTTCAGCCGCAAGCCGCTGTTCGGCTACAAGACGCTGATCGCCGCGACGATCGCGATCGCCGGCCTGTCAATGACCGTGTGGGCGCACCACATGTTCACCACCGGCGCGGTGCTGCTCCCGTTCTTCTCGTTCATGACGTTCCTGATCGCGGTGCCCACGGGCGTGAAGTTCTTCAACTGGGCGGGCACCATGTGGCGCGGCCAGCTCAGCTTCGAGCCGCCGATGCTGTACACGATCGGCTTCCTCATCGTCTTCCTCTTCGGCGGCATCACCGGCATCATCCTGGCGTCGCCGCCGATGGACTTCGCGGTCTCCGACTCCTACTTCGTGGTGGCGCACTTCCACTACGTGCTCGCGGGCACCGTGCTGTTCGAGATGTTCGCCGGCTTCTACTTCTGGTGGCCGAAGATGACCGGCAAGATGCTCAACAACAGGCTGGGCAAGGCCCAGTTCTGGGTGATGTTCATCGGCTTCAACCTGACGTTTCTCGTACAGCACTGGGCGGGCGTCCAGGGCCAGGTGCGGCGCACCGCGAACTATCCGTTCCTGCCCGGCGACGTCACCACGCTCAACGTCATCTCCACGGTCGGCTCGTGGCTGCTTGCCCTGTCGGTGCTGATGTTCTTCTGGAACGTCTACATCACCACCAGGTACGGCGTGAAGGTCACCGAGGAGGACCCGTGGGGCTACTGCTCCTCGCTTGAATGGGCCACCTCCTGCCCGCCGCCGCGGCACAACTTCTACCGCATACCGCGGATCCGCTCCGAGCGCCCCGCGTTCGAGGCGCACTACCCGCACATCCTGGCCGGCGCGGCGTCACGGGGCGTCGAGCAGGCCATCCCGCCGATCAGCGCGGGCACCCAGTCCCCCCTCGGCGCCGGCAAGAACTAGGGGCGTGTATCTCACATGAAGGTCGAAGGCTGGCTCTTCCTCGGCTGCGGCGTCTTCTTTGGCGGCGCCGACGTCGTGTACTGGTACGTCTCCTATGACCCGACCGGCACCACGGCCCTGGCCCTGGCGGTCGGCCTGGCGCTGCTTGCCGGCTTCTACGTGCTGTTCACCGGGCGCCGCCTGCCCCTCCGCCCGGAGGACGACAACGAGGGCGAGATCGCCGCGGGCACCGGCGAGGTCGGCTTCTTCAGCCCGCACAGCTGGTGGCCGCTGTGGGTCGGCCTGGCCGCCGCCGTCACCGCACTCGGCGCGGCGATCGGCTGGTGGCTGGTGCTGATCGGCGTGCTCGCGCTGGTCTTCAGCGCCATCGGCTTCGTCTTCGAGTACTACCGTGGCTACTTCAGCCACTGACAACGGCTATCCCGAACGACGGCGTGCCCCGCCTCCCAGGCCAACTGGTTCCTGGAAGGCGGGGCAACGTGTTTGCCGGCCTCGCTAGGCCCTTCCGGCGCGGGCATTGCCACCTGGCGCTTTCTCGGCGGCGCTACCGCCAGAGACTAAAGGCGTAGATGGAGATGCCGTCTGAGCCGCACGCCGGAGGAGCGGGGACCCCTATCCCGTCCTGTGCCTCGCTTTGCTCGGTACAGAAGTCGTATGCGTACGCGATCTGATTGTCGGAGTGGTAGCTGTAGGAGAGTGTAATTTTGTACGCGTTATCGGCGATGCGCTCCGGAGCAGAGGCAGTGCTGTCGGTGTCCGGCTGCAGCAGCGGGACTGGCGGATTGGATTCGGCCGGGACCAAGGCGATGTACTGATATACCCGCTTGGCCATCTCTGCCTGGATCGCTGACGGTGGTGAATAGATGGTGAACGTGCTCGTGCCGTGACATGTCGCATCGCCGATGGTGCCAGTGCAGGTTATTACGGAGGCACTGTCCTCATGAACAGGGTCGATGACGTAGACCGTGTTGGTGGCTGAGGTGGCCAGTGGGGTCGTGGCAGTGGCGTTTTGCAGCAGCCTTACCTGGTACCGGGTGGCGAGCGTGGGATTCGCGGAAAGGGCGTACCTTGCCACGCCGCCCACGGCGTCCAGGGTCATTGACCCGACGGCGACGGGCGCGCTTGTGTAGGGGAACTGCTGGGCGTAGAGCCGGACGACTTCCCCGGTCGTGGCACCCTTGATCTCGCCAGTGAGGAAGGCCTGGCCCGAGCCGGGAGCCGCGTTCGGAGCGTACTCTATATACTCGTCGCCGCCCACTGGTTCGTTATTGGTGGCGGCCGTGGCCGAGATGGTCGCGGGCGGGATGAGCGGGGCCTTGTACGCGGCGACCGCCGGGTGCCCCGGGGTGCCGCCGGTGCCGCCCGGTGCGCGGCTGGTGACGGCCACGGTCACCGCGGCCGCGACCACCGCCGCCGCGGTGACCGTGACCACGGCGGTGCGCGCGATGTGGTCCAGGTGCAGCATGTGTCGAAGGTGCCAGCGGTGCAGGCCCGCCTTCGACACCGACTGGTGCGCTGCCTGAGCATTGTGGGCGTGCTGCGCACCCTGGGACAGGTGGACCTGCTCCACCGAGGAGACGTGGAGCGCCGGTGCCCCGGCGGACGGCCACAGGGCCGCCAGGACGAGCGCCGCCTCGCCGAGGTGCGAACGGCCGCGCCGCTCCCAGTCCGGCCCGTAGCCGCCGGTCGCGGCGGCGCGCAGGCCGGCGGCGAGTGCGGCCGCGTCCGACGGCCGGTACCTGGGATCCTTGGCCAGCCCGCGGGCGACGATCGGCTGCAGCGGTTCGGGCACCGGGTCCATCGGCACGTCGGCGGAATGATGCTGCCAGATCACCGCCTCCATGGTCGTCCCGGTGAACGGCGGCCGGCCCGCCAGGCACTCGTAGAAGGTGGCCGTGGCCGCGTAGACGTCGCTGGCCGGTGAGGCGGGCCCGCCGTCGAACTGCTCGGGCGGCGCGTAGGCTACCGAGCCGGACGGGATCGTCGGGGTTCCCGCCCGCGCCGCGATGCCGAAGTCGGTCAGCTTGCTCGCGCCGTAGGCGTTGACAAGCACGTTCCGCGGCTTGAAATCCCGGTGCACCACCCCGCGCGCGTGCGCCGCCGCCAGGCCGAGCAGTGAGCCGTACAGCACGACAAGGGCCGCCTCCGGCGTGGTACGGCCGTGCTTGGAAAGGATGTCCCACAGCGTGACGCCGTCGACGAGCTCCATGACGATCGCGGCGCCCGCCGCCGACTCGACGTACTCGTACAGCCGAACCACGTACGGGTCGTCGAGCGCGCCAAGCGCCTCCGCCTCGGTGCGGAACATGGCGGCGAAATCGGCGTCCTGGCGCAGCCCGGGCAGCAGGTACTTGATCGCGACCGCCGTACCCGTGGCGTCATGCCTGGCCAGCACGACGGAACCGAATCCGCCCGAGCCGAGCGTCTTCAGCTCGGTGTACCCGGGAACAGTCCACTCGGTCACGTAAGGCCGCCTTTCCCCGCGGTCAAACTCCGTATTCCGGCTCGCCTCAGCAGCTGAGGACCACATGGGCCGAGGCGCTGCCGTGCCCCGGCTCAAGAACCTGCAGGGTGACCGTCTGCGTGAGGCTGCCGTGCCCCTGTCCTTCCACCGCCGCGGTCACGTACAGCGCGGTCTGCCCGCTCGCGACCGGCTGGCTCAGCGGTTGCGGAGCCGCCGCCTGGGGGGCGAACACCCACTGGTAGGAAACGGTCCCCGCGGCCCCGGTCGTGCCGACCCGCCCGGTCACGTCCTCCGTGCACCCGTGCCTTACCTGCGCGGTAATGGCCACGCCGGTCACCAAGAAAGGCCCGTGATGCAGCCGCAGGTAAATCACCGCGCCCGAGGCCGCGAGCAGGGCGACGCTGAGCGCCGCGCCGGCTAGCCGCCGCAGCGGCCGTGACCGCCGTGCCGCGTCCGGCAGCCCGGTTCGCCAGACCTGCTCGGCCGTGGCCGCCCCCTGGCCGTCGGGCCGTGGGGCGGGCACGCCGGGGCCGTACCTGACGACCTGCCCGGCGTGGGCGGCGCTCCCCGTGACCTCGTCGGCCCAGCCAGGTGCGCCCGCCTGCGGCAGGCCAGGTGCGCCCGGCTGCGGCGGATAAGCGGCCGGGTCGGCGCCTGCCCCGGTGACCGTGCGCGTTTCGTCTGCCTCGTACGGTGGCGGTGACTGGCCCGGCTGGCTCACTTGCGTCGACGGGAACGACTGCGCCGTGGGGTCGTGTGCCGAGCCTGCCATCTAACCCCCCAATCCCGCACGAGATGACACTTTGTCGGATGGAATCACGCACAGGTATTTGTCGTCATCCCGCATTAGCGCATGAATGACAGGCCCAAATCAATGTCCCAGGTAAGAATTACCGTCGGAGAAGTCTGCTGTCAATTACCGCGGTCCCGTGTTCGGTTGAGGAAGGCGGAGTCAGCCGAGGCCGCTGTGGCACGGCCCACCCGCCTCGTTGTGTGCGGAGTTTCCTTCATGATGGATTACGCGCCCTTCGCGGCAGGTTCTGGGGAGAGAGGGAGACATTTTCCCAGGCAAAGATGCTGATCACGAATAACCTGCTGATCCTTCGTGATGCCGCCGCCTCACTCCGCCGCGGCATAAGCCGCCGTCCGCCGCGGCCGGCATGGCGTCCCGCTTCCGGTGACCTGTCACCGGGAAGCGGGGATTACGTGTTTGCGGCGGGCCTAGCTGGAGCTGGGCAGCTGGAGGTCCGCGACGTCGCCAGACAGGCCGCCCGCGGGCCAGTGCAGGGTGAACGGCTGGCCCAGTTTGCTGGCGTCGGGGAAGATCACGTAGCTCGGCAGGGTCTGTCCGGCCGCGACGTACAAGCTGGCCGGGTTGCCGTGCTGTGAGCAGTAGTCCGCCACCGAGGTCTCTGACTGGCCGTCGCTGAGGGTCAGCGTGGCCTGCTGCTGTGCATCGCCGCCTGAGCAGGTGAGCTGCTGCTGCGTCGACGACGTGTTGACGTAGCCGATCATGAACTTGGCCTGGCCGTTGGCCAGCACCTGGATGCTTGTCAAGGTCAGCACCCAGGGGTTGTCGTCGGAGATCTGCCTGTTCACCGGGTAGTTCCCTGGCCGGATCCCGTCCAGTGCGACCGAGACGACCTGCCGCACGGCGGAGGCGGCTGTCTGGCCCGCGCCGCTGGCCGGGCGGCTGGTGGCGACGACGGTGCCGGCGGCAGCCACGACCGCGCACGCCGCGACCGCGACGGTGGCGGTGCGCAGCCATCGCAGGTGCCGCAGGTGCGTGACATGCTCGCGGTGCAGGATGTGCCACTGGTGCAGGTTGTGCTGGGCGCCGTGGGCCGGCTGCTGGGCGTGGACGTGCTGGTTGCCTGCTGCCTGGTGACCGCGTGACAGCTGCAGTTGCTCGGCGGTGAAGCCAGGGACCGAGGGCGCGCCGCCGGTGGGCCACAGGGCGGCGAGCGCGAGCGCCGCCCCGCCCAGATGGGACGTGCCGCGTTCCGCCCAGTCCGTGCCGTACGCGCCGGCCGCCGCGGTGCGGAGCTCGGCGGCGAGCAGGGCGGCACTGGCCGGGCGCTGCCTGGGATCCTTGGCCATCCCCGCGGTCACGACGGGCCGCAGCGCCTCGGGCACCTGCTCAAGCGGCACGGACGCGGACCGGTGCTCGGCGATCAGCTCGTCGCGGGTGGTACCGCGGAACGGCGGGTGGCCGGTCAGGCACTCGTAGAAGGTGGCCGTGGCCGCGTAGACGTCGCTGGCCGGGGTGGCCGGGCCGCCGTCGAACTGCTCCGGCGGTGCGTAGGAAAGCGACCCGGCAGGCACGGTCCTGCTTCCCGCTCGCGCCGAGATGCCGAAGTCGGTCAGCTTGCTGGCGCCGTAGGCGTTGACGAGCACGTTCGCCGGCTTGAAGTCGCGGTGCACGACGCCGCGCTGGTGCGCGGCAGCCAGGCCGAGCAGTGAGCCGTAAAGCACCACGAGCGCGGCCTCCGGCGTGGTCTTGCCCTGCCTGGTCACGATCTCGTGCAGGGACACGCCGTCGACGAGCTCCATGACGATGGCGGCGCCCGCCTGCGCTTCCACGTACTCGTACAGCCGCACCACGTAGGGGCTGTCCACCGCGCTGAGCGTGACCGCCTCGGCGCGGAACAGCGCTTCGAACTCGGGGTCGCCAAGCAGGTCAGGGCGCAGGAACTTGATCGCCACCGGGGTGCCCGTGGCGTCGTGCCTGGCCAGCACGACGGCGCCGAAACCGCCGGCGCCAAGCGTCTTCACCTCCGTGTAACCGGGAACGGTCCATCCGCTCATGCGGCCACCTCGCTGGCGCTCGGAGTCCGCATTCGCGGACGCGCTGTGCTTACCGATTCCCTCGCAAGCTCGCTCATTGCGGTCCCCTCTTGTCGTCGCCTGGCTCAGCAGCTGACGGTCACCGGGACCGAGGCGGTGCCCCGCCAGGGGCCGAGCACCTGCAGGGTTACCCGCTGCGTGACGCTGCCGTGGCCCTGCCCCTGGATAGCCGCGGTCACGTAGACGGCCTGCTGGCCGGCGGCGGCGGACTGGCTCATCGGCTGCGGCGCCACCTGCTGCGAGGAGAAAATCCACTGGTAGGACACGGTCCCGGCGGTACCGGTGGTGGAGATCCGCCCGGTCACGTCCACCGTGCAGCCGCTTCTCACCTGCCCGGTGATCGCCACCCCGGTCACGCCGAAGGGACCATGGTGCAGCCGCAGGAAGATCACCACGCCGGAAGCGACCAGCAAGGCGATGCTGGCCGCGGTGCTGGCGATCAGCCGCGCCCGCCGCCCGCGCGGCTCGGCGGGCGGCGCTCCGGCCTGCCAGACCTGCTCGGCGGTGGGGGCGGCCAGGACCGCGGCCAGGCCCGTGGGTACGCCGGGCCCGTGCCTGATGACCTGCTGCGCGCCCGTCGCGCTCACGGTGCCGCCGCCATCCTGCCCGACGGATGAAGAGCCAGCCATCCGGTATCCCCACCTCTCGCGTACGCGCGCGAGGTGGCGTCGCGGCGACCACGATGAGACGTAGTAAGCCGCCGTTCCCCCTCGCACCCTTCGCCGGAGAGCCCCAAGTCAAATGTCCCATTGCCAGGCTGGTGCCTTTGACCGGAATTTGTCAATTGTCAAAATGGAACGGCGCCCTTATGACCGCCCTGGTAATCCGCGGACGCGGCGAGGCCGGCCGGACCTGGCGCGATCCGGAGAAGTGATCGCCTCCTGTGCGGGAATTCGGTGCGCGGGCGCTTACCGCGTAACGTCGCCCCGGCGGTGCGGCGGTGCGGCGGCACCGCGGTGCGGCGGCACGGTGGTCCGGTGGTGCGGTGGTGCGGTGGTCCGGTGGTCCGGTGGTCCGGTGGTGCGGTGGTGCGGTGGTGCGGTGGTAACGTCGCCCCGGCGGTGCGTCGCCCCGGCGGTGCGTCGCCCCGGCGGTGCGTCGCCCTGGCGGTGCGTCGCCCCGGCGGCCTTTTCGCGTCCCATTCGGCATTCGCGTTCAGGGAGGGGACACCGGGATCGGCGAGGATTGTGTGCCGCCTGGTATCCGTCGCATGGACCCAGGAAAGACCGTTTCATGTAGGTTTTTGGTGTTATGAAGCCTTTTGAGCGTGATGGCACGTACAATCCTTCACGATCATGACCTCGGCCGCCCAGCGATGACCTTCACGATCATGACCCGGGGCACGGCAACGGTGCTTTGAGGCCAGCGATCCCTTTGAGGCCCATGGTGTCAAGGGCGGTTGCCGCACGACGCTGCTGGCCGCTTTCGCACCGCCGTCCACGCCCGGCCCGTGGAATCTCCGCCTAGCGGCCCGTTTACCAGTCGGTGCCGCCCGTCCGTCGTGGCGGCTCAGTCGAGCGCGAGCGCCGGGGCCGCGGCGAGCACCGCGGCGGCTAGCTCGGCATCGCCGCTGATATGCAGGTCGAGTCCCGCGGGGACCGCC
>Ga0335078_10007115_pt1 | contig 16576 bp, 10 predicted proteins | sample Lox_Sample_32_FD_206711 | JGI IMG/M metagenome (GOLD analysis project Ga0335078, IMG submission 206711) | Soil microbial communities from Loxahatchee National Wildlife Refuge, Florida, United States - Lox_Sample_3.2 | ecosystem: Environmental > Terrestrial > Soil > Wetlands | place: USA...
TGCCGATTCAGATCGAACTTTTCTTCAAGCCATCTCCCAGCTCGGCTACTCGAATCCTTTCCTCCCCGAACGGGTGCACTGGGAGCGCCAGGCCTTGGGCGCCGATTTCCTGGAAGGCGAACCCGTATGGAGCCAACCGGTCGACAATCCCGAAGAACCTCGGGCCAATGTCTTGCGCCTGATGGCGCGCCTCGAACCACTCGCCGAGTCCATCCGGGAAAGTCTGCCAACCGGGGACAGTCCAACTCACGCGGACGCCCTTCTCTACGAGGATGCCGTGCTGTTCCTGCTGTTCCACCGCTACCAGCCCGATTTCCTCGCCGCCGGTTTCGGCCGCGACGCGGACGGCCGCGTCGTTCCGTCCGGGGACTCCGGCGAAACCAGCCGCTGGCGTTTCTACACGCGGTTTCTGGCCGATTGGCGCCACTTCTTTCCCGCGGGCGTCCCGTTTCCCACCGGCCACGACCCGCGCCACACCTTCGCCTGCTATCGCCAGATCCAGCACGCCTTCGAACAGGTTTTCCAGGATGTCATCGGCGCTTCCATGCCGGCGGCGCGGCTGCGCGCGTCGATCTGGCAATCCATCTTCACTCACGACATGCGGCGCTACCGCCGGACCATTTATGCGCGCATGGGCGAGTTTGCCACGCTGATCACCGGTCCGTCGGGAACCGGAAAAGAACTGGTGGCGCGCGCTATAGCGCAGTCGCGCTACGTGCCCTTCGATGACCGGCGCCTGACATTTCCCGGCGAAGATTCGTTCTTCCCCATCAATATTTCCGCGCTTTCGCCGACCCTGGTGGAATCGGAGCTGTTCGGCCACCGCCGCGGCTCTTTCACCGGAGCCATCGCCGATCGCAAAGGATGGCTCGAGATTTGTCCCGAGTCCGGATCGGTATTTCTCGACGAATTAGGCGATCTCGATCCGGCCATTCAGGTCAAATTGCTGCGAGTCATCGAGACGCGCACCTTCCACCCGGTGGGCGATACCGCCGGCCGGCAGTTCCGCGGAAAGCTGATCACCGCGACCAATCGCGATCTCCAGATGCTCATGCGCGAAGGCCGCTTTCGCGAGGACTTGTATTACCGCCTCTGTTCCGACCAGGTGGAAACCCCGTCTCTGGCCGAGCAGCTGGCCGATTCTCCCGGCGTGCTGCGCGATCTGGTGGTCTACATGTCGCGCCGCGTTGCCGGTCCTGAAGCGGGCGAACTGGCCGCCGAGGTGCTCGATTGGATCGAGAGCCATTTGGGCGGCGGATACGCGTGGCCCGGGAATTACCGCGAGCTGGAGCAGTGCGTGAAGAATGTGCTCATCCGGCGCAATTACCGGCCGTCCTCGCGCCCGCCCGCCGACCTCATCGAAGACTTCATCGACGGCGCGCGCGGCGGGCGGTTCTCGGCGGATGAACTGCTCCGACGCTACATCACCATCGTGTACGGCCGTGTACGAAGTTATGAGGAGACCGCGCGCCGCCTGGGACTGGACCGCCGGACCGTGAAGGCCAAGGTCGACGCGGAGCTGCTTGCCAAGTTGGGATAACAGTCGAGTATTAACTTCAGCATACAAAGATCGCGATGCCGCAACGGCGGCCTGAGTCTGCATATATCGATGTTCACAGACTTACCGAGTTGATCATCTATTGATCTTTTTTTCATCGCGCCGAAACGGCATCGGAGCTAAAATTAAGAAGACTTAAAGATTGTGAGCGTGCATATGAGGTCTCGGATTCTCTATCTCTCCGCGGGCCATGACGATGCCCGCCGATTATCGCTGATGCTGAACGATTTGCCCATGGATATCGACCACGCGGCAAACCTTAAGCAGGCGCGCGCCATGCTTCGGCAGTCCGATTACGACATCATTCTGTCCGAAGGTTCGCTTTCCGATGGTACGTGGATTGATTCCCTCCACCTGTCGCGAGACTCCGCTCGCGATCTGAAAGTGATCGTGACCGATCCACACGCGGACGCGCGATTCTGGGCGGAGGCTCTGAATTTGGGAGCTTACGACGTGCTCGCGCAGCCGTTCTATTCGCCGGAGGTCCGCCGCATCTTGTTCAACGCCTGTTCGCGGCCTCTGCAGACGCCCGAATTACAGCACCTGGTCGCTTGAGGACACCGGCCAGGCGTCCGGCTGCCCGATTTCTTTCCCGGCCGTAGATCCTCGCGGTTGCTAAGATCAGAATATCGGCGTGGGTTTCTCTGATAGCGCAAGAGTCGACCGGGCGGCGCGTGCCTGCTGCGTGTCCGCATTGCTGATTTCCTCACTCGTTTTGCTGGGCGGGTGCCGCGGCAGCGGAAAGGGAGATCCGGCAATCGGCGAAGCCTATGTGGGCGCGGCCACCTTGCAGATCCACAGCGACACTGTCCCGCAATCCTCAGTGGTGGGCACCGCCCGCCACGGCGATCGGGTCGAGATCCTCGAGGAAAGACGCCGCATGGCGCGGATCCGCATTCCCGGGGGCGCCGAGGGCTGGACCGAACAGCGCCTGTTGCTGGCGCCGTCTGACATGGCGGCGCTGAAGAACCTTTCGGCGCGGGCCGCGCAAATGCCCAGCCAGGGACAGGCGATCACCTACGGCGACCTGCACGTGCACACCCAGCCGGCCTACAATGCGCCGAGTTTCCTGACGCTCAAGTCCAACGACAAGTTCGATGTGCTGCAATATGCCATTCTGCCGCGCGTGGAAACCAGCCGCGCCCCACTGGTAGCCCCGCCTCCTCCGCGGAAGAAATCGGAACCGAAGAGCTCGCCCAGGAACCCCAAAGTGATTCCACCGCCGCCCATTCCCAAACCTCCCGGACCGCCGCCCAACTGGCTGGAACTCTCCAAGTCCTCCGAGCCTCCGGCCCCGCCGGATGCCGAGGCATCCCCGGCGAAACCCGTGCCCACCGATCGATGGAGCCTCATCCGCAGGCCGGACGGCACGTCGGGTTGGGTCTATGCGCGCATGATTTCCATGGCCATCCCCGATGAGGTGGCGCAGTACGCCGAAGGACACCGCATCGTGGCTTACTTTCCCTTGGGAACAGTTCTGGACGCGGATCATTCGAAGACCACCTGGCTATGGGCCACCGCTTCCAGCGTGGTCGACTCTTCCTATGATTTCGACAGCTTCCGGGTATTCATCTGGAGCTTGCGCCACCATCGATATGAGACCGCCCACATCGAACTGCACCTGAGAGGATACCTGCCGGTTCTGCTCGAATCCGTCGAGTCCTCGGGCGCCAGGCGCAGGGGTGATGTGGCCAAAGGCACCTACCCCGGCTTTTCGGTGTGCGTTCAGACGAAAACCGGCGATCGCTCGCGCCGCGAATATGCGATGGCCGATCAAAGGGTCCGCATGGTGGGGGAGCGGCCGTGCGAGCCGCCCGCGCCTCCGGTCGCCTTGCAAGCGCCCGCGCCGCTGCCCGAGGCCGCTAAAACAACCGCGCCGCCGCCCAAGGAATCGTTTTGGCAGCGGATCAAGCGCCACTGGCACGCGGCCGTGAAGTAGACGCCTGCTGCGGCTCGCGGCCGGCCCACTCGGCATATTCGCGGCCGATTCCGTTATACTCGGTTCATCTACTGCATTCGAGGGAACTGGGTATGGCGATTCAATTCACGCTGAACGGACAATCCCAAACTGTCGACGTGCCAACCGCAATGCCGCTGCTGTGGGTCTTGCGGGACACGCTCGGCTTGACCGGAACCAAGTTCGGGTGCGGCATGGCCCTGTGCGGCGCCTGCACGGTGCACTTGAACGGGCAGCCCATCCGTTCGTGCGCCACGCCGGTGGGCAGCATCGCCGGCAAGAAGATCACCACCATCGAAGGCTTGTCGCCGGACGGCAGCCACCCCGTGCAGCGCGCCTGGGTGCAGGCGGATGTGCCGCAGTGCGGCTACTGCCAGAGCGGGCAGATCATGACTGCGGCCGCGCTTCTCGCCAAAAAGGCCGAGCCCACCGACGCCGATATCGATGAGGCCCTGCACAACAATATCTGCCGCTGTGGAACTTATCAATCGATTCGCCAGGCGATTCACCTGGCGGCCAGGATCCGTTCGGGAGGTGTGAAATGACGCCCGCCCTTGATCGCCGTCGCTTCCTGAAGACTTCCGCCGCGGCGGCCGGCGGATTGTGGGTCGGTTTCCGGCTGCCGGAGCGCGCGCAAGCCGCGGTGACGTCCACCACGCTGAACGCTTTTGTCCATGTCGGCTCCGATGACACCGTGACGCTGTTCATTCACAAGGGTGAGATGGGACAAGGCACGGTGACGTCGCTTTCCATGCTCCTGGCCGAAGAGTTGGAGTGCGACTGGAACAGGATCCGCACCGAATTCGCGCCCATCAGCGCGGAATACGGCCGCCCGCAGATGGTCGTGGGAAGCGGGAGCATCCGCAGTTCCTGGATGACCCTGCGCGAGGCGGGCGCCACGGCCCGCGAAATGCTCGTCCAGGCGGCCGCAAAGCAATGGAATATAGATAAATCGCAGTGCAAGGCTTCCAACGGGCGGGTCGTCAACACGGTCAACGATCAGAGACTGAGCTTCGGCGCGCTGGCCGACGCCGCCGGGAAGCTGCCGCGTCCGTCCAACGTTCCGCTCAAGCCGGCATCGCAGTACGAGGTGATCGGCAAATCGCACAACCGGCTCGATACGCCGGAAAAGGTGGATGGCCGGGCCGTATTCGGCATCGATGTGCGAGTCCCCGGATTGCTGCACGCCGTGGTGGCGCGCTGTCCGGTCTTTGGAGGCGCCGTCGCCGGCTTCGACGATTCGAAAGCTAAAGCCATCCCCGGCGTTCGCCAGGTTGTACAGATTTCGAACGGTGTCGCCGTGGTGGCCGACAATACCTGGTCCGCCATTCAGGGACGCAACGCGCTCACCATTCGGTGGGACGAGGGGAAAACCGCGTCCGTGAACAGCGCCGGCATCACGCAAAGCTTCATCGAGCACATGGATAAGCCCGGCGCGGTGGCTCGAAAAGACGGCGACGCCGAAACCATACTGGCCGCCGGTAAAAAGATCGAAGCCTCTTATGAAGTGCCCTATCTGGCGCATGCTCCCATGGAGCCGTTGAATTGCGTGGCGCACGTCCGCCCGGATGCGTGCGAGATCTGGGCTTCCACGCAGGGGCCGAGCGCCGCGCACAATGCGGGCATGAGCGTGACCGGACTGCCGCCCGAAAAAGTCTTCGTGCACAGCGAATACATGGGCGGCGGATTCGGACGCCGCGCGCGCGAAGACTACGTTACCGAAGCTGTAGAGCTGTCGAAAAAGACCGGTGCGCCCATCCAGGTGACCTGGACGCGCGAGGACGATATGCAGAGCGATTGGTATCGGCCGGCGTCGTACACAAGAATCGCCGGCGCCCTCGACGCGGACGGCTGGCCGTCGGCGCTGCACGCACGCGTCGCCTGCGCGCCGTTTGGCGGGCTGCGCGACGGCCTCTCCCGGACCGGTGTCGAGGGCTTGGCCGATATGGCTTACGCCATTCCCAATCTGCTGGTGGATTATCACGCGGTGGATCCGGGAATTCCGGTGAGCTACTGGCGGTCGGTGGGATATTCGCAGAATACCTTTTTCACCGAGAGCTTCATCGATGAATTAGCGGCGGCCGGCGACAAAGACCCGCTGGAATTCCGGCGGCGCCTGCTGGCCAAGCAGCCGCGGTTGCGGGCGGCGCTCGATCTGGCGGCGGAAAAGGCCGGTTGGGGGAAACCGCTGCCGGCAGGCCATGGCCGCGGCATCGCGGTGGTCAACAATGTCGGCAGCTACACGGCGCAGGTGGCGGAAGTCTCGGTCGCGCAAGGCAAGCTGCGCGTGCACAAGGTGGTGTGCGCGGTAGATTGCGGCCAGGCAGTCAATCCCGCGGGCGTCGAGCAGCAGGTCCAGAGCGCCATCGTGTTCGGATTGAGCGCCGCCATGAAAGGCGCCATCACCATCGACAAAGGCCGCGCGCAGCAAGGCAACTTCAACCACTACGACGTGCTGAGGATCGATGAAATGCCGCTGGTCGAGGTCTACATCGTGCCCAGCCAGGCGAACCCTGCCGGAATCGGCGAAGCCGCCGTGCCGCCCATCGCCCCCGCTGTAACCAACGCGATCTTCGCTGCGACCGGGAAGCGCATCCGCAAGCTGCCAATCGCGTTGTAAACCGTGGGGCAGGATCTTATCCTGCGGCGGACTGGCAGTCCGCCTTCTTGCAAATTCCCGTGACAGGCGGATTTCCAATCCGCCGCAGGCTGCCAGCCTGACCTACGAAAATCAGTAGCTCAAGCCGTAGCCCGCCGCGAACCGTGAGCCGTTCGCGCGCGGCCACGTGAACGACAGCTTTCCCGTCGGCTTGTAATCGCCGAACAGGACGTCGGCAATGCCATCGCCTTCCGTGCCCGGGAGCCACGCCGCGAGGAACGCGTCGGCTTCGTCCAGGACATCGCCGGCCATCATGGGCCGGCCCGAGAACAAAACCACGACCACCGGAATTCCGTCGGCCTTCATCTTCCGCACCACCGCGCGATCCTCCGCATCGAGCGACAATTCCGCGCGATCGCCGGCGCCTTCGGCATAGGGCTTCTCGCCGATCACTACCACGCCGACGGTAGCTCCGGCGGCGGCTGATCCGTCCCTGGAGAACGTGACCGCCGTTCCTTTCGCGACCGCCTTGCGAATGGCCGCCAAGACGGTTGTCCCGCCCGGAGTCACGTTCCCGCTCTTGCCTTGCCAATCGATGGTCCAGCCGCCGCATTGATTGCCGATATCGTCGGCGCTTTTGCCGGCCACGTGGATCCGTGCCGCGGTTTTGGCGATCGGCAGCACCCGATGGTCGTTTTTGAGCAGAACCAGCGACTCCCGCACGGCCTCCCGCGCCACCGCCCTGTGCGCCGGCGACCCGAACGTGTTGTGCAGGCTCCGGTCGGCCAGAGGCGAGCGGTTCGGGTCCATCAGCCCCAATGCGAATTTCACGCGCAGGATCCGGGTGACGGCATCATCGATACGGGACATCGGTACCGTGCCGTCGGCCACCAGGGACTGCAGATCGGCAACATACTCGCGATAGTGCTCCGGCTCCATCACCATATCCATCCCGGCGTTGATCGAAATTCCGACCGCCTTGCGGTAATCGGGGTCGACCTGTTCGATGGCGCGGTAGTCGGAGATCAGGAAACCTTCGAAGCCGAGCTCCTGTTTCAAAATCTCGGTGAGCAGCCGCTTGCTCGCCGAGCATTTCACCCCGTTCCACGAGCTGTACGACGGCATGATCGATCCCACTCCCGCTCTCACCGCCGCCACGTATCCGGGCAGGTGAATGCGGCGCAGCGTGGCCTCATCCACGCGCGTATCGCCCTGGTCGAAGCCTCTCCGCCCGGGGCCTCCGGTGCCCAAGGTGGTGCCGCCGTCGCCGATATAGTGCTTGGCGCAGGCCAGCACCGAAAGCGGATCGGCCAGGCTCGCCCCTTGGAAACCCCGCACCGCCGCCGCGCCCAATTCCGCGACCACCTGCGGATCTTCCGAATACCCTTCGTACGACCGCCCCCAGCGCACATCCTGCGGGACGGCGACGCAGGGAGCGAACACCCATTGAATGCCCGTGGCGCGGACCTCCTCGGCGGTGATGCGCGCCGTCTTCTCCACCAGCTCCGGGTTGCGCGTGCAGCCCAGGCCGACGTTGTGCGGGAAAATCACGGCATTCAGCACGTTGTTGTGGCCGTGCACCGCGTCGATGCCGTAGAGTATGGGAATCTTGAGGCGTGTTTTGGACGTGTGTTGTTGCAGCCGGTCGTACAGATCGGTCCAGTTCTCGACCGTGTTCCCCTCCTTGGGATCGGAACTGCCGCCGCTCAAAACCGAGCCGAGAAAATACGTCTCGATGTCCGATGGATCCTTGAGGAACTCCTGGTCGGGTTGCGTCATCTGCCCGATCTTCTCCTGGAGCGTCATGCGCGCGACCAGCGGCTTGACGCGATCGTCAAACGACGAGAAGGGTTTCACCGGCGGATCGGCGGCGACACCGCGGCCGGCGAGCAGGAAGGCGCCCAGGGCCGCACGCAGGCTGACAGGGTTCTTCATAAGTAAGCCTCCATTATGGAGCCTCGAGAGAGCGCGCGCCAAGCTCCCCTAGCTTCGCATCTGCAGCAGGAAATACAGCCCCAGCAGCCCGAAGATCACATCCGGAGACCAGGCGGCGACCCCCGGATCGAGCAGGCCGGCCTCGCCGATCCGGGCCGCCAGGGGCTCCAGTCCCCGGTAGGCGATCGCAATGACGAGGCTCACGCCGATGCCCGTCATGGCGCCGCGGCTGCCCACGCGGAAACCGAACGGTATCGCGATCATGGCCAATACCAGCGCCGCCATGGGCAGCGCGAATTTGCGGTAATACTGCACCTGGAACTTGGTGGTGTTAAAACCGCGCTGCTTCAGGCCGCGGATGTAGGCGTCCAGCTCCAGGAAGTTCATTTGCTTGTCCTGCACGGCTTCCGTCAGGAAATAGCCGGGGCTCTCCGACAGCTCGGGGAAAGTCCGCGTGTCCCCCTTGAACGGCGTAAACTTGTCGCATCCGAGGCCGGTATAGACGCAGCTCCATCCGTCCTCGAAAATCCACTTGCCGCCGCCCAGCGACGGGCTCCAGAGGGCCCGGGCGGCATGAATCTGCCGCTTGAGAGCGAAAGTCTTCGAGTCCAGGTCGAAGACGTTGACGCCGTTCATGGTATTCGAGCTGGTGTCGAAGAAGTCGTAATAGTAGATGCGCGAGGGCTGGCCGGCCTGGCTCCGCCCCATGGTCCAGGTGTGATCGGTCTGTTGATAGGTCTTCTGCGCGTGGCCCAGAATCTGGTCGCGCAGCCGCTCCTGCTCGCGATTGGCCTTGGGGAGGTAGGAATAATCGAGCGCGAACAGCGATGCGCTCACCAGCGCGCTGCCCAGCAGCACTGGAAGAGACAAACGGTATAGGCTGACGCCGCAGGCTTTGAACGCCGTAATCTCGTTGTTCTTGCTGAGCACGCCGAAATTCGCCAGCACCGCTACCAGCACGCTGATGGGCAGCGTGGTGTAAATCAGGTTCGGCGTCAGGAACATCAGGTACGTCACCAGCGTGCCGAACGACGCGTTCTTGAATGCGCTGGCCATCAGCTCGAAGAAGTTGTACATCAGGATCAGCGACACCAGCCCGGCCAGCACCAGCACCAGGTAGAACAGGAAGTTCGACAGCATGTAGGTGTCGACAATTTGCGGCAGCAGGGGCAGCCGCCATGGCCGCCAGGCCGCTTCGACAGCCTCTCCCGATTCGCCTTTCCGGCGGCGGAAAGGCGCCGCCAGGGTGGCGAAGAAATGGCCGAAACCGGCCAGCAGGTCGCTATCGCCGGGCGTCTCCATGCGCGACACGAACACCATGCCGGCCAAGCCCAGAATCGTGTTGGGCAGCCATGCCGCCACCGGCACCGCCAGGATCTGCGTCCGCGCCATCTTGGTGAGCCAGATCCAGGCGCCGTAGTAGCAGAAGAACGCCAGAAATATGGCGTTGACGTACCCCGCCGATTTGCCGCCCTTGCGCGTCTTGATTCCCAGCGGAATTCCCACCACCGCCAGCACCACGCAGGCCACCGGAAATGCCAGCCGGCGATGCAGCTCGACCTTCATTTCGATCCAATCCGGGCCGCGATAGCGGATCAGCTCGCGCGTGTTCATGGAATACGAATTGAACGATTCCAGCGTGGGCGGCTTGGCGTCGAGTGTCTGCTGGCTCTTCTGCGACTCGCTGTCGTTGGCGACGGAATCCTTACCCATCTCGTGCGTCGCCACTTCGGTCAAGCTGAGCTCGATGCGGTTGTCCTTGGGCTCGGAAACCGCCAACGCCTGCTTGGCCACCGTGATCATCGGCCCGTCCGCCTTTTCCTTCATGCCGCTCTCCCGTTTTTCCGGAGGCGAGACGTCGGCCAGAAATACCGAATCCCAGTAGGCCATGCCGTTGGGCAGCGGCCGCACTTCGCCCACGTACAGGATGTGATTGGGAAAATTCTCGTCGAAAATGCGCGGCTCGATATCGGCGGAGATCTTGGTGGCTTCCAGGGCGCGCATGATTTCGGTGCTTTCGCGGACGGCCAGGGGCGCCAGCCTCAGCGAGGAAAATGCCGCCACACCGAGACCCAGAATTGCGAACAGAAGCACCGGAAAGACAACCTTGCGGCTGGAAACGCCGCCCGCCCGCATGGCAATGATTTCGCCGTCGCTGGCCAGCCGGCCCAGCCCGATCAGAATCCCCACCAGCACACCGAACGGAATCGTGTACGGCAGAACCTGCGGCAGGGCCAGGGCGAACAGGCTGACCACTGTCTTGGGAGCGGCGTTGCTGCCCACCAGCACTTTAAAGAGCTGATCGAGCTTCTGCAGGTAGACGACGAAGGTCGCAAGCACCGTGCCGAGCAGAGCGCTGGTGACGACTTCGCGAAAAACGTAACGGCCGAGCAGGCGCACCCGAAAGACCGCCTAGTGCGTAATCTCCGGCGCCGGCACCAGCGGCAGCTTGGGCTGTTCACCCTCGACGGGGTGCAGCTCCAGATCGTCGATCAGTACCGATGGCGCGACTACCGATGCTTCCATCGTAAACCCGGCGAGCCCGACCAGGTCGAACGGCGCCGTGCTGTCCATGAAGTCCAACGCATTGTGATCGTCGCCGGCGGCCACGATATCGCGCAGCGAGCGTGTGTTGAATGCGTGGAACTGCAATCCCCGCACCAGTTCCTCATGCCCATCGGCATAGACTTTATAAACCAGCAGCGGAATACTGATCGGATGCGCGGTCCCCTGCTGCGCGGTGGCGATGCGGCCGGCTTCGTCGAAGGATGCCGTCGAAGGGAAGTCCAATTTGCGAACGATGAGGCCGTAAGGCTTGCTCCGCGCCTGCAGCATCTCGATCAGCTTCTTCTTCATGTCGGCCGCGGGCATGGTCTCGGATGAGGTTACGATGAGATTGCTGATGCCGGCCAGGCAGATGCCGCCCTCCGCCGGATACCGGGCGCGTCCATTGGACCCTTCGAAACCCTTCATGGGTTGGCGGGTGAGCAGAAAATTTTTGAGCACACCTTTTTCGACCATCTGCAGCCGCTTGGCGGGCACGCCTTCCCGATCCACTTCGTAGCTGCCGAAGAGCACATGGCCCTGGTAGTCCTTGAGCGAAGGATCGTCGACCACATCGAAGGACTCGGGCAGAACCCGCGCGCCCATCCGACCCTCGAGATCGCCGGGAGGCCCGGCGGGGCCCCGTCCGACATCGGGCCGGCGCATCAGTGAAAGATTCTCTCCCAGCACCTCGGCAAACAACTGCGCCCCGGCCACGCCCTCGAACAACACCGGACCGTTGTAGTCTTCGCCTTTGGGGGCATGCGCCAGGGCGGCCAGATTCCGCGCCATGGCGGTCACCTCGCGCGTCATATCGGCTTCGCCGGGCATCCCGCCCGGATTGAGCGCGTGGAAGAAAGCGAAATCGCGCACCGTGCTGCCGTCGGGCGCCTGGGCGGCGGCTCGCGCCCGCATCATGGTGACGCTCTCCGGCGTTCTTATTTCCGTGCCCTCGGAATTCTCCATGTAGTGGCCGCCCTCGGTGACCTCCAGGTCCACCGACGAATCCTGAATCTCGGGGAATCTCTCGAAAATCCGCGCAAGCGAGCGCACGCGATCCACCCACGAGTTCTCATCCACCACCAGGGGCTTGAAGTCGCGAATGAAGTGCAGCGGTTCGGCGTGCGAAAAATCATCCAGCATATCGTCCTGGCTGATGTTCCGCAGGGCCGCGCGCTTGCGCGAAAGCGCCTCCACCGCGCCTTTATAAGCGGAATCGGTATAGAGCCAGAGATACCGGCGCAGGACCGGGTATGAATCCTCTACCGGAAACTGCCCCAGGTCGTAGCGCGATCCGCCTCCGCCGCCGCGCCCGAAATTGGTGTTATCGAACTTGTAATCGCCCACGCGCACGGAGATAAACGGCGTGCGGAACCGCTCGCGCCGCCTCGAAATCAGGCCGCCGAGACTGGCCGCGGCCGAGAATGTCTCCTGCTCGTCGATTCCATACTCGATGTAATACGGCGATTCCAGGTTGGGGATGGCCAGCTTGCGCGACCGCTCGATCTCGTCCCGCATGGCGCGGAACAGCGGGTCGTTTGACGGGGGAGCCTGCTGCGCGGCAGCCGTCAGGGCCAGGCCGAGCAGAGCCAGCGAGCCCAACACAGGCATTCGCGCCGACCCGCGAGTGCGACCTGAAATCCTCATCGCTCGCCTCCCTTGGTTTCGCCCCTTTTGGTCTCCATTACGGTTGGTTCCGACAGCAGCGGCGGCCGATCGTTGGACTTGGCCTTCTTTTCGATTTCAATTTCCGCAACCAGGATGGACGGCGACACCGCCGACACCGGGACGCTGCCCGATTCGGCGCCGCAATATCCGTTGAAGACCTCCTGTTTGTCGCCCGTCGCCAGAATCTTGCTGAAACTCGCCAGCGGGGTTCCCACGATATCCGCACCCCGGACCAGCTCGTCCGGACGGCCGTCGGCGTAAACCCGATACACGATCACCGGGATCACTTTGAACGCCTGCAATCCAGCGCGCTGGGTGGTGGTGAATCCGCCGGTGATGTCCTCGAAGTACAGCCCGTAAGGCTTGTTTTGCCGCTTCACCTCGTCGATCAGCATCTGCCGGAGCTTGGCTTCGGACACCGCCTTGGCGGATTGCACGATCAGGTTGGACTGGCGCGAGACAACTTCGTATCCCGGTTCGCGCCGTCCGTGGCTATTGGAATGATCGAAGCCCTTGATGGGCGAGCGCGACATCAGGAACGTCTTCAGTACGCCGTTCTCGACGGCCGTGACCGGCCGCGCCTTCACCCCTTCATCGTCGTAATCGTACCAGCCGTTCAGATCGACGTTCCCGATTTTGCGCCGCGTGGGATCGAATACCACCGAGAGGAAATCGGGCAGGACCTTGGAGCCGACGCTCTTGGTAAACGTCTGGCCCTCGCTCTCATCCTTTTGCCGGTGGCCTTCCACCCGATGGCCGAAAATCTCGTGGAAGAAAACGCCGGCGGCGCGGCCGGAAAAAATCGCCGGTCCCACGAACGGCTCGGCTTCGGGAGCCTTCAGCAGGTTGGTCAGATCGCTGGCCACGCGATCGACGGAGGCCTGCAGAACTTCGTCATTCGGCAGGCCGGCCGCCTCCACCGCTTCGAACGTATCGAACGTGCTGAGGTCGGTGCCGTCGCTGGCCTTGGAGGATGCCGTGATCACCACGCGCGCGAAACCGCGTCCGTGACGGATGCGCGATCCCTCGGTATTTACGAAATAGCGCGTATCCGTCTGCGCGGCTACAGCCACGTGCGAAGTGAGGACGCTGGGGTAATTCCCGAAACGAGCCGACAGCTTGCGGATTCGCTCGCGCCATGCGGCGGCGTCGAATTTCAACTCGACCGGCTTCTGCTCGAATACGGAAGGAGGTTCGGAGGAGAAGTCATCGGAGTCGTCCGCCTCGGCGACGCGGACCTGGGTGTTCGTCTTGATACGGATCAGCCGCTCGGCCGCCGCCCGGTATGCGTTGTCGGTATCGAGCCACAACCGCCGCTTGATGGAATCGAGGGAGTCCTCGATGCTCAAAGGGCTGCCGAGTGTAAAGTGCCCCTGATTGGTTCCTCCCTGCCCGCGCACGCGATGATAATTGTCCAGTTGCGGAGTTCCCACGCGGACGGAAACATCCAGCACGCGCCGTTTCCCTTCCGTGAGGGGTTCGACCGTGCCCAGCGTCGCGTTCAGACTTCGAAACTCGACCTCCGTCACCTCGTAGCTCAGGAAGTAAGGCGGAGTATCGGCCTTTTCTTTCAAAACGGTGAAGTTGCGGTTGAGCTCCTGGGACATGGCATCCAGCAGCGGGGAGTGCTGAGCCGCGGCGGAGAACGCCACGGTGAGCAAAAAGGCGGGGTAAAGCGAAATCTTGGGGATCAATGGACTAGGATAACATTCCGGTCCAACCGATAATCTGCGGCGCCGGTTGGCCTAGTCGGCTGCGGCTTCTCCCAGCAATCCCTTCTCCTTGAGGCCGGAAATCGCCAGGCCGTAGCGGCCCCGGATTCCGGTTTTTTCGAAGATGTGCTTGAGATGGATCTTCACCGTGCCGATACGAATTCCGAGCGATTCGGCGATATCTTTGTTCTTTAATCCGCGCTCCACCAGCTCCAGCACTTGAGCTTCGCGCGAGGTGAGCGGCGAATGTCCGACGCGCACCGGCCGATCCCCCTCGCGCAGCATGTCTTCTTCCATCCAGTTGCTGCCGGAAACCACGGTTCGGAGGCACTTGAGAACGGTATCGAGCGTGGCCGTTTTGCGGACTACTCCGGAGGCGCCCGATTGCAGCAGCCGCAGCGCTTCCGACTGCGACATCGCCGCGCTCCACACGACCACGGTCACCTTCGACCCGAGAGTCCGTAGAGAACTGATCCAATCCACGATCGCGGGCGTGCCGAATGCCTTATCCACCACCAGCACTTGAGGTTGCAACTCACGCACCGCGTCCATGCCGTCCAGCAGGGAAGTCCCGGCGTCCACGACGCGCAGTCCATCCGACTTCTCCAACAGGCTGCGAAGCCCTTCGATCGCGATCGGTTCGGTATCGCAAATGGCGACAGTTTGCACGGCCCACTCCACCAAACTTGGTCTTACCCCTTCTATCGGCGGGGATTCCACAGACAATTAGTGCCGCCGGGAGCGATAGCTCTCAACATAGTTGCCGGCCTTGATCTGGCCTCCGCCCGAAGAATGACGCTGGGCGCCTGTGCTACGATTGCCCCTGGACCTGAGCCGGGCTCGAAACCCTTATGTCCCAACTTTTTCAGCGGAAACCGATCTCGGCCCTGGTCGAGGAAAAGGAAACAGCCAGCAGCCTGAAGCGCAGCCTGCATGCGGGCGATCTGATCATGCTGGCGATCGGAGCCGTTGTCGGAGCCGGCATTTTCGGCGCTATCGGAACCGCCGCCGCGGGCCAATTGGACGCCAGCGGCCACGTCGTTCGACTGGGAGCCGGTCCAGCCCTGGTCTTCTCATTTGTCTTGTCGGGCGCGGCCTGCGCCCTGGCCGGGCTCTGTTACGCCGAATTGGCGTCGATGATTCCCCAGGCCGGAAGCGCCTACGCCTACTCGTATGCCACGCTGGGCGAGTTGGTGGCTTGGATCATCGGATGGGATCTGATCCTGGAATACGCGGTGGGCAATGTGGCTGTCGCCATCTCTTGGGGCGATTATTTCAAGACTCTGATTTCCGGTGTGGGCTTGCATTTGCCGGACTGGCTCGCCACCGGCTACCGCACTGCGCTGCTCAGCGACGACCCGAAAGTGCACGGTCTCCTGAGTTCGGCGCCTCGTATTGCAGGAATTCCCATCCTTATCAATGTGCCGGCCTTTGCCATCGTGATGCTCATCACCTGGCTGTTGCTGCGGGGCGCGCGCGAAAGCGCCACCGCCAACAATATCATGGTCATCATCAAACTGCTGGCCTTGACGTTGTTCGTAGCCGTGGGCACCACGCACATCAACACGGCGAACCTGCATCCCTTCGCGCCCAACGGATTCGCCGGCATTCACCAGGGCGCCGCGATCGTCTTCTTCGCCTACATCGGCTTCGACGCGATCTCGACGGCGGCCGAAGAGACTCTCAATCCCCAACGTAATTTACCGCTGGGCATCCTCGGCGGCCTGGCTGTCTGCACGCTGATCTACATCGTCGTGGGATTTGTCCTCACCGGCATGGTGCCGTCCAAGAGCCTGGGAACTGTGGCGGACCCGCTGGCTTTTGCATTGAACACCGCTGGATTCCAGCGGATCGGCTGGATCGTCGCGCTCGGCGCGGCCGTTTCCATGTCGGCCGTGCTGCTGGTGTTCCAATACGGCCAGCCGCGCATCTTCTTCGCAATGGCGCGAGACGGACTGTTGCCGCAGTGGGCCGCGCGCGTTTCTCCGAAGACGCGCATTCCATGGGCGACCACACTGGTCACCGGCATTTTCGTGGCACTCTGGTCGCTGGTGGGCGATGCCGGCGAGACGTACGACCTGACCAATATCGGAACGCTGTTCGCCTTCATTCTGGTGAGCATCGGCGTGCTGGTGTTGCGCCGCACCGATCCGGACCGGCCTCGGCCGTTCCGGGTGCCGATGGTCTGGCCGGTGGCTATCCTCTCGGCGGCCAGTTGCTTTTTCCTGATGAAAGGGCTGCCGGACCAATCGTGGTTCCGCTTCGGAGGCTGGCTGGTGATCGGGCTGGTGCTGTACGTCGCCTATGGCTTCCGGCACAGCACTTTGCGCAAGTCATGAGGGGGTTGGGTCGAGTGTGGTAGCTCCCCAATATCCATCCGCGTGCATCTGCGTCCATCGGCGGCCATACCTAATGGTTTTAGTAGCCCGATGGACTGCGGGCGGTTTTGAGACACGGCGTCAGTTAGACACGTGCTGTCCGCTGAAAGCTGCTCGACGGACGAATCCTTATCATTGCACACTGAACCCGGGTGAAAAGGAGGCAAGCTCCGATGAGCGACCGCGGGTTCTTTCTGACCTGGCAAGCGATTTCCAGACAGCTGG
>Ga0335078_10007116_pt1 | contig 16574 bp, 17 predicted proteins | sample Lox_Sample_32_FD_206711 | JGI IMG/M metagenome (GOLD analysis project Ga0335078, IMG submission 206711) | Soil microbial communities from Loxahatchee National Wildlife Refuge, Florida, United States - Lox_Sample_3.2 | ecosystem: Environmental > Terrestrial > Soil > Wetlands | place: USA...
AAATATGAGCAGGTGGCCGACGCGCTGTTCCAGAACCAGTCGATCTGGGAAGCGAGCGGCAAGGTCTTTGATACGGTCGCTACCGCGCTCACGCCTGCCGAGCAGAAGAAGGTTCAGGCTCTGGTGAAGGATCCGGCCGTTACCGATGAAGTGGCGCAGGATATGCAGGATGGCCTGAACTCGGGAATCAATCAGACCCCCACCATGTTGATCATGCGTGGAACCAAGAAGTACCCGATCGCGGGCGTGGTCAATTACAGTTTGTTGCAGTCTCTTTTGAATGATCTCGCGAAGTAAGCTGGTGTGGGCCGCGCTGCTGGCCGTGCGGCTGGCCCTGGGAGGCATATTCATCTACGCCGCGTGGATCAAGCTGCGCGAGCCGTGGATGGTATTCGCCATCTCCATCGACGCCTACCACCTATTGCCGCAGTGGGCGGTGACGCTGGTCGCCCGCACACTGCCCTGGTTTGAGTTGCTGTTGGGATTATGGCTGGTGTCCGGAATCTGGAAGCGCGTATCCACGGTGGCGAGTTCCGGCCTGCTGGCTCTTTTCTTTGCGCTGATGGTGCGGGCTTATGTGCGCGGCGAGGCGATCGATTGCGGCTGTTTCGGCCCGGGCGAAGCTATTTCCGCGTGGACGCTGCTGCGCGACGGCTCGCTGCTGGGCGGCTCGCTCGTGGTGATGGCCGCGGCGTTTTGGAGGCCGCGCAAGCCCGCGCCGCTAGCGGGCGAGGGCCTCGCTCAGAGTAATTACCGACCCGCCTAGCGAACGAATTTCCGCCAACGCGCGCGCGCCGTCCTCCGCGCGCAGTTCTTTGACCGCGTCTTCCACGACTGCTACCTGTTTCTTGGCCGCCAAGAGCCCTCCCGCCATCGCGATCACGCAAACCTCGGTCACCACGCCATAGACGATGTACCGCTCAGCGCCGAGAGCATCCAGCACCCGTGGCAGCGTAACCGTGGCAAACGCATCCACCGTCTGCTTCTCGAGCAGAATCTGCTGTGCGCCTGCGAGCGAGAATGCACCCTCGCAATTGGAAACCACGACGCGCGGATCGAGCAGAGTCGCGGCGGCCTTGTGCTGTCCCTGCGTTCCGGCGATGCAGTGCGGCGGCCACGCCCGGAATTCCGGATCGTTCTCGGTGTGAGCATCCATGGTCGATAACACCGTGATCCCGTGTGCGGCCGCGTGGCGATTCAGCCGCTCGATGATGGGGACCAGCAACTCGGCTCCGGGCACGTACAGAGCCCCAGCCGGATAGAGGAAATCGAGCTGTGTATCGACATCGACGAAGACGGTGTTCATGAATGCCCTACGCCGTCGCGCGTCCGATCTGCGGAGCTGCCGGTCGAACCCCCGCTCCATTGAAAACGCGTTCGTGGGGTCGGCCCTTCCGGGCCGCCGCCGAGCTTCCGCTCGGCGCGCCGGCTGGAAAGCCGGCGGCAGGCCGGAAGGCCTGCCCCACGAACGCTTTCATCGCTATTGGTGGCGCGCAGGGCCATGAGGACACTCCGTTGAAGATGCACCCAGAACCTCCGCTCCCTCACGGTCGCGGCTCGGTAAGGCGTGGTCGGTTGTTACCGAGCCGCGACCGTCAGGGAGCGGAGGTTCCGCTACACAGCTCATGGCCCGGCGTACTCGATATCCAGCGTCCCGTCTCGTCTTCATCACTTTTGGTGGCCCGCAGGGTCATGAGGACACTCTCCCTTACGGTCGCGGCCCGGTAACCGTCTCACACCAGATTCCGCCGGGTCTGGTCGATCAGCGCGCGCAACTCGCGGCTGTAGACCACCGGCCATGGCTCGGCGACTTCCAGCCCCCGCAACTCGGGCGGCAGACTGGCTATCGCCCGCGCGGCCCGGCAGCGCGCCTGGTCGAGGCTGGCAAGCGGTTCGATGAGACGGCCGCCCAGAATCACCGGCCGCAGCAAGGCCTCTCCTTTGCCGCACTCGCCCGAGCGCGCCACCACGTCGCGCGCCGTGTCGCGGAAGATCTGCTTCGCGCCGGGCAAGGTCACCTTGTCGTCGCTCAATTTCGCGGTGAATCGCTGGATGCCGCCGATATCCAGCTCGACCATTTTGTAGATCGCGCCCATGGATGGAGCGTCACCCGAGGTAGCCAGTTGTGTCCCCACGCCGAACACGTCGAGCGGCGCGCCCTGGCGAACCAGATCGCGAATGCGATACTCGTCCAGGTCCCCGCTGACCATGATTTTCGTTTCGTGCAGTCCGGCTTGATCCAGCACGGCACGCACCTCGCGCGAGAGGCGGAGCAGGTCGCCGCTATCGAGCCGCACTCCCCAGATCGGCTTGCCGAGCTTGGCCGCCAGGTGAGCGCCGTCAATGGTGTCGTAGGTGTCGATGAGCTGAATGGTATGTTCGCCCAGAAGCCGCTGTAGCTGGCGAAACGCCTCGGCTTCGCCGGAGAAGGACATCACCCAGGAATGCGCCGCGGTGCCCATCACGGGAATGCCATAACGAAATCCGGCCAGCGTATTGCTCGTTCCGGAGCAGCCGCCGATGTACGCCGCGCGCGCGCCCAGAACGCCGGCCTCCGGCGTGTGCGCCCGCCGCGTGCCGAACTCCACGATTTCCCGCCCGCCGCTCGCCTCCACGCAACGCGCCGCTTTGGTGGCGATTAAACTCGGAAAGGTGATGGCCGAGAGCAGATAGGTTTCCGGGATCTGCGCTTCGATTAGCGGCGCGCGCACGCTCAGCACGGGCTCGCCGGCGAACACGGGTGTGCCTTCCGGAACCGAAAAAAGGTCGCCCGTGAAGCGAAATTGACGGAGGTAGTCAAAGAACTGGGATGAGGCGTTGGCAAACTGCGGAAGCCCGCGCAGGTAATCGACTTCTTGCGCGGAAAAGCTCAGGTTGAGAAGATAATCCACCACCTCCGGCAGCCCGGCGATGATGACAAAATTGCGGCATGCCGGCAGACGGCGGACGCTGAATTCGAACGTGGCCTTCTCGTTGGCTTTGCCGGCTTCGAAATAGCCGGCGGCCATGGTTAGCTCGTATAAATCGGTGAGAAGGCCATTCACAGGAATCTATTTCTTCTTGCCGGCCGCCGGCGGCGCGGCTTCCTTGATATCGGACGCTGCCTTCTTTAAATCATCCACGGCCGAGGCCTCTAATCCATAGATGCTGGGATCGTCCTGGCGCTTCGCGTAATACTTGCCGGCTTCCTTGGTAATGGTCACTCGCTCGTTGCGTTTTCCCTGGTTTGAGGTCACCTGAGCTTCGAAGACCTTCTCGGTACCGGGCTCGGCTTCGAAGCCCGTGGCCGTCAGATCGCGGAGTTTATCGATCAGCGTCTGCACGCTGGCATTGTCCATCTTCTTGGTGCCCGACGTCCAATCGCTTCCGGACTTGCTGTAACCAACGCCTTGTATTTCCAGATACGTAGGATCACTGAAGCCGAAGTCGAAGAGCTTCTTGCTGCGGTAGTCGTTGACTCCTTTTTCGAGGTCCTTTCCGATATCTCCGGTGACTTTGTAGATACCAGCCACTACAGTACTTTTGGCGTAATAGTTGTTGTCCTTGTCTTTGTGGACTTCGATGCTTTGATTGCCGCTCGCATCGGTCACGGTGGCGACCCCGACTTTGGGAGCGGAGGCAAATGCGGCGGCGGCCTTCTGGGAATCCTGGGCCAGATCCATGCGCGCATCTTTCAGTGCATTGATCAGGGTGTCCACTTGCGAGCCATCGGCGCGCAGCGGGCGCGGCTTCAAAATCTGCCACTCGTTCGCGTTGTTCTTGCCGAACTCGATGGTCTCGCCGCCTTTGCCCAGCAGGTCGACGCGCGTGAGCTTATCGGAATCGAACGTGAGCAGCCGCTTGTCGCGCAGATCGTTGGCGGATTTATCGATGCCGGTTTTGACGTAGCTGCCCACTGTGAAGACCCGCGGATCATTGGCGAGCTTGGCGTAGTTGCCGGAGCCGGTCGGGGTCTCATCGCCGATCAGAAGATCCTCGGTTTTGCCGTTCTTCTCGTCAATCTTTACGTCGAGCGAAGGACTTTGCAAACCGTATGGCGTCAGGTCAGTGGCTTTCGCATCCACTACCGTGTCGGCGTTGAGCGTGCCCAAGCTGGACACCACGCTGGACGCAGCGTCGGAGTCGGCCGGGAGTTGCTCCGGTTGCGTCAGTTTCCAGGTGTTGGCGGATTCGCGGTGCAGTTCCACCGTTCCGGTGGGCTTCTTCAACACCACATCCTGGATCTGGTCATTGGGAATCGAAAGGATTTTGGTGGAGGTATCGGTCGTTTTGCTGGCCGCTGCCTGCTTCTTATTCGACCACCACGTCAAGCCCGCGAGGACGGCCAAGACAGCGACAGCAATGAGCAGTCCTTTCGGCTTCATGGGCTATCTCCGCTTCCACCAGGTACCGAGGCCCATGGCCACCACCGCGAGCGGGAAGAAGACTATGCTCAGCCAGAACATCGTCACTTGCCGCTGCCCGGTCATATTGAGCGCCTGGTTGGTTTGTTCCTTCGGGCGGATGGAGATCAAGTCCTCGTCCGAAGTGAGCCAGTTGACCATATTCGAGAACAGATCGCGGTTGCCGAGGGAGTTCGAGCCGGTAAGGCTGTTCTGCGCCCACTGCGAGGTGCCCACCACGATGAAGCGGCTCTTGTTCGCGCCGGAGGTGATGGTTCCGGCGGCGGCAAGGGTAAACGGTCCCTTTTTGCCTTTCTTGACGTCAATCGCTCCGTTGGGAGCGACTTCCGTAACCGCCACGCTATCCTCGGTGGTGCCCAACAGTTTTTCGACCATGGAGTTTGCCGTCGATTTGATGTCGAGCGAGCGCGAGATGGGGAATGCCGTAGGGATGCGTTCGAGCGGCCGTGTGATGGTATGCGATTCGTACTGCAGGATCATGGGAATTTCCGGGCCTAAACCGAAAATCCTTCCGACCCCGCTCAAATCGAGCACCAGGTCTTTGTTGGGGGTGACGCCCCAGTCTGACAGGAGCTTGAGAAGTTCCGGGCTGTCGGTTGTCGGCTGATCGCGTCCGATGCGCAGCGGGTCATCGAGCATGAACAGCGCTTTGCCGCCGCCTTCCACGTAAGACTTGATGCCTGCCACGATGGTTGCCGGATAGGCGAGCTGCGGACCGCCGGCCACCAGCACCGTGCAGTCCTTGGGGACTTCGAAGTTCCCCGCGGCCGGCTTCTGACCGACCGTGACGCTCTGATCCGCCTTGGGAGCCTCGCCCTGCGCGGTGATGGTTCGCGTCTTGTAGTTGTCGCGTTCCAATACCTGCTTCAATACGGAGAAGCCGCCGGGCTGGGTATCGTCGATGGAGTGCTCACCGCCCGCCGAAAGAAAGCAGACATTGCGCTCGCCCGTCTTCAACGAACGGATCAGCGCGCCGGTGACCTCTTCTTCGGTGAGGCTCTTGGCCGGCTCGCGGCGCAGGCCGCTATCGACAACGATGTTGGAGTCACGCGTGAAGCCAGCGGCCCGAGCCACTTGAGGCTTCTTCACCGGATCGATGTAATCCACGTGAACTTTGGGCGAGAGATCGGCGTAGCGCTGGAGCAGATCGCGCGCGCTGTTGAACTGTTCCTGCCGGTCGAAGTAGATGATCTTTACGTCGCGATTCAAACCCTTGACGATCTTTTGCGTCTGGTCCGACAGGCTGAACTGCTTATTGGAGGTGGAGTCGTACGATTTATCGTATCGATTCGCCAGGAAATTCACTGCTCCCAGCACGGCCACGATCACCAGAATGTAGACGGCGATGTAAGCCGTAAATTTGGTTCTTTGGGCACTCAACCAGTTGCGAGCCATATTAGGACCTCACGTGGCGCGATTCCATCGCCCTCGATGTAATGAAAAGGGCAAAGAAAATCATGGAGAGATAGAAGATTACGTCTTTGGTCTCAATGACGCCCTTGGAAAAATTATCGAAGTGCGTGACGATCGAAAGGTAATTGACAATCGACGCGGTGGTGCCGCTGTCAAACGAGGTGAACCAGTTCAACAGCCATAACATGAGGCATACGAAAAAAGTGACGCCTCCCGCGATGATCTGGTTACTCGTCAGGATGGAGACGAATTCTCCGATCGCCAGCAAACACCCGCCCTGCAGCAGGAGACCCAGAAACGCCACCAGCACCGGGCGGATATCGGGTTTGCCCCAGGCAAACAGCAGCGCGAGGTTGATCATGGACATCGCCAGGATGCAGACATACAGCAGCATGGCACCGAGCCACTTTCCGAGAATGACCTGAAGATCGGTCACCGGCGAGGTTAACAACAGCTCGATGGTCCCGGTTTTCTTCTCCTCCGCGAACAATCGCATGGTGATCATCGGGGTGAGGAACAAAGAAATCGTGCTCGCGAATCCCAGCAGCGGTTGAATGATCTGCTGGTTGAGGTTGATGGGCACGGACTGCCCTTGCATCTGCGCCTGGAAGCTGAAACGCATGAAATCGCGCGTAGCGGTGTAGATGCCGAACCCGAAAATCAGTCCAAAAAACGCCATGAGCAAATAGGCGATGGGAGATGCGAAATAACTCTTGAGTTCTTTCTGGCAGATCAACAAAACGCTGCTCATGTAGTGACTCCTACTTTCTCCGTTTCCTTCTCCTCGGACGTGGTGAGCTGCAGGAAGATATCTTCCAGGCTGAGTCCGATGGAGCGCATTTCATTGAGATTCCAACCGGCATTGACGACCGTTCGGGCCAAGTCGCCGCGGATCTGGCGGTCGGGGAGGCTCTCGATTTCGAACGCGAGGCGTCCGTTGCGTGAGTCTTTCATCACCACCCGGCTCACGCCCGATACCTGTTCCAGGCGCTGCTGCACTTCACTGGGGTTGGGGCGACCGCCGGTAGACTCGAGTTCCACCACGACCGCTTCTGCCCCGCGCAGCCGGTTGGTCAAGTTCGCGACCGAATCGATGGCGACCAGCTTTCCCTGGCTGATGATGATCACGCGCTCGCACGATTGCTCTACTTCCGAGAGAATGTGGGTGCTCAAGATGATGGTGTGATCGCCGGCGAGGGACTGGATCAATCCGCGGGTCTCGATGATCTGCTTCGGATCGAGGCCGGAGGTCGGCTCATCGAGGATGAGAACGTCGGGGTTGTGGATGATGGCCTGGGCCAGCCCGACGCGCTGGCGGTAGCCTTTGGAAAGCTTGCCAATCAGTTTCGTGCGGACGTCGGTGACGGCGCACTTTTCCATGACCTCATTGACGCGACGCCTCAGATCGTTGGAGGGAATGTGCTTTAACTTACCAACGAATGTGAGGTACTCGACCACCTCCATCTCGGGGTAAACCGGAGGCGTCTCCGGTAAGTAGCCGATGCGTCGTTTGACGTCCATGGCATTTTCCAGAACATCAAAGCCGGCCACGGTAGCTTTGCCTTCGGAAGGCGGAAGAAAGCAGGTAAGCACGCGCATCGTCGTAGTCTTGCCGGCGCCATTGGGGCCGAGGAACCCGACGATCTGGCCTTTCTCCACCTCGAAGGATATGTGATCCACCGCGAGCGTGCGAGCGTATCGCTTGGTGAGACCTTCGACTTTAATCATATGAGTTGTGTCCCAAACAGAAAAGACGTGATACTTGGCATTTGGGCTTCATTGGGCGCTCGAATCCGCGCCGAATGGATTACCGATTCATGATAAAGACGCCCGCCAAGTATTGTCAAATGAACGCGAGAAGCCCGGCGTGGGCAGTTTGGCCGCGTTTGCTACAGTAGAGGCTTGCTCACGACCATCGCGCCCAGCCACGCTGTGATCGCGCCGGTGCTGGCCACCATTGTGGGAGTCGCGTCCGGAGTGCTGGGAGTGTGGCTGACGGGGGCGGAGAGGCGGTCGCGCCTGGTGGTGCCGTTCAGCGCCGGGGTGCTGTTGGGCGTGTCCCTGTTCGGCCTCCTGCCGGAACTGGCGATTGAAAAAGGATGGGCCGTCAGCCTGCTTTTGTTCGGATTGGGATACGCGGTGTTGATTACCGTCAACCGTTACGCCTATCCGGTCTGCCCCACGTGCGCGCACGATCACGATCACAGCACATGCGCCAACGAGCTCCACGGCTTCCTGGCGCCGCTGGTAGCGGCCGCTGCGCTGCACAGCTTTCTGGATGGCTGGAGCATCGCGACCGCGCAGTGGGCCGCGCCGTTGGGGTTGCGGGTGGCCGTGCCACTGGCGATCGCGCTGCACAAGATTCCAGAAGGGATCGCGCTCGGCGGCATTCTGCGCGCGGCTGTGAGTTCACGCCCCACGGCATTGGCCTGGTGCGTTCTGGCGGAGGGCTGCACGCTCGCGGGAGGCGGCGCCGGCCTGCTGCTGGCACCACACATGGGAACGGACTGGATTCTGTATCCGCTCGGGCTCACCGCGGGATGGGTGTTCTACCTCGGGTTCCATGCCGTTCATGAGGAATGGAAGCGACGGGGCGCGGCGCCGGCATTCGTTTCCGCGCTGACCGGTGTGGCGGGCGCGGCGGCGATTCAGCGCGGGGCGGAAGCACTGTTCCGGTAACAACCTCCATGGAAGATGCACCCAGAACCTCCGCTCCTAACCTGGCGTAGCCGGAACCAAAGAGGAAAACCGATTCACCGGAGAGCCGCCGAGGCGCAGAGTTTTGGGATGAAGGCCGTAACGCTCCGGTGCAGCTACCGCCGGGAGAGGTTGGCGCGCAGAGGCGGCCGAGGGAATCCCGCGCTGGCGCGGTGACTGGTCGCGGTACTGTGAGCTTTCCACCCAAAATAAGCGGAAAGTTGTAGCTCGGTAAAGTGCGATGGCTGTTACCGGGCCGCGACCCATAAGGGAGTGTCCTCATGGCCCTGCGGGCCACCAATACCGATGAAAGCGTTCGTGGGGGCAGGCCTTCCGGCCTGCCGCCGGCTTTCCAGCCGGCGCGCCGAGCGGAAGCTCGGCGGCGGCCCGGAAGGGCCGACCCCACGAACGCGTTTTCAAGGGAGCGGAGGTTGATAACCAGCCTGCCGCCGGCCTTCTGGCGGCGTCGCGTGTACACTACAGACCACGCCGGGCCGCAGCCCGGCGGCAGGGCAGAAGCCCTGACCCCACGATGCCGAACACACAACGCTCCCCCTGCGTTTTATTCACACGATTGCCACAATTCTTCACGCGTAAGTGCAACCAACGGCGGGATCAAAAATTTGTTGAAAAGGCGGCGGGGTTACGAAAAGTTTCTGGCTTTCACGCGGCGCGCGCGCTACAAAAGGAGAGTCCATTAGACGGCTGCGCGGCTTGGTTGGCAAATCTCGGGGGAGGTGGTCATCCCGGTGCGCAGCCGTCTGAATCCGGTATCTACTTCACTCCCGCCGGCTGTCCCGCATGTACCGGACTCAGCCATCCATGGCGGTCGGGCTTGGTTCCATTCACGACCGCAAAAAACTCCCGCTGTAGTTTCTCCGCAATCGGCCCCCGGCGCCCTTTGCCGACCGTGACGTGATCGATGCTGCGGATGGGAGTGATCTCAGCCGCGGTACCCGAGAAGAAAACCTCGTCGGCGATGTACAGCATCTCGCGCGGAATGATGGTTTCGATCACCGGAATTGCTAACTCGTGAGCGATGGTGATCACCGAATCGCGCGTAATGCCGGGAAGAACCGAGGCGCCCAGCGGCGGCGTGTGGATCTTGCCATCGCGCACCACAAAAATATTCTCGCCCGAACCCTCGCTTACGTACCCGGAGGCATCGAGCGCGATGCCTTCGGAGTATCCGTTGGCCAGCGCCTCCATCTTGATGAGCTGGGAGTTCATATAATTCGCGCCGGCCTTAGCCAGTGCCGGCAGGGTGTTGGGGGCGATGCGATTCCAACTGGACACACACACGTCCACGCCCTCGGCCAGGGCGTCGTCGCCCAGGTACTTCCCCCAGTTCCAACACGCGATGTACACATCGATGGGGTTCTTCAGCGGATTCACGCCCATCTCACCGTAGCCGCGGAGGACGATGGGCCGGATGTAGCAGGAATCCATCTTGTTGACGCGTACCAACTCCAGCATCGCCTCGGCCAGTTGGTCGGCGGTGTATCCCAGGTTTTCCATGCGATAGATTTTGGCGGAATCGAGCATGCGGCGGATGTGCTCGCGCAGGCGAAATACCGCGGGGCCGGAGGGAGTGGAGTAGCAGCGGATGCCCTCAAATACCGAGGTTCCATAACTCACGACGTGGGACAGGACGTGGATGGTCGCATCCTCCCAGCGGATGAAGCGGCCGTTGTGCCAGATTTTTTCGGTGGGCGTCAACATGGCCTAATTATAACGTGGGTTAATCGGAGTATAAGCATTGCAGTTGTTAGATGAAGCAGTTGGTAGACTAAGACGTGCGCATGTTCGGCAGGCGTCTGCTTGCGGCGCTGGCATGGGTTCTGCTGGCCGCCGCGGCCTGGGCGCGAAACCCCGGAGACCCCCTCAAACCTGGCTTTAATCTCTTTTCGAAGCAACAAGATATCCAGATCGGCCAGCAAGCCGCGCGGCAGGTGCACCTGCAATATGGCGAGGTCCACGACGCGGCATTGCAGGAATATATTCGCCGCGTAGGCGAGCGTCTAGCCGCCACTCCGGAGGCGCGGCAGAGCGGATTCCTGTTTAATTTCACGCTGTTAAATGTGCAGCAGGTAAATGCGTTTGCTTTGCCGGGCGGTCCCATGTTCATTTTCACAGGTTTATTCCGGGCTACCGAGAATGAGGCCCAGCTCGCCGGCGTGATGGCGCACGAGATGTCGCATGTGATCTTGCGGCACGGCACGCACGAGGCTTCGAAAGCGAAGTCGGTAAATCTCCTGGTCGAGTTGGCTGGGGCCTTGGCGCGCAATACCACGGCGGCCGGGCAAATGGCCAATATGGGACTCGGTCTGGGCGCGAACTCGTTCATTTTGCATTTTTCGCGCGAAGCCGAAAGCGAGGCGGACCTCCTCGGCTCACACCTGATGGCCGAATCGGGATACAACCCGATCGAAATGGCGCGTTTTTTTGAGACTCTGAACACGCTGACCAACCAGGGCCCGCAGTTCTTGTCCGACCATCCCACGCCCGGAAACCGGGAGCGCGCGATCGAAACCGAAATCCGCGGACTGCCGCAGCGCGAATATGGATTCGACACCGGCCAATTCCAGGCCGTCAAAGTGGCCGTCGGATATCTTCGACCGGGTGTCCCGGGCGCCAGCGCCGCGCTCTCCAATCTGCCCGCGCCAGCCCCGCCGCCCAGGGACTGGCGCATGCTGAACGGGAGCTTGTACGCGGTAGCGTTTCCCGCGAATTGGTCCGTTTATGGCGAAGGAACCGCGGCAACCACTATCGCGCCGCCGGATGGGCTGGTGAAAGGCGCGAACGGCGTGTTGCAGATGGGCAGCGGCGCAACTTTGGATTATTACGATGCCGGGGCCAACCTGAGTATTGGGACCGCCACGCTCAAGCTGATCGGTTACCTGCACGAGCGCGATCCGAACCTGCAGTGGCTCTCCACTCAGCAGCAGAGGGGCATTCGCGTGAACCAATCCGAAGGATTGATCACCGCGCTGCACGGCAAGGGTCCTTCGGGAGGACCGGAAACCGACGTACTGTTGACGGTGGCGCGCCCGCAAGGGCTTTTCTATATCCTGTTTGCTGCCCCGGCGCAGAGTTTCCCGCAATTCCAACGGACCTTTGAGCAGATGATCGCGTCGATCCGGTTTAGCCAGTAACTGGGCCACGAACTGGGTACTGGATCATCTGCCCCGTCGCCACGCTGGACCCGAGTCGAAGGCTTTCTTGCTCACCCGGTCCAGCTTGCGGTGACAAAGCACCGGGTAAGCGCGTATTCGCATGCCACTTTGATCGCGTTGCTGCTTGCGAGAGCACCGCGCATCACTTTGGGCATCAAGGACATAGAGTAGTTAGGAATCTGAAATTCGTTTAGCTGATGGCTCGGGAAAGTCCGGCATCGCGTCTTGGTGTTTCCCCTTCGCAATAAGCCAGCAGTACGCCATCGGTTCCGCTTGCCAACCGGTGCCATCTTCGAGTTACTTGCGTGCTGGCCAATGTCGAAAAAACATGACTGCTTCTTAGTCGCGGCTTAGTAAGAACACCACTGACACGCCAGGCGAGGCCGAAAGATAGCTCCGCGCCGTGGCGGCGGCGGGTGCCGCTAACCGGAAAGAACGGAAGGACTTACGCGCGGGTTAAACCCCCGGGCTACGCACTTCGAATGATTGATGCACTTATACCCTAATGTTACTTTTGCCCTGGAGGTTTTGACATGCGTAAGTTTTTCCAAGTAATTCTCGGCGCTGCGCTGCTTTCGACCGTGGCTCTCGCCGCTGCTCCGGATGATACCTACCAGGTGAAGTATGTAGCGAACCTGGGCTCGGGCGATTCCTATATCAACCTCACCAACGTGGGCAACTTCGGTACCAACGTCACGATTGGTGGGCACGACCGCAACGATTGGATCTGCGCGAACGTGTACACGTTCGATAAGCACCAAGAGCTCCTGGCTTGCTGCGCTTGCCCGCTGAGCCCCAACTCCATCAAAACGCTTTCGGCGAGGACCGATCTGAACGCGAACACGCTGACCGGTCAAACCCCGCCCGAACTGACCATCGGTATCGTGGCGACTGCTGATCCTGGCGCTGGCACCTGCGAGGCCGCTGCGGTTAACCTTCCTCCGACCACCGGTACGGTGGCAGGTGATCTGGTTAGCGGATTGCGTGCTTGGGGCACCACGATCCACCAGGCTCCGGGCGGCGGCTTCGCCACCACGGAGACCGAGTTCGCCTTCGCCGGTCCGCCGAGCAATGCGGAATTGACCAAGATGGTCAGCTATTGCGCCTTTATCGAGGCGGATGGCACCACGCAGGGTATCTGCAATTCCTGCACGCCGGGCGCGCAGGGCGCGCAGAAGCAGTAACTCGGTAACTCTATTCGTAGTTCCTAATCTTTCTCGGGTAACTGGTTTCCTTCCCGGTTACCCGAGTAATTGAAGAGCAGTAAGAAATAGGACGAGAAGAAAGACGAAGTAAACCGCCCATCAAAGGTGGAAATGGATCGGCTCCGTTGCAGCTTTTGTTCAACTACCGGGGCTCAGCCCGCGCCGCATGGTCCTCCAACTCTGACAACATTGCATAATTGTCGGCGCATGAAGCGGCGCGGGTAACCCTGGCGTCGTCGGGGCTAACCGGAGCATCGGCAGGCCACACTCAGGATTATCGGTTAGCCGCACGAGCGCGATGATCGGGGATTAGCCAGTAGCCGGGACCGCGCCTTTTAGTCGCGGGTCTGCAAAAACACGGAACCGCCACGAAAGCCGAGCGGTCAACTGCCATCGACAGGACAGGGACATCCTACCAGTGATGGGGGCCTGGGCGGTTATTTGGGGTACACGCGGAAATCGTCGAAGTAGGTCACCGAATCGGCCTTGGTTTCGAGGCCAACTTTGCCCGGGCCCTGGTACGTCGAATCCTCAGCCTGCAGAACGCGCCGGTGGTTGACATACACCTGGAAGCGGTTGCCGCGCATAGAGATCTTCAAGATGTGCCAGGTGTTCGGCGGGAATTGACGCTTCACACCGACCTGTGACGGCGGCACGCCACGCGGCACGATAGGATTGCACCGTCCGTTTTCTACCTTATATAACGCGACATCGTCGTGCAGGTAATCAGCGCGGACCAGGTAATAGTTCTTTTCGTCGCGATACCGAAAGACCAAGCCGCCGCCCTGATCTTCCCGGCCCGAAACAGGTTTGAGCCGGACGCTGATATCGGCGTCCCGCAAGGACACCGCGTCCAGAATGGCGAGGGGCGAGCGGTCCTGCTTGGGATCGGCGGAAAGCTGTGCGAATACGTAAGGTTGCGTGGGGGCCGACGGATCTTTGAGGATCTCCCATTGCGGCGCTGCCCCCTGGTTCGTCATGGCCGCGGTCCATCCGGGAGGCATCTTTCCTAATGAAGCCCGATCGAAAGTAATGATACTCGCCGGTGCTACCAAAAAACTGAAAGAAGCCAGCAAACCAAATACGTTCATGAGTGTTGTATCGGCAGATGGGCCACCGGAAAGAAGACCACCCGCTTCCTTTTTAACATGCGGCGCGGGCGACGAGCGTGAATAAAGCATTAACTCTGGGCTACAGAGAACACCACGCGGGCGACGAGGAGTTCCCACTAGCTCGAATGGGCCAGTCAGCAGCACGTCGCCAGACCGGGCTGGAGCCACTCACCGTCAACAAACTCACCGATACATCCCCCCGATCTCCGGCGCCGGTCGAGTGGCCTCGCCGTCCCCCGTAAGGCGGCCTCCTATGCGGCTTTGACCGGCGTTCGTGCCGGAAGAAACCCGCTTAGACTGGCGGTGTAGAGTACCGTTTCCAACTCCACCAACCCACCGTTCTCACTCCTCCACTGACCACTGGAGTTTCTCAGCTCGACCGTGTCCTGAGAGTCGCGGAGAGCGACCCGCATCCGGTTGCGGTCAACCGCCAGAACGACACCCTCCTGCATCGTGCCATCGGAAAGACTAAAGATCGCGTACATTGTGTTCCACCTCTAAAAGAATAATAGGTCTGAAACTATGTTTCGGACCAGATTGTCCTTAGTTATGGAACTGCAAGCGGGGCTGGCGCTTATTCGAACTCGTGACGCGACGGGTAATCCACGATGATGGCCTTGCCGTCGCTGAGGGCTTTCACCGCATGACGGACGCCGCTCGGCACGATGGCGACCAGGCCCGGCCGTACCACTTGGGGCACGCCATCGATGGTGAGTTCGAGTTCCCCTTCGATTACCTCGTAGACCTCCTCCTGCGAATGGAAATGTTCGTGAATCGAGGAACCGCGTTTGAATTCGTAGTGCGCGAACGTCATGTTCGCGGAATGAAAGTAGCGTCCGAACCAGCCCGGCAGCCGTTCGACGACGCGCAGGCTGTTGGTGTCGATGAGTGGCATCGGCGTTGGCTACTTTTTCGGCGGCGGGACGACTTTCACCTTGTAGAGTTTGTAATCGCCGTCGTAGACGGTCGCCTCGATGTGATCGCCCTTCTTGAGCGACTTCAGGATGTCCGGATTGTCGACCTGATAATTCATGGTCATTGCGTCCATCCAGCCTTCGATTTTTTCATTGGCGACCATCAGTTTCTTGGAGCCGGCATCGACATCCGTTACGGTTCCTTTGAAAACGTAACTCTTGGCGCCCTTGGGCTGGGCGGTGATGAGGGTGGTAGCGAGCAGGCATGTGGCCAGCACGAACAACAGTTTGGCGATTCGTTTTTGCATAGCGTTTACTCCGACATGATCGGTTCGGCGCGCTCTTGAGGCGCCGGCTGTACCTGGGGGTTACGCGCCAGCAGCCGCGCGCAGGTGTTCCAACGCAGGAGCGCATCGTCGTTGGCGGGCGGGCGGATCGCTTCGGCCTTTTCATACCAGGCCATGGCCTCGTGGAGCCACTCGTAAACGATCGGGCCGCTGCCGTGGCGCGCCTGCTGCAACAGCGATTTGGCGCGGCGCTCGGCGATGATTCCGGAATAATAGGCGCGGTCGTACTCGTTGTGGAGGCGCAGGATCAGGTCCTTGGCCTCTTGCACGGGATGGCCGTGGTCGAACTGGTCGGTGAGGGCCAGAATGAGGGTGATCAGCGCGGTTTCGTTTTCGGGGTCGATCCGCAACACGTCCTGGCAGATGCTCTCGCTTTGCCACGGCTCGTGGAGCAACCGGTAGCGCTCCGCTTTGGCGAGCGCGCCCGGGATGGCGTCCTTGTGCAGCGATTTCAGTTCCATCATAACCTCGGGTCCATTGAAGGCGCACCCAGAACCTCCGCTCCCTTACGGTCGCGGCTCAGTAAGGCGCGATCGGTTGTTACCGAGCCGCGACCGTCAGGGAGCGGAAGTTCCGCTATACAGCTCATGGTCCGGCGTCCCGTCTCGTCTTCATTGCTTTTGGTGGCCCGCAGGGCCACAGGCACCGCCCTAACTGCCGAATATCTTCATCACCAATTTTCGCAGCGGATCGTAGTATTCGTCCACTACCCGTTCCTTGAGCGGAATGATGGCGTTCTCCGTAATCACAATCTCTTCGGGGCAGACCTTGCGGCAACAGGTCGTGATGTTGCAGTAGCCCACGTTGTGCTTGTCTTTCAGATCGAGCGTGCGCTTTTCGGTGTCGAGCGGATGCATCTCGAGCGCCGCCGTATGCACGAAGAAGCGCGGCCCGGCGAACTGGTCGAACTTCTTGTGCTCGCGGAGCACGTGGCAAACGTCCTGGCACAGAAAGCATTCAATACACTTGCGGAATTCCTGGATGCGGTTCACGTCCTTCTGGTCCATCTTCCAGGTGCCGTCGGCGAAATCCGGCTTGCGTGGCGCGAATTTCTTGATCGACTTCTTCACCTGGAAATTCCAGGAGACGTCCGTTACCAGGTCCTTGATCGAGGGGAACGTGCGCATCGGTTCCACGGTGACGGGCTGATCGAGCGGCAACGAGTTCAGGCGCGTCATGCACATCAACTTGGGCGAGCCGTTGATTTCCGCCGAGCAGGAGCCGCACTTGCCGGCCTTGCAATTCCAGCGGATGGCCAGATCGAACGCCTGCGACGCCTGAATCTGATGCATGGCGTCGAGCACCAC
>Ga0335078_10007117_pt1 | contig 16574 bp, 12 predicted proteins | sample Lox_Sample_32_FD_206711 | JGI IMG/M metagenome (GOLD analysis project Ga0335078, IMG submission 206711) | Soil microbial communities from Loxahatchee National Wildlife Refuge, Florida, United States - Lox_Sample_3.2 | ecosystem: Environmental > Terrestrial > Soil > Wetlands | place: USA...
AGCGGCTTGCCGCTTTCCTGTTTCAGCATCCAGGTGCCGCCGGCGTTGGGGGATTCGTAGAGCGCATAACGGTCACTGCCGCTCCCTTGCCCGCGATCGATGATCAGGCTGCCCTCGTTCTTCGAGCCAAAGAAAAACTGCTGAATCGAGCCGGGTTGGGAATCGTCGAAGATGGGTCGCCGCCGCCACGTCTTGCCGCCATCGGTGGTGAGGAGCAGGAACGCATCCTGCGGCAACGGGAACAGCGTCTCTCCGCTGGCCCAGCCGTTGGCGAAGTCGGCGAATTGAATGTGGTCCAGGCCTGCTCCGCGAATTCGCTCGAACGGTTCCCGCCAGGTTTTGCCGGAATCCTGGCTTTGCAAGAAAACCGAGTAGAGCGTCACCGTGTCGGCATGCAGATTGCCCGTGACGAACATCTGGCTTCCCACGGAATCCGCGGCCGTCACCTCCAGGTAGACGGGGCACGGCTCTTCCTCGGAACAACTCATGCCGGCCCACGCGATGTCATCCTCGGTGCATCGAAACGGAACCGTCATGGGCTTGCCGGAATTTTCCAGGACTATGCCGGTAGGAGTTGTGGCCGGCGCCGGCTCCTGGCCCGGTGCTGTGAACAGAATCACGGTACTCACCGCAATTGCTTGCGTCCACCTTCGCAAATCGCCCTGTACCGTCAAGTGTTTAGCTCTAAAGAGCCATCTCTGTTTCCGTAACTCCCGGTGCCCGAATCTCGTCTTATGAAACAAATCCCCGTTACGACAGCGGGCGCACTCACCCCTATCACCCAAATGCGCCCGCTTTTTCTTGTTCACGAACGCAATCTGCGTGTAGCCACTCAGTCGTCAAACAAACCCTCAAACAGCACGGAGCTCAGGTAACGTTCGGCGGCATCCGGCAACACCACCACGATCACTCGGCCGGCCATTTCGGGCTCTTTACCCAGGCGCACCGCGGCGGCCGCAGCCGCGCCGCACGAGATCCCCGCCAGAATGCCCTCCTCGCGCGAAAGACGCAACGCCATCTCGATCGACTCTTCGTTAGAAACCTGTAACACACGGTCCACCATGGAGAGGTCGAGCGTATCCGGGATAAAGCCTGCGCCGATTCCCTGAATCTTGTGCGGACCCGGTTTCAGCGGCTGACCCGCCAGGGTCTGCGTGATCACCGGGCTGTTGACTGGCTCCACGGCCACGGATAAAATCTTCTTCCCCTTTTCCTTCTTGATATAGCGGGAGACACCGGTGATTGTGCCGCCGGTACCGATCCCGGAAACCAGGACATCGATGGTTCCTTCCGTGTCCTCCCAAATCTCCGGACCGGTCGTGCGCAAGTGGATGTCCGGATTCGCGGGGTTCTTAAACTGCTGCAGCAGGACATAGCGCTGCGGGTCGGATGCCACGATCTCTTCCGCTTTGGAGATGGAGCCGGCCATGCCTTGTGCGCCGTCGGTTAACACGAGATTGGCGCCCAGCGCTTTGAGCACCTTGCGCCGCTCGAGCGACATGGTTTCCGGCATGGTCAGCGTAATCGGGTAACCGCGCGCGGCCGCCACAAACGCCAGCGCAATACCGGTATTGCCGCTGGTGGGCTCGATGAGTTGCTTCCCCAGCTTTAGTACACCCCTCTTCTCCGCGTCCCAAACCATCGCCGCGCCGATGCGGCATTTCACGGAGTAGGCTGGGTTCCGACCTTCGATCTTCGCGAGGATGGTGGCCCTGGCTCCCTGTGTCACGCGATTCAAACGCACCAGAGGAGTTCGGCCGATACTGAGTGAGTTGTCGTCGTAAACTCGCAAATCAAATCTCCCAATTCAACACAAATTTGGATTGCTTGTCGGCCCAGGCGCGCCTGATGTCGGCGAAACTGGTTTTGTCCAGAATGCCGGAAATCGCGCTATCCACCTGCTGCCACATGTCCGAGAACGGTGTTTCCCCCTTGCGCCGGCTGCGGGCGCGGCCGGTTTGGGCGCCCTCTACAAAGCGCACCACTTCGCCCACGGTTAGCGAATCGGCCGAACGCGCCAACAAATAGCCTCCGTCGGCCCCGCGCCGCGATTCCACAAAACCGCCCTGCTTCAAACTGGCTAGTATGAGTTCCAGAAACTTCTGGGGGATCTTCTGCCGGCGGGCAATATCGGCGATCTTCACTGGTTCGCCGGGACGCCGCGAGGCCAAGTCCAGGATGGCCTGCAAGGCGTACTCACCCTTCACGGAGAGATTCATGAGGAGGGAACAGGGGAATCACCCATGTCCAACTAGAGATTGTAGGGTAAATTGGAGATCAGCCGCAATGGGTTGCTGCGCATTGAGGTGAGAACCAGTTGCTATCTGTTATTATCCCCCCGTACTTCGCCGGTACGGCCGGAACTTTCGAGCTAAATTTCGTGCTGCCATGATGGACTCGTAAGGGTTGCTATGACACGATACATCGGCTTGATTGTATTCACAGGCGGCTTTCTCCTGATTTCGGCGTCTTTGCGCGAGTCCGCGTTCGCCATGCTCAACTCGCTGGCGGCGTACACCAACCTGTACAGTCCTTATTCGTATATCGTGCTGGCAGTCATTGCCCTGGCGGGAATCACCCTAACCCTGCGCACGGGCCAGACGGCGCGCTGATCAGACCACTCGCGCTTTGCGGGCGGCTGCGGCCACTTCGGAACGGGCTGGCTTGCGCTCGGTAGCCGTAGAGAGGCGCTTCACCTGGTCGCTCACGCATACCAGGAACATCGGTTGGCGCGCATTCTTCAGCAGATCGATGATGCGGTTGGGAGCATCTTCCAGGTAGATCGATTTTCCGTCAGTAAGCAGATGAACATCGGAGGTAGCCGACAGCGCCTCGCTGAGCCGCTTGCCCGTGTCCTTTTGGAGAAACCGCAACACCCGACGAATTTTCTGCAGGGAAAAACCTTTGCGGCGCAACTCGGCGATCACCGAGATTTCCACAACTTCCTCGGCGCGGTACACACGCTTGTGCCCATCCTGCCGCGGCGAAACTACGTTGCGCTCGTCCCACCACTGCAACTGGCGTAGGCTCACGCCGCAGATCCGCGATACTTCGCTGCTGTTATAGCCCTCGAGTTCGGGGGCGGAGGGCGAACGGGGCTTTCTGGCCTTAAGCATCTAACGCCACTTCCAGTTGTGAGATTGACACCACTCTGGATTGTACATGGGTCACCGGCCGTGTCAATAGGAATCCAGCGGACTGAAAGCCGGCAACCCCAGCGGTTTCCACGCCCACCTTGGTACACCGATGGTACCGGAGAATCTCGCTTCGTCAGTCACAGCCGTGATGGAATTAAATTCGATCGAAATGCCCGCCCCGTCCCGACCCTCGAAACCCACTGGCTTGCCGGTTCTGCTACGCTTCTGTAAAGCCTGCGAGAACGAGACCGTGCATGAACTTCGGCGGGAGACTGGTTTGGTCGCGCGCATTTGCCGGTGCTGCCTCGGGCGGGCCTTGGCGCGCTCGCCTCAGCGAGGTTGACAACCCCCGGTTGGCATCGCGTATCATCCTCTCCGTTACACTAAGGGCGACCTATGAAAACCGTCCTTTCGATTCGGGGAGGGGGGATCCGAGGGATCATCCCGTGCTGCTGCCTGATGAGATTAGAGCAGCAGCTCGGCGGCCTCACCCGTGATCACATCGATTTTTGCGCCGGCACGTCTACTGGCGCGCTTCTCACGGCTGCGGTAGCGGCGGGAATCCCCGCTGCGGATCTTCTGAAGGTGTACACGGAGCGGTCGCCAGAGATTTTCACGCCCACTGGCGTGATCGCCGACGCCAAACGAGTTGCGGTCGGATACATGTACGATCCCAAGTACCTGGAAGCCGTTCTCGCTAGCGTTTTGGGCTCCCAGGCGGGCTGGCTGATCAACGACAGCCCCATTCGCGTTTTGATTTCCGCTACCGCCATGGACGGCCACAACTGGTATTTCGTCCGCGACAACCCGAGAAATGCCGGCACCACCGGATCGGTGAAGCTGGTGGACGCGGCGGTAGCTTCTTCCTGTGCGCCGACCTATTTCGATTACTGGCCCATTGATGGCATTCTCGGCAAGACTGTGCAGTTTTTCGATGGCGGTGTCGGCGGAACGGCGAATCCGGCGTACCAGGCGGCCGTGGAGGCTTTCGATTTCGACCTCTTCGATCCTGGCGCCACACGTTTGGTTTCATTAGGAACGGGATATTTTCCGATGGGCGATGCGCCTCCCCAAGGGCTGCTCGCCACGATCGGGTGGACCACCAGCACCTTGGTGGACAGTTCCGAGGATTGGGTGGACGATGCGGTGAACCGGCAGTGGCCGGGCATCCTCCAGAACTTCAACCCGTTGCTGCCGCGCGACATCGACGAGGCCGATCTTTCGGCCATTCCAGACCTGCTTGAGGTTGGGCAGCAAACCGCCCAGAAGATGAATTGGAATGAGATTCTAAAATGATATAACGTCAGTACTGTATCCAGTACCGACTGAAACCCTCCGCCCCTATTGAGCCAATCTGACGGATGTCATGGTATTTTAGGGCTGCGAACCTAGGTTGATGTGGATGATGACGGTGCGTCAGGAGACTTTTCCCCCGCTCCGGCGACGTAAGAGTTGGGTAATTGGGCTGACCGCCGCGCTGGCGTTGTGCGCGGGAGCTTGCGGCCACGGCGCCAAATACTATTTCGACAAAGGCAACGCGTTCTACGACAAGGGCAATTTCGCTGAGGCGGAGCTGAATTTCCGCAAGGCTACTCAAAAGGATTCGCACGACGGGGAGGCCTTTTATCGCACCGCTCTCAGCGAGTTGAAGCAAAACAAACCCGCCCCGGCTCTACAGGATCTCGACCAGGCCGCACACCTCCTGCCCGACAACAAGGACGTCCAGCGCGATTTGACCAACCTGGTGTTGGGCGGGTTTATCGGTGATCCGTCGCGCCCCGAGGCTCTGTACCAGCGGCTGGTGAAGATGAGCGATGAGTGGCTCGCGCGAGACCCGCACTCGGCTGAAGGATTGCGGATCAAGGGCTATCTCGCCATGGTGGAGAAGCGTCCCCAGGAAGCGGTCAGGGTATTTACGCAGGCGCAAGAAGGCAATCCCAAAGACGAACGCATCAATATGGGATTGATGGATGCGCTCTACCGCGCCGGGGAGACCGCCAAAGCCGAGAAGGTCGGCCTGGATTTCCTCGCCTCCAATCACACCGCCGGCGACGTCTACGACGCGCTCTTCCGCATGTATGTCGCCACCAATCGCCCCGCGGACGCCGAAAACATTCTGATTCGCAAAACCAGGGACAATCCCAAGGAAAGCGCCTACATTCTGGACTTGGCCGGGTTCTACGCAAGCGTCGGCAAGAAGACGGAGCTGGAAAATACCATGCGTGCGTTCCTGGCCAACCCCGGAGGCGATCCCCAATTTCGGCTCAAGGCCGGCGACTTCTATGCCAGTCTGGGTCACTGGCCGGACGCGATCGACCAATACAAGGAGGGAATCCGCGCTAATGGAAAGGACAAGGCCCTCTATCAAGTCCGAACCGCACGTGCGTTGGTGATGGAAGACAAGCGCGAGGATGCGATCAAGTTTTTGACTGACGCGCTGGCGCAACATCCGGATAACGAAGGCGCGCGCCTCTTACGCTCCGCGCTGATGTTGGGGAGGACCAGCAACGGCAAACGTGGCGCCGGAGTCGCCGATTTGAAGTCGATGGTCGAGAAAAACCCCGATGACGACCTGGTCAAGGTCACCTACGCTAAGGCTTTACTGGAGTCGGGGGATTTGAACGAAGCGCGCACTCAGTTCCTGGACCTGGTCAAAAAGAATCCGCGCTTTATCGACGGTCTGGTGGCCCTGGCGGACATCTCGTTCCACGAAGGTAACTACCGGGATGCCGCCGACCGCTCGGCGTCGGTGCTCCGCCTGGATCCCACGAACCTTCGCGGGCGGCTGCTGCGCGGCAGCGCTGCCCTGCGACTGGGGCAGTACGACGAAGCCGGCGAAATCCTCGGCCGCCTGTCACGCGAATTTCCGAAAGCCGTCGACGTCCGCCTGGAGCTGGGTTACCTGGCAATCCATCAGAAGAGGTACGCAGACGCCGAAGCGCTTTTCCAGAAGATCCAGCAGGACAATGCTCGAGACTGGCGGGCCCTCGGCGGGCTCGTCGATAACGACTTGGCGCAGCACCGCCCGGACAAGGCCTTGAGCAGACTGCAAGACGAGTTGGATCGCTCCCATGGGGCGCCGCAGGTGCGTCATATGATGGCGGTCGCGGCCATGAGCACCGGCAAGTATGGTCTGGCCGTCGAACAGTTCCAGAGACTGGCGGATCAGAATTCCGGTTCGATCGAACCGCAGCTGCAACTGGCGGATGCCCTGCGCGTGCGGGGCGATGTCACGGGCGCGATTGCGACACTCCGAAAGGCCGAAGTTCTCGCCCCCAATGACGGTCGTCCCAGGACCATGCTGACGTATCTCTACCAGCTCGGGAATCAACGGGATCAAGCCAAGGCCGAGGCGCGGCGCACGCTCAATCTGCGGCCAGACGATCCCGCGGCCATGAACAATCTGGCTTATGCACTGGCCGATACCGGCGACAGTCTGAACGAGGCGTTGAAACTCGCCCGCCAGGCCACGGAGAAGGCCCCCAACGTTCCTTACTTCGCCGATACCCTGGCGTACGTGTATCTCAAGCGAGATCAGAACGAAGATGCCACGGCAATTCTGGAAAGGCTGGTTCGCAAGTATCCCGACAACGCCGACTTCGCGTACCATGCCGGTATGGCTTGGTACCAGGCCGGACAGTCCGCCAAGGCCAAATCGGAGCTTGCCCGAGCACTGGCACTTTCTCCGTCGAAGGAAACCACAACCGCCATTAACGATCTGCTTCGTCTTATCCGCTGACAGGTTTACAAGTGGCTCTGAGTACTAACGGTTCCCCCTTACTCTACCTGGTACTTTCTTCGGGCGTCTGCCTTAATTGGGTCTGGATTCCAGTTTTAGTCTCGACTATGCTGAGTTGAGATCAAGGAGCGGAGGAATCGATGAAGCGAAAGCTGTTTACATTGATCGGGGTTCTAGGAACGTCATTGTGGTCGATCGCTAATGCGGGCCCTGTGACTTATACCTACAATTTCGGGAACGCTCCATCGGGGGGTCTGCAGGGTACGAGCGGCATGACTGCGCAACAACAGGGAACTAGCGGTAACGACGGCACGGTTTATATTCCGGGCACTCCCACTGGTTCCACCTATGCGGGTTTCAATCCCGGCGGCGGCGCACCGACGATCCAAATTTACGGAGAAAACGTTCCGAACGGTAAGATTGCCGGAAATCCTCCCGATGATGGAGGCCCGGGACTCTTCGGTACCAACGGTAGCAATGGCACGATGGGGCTTTTCGAAGTCTCGAACAACTATGACAGCAATACGGCGAGCGGCATTGCTCCCTATGTGCCGGGCGACAATAGTCAGTCGCTCCCTCATCTCGACCTTCAGGATGGGATCACCGAGAATAACGTTCTGCTGATCAACCTCAGTAATGTCGCGCCAGGATCGACGATCAGTTTCGTTATGTCGACCGGAATTGTGGCGGATCCGGGCACCGGCATCAATGTGTGGGAAGGCACCTATTCCGGAGCTGGGACGCCGACGGGCCTTGGGACTAGTGGCCAGGGCGGTGGGGCCAACGGTCTTGGCACCGAAATCATCAAGGGCATGTCGATCAACTCGAACCCTTGCGGCGGCTGGGGGCAACCCAGTTGCGGCGTGGTGTCCGGGTCTATCTCACTGTTCAACACCACCACCAACGTCCTGGGATCCAACGAGTGGATCGCAATCCAAGCCGACTGCCACTATCTGTTGCTGACGTCACTCACGATCACCCCGTCCGGCGTTCCGGAGCCGAGCTTCTACGGCTTCCTCGCGCTCGGCATGGTCGGCTTGGTGTTGGGCGCCCGCAAGATGCGCGCGCGTGCGGCGGTTGCTGCTGCGACTTCCGAGAAGGCCTAATCCTTCGTCCAGCGTTTCAATCGGCCGGTGGAATCTTCGGGTTCCACCGGCTTTTGGATTTTAGAGCGGACCCGCCGTCCGGATCGAGAAGCCGGAGGACCGCCGTTCAGGCCGTCTGGGCCTCGATCAACCGCAGTTCCTCGATCATCCGCTGGCGCATCGCAAATTTTTGCACCTTGCCGGTAACCGTCATTGGGTAGTCCGCCACGAAGCGAATGTAGCGCGGGATCTTGTAGCGCGCGATCTGTCCCTCGCAAAACGCGCGCACGTCTGCTTCCGCGAGCGTCTCGCCCGCCCGCACCTTGATCCACGCGCACAACTCCTCGCCGAACTTCGGGTCTGGGACGCCGAACACCTGGGCCGCTTCGATCTTCGGATGGCGAAAGAGAAATTCCTCGACTTCGCGCGGGTAGATGTTCTCGCCGCCGCGGATCACCAGGTCTTTGAGGCGGCCCACGATGTTGCAGTAGCCTTCCTCGTCGATGGTGGCCAAATCGCCGGTGTGCATCCAACCGGCGGCGTCGATGGCATGGGCGGTCTGCTCCGCATCGTCCCAGTAGCCGGTCATCACGTTGTAGCCGCGCGTCAGCAGTTCGCCCGGCGTGCCGCGCGGCACGATCCGGCCTTCGGCGTCGACGATCTTCACCTCCACGTGCGGATGGATGCGCCCCACGGTGGAGACGCGCCGCTCCAGCGGATCTTCCACGGAACTCTGGAAACTGATGGGACTGGTCTCGGTCATACCGTAGCCGATAGTGATCTCGCGCAGGTTCATTTCGCGAATCACGCGGCGCATCACCTCGATGGGGCACGGCGAACCCGCCATGATGCCGACCCGCAGCGAGAGCAAATCGAAGCGGCGAAATTCGGGGTGCTCCAATTCGGCGATGAACATCGTGGGCACGCCGTGCAGCCCGGTGCAGCGTTCGGCTTCCACGGTCTCCAGGACCGCCAGCGCGTCGAAGCTTTCACTGGGGAAGACCATCGTGGCGCCGTGCGTGATGGCGGCCAGATTCGAGAGGACCATGCCGAAGCAGTGATACAGCGGCACGGGAATGCACAAGCGGTCACCTTCGTGGAGGCCCATCATTTCGGCGCTGAAGAAAGCATTGTTGAGGATATTGTGGTGGGTGAGGGTGGCTCCCTTGGGCAGGCCCGTGGTGCCGCTGGTGAACTGGATGTTGATGGCGTCATCGAATTGCAGGAGGGAAGCCAACTCCGCCAGCCGCGCCTGCCCGGCCGCGCCGCCGCTCGCGGTCACTTCGCGGAACGGGATCATGCCCTCGTGCCGTTCCTCGCCCAGCACGGCCACGCTGCGCAATTGCGGCAAACGCGCCTCCGCCAGCAGCGTTCGCACCATCGCCAGGTAATCGCTGCTCTTGAATCGCGGTGCGGTGATCAGCGCTTTGCACCCGGATTTGCGCAAAGCAAATTCGAGCTCGATGAGCCGGTAGGCCGGATTGATGTTGACCAGGATGAGTCCGGCTTTGGCGGTAGCGAACTGGGTGAGCACCCACTCGGCGTTATTGGCCGACCAGATGCCGATGCGGTCGCCGGGCTCGAGGCCCAGTGCGATCAGGCCCGCAGCGAGGTCGTCGACGCGCTGTTTCAGCTCGGCATAGGTCCAGCGGATGTTTTGATGGCGCACGACCAGCGCTTCGAGATTGCTCCAGCGCGCGGCCGCGCGGTCGAAGTGCACGCCGATCGTCTCGCCGATGAGCGGAAGGCTGCTGGTGCCGCTGACGTAGCTGGGGCTGCGCATATCCCAAGCATTCTACTGCAAGGGGAATCGGTAAGACTGCTTATTCGCACTTGACGTGAAGGTTGAGCGGTCCGCAGCCCTTGCCCAAACCCGGCGCTGTGCGGATGGCTTCGCCCACAAAAAGCTTCGCCCGCGCGATGGCATCCACCAGAGGCATTCCCTGGGCGAGCCCTGCGGTGATGGCCGCCGAATAGGCGCATCCGGTACCGTGGGTGTGACTGCTGGCGATGCGCGGCGCCGTGAATTCGTGCCAGGTGTCCCCCGCAAGCAATACGTCCGTCGCGGGTCCTTCGCGATGCCCGCCTTTGATTAGGACCGCGCGCGCGCCGCGATCGCGCAGACGCTCGGCCGCGCGGCGCAAGTCGTCGGGCCCGCCGATTTTCATGCCCGCCAGCGCTTCGGCTTCGGGGATGTTGGGTGTGACCAGCGTGGCGCGCGGCAGTAACTCATCACGCATGGCGTAGAGCGCGCTGGGATCTTGCATGAACGAGCGGCCGCTGGTGCTCGCCAGAACCGGATCCACCACCAGAGGAAACGTGAATCGCCCAGCCAGGCGCGCGACAGCGCGCACGACTCCGGCCGAGCCGAGCGCGCCGGTCTTGGCTGCATCCGGCGGGATGTCCTGCAGCACCGCCTGGAGTTGCCGGCCGACCAGGACGCGCGACAGCACTTCCATGCGATCCACGCCCCGGGTATTCTGCACCGTGATCAGCGAGATGACCGCTTCTCCGTACACTCCGAATTGATGGAAGACTTTGAGATCGGCCTGGATGCCGGCGCCGCCCGAGGGATCGGAGCCGGCGATCGTCAGCGCCACTGGCATTCTGATTCAGAATACCAGCGTCATTTCAGCCAAATACGGATGGGCGGCGAGACGGCGGAGCCTATGGTCACCACTACCGGGACCTGCCCGGATGGAACCAGGCCGCCCGGAACGAGCGCGCGGATCTCGAACACGCCCACGCTTCCCGAGGCGCTGCTCGCCGATAGAAGCTGCGCGGGAATGCCTGCCACCGTCAACGCGACCGGAAGCTGCGGCTGGGCATATGGCGGCGCGGCCGTCTGGCCCGAGAGGTTGGCTCCGTTGGTGAGCCCCTCGCCGGTTCCGAACAAGGTCACGATGGTGTTGGGAAGCGCTGGCGCCGCCTCGGAGTTGGTGGCGCCATCCGCATTCAACACCACCGAAAACAGCGCCGGCGCGGCCGGGACTACAGGCTCCGCGACCGTCGCCACGGTCTGCCCGTTACGCTGGACCTGCACGTTCGTGGTTTGCGCCTGCGCGACCGTGTACGGAACCTGCGCCATCACCCGGCCGGCTTGCGCGTAGAGAACCGGTGCGGCAACCCCATCGAAGAGCACCGCGGTACCTCCCGCGCTGGTGCCAAGCAGGCCCGCGGCCACCGTGCCGGCAAGTCCCGTCGCGGGCCCCAGTCCCGCGCCGAGAATGGTCACGATTTCGCCGGGCGCAACCGGGCCCGGCTGCAGACTGATGGAGTTGACGATTGAGATGGCTTCGAGCACCGCGCTCACCGCGGGCCGCAACCGGCGAATCAGGTTGCTCCCCGTCTCGGCGAAATAAACATTGCCGGAGCCGTCCAGTGCCAGCCCGCCCGGCGTGTTGAGCGGTGTGCCAGCGCCGGCAACGGTCGTGATCAGGCCCTCGGAAGTGATCAGCCGGATTCGGTTGTTGCCTGTATCGGACACGAAGATCTGGCCGCTTCCGGAAACCGCGACCCCGGCGGGTCCATTCAGCAACGCCGAAGTTGCCGGCTGGCCATCCCCTCCGAATCCTGCGATCCCCGTGCCGGCGATGGTCGAGATCGTGCCCGCGGGGGTTACCTGGCGGATGCTGTGGTTGGCCGTGTCGGCGATGAACAGGTTGCCGGCTGTGTCTGCGGCGCATGCCGTGGGTCGATCGAGTTGGGCGTAGTTCGCCGGGCCGCCATCGCCCGCATATCCCGCCGACCCGGTGCCGGCCACGCTCACCACCGCAGCCGTCCCCGGCGCCACGCGCAGCACGCGATGATTACCGGTGTCGACTATGTAGAAGAACCCCGCCGGGTCCGCGCAAACACCTTCCGGAGCGTTCAAAGGCGTTTGCGCGCCGGCGAGGCCGTCGGGGCTGATGCCGCTCGTGCCGGTACCGACAAGCGTGGAGATCCGGCCTGTGGGCGTGATCTGGCGTACGCGGTGATTGTTCGTATCAGCGACGAGCACGTTGCCGAAAGCATCGACCGCCACGCCCATGGGCGCGTCGAGCTGCGCGCTCGCCGCCGGACCGCCATCCCCGGCTTGTCCGGGAACACCCGTTCCGGCCAAGGTGGCCATCGTGCCCGCTGGCGTTACCTGCCGCACTCGTTGGGCGCCCGTCTCGGCCAGGTACAGGTTCGCGGCGTCGTCGAGCGCCACGGCCGATGGATGAACGAGCGGCGCAGCGGTTGCATTGCCGCCATCGCCGATCGCGCCTGGGCTCGCATCGCCCGCGATGGTTACGATGATGCCATCGGCACCCACGGCGCGCAGGCGGGCGCCATCGGCAATGTACAGGATGCCGCTCGTATCCGCAGCAAGATCGTGCGGCGCCTCGAGTTCGGCGGACGCCGCGGGGCCTCCATCCCCGGCAAAACCCTGTTCGCCCGTGCCGGCGAAATTCGTCCAAGCACCAGCAGGCGTGTAGGCGCGCACGATATTGCTGCGGTCGGCTACGTAAACGGTTCCGGCGGCATCGACCGCCAGGGCCGTGGGGGTCAACAGCGCGGTGGCTGCGGTCTCACCTAAGAACGTGGAGATCCAGCCGGCGGGATCGATCTTGCGGATCCGCCCATTTTGCGAATCGGCCACGTAAAGGGCGCCCCCGCGGTCGAACGCCAGCCCCGCGGGAAAGGCCAATTGAGCCGCGGATGCCGGGCCGCCATCGCCCGCCAACCCCGCCGTCCCCGTGCCGGCAACCGTGGAGATCTGTCCGCTCGTGGAAACTTTGCGGACACGCTGGCCGGCGAACTCCGAGATGTACAGATTGCCCGCCGCGTCCAACGCCAGGTTTCGAGGCGCTTGGAGCAGCGCGCCGCTAGCGGGACCGCCGTCTCCCTCCGGTCCGCTCTGGCCGCAGCCGGCGACCGTCTGGATGGTTCCATCGGCCGCGATCCGGCGCACGCGGTTGTTTCCCAGGTCGGCGACATAAAGATCGCCGGCTGTGTCGACCGCGAGGCCGTATGGCAGATTCAGAGACGCGTTCGTCGCCGGGCCGCCATCGCCGCTAAATCCGGGCGAACCCGTGCCCGCGACGAGCGTGATGACGCCGCGCGCATCGATCTTGCGCACCCGGTGATTGTCGGTGTCCGACATATAGAGGTTGCCGGACGCATCGGCCGCCATGCCCTGAATATTGCCGAGCAGCGCAGCCGTAGCCGGACCGCCATCGCCGTCCAGGAGCGTCCCCGCGACGGTTTCCAGGAGATACGCGCTCGGTGGGCTCTGGGCGGCCGCGCTCCAGGCCAGGACCGCAAATAGAAGTCCCTCACGCATCGCAGTCCGTGTATGGAGGATGTGCCCGCGGCCTAAAGAAAATCTCAGCCGTGGCCGAATTAAATACCGTGAAGTCGGAAATGCGTTGGCGATGGATCGCGGGTGCCGTTTGTTTCCTATGCGCGCACCCGGTCTGGGCTGGCAGCGCCATCCATCTGAAGAATCGGACGATAGAGTCCTTTGCGTCTTCCGGGCCAATCGGAAAGCACTACCTGTTGCAGTTCGCTTCCTATCCGGATGCCGGTGTGCGCGCGGAATTGGCGCGCCGCGGCGTGCGCGTGCTCAGCTACGTACCGGATTCGACCCTGATGGTCGCCTCCGAAACCATTCCGGATTTGACCGGGTTGGACGTGAGGTCGATCGGCAGCCTGACACCCTCGGACAAACTCAGCGCGCACCTGACCGCTTCGGCGCGCCGTGCCTTCCTGGTGATGTTTTATCCGGATGTATCGGCGAACGCAGCCCGCGCGGTAATCGTCCAGAACGGCTTTGCCGTTCTCGACCGATCCGGCTTGTTGCCCGGCAATTTCGTGGTGATCGGTCCTTCCGCCCGGCTACCCGAACTGGCTGGCAATGACGAGGTGTCGTATATCATGCCGGCCTCGCCCGATCTGCTTTCCGGCGCGCCCGTGCTGGGGTGCACCGGCGCCGTCACCAATGCCGGCGTGGTGGCCGATTACGTCGAAGTGAGCCAGGGTTGGGCGGCGTCCCCGGACGGCAGCGTGGATCTGAATTACACCTTTGAGACGCTGACTGCGGAGCTCGATCCCAATGCCGTGCGGAGCGAGATTCTGCGCGCGCTCGACACGTGGGCCAAGTACACCAATCTGCACTTCTCCCCGGGAACCGACCCCCAGGGAGATCGCACCATTGACATCAAGTTCGCCACCGGCGATCACGGAGACGCGTATCCGTTCGATGGATCCGGCGAACTGGCGCACACCTTCTATCCATCCCCGCCCAATAGCGAGCCGCTGGCGGGCGATATGCACCTGAATGACGACGAGAATTGGCAGATCGGGTCCGCGTCGGGTGTCGATCTGTTCAGTGTGGCTTTGCACGAGGCGGGTCATGCGCTGGGTCTCGGACACACCGACAATCCCGACGATGTGATGTACCCGTATTACCGCACCCTGACGGATTTGTCCGTGGATGACATCGCGGGGATTCGCGCGTTGTACGGCGCTAATGCCAGCACCACTCCACCTCCGCAGAATCCCATCGATCCTTCCACGCCGGTGACCACGCCCACCACAACCTCGTCCACACCACCGACGTCCACTTCGACGACCACGTCTACGCCTTCTCTCAATCCCCCGTTCGGAACGCCCACCACGCCCACCGTGACCACGCCATCCACGCCGAGCACAACGACACCTTCCTGCAGCGTGGCACTGCCTTGCTCCACACAGCCCACCAGTTCGACCGGGACGAGCACGAGCCCGGCACAACCCACAGCGCCGTCTACCACGCCACCCTCCACTCCCGCCAGCTCGACAGCGCCGCCTACCCTGCAGATCACTTCTCCGGCATCCACCATCGTCAGCACGACCGACGCGTCGATTACCATAGCCGGCACTGCGGCCGATGGCCTGGGTGTCACGGCTGTCCAGTGGACTACCTCGACAGGAGGTTCGGGAACGGCTTCGGGCACGACCACCTGGTCCGCGCAGGTGCCCCTGCTTACGGGAGACAACACGGTAATCGTCCGGGCCTATGACACAGCGGGGAACTCGGCGTGGCGGGCAATCACCGTAGTTCGTTGGTAGCAACCGACCGAGAAGTCCGAAATTGGACCCTAGTACTACTGTCCCTCGCCCATTTCGGCCGATATCAGAGATAGCAACATGGAGCCCACGCAGCCCGAGAACGGTTTAAATGCCCCGGCCGTACGGAACAACTGGAGCGGGTGGGCAGAATCCGCCATTGAGCCCTTGCCGGCCTCGGCTCCCACGGACTCGGAGATCGATCCCACCGAAGAGATTCTGTTCGCCCTGGCGCAGGCCGTCGAATATCGCGACCAAAGCACGGCCGAGCATTGTGAGCGGTTGGCGTTAACGAGCCTCGCCATGGGCATGGCGATGTCCCTCGATCAGCGATCGCTTGCCGCCCTGTATCGCGGCGGTTACCTCCACGACATCGGAAAAGTGGGCATCCCCGATGCCATTTTATTCAAGCCCGGCAGATTGACCGCGGAGGAGTGGGTCGTGATGCGCAGCCATCCCGTGCGCGGCGAAGAGATCTGCCGGCATTTGAAGTCCTTACAGCCAATCCTGCCGATCATTCGTCATCATCACGAGCGCTGGGATGGCTCCGGCTACCCGGATGGGCTGCGGCGTGAGCAAATCCCTCTCCTGGCGAGAATTGTGCAAGTAGCCGATATCTATGACGCGCTCACCAATCCGCGTCCTTACAAACAAGCCTTCACTCCCTGCGAGGCCATTCGCACCCTGGAGGAAGAGACGGAACGCGGCTGGCGCGATCCGGAAATCGTGACCGTCTTCCTGCGGTTGCCCATCACCGGAATCGATCGCGTCACCGATTACATCCGCACCACTAAGATGCGCATGTCCTCCATGCACACGTCCATCACCAACCTCAACCGGATATTCAGCTAGCGCGTGACCCGAGCGGGCCGCGCAGCCTCAATGCCCGTACTTCTTTTCACCCGCCTCGATCCGCACCGCCAGGCGGTTCTCCTTCGGCGGCAACGGGCAGGTGGCATACGGAGTAAATGCGCAGGGCGGGTTGTACGCTTTGTTGAAATCGAGCACCACCTTGCCATCCTGCGGCGGGCCGGTGTCCAAAAAGCGTCCCGCGCCGTAGGTCTCTTTCTGGCTGGTCAGGTCGCGGAAAATGAAGAACAAGCTCTTCGAGCCAGGATCGTCCAGCACGGGCCGCAGCCGGTATTCCTGACCATGCAGGCGAAAAACCACGTAGCCGGGGCTATCCTCCGGTTCGGTCTGGCCCACGATATTGGCAATCGGAATCTTCCGCGGATCGGTCACAAACCGCGCGGTCACGCGGTACTCTTCGTTGGCCGGAAACGCTTCGATTCCATGGAAGGCGCGCAGGAACGGACTCTCCGGATCTTTCATGCGGATGCCGAAACGGTCGCTTCGCTGGATCACGTATAGCCGCACTCTGCCCACGTTGACGACATCGTCGCTGTCGGGGCGCATCGCCTTCCGGCTGCCGTTCATATCGACCGTCACCTTGCCACCGCGGAGTTCGAAGATCCCCGCGGCCGCCGGCCCCACGGGAAGCGTGATGTCATTCTTCGATCCGGTGCCGAAAGTGTTACG
>Ga0335078_10007118_pt1 | contig 16573 bp, 11 predicted proteins | sample Lox_Sample_32_FD_206711 | JGI IMG/M metagenome (GOLD analysis project Ga0335078, IMG submission 206711) | Soil microbial communities from Loxahatchee National Wildlife Refuge, Florida, United States - Lox_Sample_3.2 | ecosystem: Environmental > Terrestrial > Soil > Wetlands | place: USA...
GAGATCGGCGCGAACGGTCCCGTGGCGTCCGGAACCCCCGTCGGCGCGGCCAACGCGTCGACGGTCTGCACCCAGCAGATCGGGCTGACGTTCGGTGACCTGACGAAGAACTGCGTCCAGGTGCATGGCGACTCGGCGAACCCCAACGGCGTCGACGCCGTCAACCTCAACAAGGTGACGCACGGTTTGCTTCACGATCAGGAGCACTGGACGGCCATCGTCCAGGGCGTGAACCAGAACTTCACGTCCCTCAAGGTCCAGCAGGATCCGACCATCGTCGTGCAGGACAGCGACACGCCGCAGCCGGGCGACATCGCGCAGGACTGGACCTTCGACCTCTTCGCGCGCGGTTTCACGGCCAACGACCTGAACCCGACGACGGGCGCCCCCGAGTTCCGCGGCTCCAGCCTCGTGTACATCGAGTGGGCGCGCCTGATGCTCGCCGACATCGCCAGGATCCTCGGCCTGCCGGCGCCCAAGACGCTGGGAGATCCCACCTGCACGGGCTTCGACGCCAGCGGCGAGCCGAACTACAAGCACACGTCCGGCTGCTCCGGCGTCGAGGGGCTCATCATCCCGGGCGGGGGCCCCGTCAACGGCTACGGCGATTTCTCGCAGGATCCCCTGCGGCCCGATCTGAACCCGGCGAACAACTGGGACGACGTGATCTACTGGTACGGCCCGGTCATCAAGCCGGGCTATGCGACGGGGGCGATCTGCGTCGATCCGCTCACGCAGACCGACTGCGACGACACGCTCTACCCGCAGAACCTGGCCTCGATCTGGGAGGACGTGCTCACGCACGTCACTCGCGTTCTGGGCAACGGCAACGCCCTCAACCTGCCGCCGGAGCTGCAGGACGTCCGCTACTACTTCAAGTGGTACGGCATCGCCTTCACGAAGTACCTGAAGGCGTACGGCAACTACAACAAGGCGACGCGCGACAACTTCCCGAACGGCACGGTCGGCGGCGGCCTCGGGCCCTCCGACGTCATGACGCAGCCGATCGATCAGGAGTCGCTCTTCTTCGACTACGACGTGTCCCCCGGCGCCGGCGGTGCGCAGACGTACGACCAGTTCGAGTACGTCGACCGCGACTTCATCGGGGTGGGCGCGGGCGGCACGTACAACTGGATCCCCTGGGACTTCGCGTACGGCTCGGACATCCTGGGCGGCAACCAGCGCTACGACAACTGGTACCGCCGCATGGATCGCGAGGAGATCGCGATGTACTCGGCGATGCTGACCGACAAGACGCACACGGCCGGCCAGGAGAACAACGTCAACGTCACGAACCTCTTCGGTTCGGCGCTGCTCGCCAGCAACTGGCCGTCGTACGACTGCGCCATCGGCGTGCAGTCCGACCCGACCAACGGCAACGAGTGCGGCGGAACGCACCCGCCGCTCGATCCCGGCACCAGCCTGCCGCCTGCCTCCGCGGGATGCGCGGGCGTCAACGTCCAGGCCGCCACCTACGAGGCCGGGAACATCGCGGTCTGCGCGAACGCCTGCGACTTCACGACGTACCCGGACACCGGGTGCGTCGCCTGGCAGACCTGCGTGGCCGGCGCCACCGCGGCCGGTGACGCCGCCGCCGGCTGCGTCGACATGAAGATGGACAAGAACGGCGCGCACCCGTGCACCGACGCGAACGGCGTCGCCCTGGCCGCCTGTCCGGCGCCGAGCGTCGTCGCCCCGCACCCGCTGCTCTACTACTACGGGGGAGCGTGGGGTCAGACGCCCTTCAGCAAGGGCCACAGCTCGATCACGCTCGCGCCGGCTGACAAGCAGCCGAACATCGGCGTGGCCAAGATCACGATCCCGAACTTCCAGGCCGGTCCCTACACGCCCAGCCCGCTCCTCGCGGAAGCAGGCGGCGACGGCGGGGTCGGGTGCCCGACGGGTTACACGCAGAGCTCGGACGGCGTCTGGTGTTACGCGGCCGTCAATTCGGGCACCGGCACCATGGCGCCCTCGTTCACTCCGCTCGTCCCCTGGTTCGAGGTCGGAACCGGGTTCACCGACAACGGAGGCCCGGTGGGCTTCAGCATCCCCGAGGACGGGCAGCGCGACCAGTTCGTGACCACCGGTCAGCTGGACTTCACAGGAGTCCTGGAGACCTACGTCGTCGACTACGTCCCGTACCAGGATCCATACCAGCCGAGCTGCGTCTCGACCGGCTCTTGCAACACCGGATTCACGTGCGACCCGCACTCGCAGCTGTGCGTGGCCAACGACAACTCCATCCGCGTCGAGGCCATCGAGGCGGACGACTTCCTGGGCCAGGTATTCCTCTGCCAGGACTACGTCACGAACGACATCCTGCACGTCGGAATCTACGACTCCGCGGCCAGCATCCTGACGTGGCTCGCGAACCATCCGGGGACCGACTCGTCGCCGTACGGTCCGCTGCCGAGCGCCCAGGTGGCGTGCAGCATCCTCGTCCGGCGCTCGCCGGCCGACTACACGGTCCAGCAGATCACCTCCCTATCCCAGGGCGTGGAGCTGAATTTCAGCGCCGGTCAGGGGCAGGGACGAGTCTCGGACATCCTCGTCTTCGACACCACCCTCATCCAGTCCTTCTAGTACCCAGCCATCGTGAGGAGCACGGACATGCTTCCGAAGAAGACTCTTGCAACCGCCGGCCTGGGAACACTGGTTCTGGGTTGTATCTTCTCCACCGCGTGCGTCGCGGACCGCCCGTCGCGTAACGGGGTGTTCAACGAGAACCAGTACCTGAGGAAGGACTTCCTCATCGCCCCCGGCGACGGCAACACGCCGGACGAGGGGTGGTTCGTGAAGTCCACCATCATCCAGACGTCGACGCCGAACATCCTCGGCGGCGCGAGGACCGGCGCCGGTCTGTTCGACGGCGCGACGGGATCGAGCGCCAACTTCGTCCGGTTCACGATCAACCAGGACACGATGAACATCGTGGACGCGCGCGAGATCAGCAACGATCCGACGAACGCGGCGCAGGATCAGCGGACGCCCGAGGTGGTGAACGCCTGGCCGATCACGAACGTCGATCTCAAGTACCGCGTCAACCTCGACGGCGAGAAGACCAACTTCTACGAGGAGAACCAGGAGCTCGACTGGCAGGTCCGCCAGTGGGTGAAGGTCAACTTCGCCAAGAACAACCTGAGCGACCTGTTCGCGTTCAACGGCGAGAACAACCCCATCATCCAGTCGTGCACGGATCCGATCTCGTACTCCGTCACGCTCGACAACAACTCGTTCTTCGTCGACGAGGCGAACGGCTACTTCGAGTACGCGCTCGACATCACCGTGCCGATCGAGATCCCCACGCCCGACCCCATGGCGGCGCCGGGCGCGAGCATCGCGGACACGTGCATCGCGTCGTTCACGCCCAACAGCTCGCTGCAGACCCCGGTGGACAGCCTGGCCACCTTCGAGAGCCTCGGTCGCCAGAACGTGACCCTCGTCGTCAAGTTCGCATACGTACGCCCGAGCAAGGTGACGGACGGCAGCTACGTCCCGATGCCGATCGGCGAGAAGGACTTCATCCGCCACAAGTACGGCGCCTTCGAGATGATCCCGACGTACCGCGACTCGAACACGACCCTGCTCGGCGCGGACGACTGGGTGGCGCGGCACGATCCCAACAAGCCGCTCGTCTACTACTTCGCGCCGGGCGTGCCGATGGCCTACCAGCAGTGGTTCACGGCCCCGGGCGGGTTCGTCGACCAGACGAACAACAACGTCCTGTCGAAGACGGGTGCTCCCATCCGCCTGTCGATGCTCAACTACAACGACCTCAACGCGTACGGCGATGGGCAGGGTCCGGTCCGGAACGTGGGCGACCCTCGCTACAACTTCATCGTCTGGCACTCCGACCTCGACAACGGCTCGGGCCTGCTCGGAGAGGGCGATCCATTCATCGACCCGCGCAGCGGGGAGATCATCTCCGCGCAGGTCAACGTCTTCAACGGGGCGTTCGCGGACGTCGTGCAGCAGCGCCTCGACGCGTTCCTGCAGACGGTGGGCGAGGAGTACCTGACCCCGTCGGGCGACTTCGACAACAGCAAGTACCCGCCCACGTGCACGACCGGACAGACGGTGCCGCTGGTTCCCGCGGACGTGGCTTCGAAGCTGAACCAGCAGTCGACCGTGTACAGCAAGATGCAGGCATACCTGCAGCGGTCGTTCGCGCAGTACGGGTACCTCGGCCCGTCGGATTTCATTCCGAACCACGAGCCGGACTTCTACAGCGCCTTCTCCGCCATCATGCCGTACATGGTCTACGCGGATCCCACGGCAAACGCGTTCGTCGTTCCGGAGTCCTCGCCGTTCTCCACGGCCCAGTCGAACCAGTGGACGGCGCTCGGGCAGATTGCCCAGTTCAACGCCATGGCGTCCCAGGTCGACCACGGGGCGCTGGACCCCTGGACGGTGCCGAGCGACGCGGTTGCCTTCGCCAACAAGTGGGAGTCGCTCACCCGGGCGGTCAACGCCTACAGCAAGACGGCGGCGTACCTGCCCACCGCCCAGATGGCGGACGACGAGTCGATCTTCTCCTACTTCGACATCTACCAGCGTGACGGCCGCCACTGCATCAACAACCAGTGGGAGACGCGCCAGCAGTACGTCACCGATCTCATCGACAGCCTGAACCTGGCCGTCGTGACGCACGAGATCGGCCACACGCTGGGCCTGCGGCACAACTTCATGGGCTCGATCGACCAGGCGAACTTCCCGCTCGATGCCAGCGGCAATCCGCTCATGTTCTCGTCGAGCATCATGGACTACAACCAGCCCATCGTGGAGGCCTTCTGGTCGACCAACGCCGGGTCGCCCATCTGGGGTCCCTACGACGCGGCAGCGATCGCCTGGATCTACAGCAACTCGCTCAGCACCTCGGCCATCGGGCCGAAGCCCGCCTCGGGGACTCCGACGGGGATCTCGGGACAGGTCAGCGCCACCGCGCCGTGGAACGATCCCCTCGGGTTCAACGGCAACACCGAGAAGGCGTTCCTCTACTGCTCGGACGAGCACACGCTCTACACGCCGCTCTGCCAGCAGCACGACATGGGCGTGACTCCCGCCGAGATCGTCGCCAACGCGATCCAGGAGCGCGAGTGGAACTACCTCTGGACCAACTTCCGCCTCTATCACAAGTACTTCAACCTCTCGAACTACGGCCAGAACACCGTGACGTTCTTCGACGACCTGCGGCGGTTCCAGTCGATGTGGGCGTTCGACTGGTCGGAAGCGGAGATGACCAATGACCTGCGGCTCATCGGCTTCCCGGTACCCTCGGGCGCGACCGCGGCCGACTACTACACGCAGCTGTACAACCAGTTCGGGACGGACATCTCGGTGGCCAACCAGCTCGCGCTTGGCTACCAGCGCGCCATCGTCGATCAGTCGTCGGGTGAGCGCCCGTACGTGACGATCTTCGATCCCTTCTACGGAGACACGACGCAGCAGGGCATCCAGATCGACAAGGTGGCGCTCACGACGGCCGTCACCGCGCTCTGGCCGGCCGTGAGCAACTTCGATCCGAGCCAGTCCAACGGCATCTTCATCAGCTCCGTCGGCGGGCAGTTCGGCGATCCCGGGTACCAGAGCGTGTCCGACGGCGTTCTGAACGACTTCCTGGGGGCCGCCTTCGCCACCTTCCAGTACACGCAGCTCGGGCCGCTCGCCGTGTTCTCGGAGACGACGCACGATCCCGCGTACGGCGGCAACCTGCAGTACCAGACCTGGATCGGCGGCTGGGCGTTCAACCGCGACGAGGACTTCCGCGCCTTCGTCGACCAGATCGCCGTCAACTACAAGTTCCCGAACTGCGACGAGAACGGCCAGAACTGCCAGCCGTGCACGAGCCTCGCCACCTGCACCTGGGATCCCCGCACCCGCCAGCTGACGACGAGCCAGCTCACCCAGTCCGACTACACGAACCGCTTCACGGGTCCGGACGGACGCGAGTACATCTGGGGCTACCTGCTGAGCCGCAACCAGTGGGTCCTCGCAGACAAGGACCGGAACACGGCGATGTACGCCCTGATGTACGCGTGGACGACCGACATCGTCTACGGGCAGGACACAGGGTACAACGGCGCGAGCAAGCTCGAGTACCCCGTCCGCTTCGCGCTGGACTCGTTCCAGTACTACGACTACCAGGAGCCGGGCACGAACGGCTCGGGCGGAGCGTCCTCGGGCAACTGAGGCTCAAGAGGGGCACGCCCTGGCGCGTGCCCCTTCCTGTCGTGAGGAAGATGCGTCTGGATTCATTGCGGACGGTCGTCTCGGGCCGCCTCTTCGTGATCTGCGCGGTGCTGGTGGCGCTCTGCGCCCTCGTGACGCTCGTGGTCAGCACACGGTCGCGGGTCCCCAGCGAGGCGCTCGCGGGCCCTTCGGTCACTGCCCGAGGTAGCGGCGGCGCCGTCCCGCAGGGCGGCGGCTCGTCCGGCGCACCCTCGTCGTCCGCGTGGACGCCGCCCAAATGGGACACGGAGGAGAACCCGGCCTGGAAGGTGGGGGTCTCCCTGCGCCCGATGGACCACGACATCATCGCGGCGCTGCAGTCCGGGCACGTGGAGCGCAGCCAGGTGACGGACCTCTTCCCCGACAAGCCCTATCAGGTGCGGCTCGCGGGGAGCCCCGCGACGCAGCAGTTCCGGTTCGTCCTCATCGACCTGAACCGGGACGGCAAGTGGGACGAGCGCTGGGACCTCGGAGAGCCGGGCCAGATCAAGCGCGAGGTGATGCACGATCCCGACGCGCTGGGCCACGACACGATGTACACGCTGAACCAGGGCAAGTGGCAGCCGCACTAGCAGGCTGCGGAAAAACGCCGCCGGGGGATCGACGGGGGAGATCGCGGTGTGATCTAACCGCGTCATGCGCGGCACGGACACCAAGCAGTCTTCGATGTTGTGCCTGATCTCGCCGGAGTCGGTGGTGCCGACGGAGCACCCGATCCGGCGGGTGAAGAAGCTGGCCGACGATGCCCTGGCGGCGCTGTCGCCGACCTTCGATGCGATGTACGCGTCGGTCGGCCGGCCCTCGATCCCACCGGAGCGTCAGCTCAAGGCCATGCTGCTGATGGCGCTGTACTCGGTGCGCAGCGAGCGGATGTTCTGCGAGCAGCTCGCCTACAACCTGCTGTTCCGCTGGTTCCTCGACATGGACATGGTGGAGCCGGCCTTCGACCCGACCGTCTTCACCAAGAATCGCGAGCGGCTGCTCGACCACGACGTGGCCGGCGAGTTCTTCCGGTCCGTGGTCGAGCGTGCTCGCGAGGCGAAGCTGATGAGCAGCGAGCACTTCACGGTCGACGGCACGCTCATCGAGGCCTGCGCCTCGCTCAAGAGCTTCAAGAAGAAGCAAGGCAAGGGTGGCGGCAAGGACGACCCGCCGCCGGACGACCCGAGCAACCCGACGGTCAACTTCCACGGCGAGAAGCGGGGCAACGCCACGCACGCCTCGACGACCGACCCCGAGGCCAAGCTCGCTCGCAAGGGCAACGGCAAGGAGGCCAAGCTGGCCTACTCGGCCCACGCGCTGATGGAGAATCGCAACGGGCTGCTGGTCGATCTGCGCGTCGCGGAGGCCAACGGGCGCGCCGAGTCGGAGACCGCGCTGGCGATGCTCGAGGACTCCAAGCAGAGCGCAGGCACCATCACAGTGGGAGCTGACAAGGGCTACGACAACACCGAGTTCGTGGCGGAGTGCAGGGCCATCGACGTCGTGCCCCACGTCGCGCAGAACATCACGACGCATCGAGGCTCGAAGGTCGACGGCCGTACGACTCGCCACGCCGGCTACGCCATCAGCCAGCGCATCCGCAAACGCGTGGAGGAGATCTTCGGCTGGGCGAAGACGGTCGGCCACTTCCGTCGCACACGCTTCCGAGGACGACGACGGACCCAGCTCGCGGCCTACGTCGTCGGCGCTGCGTACAACCTGCTGAGGATGGCGCGGCTGCTGCCGGCCCTCATTCCTGCGTAGTCTGCCCGGCCACTGCCCGACGGCTTGTCGGCAGTCCAGGCAGTCCCGGACACCTCGGGGGACAAAGAGGTTCAGGACCGCAGACTGGGGTTTATCCGCAGCCTGCTAGAGTCCCCCATTTCGGCCTCGTCTCGGACGTGCCCCTCGGAATGTCGAGCGACCCCCGCGATCGTTCGAACGAACCCCCCGAAATCTCGCACGACTTCCGCTTTGCCTCGGACGACCGCGACATTCGTTCATGAGAGGGTCACTGTATTTCGAGCTAGCCCCTCGAAATGAAGCACGACTTCCGCTGTCGTCAGTGTGAGTGCCGCATTCAGTCGAACGACAGCCGCAAAATCCACGAGGAACGTCGCTCTCTTCACTCGCATCGACGCATTTTCGCGAGGTTTCGCCGCGCCATCGTCGACGAATGCCGCGGTCGTCGATCGAAGTGTCGCTCCGATGGAAGCGAACGCGGAGTCATCGAGCTTCGTCGCGGATTTCGCTGCGACGATCGCCGCACTCATCGACGACTCCGCCGCACTCCTCGAAGCTCGGTCGAGGAAATGCGACAAGACAGCCGAGGGATGCGAGACGAACGAGGAAGTAACGGAGATGAATGACGAGGTGCACGAGACGAACGACGAGGGATGACCGGCACGCGGCGTTCCTGAATCCCACCCCCACGCGCGCCGCCGTCGTCTGGCGGTGAGGTCGACGATGTCACTGCGTCGGGGGCGGCGCGATGAGGGCCAGATCCAGTCCGCCCGGGTACTGGTAGCTCGTGCCCAGGCCGTATCCCATGACCTGGATGCCCACCGGTTTCGACGCCGTGAGCACGTGGGCACCGGAGCTGGCGCTCGCCTCCAGCCTGAGCCGCGTGACGGCGAAGCCGGTCGAGTCGACCGCCGTGGGCGCGGCGCTCGTCGTCACGCCGTCGAGGGCGATCGTCGTTCCCGCAGGCCCGACGACGACCACGTAGTTGTTCGTGTAGTCGCTGGGCGCCAGGAAGATGTACCGCGTCCTGTACTGCTTCACGGCGGTGATCAGGCTCTCGTCGGGGTCGCCCTGCTGGCTCGTGGGGAACGCGTCGGGATCGACCACCGACGCGCCCTGCGTGAAGGTGCCCACGGCGAACGAGTTGTCCCCGCTCACCTCGAAGTCCTGCGTGACGATGCCGCAGTCGGCGACCTCGCCCGCGTCGATGGTGGCCGGGCATCCGGCGGGCTTCGACGGGCTGTAGGTCAGCGTCGTGTCGTCGAAGTTGCCGTAGATGCGGACCAGCTGTCCGACGGTGTTGGCGAGGGGACCGGTGGGCAGCGCGACCACGTAGTCCTGTCCCAGCGTCTCGGCCGGGAAGTTGGACTCCTCGAGGTGATCGCACGCCTGCTGGTCGTCGGGCACGTAGATGCAGGGCATGCCCGTGATGATCTGGACGGGATGATTCGCCTGCACGAGCGATCCGCTCAGGTCCGACGCGCTGGTCGGCCCGCCCACGAGCTCCGCCACGTCGCCCGCGTCGAGGGAGAGCGTCAGCGTCCCGCCGGCAGCGGTCGCGGCGATGTTGCTTCCCGCGGTCACCGATCCGGTGCCCGAGACCTTGAGGCTGACCGTCGTGTCGTCCGCGGTCGCCGTGATGGCCGTGAACGACCCCATGGACGCCTGGCTCCACCCGCCGTGCCCCGTCACGCGGTAGTTGCCCGTCATCGCCGTGCTCGGCAGCAGCAGCGACGCGTCGTTCGTGAACGAGTAGCAACCGATGGGCTGGATGCCGTCGCACAGCGCGCTGCCGGGGCACGAGCTCCAGTCCTTGCCCGGTGGCCCGCCCTGGCCCGCGTACTCGAGCGCGTTGAACTGGTAGACGGTGACGGGCACGCTCGACACGAGGTGGAACGCCGCGCTTCGTGCGAGCACGCTCGCCGCGAACGGGACCGCCGTGCCGCAGCTGTCCATGTCCTGCCCCTTCAGGGCCGGGACCCACGGCAGGTAGATCTTCGTGAGGCTGTCGGGATCGACCGTCACCGTCTGGTCCGTGTCGAACGGGCCCGTCACGTGGACCGTCGCGGTGTCCGCGCCCGTGTTGGCGACCACGACGGCGAAGTCGAAGATCGACCAGACGATGTTCGCGGTCACCGTGGGCCAGTAGTCGCAGCCGACGTACGAGTGGGACTGCGCAGCCTCGGCGCACGTCGTCGGGTCGCTCGTCACCAGGCCGCCGCCGTCGTCTCCGGCGTCACCGACGAGGCTGGTGCCGCCGTCGCCGCCGGACGCGTCGGTGCCTCCGCTCGCGCCGCCGTCATCGCCGAAGGTGTCGCCGAATCCCTTCCTGGACCCCCCGCAACCCCCCGCGGCGACGACCGCCATGATCCCACATGAAAGGATCAGGACAGAACCCCGCATGACAAAAGGGTGGCACCGGCCCACGCTTCGGGGACGTCCCCATCGCGGCACGACTTCACGGTACGGCGTGACTGGAAGAGCTGGGATGACCTCTTCCACGACCCGGAGAGACGAGCGGTGCTGTATGATCCGCGCTCCGCTAGACGGCTCGAGCGAGGGCGGCGAGTCGACGTGCGACGGCCGCCTCTCGCGCTACTTCATCGCCCCGAGCCGTTTCTCCAGCATGTCCCGCAGCGCCGGGTAGGCGCCCGTCAGGGGCACGGTCTTGGCGAAGTCGAGCGCCTCGCGCAGCGCCTTCCTGGCCGAGCCGCGATCCCTCTTCGCCTCGTACACGTCCGCCTCCAGCGACCAGAGCCGGAGCTTTCGTGGGCCGTACGCGCGCCCGAGCGCGCGCTGCACCGCCGCCAGGGCGTCGTCCAGCTGCTTGAGCTTCAGGTAGGCCGTCGCGAGCCTCGCGGGCGGGTTGTAGTCGTCCGGGAAGTCGCGCTCGCTCTGCTCGAGCATGGGCACCGCGCGCTCGGGGGCGCCGACGGCCAGGTACGCGAGCAGGCGGTGGGCGTCGAACACGGCCCTCGCCGCGGGCGTGGGGGCGCGGGCCGCCTCGCCCTCGAGGAAGGCCGCCCACGCTCGCGCCACCTCCTTCGACTCGTCCTTGCGACCGACGTCGCGCAGGGCCTGTACGACGTAGTCGTAGAGGTCCGATCGGTCGTCGGCGAGGATGGGCTGCGCGGCGTCGGAGGCGACCTTCTCTCCGAGCGTTGCGAGCGCCTCGAGGCGCTGCCGCTCGGGCGCGCGCCTCGGGAGATCCTGCGCGCAGCCCATCGACGCTCGCAGCACGTCGGCCAGGGCGGTGCCTGGAGGCAGGCGAGGGGCGTCGTCGGCGCCGGCCGTCACGCACGCGGCGAGTTGCTTGGCGGCCGCCAGGCTCGTGACGAACGCATCGACGGCCTGCGGGCGCCTCGGCCAGTCTGCCGGTGCAGCCGCCAGCGCCGCGCGGTAGGCAGCGAGCGCCTCGTCGACCTTGCCCGCCGCGGTCGCCTGCTGTCCTCGTAGCAGGGCCGCGGCCGCGTCGCCCTCCGAGCCCCCGTGCCGGACCGCGTTCTCGGCGTCCTCGAGGAGGGGGATCAGCTCGGCCGCCGTCAGCGATCCAGGCCACGCGAGGACGGGCTGCTCCGTGGCCGGGTCCACCACGAAGAGCGTGGGCAGGACACGCACGCCGAGCCTCGAGACCAGCGGAGCGTTCTCTTGTCGCTCGGTGTCGATCGACAGCCACGCGAAGCGCGCCCCGAACGGCTTCAGCGCGGGGTCCGGGAAGACGAAGCTTCGCATGCTCAGGCACGTGTGGCACCAGGTCGCCCAGGCGTCGACGAAGAGCGGCAGGTGGCGCGTGCGCGCGTCGGCGAGGGCGCGCGCGTAGTCGTCCTCGACGAAGACGACGGCAGCATCCGACTGCGGTGCCGTGACCGCGAGCGCGGGCGCCGGCTCGAGCGAGGGGAGGGGCGCCACCGCCCGGGGCTCCTGCGGGGGAGCCGCCGGCTGAGCCGTGCCGCACGCGCAGGCGACGACCAGGATGGGGATCGTCAGGCCGTTCTTCACCCCTGCGAAGCATAGCCCGCCCGAGATGGCACGCCCCTTTACACGGCACCCTCGGTGCTTATCCATACGGCGTGCCCGACGTGCAGCGCCTCGGCGCCACCGGGCCACCAGGACGACCACCGGCGCGGTGAGCCACCGCGCCCCAGCGGAGGACTGTCATGCTGACGGGTTGGAGAGATTTCGAGCACACCTTGAACGCGATGGACCGGCTCCAGCGCCGCCTCGACCGCGCGTTCGTCGACTGGACCGATCCCACGTGGGCGGGCGAGCGGCGGCGCGCGCGTGCCGCCTGGCCTGCGACGAACGTGTTCGAGACGAAGGAGGCCTTCGTCGTGAAGGCCGACGTCCCCGGGCTCACGGAGGCCGACGTCTCGGTGTCCGTCGAGGACGAAGCGCTCGTGGTGCGCGGCGAGCGCAAGACCGAGGTGCCCGAGGGCTACCAGGTGCACCTGCGCGAGCGGGCGCCCATCGCGTTCACCCGCAAGCTCCCGCTGCCCGCGCGCGTCGCGTCCGACGCGGTGTCGGCGACGCTCAAGGACGGCGTGCTGACGGTCACGCTGCCCAAGGCCATGGAAGCGCTCCCGCGCCAGATCGCCGTCAAGGCAGGCTGAGGAGGAACGGCAGTCATGAACGAGACCACGGTTTCCCGGAACGGCGCCAACGGCACGACCGCGGCGAAGGCGTACCGGCGGCGCGCGGCTTCACCCCTCGTCGACGTGTTCGAGAACGCCGACGAGCTGCTCATCGTCGCGGACGTCCCGGGCGTCCCGAACGACGGCATCGACCTGCGCGTCGAGAACGACACGCTGACGCTGGTGGCGCGCCGGTCCGCGGGCAGCGGCGGCGACGCCCCCGCCCTGGTTCGCGAGTACGCCGAGGTCGACTTCACCGCGACGTTCCGCATCCCGGCGGGGATCGACACGTCGGGCATCGTGGCAGAGACCCGCAACGGCACGCTCCTCGTCCGGATGCCCAAGTCCGCGGCGGCGAAGGCGCGCCGGATCGTGGTGCGGTCGCGCGGCGGCGACTGATCCGCGGGTGCTACGCTAGCGCCCGTGCGCACGGACCCGAGCTTCCGCGAGGAGCACGTTCTGGCCGATGGCCGGCGGGTCGTGCTGAGGCACGTGCGCCCGACGGACGCCGCGGAGCTGCGCCGGGCGTTCGAGCGCCTCTCCCCCGAGTCGCGGTATCGTCGCTTCTTCGGCGGGCTCATGCAGCTCACCGAGCCGATGCTGCGGTACCTGACGGACGTGGACGGCCACGATCACGTCGCGATCGTGGCCATCACCGAGTCGCCCGATCTCAAGAGCGAGCAGGGCCTCGGGATCGCGCGCTTCGTGCGCCTGCAGGACGAGCCGACCGTCGCCGAGGCGGCGGTCACGGTCGTGGACGACGCCCAGCGCAAAGGGCTGGGACGGTTGCTGGCGACGACCCTCGCCGAGTCCGCGCGCGAGCGGGGGGTGCGGACCTTCCGGGCGGACGTCCTCGCCGAGAACGAGCCGATGCGCGCCATCATGCAGGAGATCGGGGCCGTGGAGCGGGGGCGGGACGCGGGGGTGGTGACGTACGACGTGGCCCTCGACTCGGTCGCGCATGTCCACGGCGGGCCGCTCGATCGCCTGCTCCGTGCGGCCGCGAGCTCGATGGCCGTGCTCCTGCGCAGGCTGGGCCCCCCGGCTGGCGTGTGACATGGTTGCCCGGCCATGTCGTCTCGCTCGCTCCTCCTCGCCATCGCCGCGCTGGTGCTCGCTGGCTGCTCGTCGAACCACAGCACGGGCGGCGACGCGGGAGCCGTGGACGCCTCCACCGCCGACGTGCAGGAAGCGGGAGGCGCCGACGCCGATGCGGCGCCGGCGGAGGCCGGCCCGGCGCCCGTCGGCGCCCCGTGCATTCCCTTCCAGGAGCTGTCGAAGACCTTCGCCGGGTTCTCCACCTTCGAGGTGACCGTCGATCAGGGCGAGTCCGCTGCGTGCACGAGCGGCGTCTGCCTGGTGAATCACTTCCAGGGACGGGCCTCCTGCCCGTACGGCCAGACCACCGGCGGCCAGGGCAACGCCGACGCGGGCGCATGCACCGTGCCGGGCTCGGGAGCGCCCGTCATGCCGAACAGCCCGACCGTCGGTCAGCAAGTGCTGCCGCAGTGCACCGACCGGACGGCCAACCTCGACGTCACGTGCTCGTGCCGCTGCGCCGACCCCGATGGCCAGACCGATGACGCGGGGACGTACTGCACGTGTCCCACAGGGACCATTTGCTCGCAGATCGTCCCCGAGCTCGTACAGGGGGATCCGCTCGCCGGGGGGTACTGCGTGCCCATGGGCACGACCTACGATCCGACCACCGTGTGCCCTTCCACGTGCGATCCGGCGCAGTTCGAGGACCCGACGCAGGCCAACTGTGGCGTCGGCGACGACGCCGGTGCCCTCCCGAGCGCCAGCGGGCAGGCGACCACCTACCTCGCCACGACGATCCGCCTGCAGAACGGACTGTGTCTGCCCCAGGCGCTGCCCACGGCGGGGTCCGGGATGGCCGCCTGTCAGATCTTCTTCGTGCTCGCCGCGCCGGAGAGCCCGGACGGCGGGGATGCGGGCGGGGGCGATGCAGGCGATGCGGGAACGGACGCCGGCTCGGGGGAGCCATGCGCGGGCCCTGGCCTGTCGTCCGTGGACCCGGGCGTCGCCGCGGCCGTCGACACGACGTTGCAGGCGCCCCTGACGTCGCCGGTGTGCGCGCTCGCCCAGCTCCCCGCCACGCCGTGCGCCACCTCGACCACGGCGGGCTGGTGCTATCTGGCCGGCACCAGCGCACCGAGCGGGTGCCGGGAGGCGATCGAGGTCTCGAAGCCGGTGTTCCTGCCGGCCGGGGCCTCCGCCGTGCTCGGCTGTCCGTGAGCCCTGCTCACGGAGCGAACGAGTCGCGCTCCTGCGCGTTGGCCTCCACGTCGTCGTGGGAAAACCAGATGGGGTGATTCTCGTTCCGCCGCCAGAGCTCCGCCTCGTCGGCGAAGTGGGGGCTCGCGTTGTCCCAGATCTCGCCTCCGGGTAGCACGTTTCGGGGCACCGGCCCCGCCGGGTCCAGATCGATGACGAAGCGCTGCGTCGGCCCCTCGCTGTAGGTGAAGGTCGCGTCGGCCAGGTCGACGGGCTCGGAGTCCGGCTGCCCGACGTCGATGTTGAACCCGTCGCCGTGGCGGGGGAAGCCGTTCGGGAAGGTGCTGTCGCCCACGGGCGGGATCGACAGCGAGTCCCAAAGCGGAACGAGCGCCTCGAACCGCAGAGTGTGCAGCATCCCCCACAGCCACTGGGAGGGGTTGTTCCCCAGGTTCTTGTCGAGGAAGTCCACCGCGTCGAGGAGCGAGGTCACGGCCCGCTCGTCGCGCGTCTCGACGACGCTGGCCGTCGTCAGGTCGTCGAAGAGGATGCTGTCGCCCGTCGACGCGTCGTAGGTGGCGAGCGCGGCGGGCGTCGCCGTCATCAGGTACGTCAGCACGATCTTGGTGTCGTACGGCGGCGGGTTCTGCCCCATCGCCGTCAGCTCGTCGCCCAGCACGGCCTGCGGCATCCGCATGAGCCACGTGTTGAACACCATCGTCGCCTGGCTGGCCGCCATCTCCGTGGGGTCCGTCGAGGGCGATCCGTCGTCCAGGCTCACTCCGGCCGGGGTGTCGTAGGGCACCGCGGCGCTCCCCCACTGCACGAGCAGGTCGTGGATCTGCTGGATGGGCGCCGCCTGGTAGCGCGCGCTCTGCACGTCGGCCGTCAGATCGGGATGCGTCCCCGGGGTCGCCGCCTCGGCCATGGCGTGCTCGATCGACGTCACGAGCCCCGGAGCCAGCTTCGCCCCGAGCGCCGAGCGCGCGTCGGCCTGGATGGTTGCCATGTCGTCGAGGGACATCGGGTGCCCGAGTCCCTCGATGAGCTGGTGGATGCGCCCCACGCGGAAGCCCGGATCGTGGTAGCAGCCCATGTAGATGGGCTGACCGTTCGGCAGCGTGTGGTCGGCCGGGTCGTCGTCGAGCGTGTCGCCCACCTGGTCGCCGTTCGCCGTGCCCACGTAGCCGGCCGCCGGGTTCTTCTCGTGCGGCACGAAGGCCTCGTCGAGAAAGGCGCCCGTCCACTCCGCCGACCCGTCGCCCGGCTCGACGAAGCACGGCAGCGTTCCGCTGAAAGCGCCGGAGCTCCACGTGTACGCGCGCTTGTCGCGGAGCGGGATCTCCGACTGCGTCGTGTAGAAGATGTTGCCGCTCGTGTCGGCGACCACCCAGTTCTGCGCGCCGACGGCGAAGTCGCGGATCGCCGTGCGGAAGTCCTCGACGGTCGTTGCGCGGGCGAAACCGGTGAGCACGCTGGGCAGCTCGCCGGTCGGCTTCGATCCCGTCCACTCGACGCTCATCGCGGTCGAGCCCCCGGCGGGCGGAACGACCTTGTGGTTGACGATGGTCGGCACGATGGGTCCGTGCTGCGGGACGATCTGGACGTCGTAGACGAGCGGCGCGCTGCCTGCGATCTGGATGGTCTCCTGCGCCGTCTGGAAGGGGACGTTCTGCCCCTGGAACACGACGCCGCTGCCGTCCGCCGTGATCTGCTCGGTGTACACGTCGGTCACGTCGTAGTCGGCC
>Ga0335078_10007119_pt1 | contig 16570 bp, 15 predicted proteins | sample Lox_Sample_32_FD_206711 | JGI IMG/M metagenome (GOLD analysis project Ga0335078, IMG submission 206711) | Soil microbial communities from Loxahatchee National Wildlife Refuge, Florida, United States - Lox_Sample_3.2 | ecosystem: Environmental > Terrestrial > Soil > Wetlands | place: USA...
TTTTTGCTGCGCTGCACTTTGGTCGAACGTGGCACTTTTACGAAGTCGCCAACGTCCGCTTTAACAGTCGTTATCGGGGGGCAAACCGGACGAACTCTGCACGAATCAAAATTGGCGCCAATAACGCTCATACCGGAAGTCGAGCATGGCGTTGCTCGATTAGTCAAACGCCGTAATGATGCCTCGGACGCTGAGCAATCTGCAAAGCGGTCAGCAGAACCGTAGCACACGTTGTGGCGCTGGCGCGTTACATCGAGATTCGAGACTGCGTGCTTGGCACCTGCGCAACGCAATGACGCCCGGCTTCGAGTGTGGCCATCATGTTATCGATGCGCGCGATCACGTCACGCGAGAATGGCCCGACGTGTAAGTAGAAGGCCATCATCAATACAATATATCGGATTGAATCTGCATTGCTCAACATGCACTCGGTTAGCGCGCCGCGGAAGGCGTCGCGCGGTTCTGGTAGGTGGCTTATGACCTGGTGCAAGACTTCCAGATTGCCAAACCGTTGCCGCGAAAACTCCGCGCGCATCCGCTGCTTGCGGCTAGAATTGTCGAGCATCTTCGCGAGCTGCTGAAGACGGCCCGCAAAGGCGGCCGGATCATAGATGCGCTCGAGGACGCTCTTATAATCGGCGAGGATCTCTTCCCGCGGCCGCAACGTCTCGAAATTAAGCCCCATGGTACATTGATCGGCGCTCAGATCAGGGCGCTCGGGTTCCGGATGCAAGCGGCCTTCCTTTTCGAGCCGGCGCGTGAGCTGCGTATTGGGTAAAGCATATAGAAGCCCCACCATGCAGATCGGGATCGCCGCCTCTTCTATCAGCTCGACCAAGCCGTCCGCCACTGACTGCCTTTCGCTGTCGAAGCCGACGATAAAGCCCGCGGTCACAAAAAGACCGGCGGCGTAGATCTTGTGGATGCTCTGCGCAATGTTGCGCCGCGTGTTCTGCTTCTTTCGCATCGCAATCAACGTCGCGGGGTCAGGGCTCTCAATTCCCACAAATACCCCGACGAAATTGGCGCGATTCATCAGCATAAGGAACTCAGCATCGTCGGCGACATTGAGCGAGGCCTCGGTCGTAAACCGGAATGGATAATTGCGTGCTTCGAGCCACTTCTCGAGCTCCGGCAGGAACGCCTTGACCGCCTTCTTGTTACCGATGAGATTGTCGTCGACGAAATCGACATAGCCGCGATAGCCGAGGCGATGGAGCTCATCGAGCTCAGCGAGGATCTGGGCGCTCGTCTTGGCGCGCGGCACGCGCCCGTAAAGCTCGATGATGTCGCAAAACTCACAGGTAAATGGGCAACCGCGCGAGAACTGTATGCCGATGTGGAGATAATCGTCGAATTTCAGCAGGTCGAAGCGGGGGATTGGTGACGTAGTTACGTCGACCTGAAACTTCTCCGCCTTGTACTCACCTTCGCGTACCCCCGCCTCCCAGGCCGCGATGAATTTCTCGATGATACCCTCGGCTTCGCCGAGAACACGAAATTCGGCCGCGCGATAGATATGCGGAGACGAGGTGACGGCGGGCCCGCCGACTACAACCGGCTTTCTCCGCGCGTGGCAAAGATCGACGACATGGAGCGTGTCGCTCTGCTGCGGCAGCATACCGCCGGTGAGAACCAGATCGGCCCACTCCAAGTCGTTATCGCACAATTCTTCGGTATTGCGGTTGACCAGCCGCAGCGACCAGGAAGGCGGCAGCAGCGCCGCGACGGTGATCAGACCCAGCGGCGGCGCTGGATATTTGGCGCCGAACACTTCAGCGGTTCGCTTGAAATTCCAAAACGTCACCGCATCGAAGCGGGGATAGATCAGAAGCGCGTTGCAGGCGTTTGCATTCGATACGCGATCCACTCACTCCCCCCAACTTACTGACACCGCAGGGTAGGTCGGCACGGTGCACGAGTCGATGATTCGGACGCTTTTTTCAACAGGCACCGAGCCAACTACGAATACGAGGCCTCCGTCTCACCTTGCCCGCTTCTGGCGCCTCACTGACCTCGAATGATGTCTGCTTGCCGGTCGATATCGGGCGCGAAGCGGACATCAAGAAGGACCGCCGAAAATGACGTTCGTGACCCCTTCTCCGCCATTACCGAATGATCCATTTGCTGTGATGCACAACTGAGTTCATGAGTGCTAGGCTGGGCCCTTCCACCCGGCGGGAGGGCTCGGTGAGACTGCGGCGCACGACTAGCCGTAAGCCAGCGAGAGCGCGGCACATCACGAAGCCGAACCAGGGCAGCGCGGTAAAGGGGGAGCGCGACGCCGGCTAATCCGTCGCCAATCTCCAACAGCAGCTTTTGTACTGTAGATAGGACAATCTTGGCCAAAACCATTGTCCTGGTGTCCCGGGCTGGCGAATTCTGATATGAAGTAACGCATTTCGACGACCTGCAACGTGTTGAAATCAGTTAAAAAAGAGCGGGAGGCGCAGATGGCTACTTGCACAATTCGATCGGTCGCGGTCGCCGTGCTTCTGTTACTGCCGCTCGGAGTGATGGCGCAGACGGAGACGCCCACGGCTGCTCCGGCGGCGCCACATTCGAGCGCAGCGCAGCTCGATCAATTAGTGGCCCCCAATTGCGCTCTATCCCGATAACCTTCTTTCAGAAGTCCTGATGGCCTCGACCTATCCGCTCGACATCGTCAACGCGGAACGCTGGTACCGCAACAACAAAAATCTCAGCGCCGATCAGCTCAAAGCCGCGGTAGACAAGCAACCGTGGGATCAAAGCGTCAAGGCGCTCTTTGCGACGCCGGACGTGCTCGATATGATGAGTTCGAAGCTCGATTGGTGGGGTCACATCAAAACTGGTCTGCAATTTGGGCTGAAAAGCCAAGATTCAGCGGCGCAGAGGACGGCTGATGCTCGGCTCTACGCGATGGTATCTGTTCATAGCGCTCGTCTTGGTGCTTGTCCTGACAAGCGCTATCTGGATCGCGCTCGGAATTCTTATTCCGGCGCCGCCGAGTCGGATAACTATTGCCGGCTCTTTCAGCGGCGGCCATTTCGAGGCGTTGGCGCAACGCTACCAGGAAATCCTGGCGCGCGACGGCCTCAAGGTGAATGTGCTGCGGAGCGCAGGTTCGGTCGACAACCTGATATCACTGCAAGATTCGCGCTTGGGAGTTGACGTCGCTTTTGTGCAAGGGGGCATCTCTGACGGCCAGCGTGCGCCGGGCCTATTGTCATTGGGCCGCATCGACTACCAGGTCTTCTGGCTTTTCTCGCGCGGCCAGGAGCCCTTGACCGATCTGACGCAACTGCGCGGCCGGCGAATCGCGCTCGGACCAGTGGGTAGCGGCGCGCGGATCGTGTGCGAAACCATCCTGAGAGCGGGCGGCGTCACCTGGGACAATGCCTCCTTCTTCAATTTCACTCCGCAGGATGCGGTGGACGCGCTCGAAGAAGGACGGGTCGATGCACTGTTCCTTAATTTGGCCCCCGACTCGCCTTCGTTAATTCGTTTGCTCAACAATCCCGACTACCGGCTCGTGAACATGACGGAGGCCGAAGCTTTGACCCGGATCTTTCCCTATCTGGTCAAGCTGGTACTGCCGCGTGGCGTCGTCGATTTCGAAAGAAAAATACCGGCAACCGACATCAACCTAATCGGGACGACCAATGTCGTGCTGGTGCGCGAGGACTTGCACCCGGCGATCATTGATCTCTTGGCAAAGACGATAGCCGAGGTGCACAGTGCAGCGGGAATTTTTCAGCGGGCCGGTGAATTCCCGAGTGTCGCCGACCCGGAATATCCGGTCGCTGAAGAGGCGCGCGAATATTATCGCAACGGTCCGTCTTTTCTGAACCGCTATCTGCCGTTTTGGGTCACCAACGTCGTCAAGCGTATGCTCGCACTCGGGTTGACGGCGATAGCGATCATATTGCCGGTCTTCAGCTACGGACCGAGTCTTTACAAATGGCTCATCGAATACCGCCTACGCGCATTCTATCGCCGGCTCCGTAGCATCGAAGAAAGGTTGCATAAAGGGTTGGATGCTGTGCAGACTGCGGCGCTCGAAGAGGAAGTTGAGCTCCTCGAACACGATATGATCAAGCTTGCGCTGCCGGTCAGACATTCTAACCTGTATTTCTCCGTCAAATCTCACCTCAACCTCGTGCGCATCCGCATCCGCTCGCGCCTTGAGTCAAGTTCACGTTTGAAGTCAGAAACGAAGGTGTGAGATAGAATTGGTTTAGACTTAGGGGCTGATCGCCGCGGCGCTGCCGCTTATCGAGGAAAAGATATGCGTCTCCAGATCGCAGTAAAAACTATCGTAATAACCGCAATGTTTTCCGCTTTAGCGAACGTTTGTGCTACGGCTCAATCGTTCATATCGTTCCCGGAAGAAAATATGGTCGGCGACCAACCGGGCCTTGTCCCGACCGCGGAAGAAGAGCAACTCCCGGCGCAATATCAGCGGCAGCTAGTATTCTTCCGGACCAGCGAGCAACCGGGAACGATCATTGTCAACACGTCTGAGCGTTTCCTCTATTTGGTTCAGGGTAACAATCGCGCCATCCGATACGGCATAGGCGTAGGTCGTGACGGCTTTCAATGGCACGGACTTAAATATATCAACCGCAAGTCCGAATGGCCGGACTGGACGCCCCCGCCCGAAATGATAGCTCGTCAACCCTATTTGCCGCGCTTCATGGCGGGCGGCCCAGGCAATCCATTGGGCGCACGCGCTCTTTACATCGCCGGAACGGTTTACCGGATTCATGGCACCAACCAGCCCCGGACGATCGGATCGGCGGTGTCGTCGGGCTGTTTTCGTCTCGCGAATCCGGAGATTGTTGATCTTTATGAACGTGTCCCAGTTGGCACCCGCGTTGTGGTCTTGCAGGCTCCGAACGTGCAGTAAAGGAGAAGTCAAGGGCCACGAAACCTGACCGAGTGAGGAGCTTTGATGCGCTTCTTCTTTTCGTTCGGCTGGCTGAAAAGCTCGGCCACATTTTTTACAGTTGCGATCTGCATGGCTGCGAGCGCCACCGCGCATTCGCAAACGCTGAAAACCGTTAAAGAACGCGGTGGCGTGACGTGTGGTGTCAGCCAAGGTGTGATTGGCTTTTCCGCACAATCGGCAAATCAAGAATGGGCTGGTTTCGACGTTGATTTTTGTCGAGCTCTGTCGGCTGCGATTTTCAACGACGTCAGCAAGGTCAAGCTTTTGCCCGTGTCGGCGACCGACCGCTTTCACGCTCTGCAGGCGGGCGAAATTGACGTTTTGTCCAGAGATACGACCTGGACCATGTCGCGCGAGGTCGATTTAGGATTAGAATTTGCGGCAGTGACTTATTATGACGGGCAAGGCTTCATGGTCCCGCGATCACGGAACGTCAACTCCGCCCTCGATCTGAGCGGAAGCAAAATCTGTGTGCAGAGCGGCACGACAACCGAACTCAATCTCGGTGATTACTTTCACAGCAACGATATGGCCTATGAAGCCGTGCTCGGGAAATCGCCCGACGACAGCGCCAAAGCTTACGACGAAGGCCGCTGCGGCGTCCTGACAAGTGATATCTCACAGCTTCACGCCATTCGGCTAAACCTCACAAAGCCGAACGATCACATCATTCTTCCTGACATGATCTCGAAAGAGCCCTTTGGTCCGGCTGTGCGTCAAGGAGATGATCAGTGGCTCAACATCGTCAAGTGGACGGCCTTCACCTTGGTGAACGCCGAAGAATTGGGAGTAAGCTCGAAAACCATCGATGATGCGCTGAAATCGAACAAACCGGCGGTGCAACGCCTCGTGGGAAAAGACGGTGATTATGGCGAGCGAATGGGGCTGACGCCTGACTGGGCGGCGCGAATTATTCGGCTGGTTGGCAATTATGGCGAGATTTATGACCGAAATGTCGGAGTGAAATCGGCATTGGGAATTCCACGCGGAATTAATGAAAACTGGACCGCCGGCGGGATCATGTACGCACCTCCCATCCGATGAATTCTGGCATTCCCCCGGATCGACGCTATTGGGCGCGTGGCGCCGATTTTGTTGATCGCTTCGACTTCCGAAATTGGGGCAAAAGCGGACGCCCAGCTATCGAAGCCAATCGGTCGATCCTGACCCCAAAGCGACGTCAAGCCTTGCATCGCAGTAGGAGAATGTGCCGTTTTTGTCGGCCCAGTCCGACACTCACTTCGTCTGTTGCCGGGTTTGGACGTAGGCGTTGAACGATATGGATATCCGTTCCCCTGAGCCGGAAAACGGGTGCACCATGTGCTTCAACCAACTGGGAAACATCACCATAAGCCCAGGCAGGGGTTCGACCATGTAGCGACCACCGAACAATCCTTGCTCAAGTCGAAGCATGTTCACCCCGACACGAGGATCAAGGAATTCCAACTTGCCGTTGAACGGATCATCACCCTCTGGGTTACCGCCGGAAACGTAATAGACGCCTGACCACATCGCGCCGGGATGGTCATGCACGCTGTTGTATTGCCCGCGTCGTGAGACATTCGCCCAGCAGTCTAATTGGAGACTGAGATTTCTGGGACCTTCGGGTGCGGTGCAAAGCCGGGTCATATCCGCTGCACAAGTGCTCACACGGTCTTTCAGGGTGTGAACGCAGTCTGCTTGCCAGAGGAACAAATCCGGCTGCGAATGCCAGCCGCCCACATTGCTTCGCTTCACTCCCTGATCAGCCTTTTCCCTTTCAAGAATGACCTTCTTCAATGCATCATTGAGCGCGTCGCTGTCCGGCCAAAGATAGGATGAAACCGGCGTGCCGAATGTTATCGCGACGTGTTCTTTCTGTAGCACGCTGCTCGGAATGCTCATGGCCGATACCGATCTCACATGGCAACTGATGGGGCGAAGGTGCGTCGAGAAAAGGCCCGCGGGCGCGACCGGCTCGGGATCGCGGGTCGCCAAACTCAATCCGTCGTGGCGCCAGGAAGGGAGTCTGATGCCAAAAACAGGCAATGGACTTTCGTCCCGTTTGTAGATTAGGCGCACATTACCGGTCAGGCTTCTTTTTTGGTCTTCTGTTTTCGGCGATTACGCCAGGTCGTCAAGAAACCTAGGCCAGCCAGAGCGCTTCCCAACAACGGCAGCGCAGCTGGGACCGGAGTGGCGGAAGGAGTGTAAGTGTACGTAACGGTCACACTGTCTTCTTGGGGAGTATCCCATGTAACCTGACAAAATGGTTCCCCCTCAGAAGAACAGCTTGTTATCGAAAGCTCGAGGCCAACCGCAAAAGTGCTGGAACCTTCATAGTAGGACAAGGCTGGTGGAGAAAGCACCCCCTCTACCGGGCCAAAGTCAAAGCTACCCGCGGTCGTCCCCGCGGGGCCGATCTGTACACCGTCGACATTTACTGTGGCGGAAAATGGATCCGAAAAAGTGCTCTCGCTTACAGTATTACTAATATCAGAAATGAGACCAAACTCCACATCCGTAAGCGTTCCCAACGAGGGATTGAATTGATTGAAATTTAGCGTCGCCGAATTCGATCCGGACGAAGTAGTGCTGACCTGAACCGACGGCATAAGAATAGTTTGACTCAGCGTGGCAGCATCGACTTCGGAAATCTCTGCGCCACCAACCACCATAGTCAATCCAGTCAGAACCGCGACTTTCCTTAAGGAACCTTGGTCGTGACTCATGACGTACTCCTGATGCGAGAGCAGCGACGCAATTGTTCTGAAAAAACTTGCCCCTGTTAACAGTACCTCGTCTTCGCGCAAAAAACCATATATCTTTCGGTATAATCGTTCCTGTACGAGTAACGTTCAGATCCGCGCCGTTCCTCCCTCTTATGGCTTTAGCGACGTCGCGCTAAGCCACTGTGGTGATCGCGGTCTCGAACATTGCGCGGAGCGGGATATGTGTGCGGTCCATACGTCCTGCCTTGCCGTCCAAATTGACCACGAAGGGAATGCTAAACGACACGCGCGGACCGTGGTGGTTGCGCACTTTGTGGAAACGCGCCGGAGGCATGTAGAGCACGTCGCCGGGCCTCAGGCTGAAGTCCATGATTTTGGTTAGATATCGACCCTCGTCTGCCTCGTTCACGCTCGTCATCTGCTGTGGCAACTCAGCGCTGTGGTCGAAAATCTGCCAGGAGGTGTTGCCAATTACCTGCAAGTATAGCTTGTGCTGGGGGAAGTCGCGATGGGCGTCATAGCCGGTACTGTCGCTGGTCGGCGAGACGTAAAGGTGCAGATCGGCGCGCGCCCCTTTGAACCGGGCCTCGACGGCGTCGATCAGGGCGGCGACCTTTGGATTAATCTGCGACGCATTTGCCATCAGGAAACTGTGACCGGATTCAAGCAGCAATTTAATCTCGGCCTTCCGAAGCGAAAATGGGGACCAAGCGACGCTACGATCGACATAGGACTGGCGCACGCCGTTGCCGATGATTTGGATCGGTAGGTTAACGTTGCAGCCGTTGTTGAGCGCGTTCTCGATCTCATCGAGGCTCAGAAGATCGCCGAAATTCCGCCTCCCGTGGCCCTGCATGACGAAGGTCTCGCGTCCTTCCACCTTGGTCGCGAACTCTGTCTCCGACAGCGGCCGGATCAGCGTCAGAAAGTCCATGGCTCACATCCAAATAGTCGGGCTCACACGCGCGGAAGCCGCTGAGGTAAAGCGGTCCGAGGTGTGAAGCGTTTAGAATTATTACTTATTCCCATCACTTCGCAAGCGTCGGCGATTTCCGTGTTTGGCACATCGCCGACATCGCGCGATGTCCACTTTCCTGTCGTTCTCGGCGGTAAAGCGGGCATATAGCGTGAGTGAATTCGTACGTGGTAGAGGGTCGCGCTCTGGCGCGTGCAATTGCCGACATGTGTCAGACACGGCTGCGAGGTCCATCTCGTCTCTAGACAGTGAAAAGCCGCTGCAACATTTGGGCTAACAATGTATTCCTTCTTGCCATTTCGCCGCATACTGGAGGGCTTCCGAAATGAGATTGTTGGGCATAGCTGGCGGGGGAACGTCTTCGACCGAGACTTCAAAAAGTGCCATTATGTTTTTTTCTGCAGCGACGAACGGTGTGGCCCTCGACCAACCCGATAAGTGCCGAGCGCTCCAACATTCAAGCATCCGTTGCTCGAGCTGCTCTGCTTCGAGCTCCTGCGCCTTGACGTTGTTGTAAAGCGAGTTGAAGTCAGCCGATGAGGCGTCGTCGCTAAACGATTTCAGCGCGCGGCGTGCCGCTCGCAGCCTGCTCACAATCTCCCCATCCCACCGATGCACAATGCTTTCGGCTTGTTGCACGTCGGCCAGCGACAGCACCGCGCCCTGAACGGCGCCGACAAACACGCAAAACAACAACAGGTTGACGTTGATTCCGTGGCGATCTTGCAGATCGAGGCATTCCCGTTGCACGGCCGCATTGCCATACACCGCGAGTGAAAAAGTCCAGAAACTCAATTGATCCTGCTGCACGATCTAGCCCGACGGCGCCATCGGCCATCGTTTGACTAGGCCAACGTCAATATCGAAAAGGTCGAGGCAGCGCCCAACAGTCTGATTGATCACGTCGTCGATGGTTTTGGGCCGCTGATAGAAGGCGGGCACCGGCGGCATGATCACCGCCCCATTCTCGGTGGCGGCGAGCATACCGCGCAAGTGCCCGGAATGCAGCGGCGCTTCGCGTACAACTAACACCAGCCGGCGGCGCTCCTTGAGCGTGACATCGGCGGCCCGGCTCAGCAGACTGTCGGTCGTTCCGTAGGCGATGTCGGACAACGTGCGGATCGAGCATGGAATAACAATCATGCCGCGCGTTTTAAACGAGCCCGACGACACCGCGGCACCCAGATCGGTGTTTTGATAAGTGACTTCAGCGAGCCCGCGCAGGTCGGCGACGGAGAACTCGGTCTCTTCCTTAAGCGTAAGCGTGGCGGATTTGGAAACGATAAGGTGCGCCGGCATCTTCTTGTTGTGCAGCGCTTGCAGCAGTCGGACTCCGTAAATGGCGCCTGACGCGCCGCTGATGCCGACAATAAGCGGGTGGGACATAAAGCGTTACGGCCGCAAACGAAAAATCATGGCGCCCGAGCCTAGCGCCGATGGTCAAAATGGCAAGATGCGCCGGCGTTAAAGCCGTCGAGCGCCGGCATCCGGCGTGCCTTGATCGGTTGCGCCAAGAAACGTCTCAAAAATTGAACCTGCGGATCGCGCCTCCGCGGCGGTGCCGTAAAAAACCTGCGCGCCGGACGAAAGTACGCACACGCGATCGGCGACATCGAGCGCGCGCGCGGCGTTTTGGTCAACCAGGAGAATGCCGAGGCCTTCATTTTTGAGCTGAATGAGCACGTCGAGGCAGATATCCACCATCTTCGGCATGAGCCCGAGCGATAACTCGTCAACAAGAAGAAGCCGAGGCGACGCCATCAAGGCGCGGCCGATTGCCAGCATCTGCTGCTCGCCTCCGGACAGTGAGCCTGCGAGCTGACGGCGGCGCTCGTAAAGTCGCGGAAAGTAGCTGAAGAGGCGCCGCCGTTTCGCCGCATCCTCGGCCCGCGGCCGCGCATAACCGCCGATTGTCAGATTTTCTTCGACCGTCAGGTCGGAGAAGAGCTGGCGGCCCTCCGGTACGAATGCGATGCCGAGGTCTACCCGCCGGACGGCGCGGCGGGCGGTGATGTCCGTTCCATCGAAAAGCACACGACCGCCAAAAATGTCGACATGCCCCATGATCGCCATGATGGTCGAGGTCTTGCCGGCACCGTTAGGCCCGAGAAGCGCTAATATTGATCCGGCCGGCACGGCAAATGACGCGTCATGCACTGCTTGGACGACGCCGTAGCCGCATTTGAGGTGCTCAATGGCGAGCATGTTGGCCTGGTCCCTTGCCGACGTAAGCCTCCAGCACCGATGCGTCGGCCATCGCTACGTCGGGCGCTCCGTCGGCAATTACCCTGCCCTCGTTCATGACTATGAGGCGCCGACAATTACGCATCACCTCTTCAAGATTGTGTTCGATGAGCAGGATGGTGATGCCTTCAGCATGCAGCGCGGCGATGGTGTCGACCTGCGCCGCTGCTTCAACCTGATTGAGGCCGGCGAGCGGCTCGTCCAGCAGGATGACCTGTGGTTCGAGCGCAAGCGCGCGGGCGACTTCCAGGCGTTTCATCTGGCCAAGCGGCAGTGCACCAGCAAGCTTGCCTTCAGTACCGCCGAGTCCGACACGGCGGATGATTGCCCGCGCGCGCTCGGACTCGGGCCGCTTGTCCAAGTGAAGAAGGGCACGCAGCGGGCTTGACGTGCGCCGGTAACCGGCTGCAAGCGCGACGTTGTCGAGGACCGTCATCTCGCGGAATGGCCGCACCATCTGGTGGGTAAGTGCAAGGCCTTGGCGTACTCTGGCGGCGGTCGGCCGGCCGGTCACGTCCTTGCCTTCGAGCATGATGCGCCCGCGGTCCGGCCGGATCTTACCGGAGACAATACCGACGAGCGTCGTTTTCCCGGCGCCGTTCGGTCCGATTAGGCCGACGAACTCATTGGCGGCGATCGAGATCGTCACTCCGTCGACCGCGCGCACGCCGCCAAAGCTGACTGCCACATCGTTTAACTGTAGGGCCGGGTTCATTGCTTTGCCGTCGACCACGCAAGCCTTCTCGCGAGGCCGGCGATGCCGCCTGGTGCAAGGCGAATGACTAAGACCAAAAGTCCACCGAACACGAGTAGCCGGTAATTGTTGACGAAGCGAATAGCCTCCGGCAGCAGCGTCAACAAAATGGCGGCGATGACGACGCCGGCCGTTGATCCGACGCCCCCGATCACCACCATTGCCATCAGCATCACTGACAAAATGAAATCGAACGTGTCGGCAGTGATGAATTGCGTAAAGAAGGCGTACAGAGCACCAGCCAATCCCGCCAGCGCGGTGCCGATAGCGAATGCCGCAAGCTTGTAGGCGCCGACATTGACGCCCAAGGTCTTCGCCGCGTCCTCGTCCTGGCTGACGGCGCGGAAGGCAAAGCCCATCCATGAGCGGCCGATGTAAAAGCTGAACGCGACCGTCACTGCCGCAAACAGCAGGATCATGATCATGTTGCCCATTGCGCCGAAGCCGGAACCAGGGATGTTGCTGATCCCCATCTCGCCGCCGAGCCAAGCTTGTTTGCGAACAAAGCCGGTGAACAGAAAACTCACACCGATCGTGGTGACGGCGAGAAAATCGCTGCGCACGCGTAGCGATGCAAAGCCGACGATTGTCCCGAGGATGGCAGCCGCCGCGCTGCCGCAGATCAGTGCGGCGGCGACGCCCGCTCCTGCAATCAGCGCGAGCGCAGCTGCATATGCGCCGGCACCGTAAAATGCACCGTGTCCCAGACTGATCTGGCCGCAGAAGCCGCTGATCATATTGAGACTGACGGCAAGAATGACATTGAGACCGACCACCGAGAGCAGGCTGATCCCATATGCACTCATGCCGTGCGCGCTCCGCTAAATCCCTGCGGACGGATCATCAACAGCGCGATCAATGCGACAAACGCAATCGCGTCGCGGTTGAGCCACGTGCCGACGAAAATCGTGCCGTAGGATTCAACCATCCCGAGCACGAGGCTGGCGATCAAGGTCCCACGCACGCTACCGAGGCCGCCGAGCACGATGATGGCTAGCGCCTTGTAGCTGACGACGTATCCGATCACCGGATCGACGAGATTGTTGAGCAGACCCACCAGGCCTCCGGCCAACGCCGCCAGCGCCGACCCAATGGCAAAATTAAGATAGCGCACCCTTACGGCATCGACGCCAAAACTGGTTGCTATTCTTGGGCGCGATACGGTCGCGCGCCAGCCGATGCCGATCCGCGTGTGGGTCGTGAAGAAGTGCAACCCCGCGAAGACCACAATCGCGCAAACTAGCATCGCAATCTGCACAGCGTTCACTCGCACGCCGGCGATATCAAAGATCCGAAAGGCGTAGGCGTTATGCTGAAACGTCACGCCTTGTTCGCCAAAAGCGATGCGAAAGGCGTCTTGCATCAGCACCAGCAGTCCGACCGATGCAATCATCGGGACGTCGGGGCGATAGCTCAGCAGCGGCTCGTACAGCAGGCGGTAGACGGCCATGCCGAAGAGCGGCGTCACGGCAATTGCCGCAAGAAGTCCGAACCCAACACTGCCGCTCGCATTAGCTACGAGCACGGTTATGTAGGCGCCAAGCGCGAAAATGGCGGCGTGGGCGACATGCAAGATGCGCAGCAGCCCGTAAACAAGCGTCAGGCCGACCGCCATCATGGCGTACATACATCCGAAGCTCAGGCCGCTTACCGCCAGATCGATGTAGTACACCACTTGGTCCTATCGTGAGAATTTCAGGACCGCTCGCGCGGCCTCAGTGTCACTTCTCCGGCGGCGCGAACGCACTGAGGTCACCCAGCTTTGCGAATAACTTCATCTTGCCGTCCTTAACGACGTTGACGCTGATTGGCATGATCACTTCGTGAAGGCTGTTGAAGCCGATCAATTCGCCGGTAAGAAGCGGATAGTTTTTGGTCGCTGCGAGCGCGTCCCGGACCTTGGGGGGATCAGCACTGTTGGCACGCTTGATGGCGTCCGCCATCAGTTCTACCGCCGAATAACTGATCGCGGCCACATTCTCTGGCGGGTACCCCGCCCGTTTCTGGAATTCGGCGAAGAACTTCTGCAGCGCGGCGTCATTGCGGCCGCGATCGAAGCTGTCGGCGATGTAGGTGCCTTCCGACGCCGGGCCGGCGATTTCGATGAACTTTTGCGAGTCGAAAGCCTGCGATCCGATGATCGGGGCGGTAACGCCGCCGGCGCGTAATTGCGCGACAAGTGGGCCGCCGGTGAAAAAGTATCCGGTCGCATACACGCCGTCGGGTTCGTCGCGCTTGACGCTTGCCACGATCGAGCCGAATTGGCGGTCAGTCAGCGAGTAGCTGTATTTGTTGATCACTTGAATGCCGTATTTTTGCGCGGCCCCCAAAAAGCCCTCCATCGTCGCCTGACCGTAGTCGTTGTCCATTGTGATGGCCGAGATTTTCTTCAGCTTGAGGTCGTTGCTGACGAACAAGGCGGTGGCTCGCCCTTGCGGCGGTCCAAGATGGACGAGGCGGAACATGAAGTCGCCGGTGGTAGTGATCTCGGGGTGCACGCCGTAAGCGGCGATCATCACTACGCCGGCCTTCTGAAACACCGGAGCGGCGGCCCGACCAGACGCCGAATAACTCGCGTTGACGACAAGCTTGACGCCATCTTCGCCGATCAGCTTGTTGGCGGTGAAGATGGCCTGATCGGACTTGGCCTGATCGTCGTAGGAAATAAGCTCAAGCTTTTGTCCGAGCACGCCGCCGGCGTTGTTTATTTCTTCGATTGCCATGTCCGCCGCAATCTTCGCCGATTTCCCGTCGGTCGCGGCGAACCCGGTGAGCGGCGCCTGAAATCCAATCTTGATCTGCGCGTTTGCCGGTGCCCCTCCGGCAAGGACGTACGCCGCCACGGCCACTGCGCCAACAAGTGTCTTCGCGGTAAACCTCGATAACTTCGCCGTCGGATACAGCATATCCATCTCCGTCAAGAGGTCTTGGTTGTAGCATTCGTCGGTGGCGACGAAGCGAAAGTAGTGCGCAGCACGTCCTTGGCGCGCCGGATTGCCGGCTCGGGCGGTTCGGCGTTTCGCCAATCGGAGCGATCGCCTTCCCGGCGCGTGGCATCGATCGCGAGTTTGGCGACGGTACCTTCCGACTCAAGCGGCTCGGAACGATCCGCGCGCACGCGCGGTATGACGATCAGGTCGCGATCAGGTTTCATCCGCGTAGCGATTGCCCATTCGACTTGCGTGCTATCCCAGGGGTTCACGTCGTCGTCGACCAGCACGATTTGTTTGATCAGATTGACCGACGCCCACACCGCAAATGCCGCTTTGCGGGCATCGCCCGGGCGCGGCTGATGCAACGAAACTACGGCGTGTAGACGGCCCGCACCACCCATCCCGACCGCGACCTCCCGCACCCCGGGCACGCTTGCGCGTGCCACGCGCGCCAAGCCCGCGGCGATAGCGACGCCGCCCAGCAGGCAATGTTCCCGATGATAGCCGGGCAGAATAACCTGGAATATCGGGTCTTGTCGTCGCGTTAGGCGGCTAAAGATCGCAGTCACTCCGGGACCGTAGTCCTCGTAGAGGCCGTGGAATTCGCTCACTATGCCTTCGTCGGCGGGCGCACCCGCGTCTAAAGTGCCTTCGAGAACGCATTCGCAATGGGCGGGCACGAGCAGATCCGATCCAAGACAACGTGCGACTTCCAGGCTCTCGCCCAGTAATGCACCCGCAATCTTCAGTTCGTCGTCCCCCAGCCGAAGGTAGAGGCATGAGGCAATCAGCACGGCAGGGTGGTTGCCGATGCATACGGCAATGTCGAGCGTCTCGCCGCGCGCGCGCGCCGCGCGCGCCAGCACCGCGAGATGGTGATTGGGGGCTATTCCGACAAAGGCGCGATTGGCGCCGAGCGGCATCAACCGCGCAATCGACAGATTGGCCCGACCGGTCTGGCGATCCTTGGCGACAATGGCGCCGGCTGTGATATACGGCCCGCGTTCGTGCTCGAAAAAATGCGGGATTGGCAACTCATCGAGCAAGACCGGATTGCTGGTGACCTCCTCCTGGCACGGCGCCGAGGCAACGATCCAATGCTCGCGCGGAGCTTCGACCGCGGCGATAATCGAGGCTTGCAATGTTGCCGGCGTCTTGCCCAGACTGGACGAAATTCGCTCAAGCGAGTTAAGGAGGTTGCCGACCACCGGCGTCCTCGCGCCGACTACATTGTCGAAACGCAGCGCTGGTCCCTCATCGGCTTCGACGAGGCAGGCGGCAATCTCGAACGTGGCATTCACCGGCGCCGCAATAGTTGTGACCGCTCCGGCATTATCGAGCGCGGTGAGAAACGAACGCATCGACTGCCGCGAGACGGCAGTCGCTTCTTTAGGAGGTCCGGAGGATCGTTGAGACATAAATACTATACGCGGTACGCAGTTAGTTTCAGCAGGGTCTAGCATCCTGCCCGGCCCCGCCGTCTATGGCAATTGAAAGTGCCGTACTTGCTTGGCACGAACCTCTTCGATCGCTTCGGGGTACCCGGCATCCGCGTAACGCATGACACCGAGGCTCGTGTCGTTGGTGAGCGAAAGTTGCAGTCGCTCGTCCGCTTCACGGCTTCCGTCCGCGACAACAGTCACCCCGGCGCTCGTCATATACCCTGAATAGCCGCCTCCGCCGGAATGTATGGCGACGAGATCGGCCTGCGAGGAACACATTGCCATGGCGTCAAGCAGCGGCCAGTCGGCGATCGCGTCGGATCCATCACGCATGTGCTCGGTCATAATATTTGGATGCGCCATGGCGCCGGCGTCGAGATGATCGCGGGTGAACGCAATCGGGCCGGAAAGCGTGCCGTCGCGGATCATCCGGTTCACTGCAAGCGCGAGTGAGGTGCGTTCGCCGTGACCGAGCCAGGCAATACGCGCTGGCAGTCCTTCAAACGGGATGTGCTGCCGCGCCAACCTCACCCAGTTGGCAAGAATGGCGTTATCGGGAAACGCGGTGAGCAAATAA
>Ga0335078_10007120_pt1 | contig 16568 bp, 25 predicted proteins | sample Lox_Sample_32_FD_206711 | JGI IMG/M metagenome (GOLD analysis project Ga0335078, IMG submission 206711) | Soil microbial communities from Loxahatchee National Wildlife Refuge, Florida, United States - Lox_Sample_3.2 | ecosystem: Environmental > Terrestrial > Soil > Wetlands | place: USA...
CACATCGACCAAGCGGACGAGTTCGAGCAGTGGGCTGACGTCAAACGTGCCCAGTTCGCCCGGAAGCACGCGGAAGCCCTCGCCCGGCTCGCCGATGGCGCTCTGGTCGCTGGTCGGGCCAGCTCGGCCGCGGCGTGGTGGCGCCTCGTCGTCGAGCGTGATCCGTTGGACCCCCGGGCCACGATCGGTCTGATGCGCGCCCTCGTCGCTGCCGGAAACGGGCTGGGGGCGCTGACCGCATACGCCACGCACGAAACCGCGATGCGTCGGGCTTTGGACCTGCCCGTCGCCTCCGACGCGCGGGCATTCGCGGAACGCATTCGCAGGGACCTGGAGAGCGCCTACACGCCGCCGCGCACAGAAGCCCCCAATACCGCAGGCCGGAGCGTTGCAGATCTGCCGGCACCGGCAACCGAGTTTACCCGGTCGGGGAGGCCCGGCGCGCTGCGCCGATACGCGGTATCGGCGGCTGCGGTGCTGGCAGCGGCGGCGGCCACCCTGACCCTGCTCGGACATCGTCCCGCGAGAAGCGCCGAAGGCAGCACAGTTCTGGTCTTCCCATTCGAAAGAGAAGGCGAGCCGGATTCTGGGCTCCTCCGCTACGGGTTGCCTCGCCTCATTGCCGCGGACCTCGATGGCGCGGGGAACCTCCACGCCCTCGATCCTCTGCCCTCTTCCCCGCCACCATTGGCGGGCGACGCTGGAGGGACGGCGCGTGCGCTGGGTGCCGATCTGTACGTGACGGGCAACGTCGTGAGCGCTCGTGGCAAGATCCACGTTGTGGCCCAGTTGTTCGCTTCCGACCGACCGGACAGCCCGTTGGGTGAGGCCGATGCCGACGGCCTGGCGTCAGATCCATTCGGCGTGGCCGACGATGTAAGCCGGGCCCTGCTGGGGGATTACGGTGAAGCAGGTACGAGCGCGATGGGATCGGCGGCAGCGCTAAGCACGAGGTCAGTCGCGGCCCTCAAGGTCTTCCTCCGGGGCGACGAGGCACTACGTGCCGGCGACTATGAGGCAGCCGTTGCAGGGCTTGCGGAGGCCACGCGACTGGACCCGGGGTTCGCTCTGGCCTGGTACCGGCTGGCCATCGCATCGGATTGGGTGGGGCATTCGACCGAGCCGACTCTCCAGACGGCGCTTGCGAGAGCGTCCGCCCTCGCCGGACACCTGGGTCCGCACTACCGGATGCTGCTGGAAGGCTATCAAGCCTGGTGGCGTGGCGACGCCGACCGCGCCGAATCGCTCTACACTCTTGTTCTCCACAAGCACCCCGATGATCTCGATGCCTGGGTTCAGCTCGGGGAGGTGCGATTTCACCTCAACCCACTTCGCGGCCGCGACGCCGAGGAAGCCCGTGACCCGTTCGAGCGAGCGCTGGCACTCCAGCCCGGGGACCTCGGCGCCCTGAAACACCTCGCCGAGCTCGCCGCGCGTCGCCACCAACTCGGCGACCTGGAGGCCTTGGCCGACAGATACATGGCTCGCGCCCGGGCCGATACGATCGAGCTCAGGACCATCGAGGCATTCGACGGGAACAATGCGACAGATCAGCAGACCGCAGTCGCTTCGCTCTCCAGAGGGCGCGCGTCCAGCATCGCGGAGATCGCGGAGCGGGTATACCTGTTCGCCGACAGCCCCGAAGGCGCGAGGGAGATCGTAGCACTGCTCGCCGAACCGAGATGGTTTCCCGAGCGCCGCGCGTGGGCCGAGGCCCTCGAGGCACAGATCCTCGTCGGTGAAGGGCGCTGGAGGGATGCCCGGCTGCACCTCGCCGAAGCCACGCAACTCGACCCCGTACGCGGACGGGCACTCACGGCGTATCTTCTTGCTCTCCCGGTGATGCCCGGTCACTCGGCGGAGGAGGCGGCCGCGCTGGACTCCCTCGAGCGAGTCCCGGCAACGAAACTCCCCACGATGCTCTGGGGCCCGCCGGACATGCGACCCTACTACGTAGCTTATGCCCTGGGTCTGGGTGCGGCGAGCACGGACGACTCCGCATCCGCCGCGCGGTATGTTGACAAGCTCGCGTCGCTGCCCGGAGTAGGTGACCTTGCCGCCTTCCGGGACGTTCTCATACGCCGCATCCACGCGCTGTGGCTCCTGCGCACCGGTTACCCGGCGGCCGCGCTGGACACGCTGAGCGTCAAGATGCCGTTGCCGCTGGGCTGGTACTTGACCGAAATCAGCTCAAACGGTCTCGAGGCTTTCCTGAGAGCTGATGCGCTCGAGCGCCTCGGCCGAAGGGAGGAAGCACTCAAGTGGTACGCTGCGTCGGCGCTCAGCTCTGAGTACGACGCCGCCTTCATCGGACAGTCAGAACTTCGGCAGGCCCGAATCCTCGATGCTTTGGGGTCTACCGCTCTTGCACGCGAACACTACCGACGGTTTGTCGAGTTATGGAGCGGCTGCGATGCAGAGTTCAGCCCGATGCTGAACTTCGCCCGAGAGCGTCTGGCCAAGCTGGGGGGCTGATCGCCACCGCCCTCCGGTTCGAGATCAACGGCCCACCAACGGCCGCCATCGGCGGATAGCCGCTCAGGCAGGGCGCCCTACCCAGCAATGACCGCACGGCGTATACTTCGATGGTCTTCCCTGTCTGTTAAGTTGTTAACCGACATGCAGTTGTGTGCAGTGGCACGGGGTCTGCGATGAGACTGAGTACAAATCGCACGACCCCGGAGCCCATGACCGCGACCGCGCAACGCATCACCACTTCGAGACTGCGAGACCTGCTCGCCGTGTGGGGTCCGGCGTGGCTGGTCATGATCGCCGACGTGGATGCGGCCAGCGTGATCACGGCCGCCGAGAGCGGCGCCGCCTACGGCACCAGACTCGTGTGGTTCCTCCTGGTGCTCACCCTCCCCCTGTTCGTGATCCAGGAGGTCGCGGGCCGCGTGGGCGTGGTGACCCGCAAGGGGCTGGGCGAGCTGATCCGGGAGAACTACAGCCGGCGGATGGCCGTCCTCGCGTCGGTGCCGATGGCGCTGGTGGACGTGATCAGCTACGTCGTGGAGTACACCGGCGCGGCGATCGGCTTCTCGATCCTGGGCGTGTCGCCCCGCCTGTCGGTGCCGCTCATCTTCCTCGCGCACATCCTGATCGTGTACCGCCGCAGGTACGCCGAGGCGGAGAAGCCGCTGCTGGTGATCTCGGTGCTGTTCGCGCTCGCCTGCGCGGCCTCGGCCCTGCTCACGGCGCGCCGCGGCGTCACGGTGGTGCCGTTCTACTTCGAGGGCTCGTCGCAGTTCATGTTCCTGCTGGCGGCCAACGTGGGCGCCGTGATCATGCCGTTCATGCTCTTCTACCAGGCGTCGGCGTCGGCCGAGAAAGGCATCGCCGCCCGGACCCTCTGGGCGGTGCGGCTGGAGACGGCGATCGGGGCGATCGCCTCCGAAATCATCATGGTGGCGATCGCGGTGGCGGCGATCGGCGTGCGCACCGAGTCGCTCACGTTCGCCTCGCCCACGGGCCTCGCCCAGGCGCTGGCGGACGTGGCCGGACGGCTGGCGCCGGTCGTGTTCGCCGTCGGGCTCATCGCGGCGTCGTTCATCGCGCTGATCGTCATCTCCCTCGGCAGCAGCTGGGGGGTGACCGAGGCGATGGGCTGGGGGCGGAAGCACTGGTTCAAGGTGTACCTCGTCGAGTCCATCCCGGCGCTGGTGGTGCCGCTCATCACGCTGAACCTGATCAACCTGGCGCTGACGCTGATGGTGCTGCAGATCGCCGTGCTGGTCGGCCCCGCTCTCACGCTCGGCCTCATCGCGGCCGACCGGAAGCTGATGGGGCCCTACGCCCTGCGCGGCGCGAACCGGGTGGTCTACTGGGGGTTCGTCGTGCTGATCGTCGCGACGGGCGTGGCCAGCACGCTGCAGCTGCTGTCATGACGGCGGCCCCGGCGCGTGCGGAGGCCGCCGCGCCGCGGCCCGTGGCGCGGCGCCGCGCGCGGGAGCGGCGCACCATGGCCGCGATGATCGCGCTGTACTGCCGCGACCACCACGGGGGCCCGGCGTTGTGCCCGGCGTGCGCGGCGCTCGATGCCTACGCCGCCCAGCGGCTGGAGCGCTGCGTCTATGGGGACGAGAAGCCGACCTGCGCCACCTGTCCGGTCCACTGCTACCGGCCCGAGATGCGGGAGGCCGCCCGCCAGGTGATGCGCTGGGCCGGTCCGCGGATGCCGTGGCGCCACCCGCTCCTCGCGCTCGCCCACCTGCTCGACGGCCGGCGGCCGGTGCCGGCCACCGGCCGGCGGGGCCGGCCCGTGGCGCGGCCGGCGCGGAGCCGGTAGCGCCCCTACGCCACCGCCACGGGCGTGGGCACGGTGAGGATCCGCGCCCCGTCCTCGGTGATCAACACCGTGTTCTCGAAGTGGGCCGACAGCGAGCCGTCGGCCGTCACGACCGTCCACTTGTCGGGCAGGGTGCGGACCGCCGCCCCGCCCACGTTGATCATCGGCTCGATGGCGATCGTCATGCCGGGCAGCAGCCGCGGCCCGCGGCCCGGCGTGCCGTAGTTCGGGACCTGCGGCTCCTCGTGGAACTGCGTCCCGATCCCGTGCCCGACCAGCTCCCGCACCACCCCGTAGCCCTCCGCCTCCGCCACCCGCTGGACCGCGCTGCCGATGTCCCCGACGTGCCCACCCGCGCGCGCCGCCGCGATGCCGGCCGCGAGCGCGCGCTCCGTGGTCGCGAGCAGCTTCCGCGCCTCCGCCGACACCTCGCCCACCTCCGCGGTCACCGCGCCGTCGGCGTGCAGCCCGCCCACGCAGGCCCCCACGTCCACGCTCAGGATGTCGCCGGCCGCCAGCACGCGTTTCTTGGAGGGGATGCCGTGCACGACCTCGGCGTTGAGGGACGTGCACAGCGTGGCCGGGAAGCCGTACAGCCCCTTGAACGACGGCGTCGCGCCGTCGTGCGCGCGGATGAACTCCTCGGCGAGCTGGTCCAGCTCCCAGGTCGTCTGGCCCGGCGCGGCGCGCGAGCGCACCAGCGCGAGCACGTCGGCCACGATGCGGCCGGCGCGCGTCATCAGCTCGACCTCCCGTGGCGACTTGATCGTGATCACGCCGCCGCCCCGACCGCCTGTCGCACCCGCGCCTGGATCTCCTCGACCGTGCCCGCGCCGATCACGCAGCGCACCACGCCCTGCTGCTCGTAGTAGCTGATCAGCGGCGCCGTCTGCCGGTGATACACCTCGAGCCGCTGCTTGATCGACACCAGGTTGTCGTCGCTGCGACCTTCCTTCGCCGCGCGCGCCAGCAGCCGCCGGATCAGCTCCTCCTCCGGGACCTCCAGCACCAGCACCTGGTCCACCTTCTCGTGCCGCCCGGCCAGGAACGCGTCCACGGCCCGGGCCTGCGGCACCGTGCGCGGAAAGCCGTCCATGAGCATGCCGCGCCGGCCTTCCGGCGAGTCGAGGATCTCGCGGATCAGGGACAGGATCACCTGGTCCGGCACCAGCAGCCCCTTGTCCATGTACTGCTTGGCCTCGAGCCCGAGGGGGGTGCCCTCCCTGGCGGCCGTGCGCAGCAGCTCGCCCGTGGAGACCTCGGCGATGCCCAGGTGCCGCGCGATGAGCTGGCCCTGCGTGCCTTTGCCGGAGCCGGGGGCTCCGAGGATCATGAGGTGCATGACCGCTCCAGGAGGTTGGGCCTGAGCAAGTGTGCGGCTTGGCGCTCGAGAGGTCAAGAACGGGGAGGTGACGACGCGATGCCGGGTGACGATGTGCAAAGGTGATGAGGGAGTCGCCGGTTGCCCGCGCAGCGTCTCTCCTCATCACCCCATGACGTCATCACCCCATCACATCCCCGTCACATGTACCGCTGCCGGCCCCGGAACTTGATCCGCCCTTCCTTCATGAACCCGTCGTACTGCCGCAGGATCATGTGCTGCTGCATCTGCTGCACCGTGTCGAGCGCCACGCCGACCACGATCAGCAGGGCCGTGCCGCCGAAGCGGAAGGGCACGTTGAAGGCGTCGAAGATGATGATCGGGAGGACGGCGATCGCCGTCAGGAAGATGGCGCCCGGCAGCGTCACCTTGGAGAGCACCTCGTCGATGTACTCGGCGGTGCGCGTCCCCGGCTTCACGCCCGGGATGAACCCGCCCTGCTTCTTGAGGTTCTCGGCCAGGTCCACCGGGTTGAAGATGATGGCCGTGTAGAAGTAGGTGAAGAAGATGATCAGCACCGAGTACAGGGCGTAGTAGACCCAGGAACCCGGCTGGAAGTACTCGGCGAAGTCGCGCAGGGCCTGCACGTTGGAGAACTGGGCCAGGGTGCCCGGCACGATGATGATGGACTGCGCGAACACGATCGGCATCACGCCGGCGGAGTTGATGCGCAGCGGGATGAACGACTTCTGGCCTTCGCGGATGCGGCCCCGGCCCATCACCTTGCGCGGGATCTGGATCGGGATGCGGCGCGCGGCGACGGTGATCGCGACGGTGACCCAGACCACGATCAGCATGATGATGATCAGCACGATGAGCCGCGGGACGTCCACGGCCCCGGTGCGGAGGTACTCGATCGTCTTGCCGACGGCGGGCCAGCCGCCCTCGACGATCGAGAAGAAGATCAGGAGGCTCATCCCGTTGCCGAGCCCGCGGTCGGTGATCTGCTCGCCGAGCCACATCACGAAGATGCCGCCGACGGTGAGCACGAACGCGGTGGTCAGGCGGAAGCCCCAGCCCGGGTTGGCGACGGCGCCCTGGAGGCCCTCGATGAAGATCGCGATGCCCCAGGCCTGCCCGGCGGAGAGCGCCACGGTCAGGTAGCGCGTCCACTCGGTGATGCGCTTCCGCCCTTCCTCCTCGCGGTTCAGCTTCTCGACGTACGGGAAGACGGCGCCCATCAGCTGCCAGAAGATGCTGGCCGAGATGTAGGGCATGATGCCGAGCGCGAGGACGGTCGCGCGCGACAGGCCGCCCCCGACGAACATGTCGTAGATCCCGAACAGCGTGCCGCTCTGGCGGCTGAAGAACTGGGTGAGCGCGGCGACGTCCACGCCCGGGACGGTGATGTGCGACCCGATGCGGTACAGCAGCAGGCACAGGAGCGTGAAGAGGATCTTCTCTTTGAGCTCGGGGATCTTGAACAGGTTCGGGATCCGCGGCGCGGTCACGGGCTACTCCTCGATTCTCCCGCCGGCGCCCTCGACCTTGGCGCGCGCGGAGGCGGAGACGGCCACGCCCTTCAGGATCAGGCCCTGCGGGGCTTCGCCGTCGCCGAGCACCTTCACGGCGCCGTCGGCGCGGGTGATCAGCCCTCGCTCGGCCAGGAGCGCGGCGGTGACCTCGCCGCCGGCGAACGGGGCCAGCGCCTTGAGGTGCACGATCTGGGCCCGTTCCTTGAACGGATTGGTGAAGCCGCGCTTGGGCAGGCGCCGGATCAGCGGCATCTGGCCGCCCTCGAAGGCGGGGCGCACGTGGCCGCCGGTGCGCGCCTTCTGGCCCTTGTGGCCGTGGCCCGCGGTCTTGCCGTGCCCCGACCCGGGGCCCCGGCCCTTGCGCTTGGGGGCGTGCGTGGAGCCCCGGGGCGGCCGCAGCGACCCCAGCCCGATCCGCTCCTCGTGCCCCGTACCCGTCTCGGCCATCAGCCCTCCTCGACCGGCGTCACCTCGACGAGGTGGCGCACCTGAGCCAGCATGCCGCGCATGGACGGCGAGTCGGCGACGACCACGACGTCCTGGTGGTGCTTGAGCCCGATGGACCGCAGCGTGGCCCGGTGCGACGCCGGGTGCCCGATCCCGCTCCTGACCTGCTTCACCCGGAGCTTGCCCCGATCAGCCGGCATGGCCCACCTCGCCCTGCCGCGCGCGGTAGCCGAGGGAGGCGGCATCCACGCCGCGCTCCTTGGCCACCCGCTGGACGGTGGTCAGCTGCCGGAGCCCGTCGAGCGTGGCGCGCACCATGTTGTGCGGGTTGGTGCTCCCCAGGCTCTTGGTGAGGATGTCCTGGACGCCGGCGCACTCGAGCACGGCGCGCACCGCCCCGCCCGCGATGACCCCGGTGCCCGAGGCGGCGGGCTTGAGGAGCACGCGCCCCGCGCCGTGACGCCCGATGACTTCGTGCGGGATGGTCGCGCCGGTGCGCGGCACGCCGATGAGGGCGCGGCGTGCGGCCTCGACGGCCTTGCGCACCGCCTCGCTCACCTCGTTGGCCTTGCCGGTCGCGACGCCGACGTGGCCCTGCCCGTCGCCCACGGCCACGAGCGCGTTGAAGCTGAACCGCCGGCCGCCCTTCACCACCTTGGCCACGCGGTTGATGCTGATCACGTTCTCGATCAGCTCGCTCTCGCGCTCCCGGTCCCGATGGGGCTCGCGCCGGTCGCGCCGCGGCTGCTGCTGTCCCGGCGCGCCCTGCGGCCCGCGCTGTCCCTGCTGCCCTGGCTCCATGGCCATCCGCTAGAACTCCAGTCCGCCCTTGCGCGCGCCTTCGGCGACCGCCTTGACGCGCCCGTGATAGGCGTAGCCCGCCCGGTCGAATACGGCTTTGGTGATCCCGCGCTCCTTCGCCCGCCCCGCCAGCACCAGCCCCACCGCGAAGCCGCGGGCCACCTTGCCCGGCTTCTCCGGCGCGACCTGCTCCGAGTTGTCGGCGACGCCGAGCAGCACCGTGCCGCGGTCGTCGTCCACGAGGTGCGCGTAGATGTGCTTCAGCGAGCGGTAGACGACCAGCCGCGGCCGCTCGGCCGTGCCGCGCACCTTCCGCCGTACCCGCAGGTGCCGGCGGCGGCGGTGCTCGTCCGCGCTCTTCGGCTTCCGTACCGGTCTCATGCTACTTGGTCGCTCCCGCCCCCGTCTTGCCGGCCTTGCGCCGGACGTGCTCGCCGGTGTAGCGGATCCCCTTGCCCTTGTACGGCTCGGGGGGGCGCACCGCACGGATCTCCGCGGCCACCCGGCCCACCAGCTCCTTGTCGCTCCCCGCCACCTTCACCACCGTGGGCTGCTCGGCCGTGATCCTGATCCCCGCCGGCGCCGGGACGTCCACCGGGTGCGAGTAGCCGACCACCAGGGTCACGCCGAACGGCTTGGTCTCGGCGCGGTAGCCGACGCCGACGATCTCCAGCGTCTTCTCGTACCCCTTCGTGACGCCCTCGACCATGTTGGCCACGAGCGTCCGCGACAGGCCATGCAGCGCCTTCTGCTTGGTGTCGTCGGAGGGACGGGTCACCAGCAGGGTCGCGCCGTCGAGCTGGACTCCCAGCTCGCCGGGCAGGGTGTGGTGCAGCTCGCCCTTGGGGCCCTTGACGGTGATCGTGCGGCCGGCCACCGAGGCCGTGACGCCTTTCGGGATCGGGATGGGCCGCTTGCCGATGCGGGACATGCGCGCCCCCTACCAGATCACGGCGAGCAGCTCGCCGCCCAGGTGCGCCGTGCGCGCGTCGCGGTCGCTCATCAGGCCGCGGGGCGTCGAGAGGATCGCCATGCCGAGGCCGTTGCGGACGCGCGGGATCTGGCGCACGCCCACGTAGCGCCGCAGCCCCGGCGCCGACACGCGCCGCAGCTCGCGGATCACCGGCTCGTCGCCGTCGTGGTACTTCAGGTACAGCCGCAGCACGCCATGCCGGCCGTCGTCCAGGAGGCTGAAGTCCTGGATGTAATGGTTGTCGCGCAGCAGCCGCGCGATCTCCACCTTCAGCTTGGAGACCGGCACGTCCACCCGCCGGTGCCTGGCCAGGCACGCGTTGCGGATGCGCGTCAGCATGTCGGCTACGGGATCGGTCATGCTCATAGGTTCGCTCGACTCCTCTTCAACCGGTCGGTCCGATCCACGCTCACCAGCTGCTCTTGCGGACGCCGGGGATCTCGCCCCGCAGGGCCAGCTCCCGGAAGCAGATGCGGCACAACCCGAACTTGCGCAGGGTCGCGCGCGAGCGCCCGCACCGCTGGCAGCGGTGGTAGGCGCGGGTCTTGAACTTCGGCGTTCGCTTCACCTTCTCGGTCCAGGCCTTCTTCGCCATCGCTCCCCCGCCTCGGATCAGGCCACGGCCACCGGCTGCTCGCCGTGGAACGGCACGCCCAGCTCGCGCAGGAGCGCCATCGCCACGTCGTCTCGCCCGGCGGTCGTCACGATCGTGATGTCCATCCCGTGGATCCGCTCCACCTTGTCGAAGTCGATCTCCGGGAAGATCATCTGTTCCTTGATGCCGAAGGTGTAGTTCCCCCGGCCGTCGAAGCTCTTCGTCGGCAGCCCGCGGAAGTCGCGGATCCGCGGCACCGCGATGTTGACGAACCGGTCCAGGAATTCCCACATGCGCGCGCCGCGCAGGGTGACGCTGGCGCCGATGGGCATGCCGGCCCGGATTCCGAAGTTCGAGATCGCCTTCTTGGCGCGGGTCACCATCGCCTTCTGGCCGGTGATCTGGCCCAGCTCGGCCACGATGGCCTCGAGGGCCTTGGGCGCCTTCGGTGCCTCGCCCAGGCCGACGTTGAGCACCACCTTCACCACCCGCGGGATCTGGTGCGGGTTGGTGAAGCCGAACTGGCGCGCCAGGGCCGGCCGCACGCGCTCGGCGTAGGTGATGCCGAGCCGCGCCGGGGGCGCCGGCTCGTAGACGACCGGCGGGCCCTTGGGCTCGGCGTCGGCGTCCTTCCCCTTCCCGCCCTTGGCGCCCTTCGGCTCCTTGGGAGGCTTGGGCGGCCGGGCCGCCTTCGCGTCGGGGGTCTCCTGCTTCGTTTCGTCCGCCATGGCCGTCACCGGTTGCGCGGGATCGGTTCGCCGGAGCGCACCGCGACGCGCTCCACCGTCCCGTCCTGGTCCACCCGGCGCCGCACGCGCGTCGGGCGGTCGTCCTTGGGATCGATGAGCATCACTTTCGACGCGGCGATCGGGCCCGGGAACTCGACGATCTGGCTCTCCTCGCCCTCCTGCCGCGCGCGCCGGTGGCGCTTGAGGATGTTGATCCCCTCGACCACCACCCGGCCCTTGGCCGGCAGGGCGCGCAGCACCTTGCCGCGCTTCCCCTTCTCCTCGCCCGAGATCACCACCACCAGGTCGCCCTTGGTGATGTGCAGCCGGGGGCGGGGCCGCCGCTCCGGCCGGCGCTTGGCGCGCTGCCGCGCCCGATAGACGAGCCGACGCATGCTACAGCACCTCCGGCGCGAGACTCACGATCTTCATGAACCGCTTCTCGCGCAGCTCGCGGCCCACCGGCCCGAAGATGCGGGTCGCGCGGGGCTCGCCCTGCTCGTCGATGATGACCGCGGCGTTCTCGTCGAAGCGGATGTAGCTGCCGTCGCGGCGCCGCGTCTCCTTGGCGGTGCGCACCACGACGGCGCGCGCCACCTCGCCCTTCTTCACCGTGCCCGTGGGCAGGGCGTCCTTGATGGCGACGATCACGACGTCGCCCAGCCCCGCGTAGCGGCGTTTCGAGCCGCCGAGCACGCGGATCACCAGCGCCCGCTTCGCGCCCGAGTTGTCGGCGATCCTGACGATCGTTTCCTGCTGGACCACGGCCGCCTCCCCTACTTCGCCCGCTCGACGATCGCCACCACCCGCCAGCGCTTGGTCTTCGACAGGGGGCGCGTCTCGACGATCCGCACCACGTCCCCGACGTGCGCCTCGTTGCGCTCGTCGTGCGCGACCACGCGGCTCGTGCGCGTCGCCTGTTTGCCGTACAGCCCGTGCGTCACCCGCCGCGCGAGCGACACCACGACCGACTTCTGCATCCGGTCGCTCACCACCGTGCCGGTGCGCGTCTTGCGCTGCCCGCGCCGGGCCGACGCCTGCTGCTGCTCGCTCATGTGCGCTTCGCCTTGGCGGCCCGCTCGGCGATCACGGTCTTCAGCCGCGCCACCATGCGCCGCGCCGTCCGCAGGTTCATCGGGTTGTCGAGCACCTCGGTCGCGGCCTTGAACCGCAGGCCGAACCCCTCCTTCTGGTACTCGGCCAGCTTGGCCGTCAGCTCCGCGTCGGTCAGCTCGCGGAGCTGCACCGTCGTCATCGTCTCGAGTGCCACGGCGCTACTCCTCCCGCACCACGAACCGGGTCTTGATGGGCAGCTTCGCCGACGCCAGGGCCAGGCTCGCGCGCGCCATCTCCTCCGGCACGCCTTCGATCTCGAACATCATCCGTCCGATCTTCACGGGGCACACCCAGCCCTCCGGGTTCCCCTTGCCCTTCCCCATCCGCGTCTCGGCCGGCTTCTTGGTGATCGGCTTGTCGGGGAACAGCCGGATCCACAGCTTCCCGCCGCGCTTCATGTGGCGGGTCATCGCCACGCGCGCCGCCTCGATCTGGCGGTTCGTCACCCACCCCGCCTCCAGCGCCTGCAACCCGAAGTGGCCGAACGCCACCGTCTGGCCGCGGGTGGCCACGCCGCGCATGCGGCCCTTCATCTGCTTGCGGAACTTGACCCGCTTGGGCGCCAGCATGCTCAGGCTCCCGTGCTATAGGTGCGGCCGCGGGCGTCCTCGACGACCTCACCCTTGAAGATCCAGGTCTTGACGCCGATCGTGCCGAAGGTCGTCTTGGCGGTGGCCGTGGCGTAGTCCACGTCGGCGCGCAGCGTGTGCAGCGGCACGCGGCCCTCGTGGTAGCCCTCCACCCGCGCGATCTCCGCGCCGCCCAGCCGCCCCCCGCACTTGATCTTGATCCCCTGCGCCCCCATCCGCATCGCGGACTGCACCGCCCGCTTCATCGCCCGCCGGAACGAAATGCGCTGCGCCAGCTGGTGCGCCACGTTGTCGGCCACCAGCTGCGCGTCGAGCTCCGGCCGCTTGATCTCCTCGACGTTGATCCCCACCTCCTTCGAGGTGAGCTGCGCCAGCTCGTCGCGGAGCTTGTCCACCTCGGCCCCGCGCTTGCCGATCACCACGCCCGGCCGTCCGGTGTGCACGGTCACCAGCACCTTGCCGGGCTTGCGCTCGATGTGCACGTCGCTGATGGCGGCGTGCTGCAGCCGCGTGCGCAGGTAGGTGCGGATCAGCTCGTCTTCCTTGAGCAGCGCGGGGAAGTCGCGGTTCGCGAACCACCGCGACCGCCAGGGCTTGACGATCCCCAGCCGGAACCCGTGCGGATGTGTCTTTTGTCCCACCGCTAACGCTCCTTGGTCGCCACGAGAATCGTGATGTGGCTGGTCCGCTTGTGCATCGGCGTCGCCCGCCCCATCGCCGCGGGCTGGTAGCGCTTCAGCGTCGGCCCTTCGTCCACCGTCGCGGTTTTCACGAACAGCTCGTCCTCGTCGAGGCGCTCCGCCGCCCGCTCGGCCTTCACGCGCGCGTTCGCCACCGCCGACAGCAGCACCTTCCGGACCGGCACGGCCGCGCCCTTCTTGCTGAACTTGAGGAGCGAGAACGCCTCGCCCACCGGCCGGCCGCGGATCATGTCCACCACCAGCCGGACCTTCCGCGCCGACTGCCGCAGCGTCCGCTGCACCGCGCGGGCCTCGGTCACGGCTTGGCCGCCGGGGCCGGCGCCGGCGCGGCGCCGCCTTCCGCCTCCAGCTTGGCCTTCTTGTCCGCCGACATCTTGCCGCTGTGCCCGCGGAACAGGCGCGTCGGCGCGAACTCGCCGAGCTTGTGCCCCACCATGTTCTCACTCACGTACACCGGCACGAACTTGTTGCCGTTGTGCACCGCCAGCGTGTGCCCCACGAAATCGGGCGTCACCGTGGACGCGCGCGACCAGGTCTTGAGCACCCGCTTCTCGTTCTTGCCGTTGAGCTCCTGCAGGCGCGCCAGCAGCCGCGCGTCCACGAACGGGCCCTTCTTGACGCTCCGGGACATTTATCGCGTCGCCTTCCCGCGCTTGTGGCCGCGGATGATGAGTTTGGTGCTGGCCTTCTTCTTGTGGCGCGTCTTCACGCCCTCCGGCTTGCCCCACGGGCTCACCGGCGGCCGGCCGCCGCTCGACTTGCCCTCGCCGCCGCCGAGCGGGTGGTCCACCGGGTTCTTCGCCACGCCGCGCACCTTGGAGCGGCGCCCCAGCCAGCGGGACTTGCCCGCCTTGCCGATGCTCTCGAGCTCGTGCTCGACGTTGCCCACCTGGCCGATGGTGGCGAGACAGGCGCCGCGCACCAGCCGCACCTCGCCGCTCATCATCCGGAGCGTGACCATGACACCCTCCTTGGCCACCACCTGGACGCCGGCGCCGGCCGAGCGCGCCATCTGGCCGCCGCGGCCCGGCTTCAGCTCGACGTTGTGCACCGTGGTGCCGAGCGGGATCTCCGCCAGCGGGACCGCGTTGCCGAGCCGGATGTCCGCGCCCGGGCCGGAGGCGACCGCGTCGCCGACCGCGAGGCCGCGGGGGTGCAGGATGTAGCGCTTCTCGCCGTCGCCGTACTGCACCAGCGCGAGGCGCGCCGAGCGGTTGGGATCGTACTCGATCGCCGTCACCTTGCCCGGGATGCCGAACTTGTCGCGGCGGAAATCCACCCGACGGTACATCCGCTTGTGCCCGCCGCCGCGGTAGCGCGTCGTCACGTGCCCCTGGTTGTTGCGCCCGCCGTGCGAGCGCAGCGGCTCCAGGAGCGACTCCTCGGGCGCCTTCTTCGTGATCTCCTCGAAATCGGAGATGATCCGGAAGCGGCTTCCCGAGGTGACGGGCTTGAACTGGCGGATACCCATGCGTCAGCCCTCGAAGATCGGAATGGCGTCGCCCTCCTTCAGGACGACGATCGCCTTTTTCCACCTGGGGCGGCGGCCCTGCCGGCCGCGGCCCAGCCCGCCCGCGCGCCGCTCCTTGGCGCGCATCTGCATGGTCCGCACGTCCTTGACGGTGACGGCGAACAGGTGCTCGATGGCGTCGCGGATCTCCGGCTTCGTGGCGTGCGCGTCCACCCGGAAGGTGTAGATCTTCCGCGCCTCGTACATCGCGGACGACTTCTCCGTCACGAGCGGCTTGAGGATCGCGCGGTACAGTCCCGGCATCGTCTACTCCTTCTTCCCCGGCTTGCGGCCGGGCTTGCTCTTCTTGGCGGCCTTGGCCGGCGCCTTGGCGGCGGGCTTCTTCGCCGCCGGCTTCCTGGCCGCTTCGCGCGGTTTCGCCGGCGCCTTGGCGGGCGCGGCGGGCGCGCGGGCCGGTGCCTTCCGGGCCGGCGCGGCCTTGCGGCTCGGGGCCGGCGCGGCGGGCGCGGCCGCTTCGGCCGCGGGCGCCTCCGCCGCCTTGCGCGCGGCGCGCGGCGCCGGCTCGGGCGCGATCGCGGCCGCCTCGCCGCCGGGCTCCAGCGTGCCCAGGGCCGGCTCCTCGATGACCAGCGCGTCGGCCCGGAGGATGTCGTAGGCGGACGCGTCGGCGTAGCGCATCACGGCCACGTTCTGCAGGTTGCGCGCCGAGAGCAGCAGGTTCGCATTCACGGCCTCGGTCAGGACCAGCACCCGGCGGTCCTCGATGCCGAGCTTGCCGAGCAGCTCCGCGACGCGGCGGGTCTTGGGCTCGTCGAAGGCGAGCGGCGCGATCACGCTGATCGCGCGCTCGCGGGCCCGGGCGTTGAGCGCCGAGCGGCGCGCCAGCCGGCGCACCTTGCGCGGGATGCCGCGGCGGTACTCGCGCGGCAGCGGGCCGAAGATCGTGCCGCCGCCGGGCCACAGCGGCGAGCGGGTCGAGCCCTGCCGCGCCCGGCCGGTGCCCTTCTGCCGCCACGGCTTCTGGTTGCCGCCGGTGACGAAGCTGCGCGTCTTGGTCTGGGCGGTGCCCTGCCGCTGGTTGGCCAGGTACGTGGTCACCGCCTGGTGCAGCACGGCCTCGTGCACGGTGCCGTCGAACGGGTCGGCCGGGAGGCGCACGGCGCGCGGCCGGCGGGTGCCGTCGGCGGCGTACGCGAGGACTTCGAGCGCGTCGCTCATGCACCCTCCTTGGCGACGGTGACGATGCCGCGCATCGGCCCGGGCACCGCGCCCCGCACGTACAGCAGGTTGCGCTCGCCGTCCACCTTGGCGACCAGCAGGTTGATCTCGGTGCTGCGGCGCGCGCCCATGTGGCCGGGCATGCGCTTGCCCTTGATGACGCGGGAGGGGTCGGTGCCCGGGCCCACGGAGCCCGGCTTGCGGTGCCGCGTGTTGCCGTGGGTGCCGGGGCCGCCGCCGAAATGGTGCCGGTGGACCACGCCCTGGAAGCCGCGGCCCTTCGAGATGCCCGTCACTTTCACGCGCTCGCCGGCGGCGAAGTCCGCCACCGTCACCACGGCGCCGGGCTGCGGGGCGTCGCCGCGCGCAGCGAACTCGCGCAGCACCTTCGGCGCCGCCTTCAGCCCCGCCTTGGCGGCGTGGCCGCGCTCGGCCTTGGACGAGCGCTGGGCCGGAGCGACGCCGAAGCCGAGCTGCACCCGTGCCGGCGCGCCCTCGCGGCCCGCGCGCACCTGGACGACGGGGCACGGGCCGGCCTCGATCACCGTCACCGGCGTCGCCGTCCCGTCCTCGCCGAACAGCTGCGTCATTCCCAGTTTGCGGCCGATGATCGCGTCCATCGCTATTCCACCTTGATCTCCACGTCCACGCCGGCCGGCAGATCGAGCTTGGTGAGCGCGTCCACCGTCTGCGGCCGCGAGTCGAGGATGTCGATCAGCCGCTTGTGGGTCTTCAGCTCGAACTGCTCGCGGCTCTTCTTGTCCACGTGCGGGCTCCGGAGCAC
>Ga0335078_10007121_pt1 | contig 16568 bp, 14 predicted proteins | sample Lox_Sample_32_FD_206711 | JGI IMG/M metagenome (GOLD analysis project Ga0335078, IMG submission 206711) | Soil microbial communities from Loxahatchee National Wildlife Refuge, Florida, United States - Lox_Sample_3.2 | ecosystem: Environmental > Terrestrial > Soil > Wetlands | place: USA...
TCTCAGCGTCGCTCCGCTGGAGGCGATGGCCGCCGGCGCCGTGCCGGTGCTCTCCCGGCTCGACTGCTATCGCGACATGCTGCGCGATGGCGAGAACGGCTTCGCCTTTGACCACACCGCGCCGGCGGCCGACGCGGCCCTGGCGGACGTGCTCGCCCGCTTGATTCGCGACCCCCGCCTTCGGCGCGCGGCCGCCGCCCAAGCGCAGTCCGAGGCGCGTCGCTTCGACTACGACGTGGTCGCCAGCGGCCTGCTGGCGGACTTTGCGCAATTGACCCAAACGCCGGTCGGCAGCTAGAAATGGGCCGTGGCATCGCCTGCTGATCCCCCCTACCTCGGATGCGGTTGTGTGACACCCTACCCAGCGGGCGAAGTGCTGCGCCAATGGCTCTGGGCGCTGGTGCAGGCCACATTGTTTCGCTGGAGCCCGCGCCCGTGGCATTGGTGGCGCGCATGGTTGCTGCGCCTCTTCGGCGCCGACATCCCCAGCCCCGGCCGGGTCATCGTGTTCCCCACGGCGCGCGTCTATTTTCCCTGGAAGCTCGCGCTGGCGCCGCGGGCGATGGTCGGACGTCAGGTGAACCTGTATAACCTCGCTCGCATTTCCCTCGGTTACGGCGCCAACCTCAGCCAGTACTGCCATCTCTGCGCCGGCACTCACGATTACACCCGCTGGTCCATGCCGCTCGTGACCAAGCCGATTGTGATCGGCGACAACGCCTGGCTCGGCGCGGACGTCTTTGTCGGCCCCGGCGTGACTGTCGGCGAGTTGTGTGTCGTTGGGGCGCGTTCGGTCGTGGTCAAGGATCTGCCACCGCGCACGGTGTGCGCCGGCCATCCCTGCCGCCCGATCAAGGAGCGCCCGCCGCTGACCTAGGCCGTTCCGGCGCCGGCGCGCCGCGCGGCTCCACGGGAATGAGAATCGCCCAAATCGTTCCGAGCCTCGAGGAACAGCACGGGGGGCCGTCCAGGTCGGTGCACCGGCTTGCCGGGGCGCTGGCCGCCTTGGGACACGAAGTCGACCTGTTGACCACCCGGCCCGGCGACGGGACGGCACCGGGGCAGGAGGATCGCCTGCGGGTTCTACAATTCCGCCGTGACCGGCCCGGCGTCTTGTGTCCGTCGGCCGGGCTGCGGGAGCACCTGCGGCACCAGGGTTATGACTGCCTCCATCACCATTCACTCTGGCTGCGCACGCTGCATTATGCGCGCGAAGCCGCGCGCGCCGGCGGAACCCTGATGATCTCGCCGCGCGGCATGATGGCCGACTGGGCCTGGCAGCACCATCGCTGGAGGAAATGGCTCGCCGCCGGCTTGGTGCATCCGGGCGCCCTCACCCGGGCCCGCGGCTGGCATGCCACGAGCGCGGCCGAAGCAGACGACATCCGCCGGCGCGGCTTTCAGCAGCCCATCTGCATCTCCCCCAACGGGGTCGAGGCGCCCGCGCCTGAGGAGATGACCCGCGCCCACGAAGTCTGGTCACAGCTCTGTCCGGCCGTGAGCACCCGGCCGGTGGCGCTGTTTTACTCCCGTTTCCATCGCAAAAAGCGCCTGCGCGAGCTCATCGACCTCTGGGTGGCAACGGCGCCGGCGGACTGGCTCCTGCTGGTCGCCGGCATTCCCGAGGAATACTCGGTGGCAGAGGTCCAAGCGCAGGTACTCCGTCACGGCGCCTTCGACCGGGTCGCAGTCATTGACGGCCGCGGGCGTCCGCCCCCCTACGGCGTGGCCTCGCTGTTCCTGTTGCCCTCGCATTCGGAAAACTTCGGACTGGTGATCGCCGAGGCCATGGCGTGGGGCGTGCCCGTCGTGGTGACGGATACGACGCCTTGGGCCGAGGTCGGCAACCGTCAGACCGGCTGGTGCGTGCCGTGGGTCGGATACCGGGACGCCCTGCGGGCGGCGCTGGGGACCCCGGCCGACCAGCTCGAGCAGCGCGGCGCCCGCGCGCGCGAGTGGGTGCTCAGCCGCTATTCCTGGGCGCAGGCCGCGCGCCCCCTCGAGGAGTTTTATCAGCGGCTGCTCACTCCGGGAGCATGAGCGCCACCCGCTCAACACCGTCCACTGCCCCGTTGCTGGTCGTCCGGCCGGCCGGCGAGGAGCACGGCTGGCACGCGAACCGCCTGGAGGTGCTGGTAATGATTCATGTCGCCGGCCTGCTGGTGTTCACGGCTTGGGATTTCGGCGGCGAAACCGACTTCGCCCGCCTGGTCATCAGCTGGTGGGGCTCGCTGGCCCTCCCGTTGGCGGGCCTCGTCTGCCTGCGCCGGTTCGAACGCCGCGACGGGCTGCCCGCGGCCCTGCATTGGTTGTGGCCGTTGATCGCCTTTGACGGACTCGTGCTGCTCAGCACGCTGAATCCCAGTTTCAGCTACGCCATGATCGGCGGGGCGCGGGCGATGATCCACACCGGCGCCCGCTCCAGCTGGCCGAGTTCGGCGTTGCCCGCGACCTCGCTGCAGGAGCTGTGGCAATTCAACGCCATCTATCTCACTTGTTTCAACCTGGCCATCGCCGTGATCCGGCGCCGCATCCTGCGCGCGCTGCTGCTCATCTTCACGGTCAACGCCCTGGCCCTCGCCGTCATGGGCACCTTCCAAAAACTGGCCGATGCTCCCGGTCTTTACTTTGGCCTGCAGCACTCGCCCAATTCCGAGTTCTTCGCGACTTTCATCTACCACAACCATTGGGGCGCGTATGTAACGCTCTGCACGGCCGCGGCGTTGGCCCTGCTTTTTCACCATGCGCGGCACTCCGACGGCGGCGAGCGGCATTCCCCCGTGTTTTTTGGCCTGGTGGCCACGCTCTTTCTTGCCGCGGCGGTGCCACTGAGCACCTCGCGCTCCGGCGCCTTGCTGGTCTCGACGCTGCTGGCCGGCGCCTTCGTGCATTGGTTGCGCCATGTCCGCCGCAAGCGGCGGGCTGCCGGACGGTCAATGGCGGGGCCTCTGGCGCTGGCGGCGATCGTGGTGGCGCTCGCCGTCTGCGGGATCTACCTGCTGGGCCGTCCCATCATTGACCAGCGCCTCGACACTACGCGCCAGCAAATCGAGACGATCCGCTTGCGTGGTAACCTCGGCAATCGCACCCAGTTGTACGCCGACACGTGGCGCATGGCCCGCCAGAAACTCTGGTTCGGCTGGGGTCTCGGCACTTACGGCGTCGTGTTTCAGCTCTTCAATCAGCAGGTCTCGGTGGAGGGCTGGATCCCCTTCTATCGCGAGGCGCATTCGGATTGGTTGCAGGCGCTGGCCGAGGTCGGACTGGTGGGTACCGCCCTCCTCGTGCTTATGGCCGCGGTGCCTCTGGCCGCGGTCCTGCGCCTCGGTCCGCCGGGGGTGGTGCCGGCCTATCTGCTCGCCGGCTGCGGGCTGCTCGCGGTCTACGCGCTGGTCGAGTTTCCCTTCGCCAATCCGGCGGTACTGGAGGCGTTCTGGTGCTGCCTGTTCACGGCGGTGCGCTACCACAAGCTCACCATCGCGAACGCCTGAGGCTTGCCATGTTCTCTGTCGTCATCCTGACCCTCAACGAGGAGGCGCGGCTGCCGGCATGCCTCGCTTCGGCCGCTGACTGCGATGACGTGGTGGTGGTCGACTCCGGCTCGACCGACCGCACGGTGGCGATCGCGCGGGACGCCGGTGCGCGGGTGATCGTCCACCCATTCGAGAACTTTGCGCGGCAGCGCAATCATGCCCACGACGCAGTCGAGTTCCGGCATCCGTGGGTCTTTCATCTCGACGCTGACGAACAGCTGACCCCGGAGCTGTGCGCAGAGTGCGCGACCTTCACCGGAGAAGAGCCACTCGACGGCTGTTATGTCGCGCCGCGCATGTTGTGGATGGGACGCTGGATTCCACACTGCACCGATTTTCCGGCGTGGCAGGCGCGCTTCGTCAAGGCGCGCGGCTTCAAATTCGTGCAGGTAGGTCACGGCCAGCGGGAGGCCCCGTCGATGCGGATGGGGCGCCTGCGGGCCAACTATCTCCACGACCTCTCGGCCGGCGGCGTCGACGGCTGGCTGGCGAAGCACCGGCACTATGCACGCGAGGAGGCCGAAGCCTTTCTGGACGAGGCGGCAGCCGGCGGGGGGCATCTTCGGGCGCTGCTCGCCGGCCCATCCCTCGCCCGGCGCCGCGCCCTCAAGCACTTGAGCTACCGTCTACCCGCCCGACCGGCGCTGCGCCTCATCTATCAGTACCTGCTGCGGGGCGGCTTCCTCGATGGCAGGGCGGGATGGCAGTATTGCCGCCTGCTGGCGCGCTATGAGGGATTTGCCGTCGAGGGACTCCGGCAGCTTCGCTCCGGGCCGCCCGCGCCGCCATGAGCGCCGGGTCCGGCCAATCGCGGGTTGTCTTTGCCAACCGGGTCTATTGGCCCGATGAACAGGCGACCGCGCAGCTGCTGACCGATCTTGCGGAAGGCCTCGCGGCCCGCGGCTGGCCGGTGACGGTGCTCACCGGTTATGTCGGGGACACCGCGTCGAGCGAGCAGCGGAACGGGGTCGAGATCCAGCGCGTAGGCGGGCGCCAGGGCCGGCACCGGCACCTTGTCGGCCAAGCCCTGACGTACGTCTGGTTTACCCTCGCATTGCGTGCCAGCCTGCGGCGAACGCTGCAAAGCGGTGACATCCTGGTGGCCATGACTGATCCCCCGTCGTTGCCGTTGGTCGCGGCCGCGGCCTCCCGTCGCGCCGGGGCACACCTGGTCCACTGGGTGCAGGATATCCATCCCGAAGTGGGACTCGCGTTGCGCCCCAGCCGGCTGCTCGCCGCAGTCAGCTCGCCGTGGATGCGTTGGCGCGACGCGGCGTGGCACCGTGGCGAGGCTTGCGTGGCGCTCGGCGACGACATGGCCCGTTATGCCGCGAGCCGCCGCGTGCCGGCGAACCGGATCCGCGTGATTCCCAACTGGGCGCCAGGCGGCCATCGTCTCGCGCCGGTTCCGGTCGCGGGAAACAGCCTGCGGCGCGAGTGGCACGTCGAGGACCGCTTCGTCGTGGCCTACTCGGGCAACCTCGGCCGGGTCCACGCCCTCGAGCCGGTGCTGGCCGCGGCCGCCCGCCTGCGCGATGATGCCGAGGTGGCGCTTCTCTTTTGCGGCGATGGACCGCGACGACCGGCAATGGAGCAGGCAGTTCGATTGCAGGGCCTGGCCAATGTACGCTTTCTGCCGCCGCTGCCGCGCGAGCGGCTGGCCGAAAGCCTGTCCGTCGGAGACGTTCACCTCGTGACGTTGCGCGCAGGTTGCGAGCACTTCGTCTATCCCAGCAAGCTTTATGGCGTGCTCGCGGTGGGCCGGCCGATCGTGTTTGTGGGCCCGCCCCGGTGCGATCTCGCCGAAGAAGTGCGTCGCCGCGGCGCGGGAATGGTGGCCGCGGATGATGATCCGGAGGCCATCGCAGCCGCGATCCGCACCCTGCATGCCGATCCGACCCTCCGGGCATCAATGGGGCGCAAAGCCGCGGAGTGGTTCCGCGCCACCGGGGGATTGCCGGCCGCGCTCGCCAGTTGGGAAGAGCTGCTGCGGGGCGTCTAGAATCCCACGATGGCGCGTCCCGGCGGCGCCGACCAAGCTTGCCGCTGATCGTATCTCCACCCTAATGGAAGAAGCTCCATGAGCGCACGCCGTCTGGCCTTTCCGTTGCTGTTCGTGCTCGACCTTATGTGCGTGGTCGTCGTCTTCCACGTGGTCGGCTGGCTGCGCGGCGTGCTGGCGCTGGGGGCCTTCGATGTCGGCCCGCTGCTGGGTCCGTTCGCCATCGTCTGCCTCGCGCTCTACCTGGTGGACGGCTACTCGTCCCGGACCGACATGCTGAGCGCTTCGTACACCAGCCTGCATGTCATCGCATTGGTCGCGGGCATGCTGGTGATGTTGCTGGTCACGTACGTCTTCATCAAGGACCAGTACTCCCTGCAATCGTCCCGCGCGGTGATCGTATTCGGGTTCCTGCTCCTGGTCCCCGTGACGCTCACCTACCGTCGTTGGCTGACCCTGCGCATGCTCAGCCGGCGCCAGCAGCTGCCGATCGTCTTTCTCGGCAACCAGGCCAGCTGCGTGGTTTTCAAGGACACCTGCCGAACCAACCATTTGGCCCAGGAGGTGATCTACATCGCCACCGACGCCGCGCATCACGAAAGCATCGCGCCCATGATCGATCTGGAGATGCAGTCGGTGTCGGAGTTGCCGCAGCTTCTGGAGAAGCTGGCGCCGCGGATCGAAGCCATCGTGCTGCATGAGACCAGCCGCGACCTTCCGGCTGCCGTGTCCGAGAGACTGATGGAGCTGCACTTCCACGGAGTGCCGACCTACACGCTGGAGCTGTTTCACGAGGTTTACTGGCGCAAGATTCCGCTCTACCGGCTGAACCAGGTGTGGCTGTTCCAGGAAGGCTTTCAAATCGCCCGCGAACCGGTCTTCGCCCGCCTCAAGCGGTTGAGCGACATCGTCCTCGCCCTGCTCGGGCTGGTGGTGTGCTCGCCGCTGCTGCTCCTGTGCGCGGCCGCGGTCTGGCTGGAGGACCGCGGAGCCGTCTTCTTCCTGCAGACCCGCGTCGGCAAGAACCACGTCCCGTTCCAAATCGTCAAGTTCCGCACCATGCGGGCGACCTCCGACGGGGGCGATCCCTACACCCATCCCGGCGATGCCCGCATCACCCGGGTGGGCCGGCTGCTGCGTGCCGCGCGGCTCGACGAGTTTCCGCAGCTCTGGAACGTCCTGCGCGGCGACATGAGCCTCATCGGTCCGCGCGCCGAATGGATCAAACTGGTCGAACGATATGAGCGGGAGATTCCCTGCTACCATTTCCGCCACCTGATGAAGCCGGGCATCACCGGGTGGGCGCAGGTCAATTATCCCTACGGCGCCAGCCTGGATGACACGTTGCGCAAGCTGGAGTACGACCTGTATTACATCCGCTATTTCTCCTTTGTGCTCGATGCGTCGATCGTCCTGAAGACGATTCACATCATTCTCTTTGGCAAGGGGCGCTGACCGGCACCGGCGCTGGCGGCGGGGGCGGCGGGATGGTATCTTCTCGGGTGCCGCTGCAATTCGGGTTCATCCTATGAAACGATACGACTTTGTCGTTCTCGGCGGCGGCTCCGCCGGCTTCAATGCCGCGAGGGTCGCCGCCGCACTCGGCCGGCGGGTGGCCGTGGTTGACGGCGCCCGGCCGCTCGGCGGGCTTTGCATTCTGCGCGGCTGCATGCCGTCCAAGACGCTGCTCTACGCCGCGGACGTTCTCCATCTCGCCCGGCAGGGGAAAGTCTTCGGGCTCCGGATTCCTTCCGCCCGCGCCGACATGCCGGCGATGCACGCCCGCAAGCGCCGGATCATCGGGGAGTTCGCCGCCCACCGCGTCGGGCAGCTCACCGCGGGCAAATTCGATCTCGTCCGCCAGCACGCCCGGTTTGCCGACGCCCACACGGTCGCCCTCACCGATGGCTCACGGGTGCGCGCCGAACATTTTCTCGTCGCCACCGGCTCGCGGGTCAGCGTCCCGCCGGTACCCGGTCTGGCCGGGGTGCCGTTCTGGACCAGCGACGACATCCTCGACCTCGATTTCGTTCCGCCGAGCGTGATCGTGTTGGGCGGCGGCGTGGTGGCCTGCGAGCTGGCCCAGTTCCTCAACCGCATTGGGGCGCGAGTGACGCTGGTGCAGCGCAGTCGCAACATTCTTCGCGATCATTCCGGCGCGGCCTCCACGGTCGTCCAGCAGGCGTTCGTCGACGAGGGCATCGAGCTGTTTGCGGGCACGACCCTCGAAAGCATCGGTCACGATGCGCGCGGCTTCACGGCGACGTTCGTGCATGACGGCCGGCGCGTCGTCCGACGTGCCGGCCGCCTGCTCAATGCCCTTGGCCGGGAACCCAACACTGCGGGCCTCAATCTGGCCGCCGCCGGCGTCCGGACCCGGCCAGGAGGACCAATTCTCACGAACCGCTGGCAGCAAACGAGCGCGCCGCACATCTACGCCGCGGGCGACTGCTCAGGCCCGGTGGAGATCGTGCACGTCGCCATCCAGCAGGGCGAACTGGCCGCGCGCCATGCCGCGGGCGCCCCGCACCTGAAACCGGTCGACTATTCGCTGCTGCTCAACGTCGTCTTCACTGATCCGCAGCTCGCCACGATCGGCCGCCTCGAACGGGACCTCGATCGCCGGGCCGTGCCCTACCTTGCCGCGAGTTATCCCTTCAACGACCACGGCCGGTCGATCCTCATGGAGGCGAACTACGGTTACGTGAAGGTGATCGCCGAACCCCGGCGGGGACGCATCCTCGGCGCCGAAATCGTCGGGCGGGACGCGGGCGAGCTGATCCACGCCTTCAGCGGACCGCTGGCGATGCGTGCCACCGTCTTCGATCTGCTGCGCGCGCCGTGGTACCACCCGACGCTCGCGGAGATCATCACCTACCCGCTGGAAGAAATCGCCGAGCAGGTGAAACGGTAGCCCGGGGATCGCCGCCGCTACGAGGTCAGGGCCAGAAGGTCGGCCAGATCCACCTGCCGCTCGTACAGCGCCTTGCCGATGATGACGCCGTCCAGATTGGGACGGCGTTTTTTCATTTCCAACAAGCGCTCCACGTCTTCGCGGCTGCCGACGCCTCCCGATGCGATGACCCGGCATTTGACCGCCGCGAGCAGCGCCTCCTGGGCGGTGAGATTGGGCCCGGCGAGCATCCCGTCGGTGGCGACGTCGGTGTGAATCAGCGTCTGCACGCCCAACACATCCATTCGCCGCGCCAGGGTTAGGGCATCGACACCGGTGGCATCGACCCAGCCCCTGACCGTCACCCGCCCGTTGCGGGCGTCGATTCCCACGGCGATCTTGCCGCCGTAGGCGCGCGCCAACTCGCCGATGAACGCCTCGCTGTCCGCGGCCCGCGTGCCGATCACGACGCGACTGACGCCGAGCCCGAGCACGCGTTCCACCGCGGCGCGGCTGCGTAGGCCGCCGCCAAATTGCACCTTAAGTCCCAGGGCCACGATGGCGGCCACGGCCGCCAGGTTCTGCGGCTCCCCGGTGAACGCGCCATCCAGATCCACGACATGCACCCAGGCGCAGCCCGCCGCCTGGAATCCGGCCGCCACCGGCGCCGGATCGGCGGCGTAGACCGTCTCCCGATCGGCGCGGCCTTGGGCGAGGCGCACGCAGCGCCCGCCCTTGATGTCGATGGCGGGATAGATCGTCATTTTTGGTTTCCGCTTTCCGATTTTCGATTTCAGGCTGCTTGCAACGCAACCCCGATTTATGCCCAAAGCCTACGTTGTCCCTGAGTTTCTCACCGAACTGCTCCACGCCCGCTCCCCCTCGGGCTACGAATTCGAGGCCCAGGCGGTGTTCGACCGCCACGTCAAGCCGGCCGCCGACCAGTACGCCAAGGATGCGCTCGGCAACCGCCTCGCCACGCTCAATCCCGGCGGCGACCCCGTGCTCATGTTCGCCGGGCACATGGACGAGCTCGGCCTCATCCTCACCTACGTCAACAAGGACGGCTTCCTCTATTTCGACACGATCGGCGGCCATGACCGCACGGTCATCTCCGGTCGTCGCGTCGTCATCCAGACCCGGAACGGTCCGGTCAAGGGAGTCACGGGCAAACGCGCCGTGCACTTGATGGACGAGGCTGACCGCAAGAAGGTGCCGGAGATTCACGAAATCTGGATCGACATCGGCGCGCGCTCGAAAAAAGAGGCCCTGGAGCGCGTGTCCATCGGCGATGTCGCGACCTACGACCACGAATTCGAGCTGATTCACGGCAGCATCGGCGCGTCGCGGGCGTTCGACAACAAGGTCGGGGCCTACATCGTCGGCGAGACCCTGATCCGTCTGGCCCGGAGCGGAAAAAAGCTCGCCGCCAAGGTGGTATCCGTGGCGACGGCCCAGGAGGAGATCGGGGTCCGCGGCGCCACGACCTCGGGCTACGCCGTCAATCCCCACATCGCCGTGGCGGTCGACGTCGGCCACGCGACCGACCATCCCGACTGCGATCAACGCAAGTACGGGGAGACCAAGCTCGGCGCCGGGCCGATCATCTGCCGCGGCCCGAACATCAACCCGAAGATCTATGAGCGGCTGGTCCAGGCCGCGAAGAAGCTCCGGATTCCGTACCAGCTTGAGGCCGATCCGCGGCCGACCGGCACCGACGCCCGCGCCATCCAGATGGGGCGCGGCGGTGTGGCGACCGGCCTCGTCAGCGTGCCGCTCCGCTACATGCACACACCGAGCGAGGTGGTGGACCTGCAGGACGTCGAACGCTGCGTGCAGCTGTTTGTCGCCTTCGCGCTCGCCCTCGAGAAAGGCGACTACGCCCACTGGTGACCGGCACGAGCGCTGCGTCCCCCAGAAACGACGAAGCCGCGGCTGGTGCCGCGGCTTTTCTGTTTCCGCCGGAGCGGCGGGCTCAGGCGGCGTCCTTGTTCTCAGCCTTCGAGGCTTTTTTCAGGATCGGGCGGCGGCGTCCGCCTACCACGCCCTCGTCGATCACGACCTCGATGACATCCTCGCGCTGCGGCAGGTCGAACATCACCTCGAGCATGAGGTTTTCCATAATCGCGCGCAGGGCGCGCGCGCCGGTCTTGAGCTCAAGGGCCTTGCGCGCGATGGCGCGCACCGCGTCGCGGGTGAAGCGGAGCTGCACGCCGTCCATGGCAAAGAGCTTCGAGTACTGCTTCACCATCGCGTTCTTGGTGCGCAGGAGGATGCGCTGGAGGTCGGCCTCGGTCAGCGGGTCAAGCACGGAGATGACCGGCAGCCGCCCGACGAACTCAGGGATCATCCCGTAGCGGATGAGATCCTCGGGGGCGATCATCTTCATCATCTCCTCGGGCGAGAGATTGTGGTCGTCGGGGTTGACGTGGAAGCCGAGCGAGCGCGTCCCGAGGCGTTTCTTCAAGAACTGCTCCAAACCGACAAACGCCCCGCCGCACACGAACAGGATGTTCGACGTGTTGACCTGGATATACTCCTGGTTGGGGTGCTTGCGGCCGCCCTGGGGCGGAACGTTGCACACCGTTCCCTCCAGGATCTTGAGCAGGGCCTGCTGCACGCCCTCGCCCGAGACGTCGCGGGTGATCGACACGTTCTCGGTCGTGCGGCGGATCTTGTCGATCTCGTCAATGTAGATGATGCCGCACTCCGCCTTCTTCACGTCGTAGTTGGCCGCCTGCAGCAGGCGGAGGACGACGTTCTCCACGTCCTCGCCGACGTAGCCGGCCTCGGTGAGCGTGGTGGCGTCGGAAATAGCGAAGGGCACGTCGAGGATCCGCGCCAGGGTGCGCGCGAGCAGCGTCTTGCCCGAGCCCGTCGGGCCGGCGAGCAGGATGTTGCTTTTCTCCACCTCGACCTCGGAGAACTCCCGCGCCAGGGTCACGCCGTTGCGCTGCGGCTGGCCGGCGTCGAACATCAGGCGCTTGTAGTGGTTGTAGACCGCGACCGAAAGTACCTTCTTGGCGTGCTCCTGGCCGATGACGTAGTCGTCGAGCGTCTTCTTGATTTCGGACGGCTTGACCAGGCGGAAGGCCGGGCGGCTGTCGGCCGGCGGGGCCTTGACCTCGCGGTCGATGATCGTCTTGCAGACGTTGACGCACGAATCGCAGATGTAGACGCCCGGACCGGCGATGATCTTCTTCACCTCCGCCTGCGACTTGCCGCAGAACGAGCACAGGGTCATGCGGGAGGACTTGGCCATGGCGGGGCGAAGTTGGGAGCCGGGCGGGAGATCACGCGGCCGATTGCACCGCAAGGGTCTGCGCCTCGCGCGTTGAAGCCACCACGTGGTCGACGATGCCGTAGGTCTTGGCTTCCTCGGCGCTCATGTAGTAGTCGCGGTCGGAATCCTTGTCGATCTGCGCCGGCGTCTTGCCCGTGTGCCGGGCCAGCGCCTCGTTGAGCGTCTGGCGCCAGCGCAGGATCTCGCGCGCGGCGATCGCGATGTCGGCGGCCTGGCCGCCGGCGCCGCCGGTCGGTTGGTGGATCATCACGCGGCTGTTGGGCAGGGCGAACCGCTTGCCTTTCGTGCCGGCGGCCAGCAGCACCGTGGCCATGCTCGCGGCCTGGCCGATGCAGTAGGTCACCACGTCGCACTGCAGGAAATTCATCGTGTCGTAGATCGCCATGCCGCCGGTGACGACCCCCCCGGGCGAATTGATGTACAGATGGATGTCCTTCTTGGCGTCCTCCATCTGGAGGAACAGCAGCTGGGCGATGACCAGGTTGGCCACGCCGTCGTCGATCGGCGTCCCGATGAAAATGATGCGGTCCTTCAGCAAGCGGGAATAGATGTCCATGCTCCGCTCGCCGCGGCCGGTGTTCTCGATGATGAATGGGACGTAGTAACTCACGGGAAAATCAATGCGTTCGCGCCTCGGCAACCGCCGTCGTGACGGTAGCCTTGCTCACCAGGAAATCAAGTGTCTTGTCGAAGACGATGGCCTGCTGGATCGAGCGCAGCCGCTCGCGGTCCCCGGCCAGCTCGCGCGCGACCTTCTCCGGGCGCTGATTGGAACGCACCGCCTCGCGCATGATCGCGTTGTCGAGATCGCGTTCCCCGGCCTGGATCTGCTCCTTCTCGGCCACCTTCGCCAGCAGCAGCTGCGCCTTGACGCGGCCGGCGGCGGCGCGCCGCGCGTTGGCGTAGAGCTCCTGCTTGTTCTTCTCGAACTCCGCCTCCGGCACGCCGCGGCGGAGATTGTCCTCCATGAAGCGGCGTAATACCTCCTGCGTCTCGGCCTCGACCAGGCTCTCCGGCAACGGGAATTCGACGCGGGCAGCCAACGCATCGCTCACCTGCTGGCGCTGGGCGCGCCGGTTTTCATACTCCTTGCGGACCTTGAGATTCTGCCGGATCTGCGCTCGCAGGGCGTCCATGCCGTCCACGTGCTGCGCTTTGAAGAACGCGGCGTCGAGCTCCGGCAGCACGCGCGTGCGGACTTCCTGCACCGCAATCGCGTAAACCACCGTCTTCCCGGCGAGCTCGGGCGCGGCGGCGAAATCCGCCGGAAAGCTGATCGTGGCCGGTTTGCGGTCGCCGGCCTTGAGCCCGGCCAGCTGCCGGCCCAGGCCCGGAATGAGCCCCTCCTGCGCCCCCTCGACCTCCTCCCAGGTCTGCGGCACCGAGCCGTAGACCTGCTTCTCCGCCGGCAGGCCGGCGATCGGCTGGCCGTCGATCGTGCCCTCGTAGCCAAGCTTGACGTAGTCGCCCTTCTGGGCCGGCCGCTCGACCACGGTGAAGTCCGCACGCTCCTGGCGCAGGCTTTCCACCACGGCGTCCACCTCAGCTTCGGTGGCTTCGGTCGCCTGCACGCTGGTCGGCAGGCCGACGTACTCGGGCAGGTCGATGGGCGGATGCACATCCAGCGTGAAAGTGACGGCCGACGACAAGCCAGGCTCGATCCGGCCCTCGTCGACCTTGACGATCCCGGCCACCGCGAGCTTCGCCTTTTCCAGCCCGTCGCGATAGGCGCGATTGACAACCTTCTTGCGAAACTCCTCCAGCACCTCCTTGCCAAAGCGCTTCGCGATCAGGGCGGCGGGTGCGTGACCCGGGCGGAACCCCGGCAGGCGGGCGACTTTGGTGATCTCGGCGATCACGGCGCGGTGCTCCGCGTCGACCTCGGTGACGTCCAGCGAGACGACGAGGCTCTTGCGGGTGTCGGAAATGTCTTTGAGTTCGATGTTCACTGCGGTCCGGGAAAGGGCGTGAAAACAGACGGAATTGGTCACGCTACGGGAGGCGCGCGGCGCCGGTCAATGCTGGATTCGTCCGCGAGCCCGCCGAGGCGGACGCCCGCGCCAAAGTCTTGCCCGGCTCATGCGGCGGCGCATGCTCAAGCGCATGCCGAGCTTGAACACGCTTGCCGCCACCCACGGCCCGGTGCTGCTGGTGGATTCGTCCTCGGCCAGCGTGGTGGCCGGCCTGCTGCGCCCCGCCGTCGCCGCGATCTGGTGCGGGTCGGCGCGCGAAGCGGGTGTCGGCCTTTTTGAAGACGTCGCCGCCGTCCTCGCCACGGCCGGGCTGGGTGTTCGCGAAGTGGGCGCGTTTGTCTTCTGCGAGGGCCCCGGCTCCATCCTCGGCATCCGCACCGCGGCGATGGCGGTGCGCGCCTGGCAGGCTGCGAGGGCGGATCCGCCGCCGGCGTTCAGCTTCCGCAGCCTGGAACTTCTCGCGCGGGACCTGATCGCCGCCGGCGCCCCGACACCGTTTGCCGTCCTCGCCGACGCGCGGCGCGACACATGGCACTGGGTCGAGGTCGCCAGCGACCGCGGCCCTGGACCGCTGCAACGGGTGACAAGCAGCGCGGTCGCCGGCTACGGCGGCGAACTCTTCCTTCCCGCCGGTTTCCGGGTCTGGAGTCCGCCGCCGCCGACGGCCCGAAGCGTGCCGTACACGCCCGCCGAACTGTGGCGGCGACACGGCGACGCGGACCTGTTGCGCCCGGCCGCACTGCCTGATGCCTTTCTGCACGAAGCCGCTGCCTACGCGGCGTGGACGCCGCGGATTCATCGCGCGCCCCGGCGCAAACCCACCTGATCATGCAAGCCCCTCAATCCCTGCCGCTCCGTTGCTGGGCCGAAATCGACCTGGCGGCCTTGGAACGCAACGTGAAGCTCATCCGCGCCTCGCTGCCGCCGCACATCAAGTATGTCGCCGTCGTCAAAGCCGACGCCTATGGCCACGGACTGCACCAGACGGTGGCGCGCCTCATGCACGCCGGCGCGGATCTGTTTGCGGTGGCCAACATCACCGAGGCGGCGGCCATCCGGGAACTCGGACCCGGCTGGCCCGTGCTCGTCCTCAGCCCGCTGCTGCCCGAGGAAGACAAATTCTTGCTCGAGTACGACGTCACTGCGACCGTCTCGAGCCCCGAGGAGGTGGACCGGTTCGAGGCGATCGGCCGCGCCGGCGGACGGATGATCGCCGTCCACCTCAAGATCGACACCGGCATGGGCCGCCTCGGGGTTTGGCACGAGCAGACCGAGCACCTGTATGCGCACCTCCGGCAGGCGCGCCACCTGCGGTTGGACGGTGCATTCACCCATTTTTCCAGCGCCGACGAAGATCCAGCCTTCACCGATGAACAGCGGCGGCGTTTTCTGGCGGCGCTCCGCCGCTGCGCCGGCCTTGACACCTCACGACTGCTCATCCACGCGGACAACAGCGCCGGCCTGGAAACCGCACACGGCGAACAGCCCTTCAATGCGGTCCGGGTCGGATTGCTGCAATTCGGCATCCTGCCGCACCCGCACTCCATGCTGGCTCGTGTCCACACGGAGCCCGTGTTCAGCTTTCGCACCCGGGTCGGAATGGTAAAGGCGCTGCCCGGCGGCACCGACATCAGCTACGGGCGCACTCACACCCTGCGGCGCGATTCGACGGTGGCGATCCTCTGCGCCGGATACGGAGACGGCGTCGCCCGGGCGTGCAGCAACCGCGGCCGGGTGTTGATCCACGGGCGGCTTTGCCCCGTGCTGGGGCGGATTACGATGGACCAAACGATCGTCGACGTCACCGATGTGCCGGGAGTCCGATGCGGCGACGAAGCGGTGCTGGTTGGGAGACAAGACAGCGCGGAGATCACCATTTCGGAATTCAGCGGCTGGTCGGACACCATCCCTTGGGAGACGCTTTGTTCGGTTACCAAGCGAGTGCCGCGCATCTACCGGACGTCTCTCGGACTTTAGGTTGGCTACGGTCGCTGGGGTCCAACAGTCGGCCAACAACTGAAGGCGTCCCAAGCATCGGAAGTTGGTCGAAAATATTGGCGAATTTATTGGCTAAGAATGCCTTAAATGGCATCAGAGGGCGTATTTTGGCTTAATTTTGGATGTCGTGACATAACATGTTATATCATAATGTGTTACGTTTCTCCCCGTTTTGACGTTAAAACCGGAGTAAAATAGGGTGATACCCCTATTTTATGTTGTGATGGATCTACCGGTCGATAGTCATCTAGTTGGAACAAACAAAGATTGCCGCCCCGAAGATGAATTCCGCCCATCCAAGTATCCTCGAAAAGCTGGAGGTGCAGCTCTCTGGCATTTGGGCTTGGCTCTCCATCCGAAAAGCCATGGGCACAATCTGCGTGGCTGCGGCGATTCTGTTTCCGGCGATTGCTGAAGCGCAGGTGGTCACGATCAATCAGAGCTTCAATGGCACCACTGCTCCAGGATGGGTGTTGGGTGGCACAGGATACACCCCGGTCCTGACGGCGGCGCAAGGGATTGATCCCGCGGGCAGCGGCTGGCTGCGGCTCACCAGCAACGGTGGCAATCAAGCTACTTACGCCTACGACAGCACGGCTTTCAATGCGGCCAACGCCACCATCGCCGTGCAGTTTAACTACGCCAGCTACAACGGCACGGGCGCCGACGGCATCACCTTCTTCCTCGCCAACGCCAACGCGCCTGGTGGATTCAGCGTCGGCGCCTACGGCGGCAGCCTGGGTTACGCCCAGAAAACCGCCGCGGGTGGTGGCGGCGCCGACATCAACGGTATGAACGGCGGCTACATCGGCCTCGGCATCGACGAATACGGCAACTACGCCAATCCCACCGAGGGCCGCATTGG
>Ga0335078_10007122_pt1 | contig 16568 bp, 11 predicted proteins | sample Lox_Sample_32_FD_206711 | JGI IMG/M metagenome (GOLD analysis project Ga0335078, IMG submission 206711) | Soil microbial communities from Loxahatchee National Wildlife Refuge, Florida, United States - Lox_Sample_3.2 | ecosystem: Environmental > Terrestrial > Soil > Wetlands | place: USA...
TCGCGCCGTCGACCGGGTGGACATCCTCAAGACTGAAACCGCCGGGGTCTGTGGACAAGAGATTTAATGTGATCACTTCCTCCTGACTTGCTGTCAGGCCAAAATTGAAGCCTTGCGCCATTGAGACCAGATCGTTGCAGGTTGCGTCGGGCCCACCGCTACCGTTCGCCCCGCATGTGAATAAATAATTGCTCGTCGTGCCCGTAACGGAGTTCGTGTTGTTCAGAGCCCCACTGGCCAGGTTGTCCAGAATCGTTCCGGAGCCCAGATTCGCGGACGTTGCATCGTATTCCGGGATATCGATTTGCCACTGCTGGCCAGCGGCAGGCGAGCCGTTCACCGCGCCATATTCGTTGTAGAAAGGCACGCTTGACGGGTCGAAGAACCACGCGCCGACGTAGTAGCTACCGCCCACGCCAGGATTAAACGTCAGGGTGAAGGAGCCCAGGCTGGTGGTAGCATTGAAGCCCGAGGCATCCAGTCCCGGCACGGACGAGAACGTTTCGCCCAACAGGGGGTAGTAATCAGTGCCGTTTATGTTGAACTCCCAGTCCTGCAGCGAGCCACAAAACGCAGGCAGCGCCACCATACACAGCGCCGCCAAGATCAGAGAAAACTTAAAATATCGCATGTAACCTCCTCCTCCTCGTCGTGAATCGCTAGAGCCGCTTGACCGAAAGGGCTGGGCGCGGCCGAAATAGTCCCGGGGGCTATCTTATCAAATCCGGCGGCAAAGTCAAGACAGGAAAGACAGAATCCTGCAAGGCGGTCGAGTACTGGTACCGTGCAAAGTAACGGTACCGACAACGTAGCCTTCCAAACCTACCTTTTGAAGCGCTCTCACACGCGTCCAATACGGAAAACTCCTAAAGCCAAAGCCTCGGGGCTGCTTGAGCCAGTGTCCGCGCGGTCGGCGTCGCGGCCTCGCCAGCTATCTTGTTTCCGTGATCCGGAGTACATCATTCACGCGAAGGCCTCCGGTAATCACCTGCGTGTGTCCCGAAGGCCAGTGGACCTCCACACGATCGATTTTCGGCGCCTCTCCCAGGCCAAAGTACAGCGGCAGCGAACTCTGCGACAGGTAACCGGACTTGCCATCGTTGTACTTCATCAGAGTCCGCCCGCCGGAGGTCACGCGCACGAACGCGCCCAGCCCGTCGCGGTTTGAGGCTGTGCCGATGAGTTTCACCTTGAGCCAGTGAATCCGCCGCCGGTCGGAGAGATTGCTGACGAGAACCTGCGGCGGCGAGTTGAAGTCGTTGGTCACGATGTCGAGGTCGCCATCGTTGTCGAGGTCGAAAACCACGGCCGACCGGCTGGCCAACGCCGACATCACCGTGATTTTGCCTGTTTGTCCCTGGCACGGGTCGCGGTAAAACTTCTTAGCATTGGCCGGGACTTTCGAGCAGTCCAGCTCAAACCAGGGGGTGTGCGTCCGTCCTCCCCGGCGGGGCTCGACGCCCAGCAGGAACTCGGCGTCCAGGAACTTTTCTCCGCGATTGTTCAACAGCAGGGAATTGATCCCGTAGCGGTACGGAAAGTTCATGCCCGATGCGATGAAGATATCGTCCCAGCCATCGGCGTTAAAGTCGCCGATGCTCGGCCCCCAGGGCCAATAGTTCTCCACGCCCATGCGGTCGGACACCTCTTCGAATTTACCGGCGCCGAGATTGTGATAGAGGGCATTGCCGAAAATAAAACTGCTGGTGGGCCCCATCAGCACGTCCTCACCGATAGGATGGGGCGCTTTCTTTTTCTCGTCCTCGGGGCCCAGGTCCGACCACATGTCGGAGTGCATATCCGTGAGGAACAGGTCCAGGCGGCCGTCGTTGTCATAGTCGAAAAACTTGATCCCCATGGCGCCCCACGGCGTTTTCGGAAAATACCGCTTGGTCTCGTCGGAAAACTTACCGCCGTGATTCTCGAAAAAGTGATTGGCGCCCTGCATGTTGAGGATGTAAAGCTGCGGCCAGCCGTCTTCATTGAGGTCGGTGAACGCCGCGTCGCCCGACCACCCCACCGGCTTCAAACCGGTTTCGGCGGTTACGTCCTTAAAGCGGTCGTGGCCGAGGTTGCGATACAGGACCGGGAATTCGTAACGTTCGAAGAATTCATGTCCAAAAAACGCGTCTGGAAGCGCCCGGTACTGCCCCTGCGCGCCTTTCCGGTCCGATGTGTACTTTCCGACGTTCGACACCAGCAGATCCAGCAGCCCGTCATGGTCGTAATCGAAGAAAAAGGCGCCGGAGGAATGGGCGGCTCCGTCGATACCGGCTTCGCGGGTGATGTCGCGGAAATGCCCGTGGCCGTCGTTTTTGAAAAGCAGGTTGCCGCCGCGCACCGTGGTGACGAACAAATCCGGAGATCCGTCGTTGTCGATGTCCGCGAAAGCGGCGGAAACGCTGATGCGGCCAGGCACTCCCACGCCCGCTTCCGCCGTGATGTTCCTGAACCTGCCTCCGCCCAGGTTCTTCCAAAGCTCGTTGCCGCCGGTCTGGCTGACGAAGTAGATGTCGTACAAGCCGTCGCCGTCCACGTCCGCAACAGCGATTCCGTTTCCGTGATCGTAGTGGGCCGGCTGATAGTCGCTTCTGGCGTCGTCGACGGCGTGATTGACGAAGGTGATTCCGCTCTGCGGGAGCTTATCCTGGAATTGAAACTGATAGAACACCTGGAACTGATCGGTGGTCTTCAACTGCTGTTGTTTTCGCGCGGCTAACAGCGCCGCAGCGTCTTCGGGAGGATAACGCACCTGGGGCGTGGCCGGCGCCGCCGTGCCGAGGGAATATAGAGCCAGGAAAACACCGGTGGCGATGACTCCGGTTGCAACGAATCGAGTCCGCTGAGTGAGCACCTTAGTGAGTGACCCCTTGTTTCTTAAGTTCCTCGAAAGCCGCCATCTCGCGATTTGCTTCCAACGCTCTCCCGGCTTGCCGGTACAGCGTGGACAACCCAAGGTGGGCCGCGGCGGCCAGGCCGCTTTTGTTCTCGATACCCAGCAGCCTGGTCCAGGACGCCTCCGCGCGCGCGGCATCCTGGGCGGCGAACGCAGCCCTGCCCAGCGCCAGAAGGATCAGCGGCGTATCCGGCCTGAGGCGATCGGCCTCCGCCAGTTCGTCCAACGCGCCGCGCGCCTGCCCCTGTTCCAGCAGCACGGACCCGAGACTGTAAAAAGCATCGGCGCTGAACGGCCGAAGCTGGGTTTCCATGCGAAACTGCGCGATTGCGGCGGACCACTTACCTTGGGCGGCCAGGACGTTTCCAAGAGCGAGATGGACATTGGACGTGTATGGCTTCAGCCGCACCGATTCGACGTATTCGCGTTCCGCATCGGCCAGGCGGCCGCTCTCAAACGCCCGTTCAGCCAGCACCTGATGGGCCCGCGCCGAGTTCGCGTTCGATTGCAGGATCTGATCGAATGCCTTTTGGGAAGCCTGCGCCGCCGCCTGGCTAAAGGCGAGGAGCAGGTCTCGATCGGTGGGGCGCCTGGCGAGCGCGTCTTGCAGGCTAAGCAGTCCTTGCGGCGGCCGGCTCGCGTTATCTGTCCCGCCGCCATTGGCGCGCGCCACGTCGGGTTTCATCTGCGCGAGCTGATCGGCACTTAGTTTCGAAGCGGACGCGGTCGCACGGCCAAAATAATAAAGCACATTAGGATCGTTGGGCTGCCTGGCCAGAGCGGCGTCGAGCGTGGCGATCGCAGCGCCGAGCCTGCCTGTCTCCAAATACGCCAGGCCCAGCAACTCAGGCGTGCGCATCTTCTCCAGGTGAGGCAGCGCCGCCGCGGGATTTCCCTGCAGTAGCAATACAATGCCCAAGGTCTGATGCGTATCAATCATGTTGGGATTGAACCGCAGCGCCAGCTCCAGCTCCGGGATGGCCGCCCGATAGTCGCCGTTTTGGAAGTAAGCCTCCCCGAGGCGGGCGTGGCCGATCGCCGAATCAGGCTGCAACTCGGTTACTTTGCGGAACTCCTGAATCGCCACATTTAGCTTGCCCTGCTGCACCGCCGCCGCGCCGGCCTGAGCGTGCTCGATGACTTCCGGCGTAGGGCCTTGCAGAAAAAGACAGCAAGCAAAGAAGACAGGAGTCATGATCTATCCGCAAGTGAGAGAATTGTACCACTTGGGACTGCGGCTTGGGGAATTGCCGCGATGCGGCTAGTGCTTCCCTCTCAATGTCGTGCGCAATTGCTCCAGGCCCGACGCCACTCGCGCGTCATCGGGATTCAGTTTGTGAGCGCGTTCGAGAACCGGCAGCGCGGAGGCGTCATCACCTAGCGCATGCAGCGTGGAGGCCAGTAGCGTCAGCGTGCCGAAGAACTGCGGGTTCAGGCTGGCCGCTTTGCGCAGCGCCGGCAGCGCCTCCTGGTAACGCTTCAGAAAGAACAGGCTCGCGCCCAGACTGTTCCACGCGTCGAACGATTCGGCATCCAGCTTGACGGCCTGTCGCAGCGGTTCGATCGCATCGGCGAACGCGCCATTGTCGGAATACAATTGGCCCAGCAGAATCAGGCGGCGCGGGTCGTTGGGGTCCGCGATACGCTGGCAGACGACGCGGGCTTGGGCGATGGGCTGATTGCGCAACGCGTCCTTGCATTCGCGGCCATACTGTTTCGCAATCCGCTGGTTCTCCTGCCAATCCTGGTACAGCTTGTACTGGCGATTGGCGTCGCCGCTGCGCCCCGCCATGGAGTAAACGCGCCCCAGCCGGTAATGCACCTGGGGGTCGCGAGGAATCCTCCTGGCGGCCCGTTCCAGGCATTCGAGCGCCCGCGTCTGCTGTCCGGCCGACATGTAGGCCACACCCAGATACAGGGAGACATCAGGAAGCGCGGGATCAGATTCCAACGGCGCGAGCTTCTTGATCGCCGAGGCGAAATCGTTGGCCCGCAGATCCAGGCGCCCCAGGTAATAGTTCAGACCCGGACGGTCACCCAACCGCCGACGCTCCATCTCGAATTGCTTGCGCGCCTGGTCATCGCGCTCCTCGGCGAACAGACAGGTGGCGTATTGAATCCGCAGCACATCGTTGTTAGGATCGAGGGCCAGCGCCTGCTCGAACTCTGCCGCGGCTTCGCTGAAGAGCCGGTCCTGCATCAGCCGCACCGCGTTGCCCACGTGGGATACCGCGCCGGCGTGGGCGGCCGGCTGGGCCGCCGTTCCACGCGTCCCGAGCAGCACCATGCCAGCCGCCAGAACAACTCTCACGACACGCATAACTACCGTCCCGCGCGCGGCGCGCCAAAGGACTCGGCTTTGACGACGCCCGCGCCTTCGCGCACGGTGACCAACCGGTCCGCGGATACCGCTTTTACAGACTCCCGCAGGCCGCTCGGCCACCGGATTTCCAGATCGGCCGACCGCGCCGGGCCCAGTCCGAAGTGCAGGCGCCGGTCATTCGCCGACAAATAGCCCGCCTGCGCGGTGACGGCCTGAGCTTGCCTGCGGCCCGCGTAAGTTGCAATGACGGTAGCGCCGATGGCGCTGCGATTCGATTTCGTGCCGATGAGCCCGACCTTCAGCCAGTGCCCACCGCCGCTGACGTCGTTGCGCAACAGGGACGGCGGCTCGTTGACGTTCATGATCAGGATGTCCACGTCGCCATCGTTGTCAAAATCTCCAAACGCCACCCCGCGGCTGCAATGCGCTGCGCCAATCGCGGGCCCCGCCTCGGACACCAACTCCTCGAACCTGGAGTTTCCGAGGTTCCGGAACAGGACCCGCGGCGTCTTGAACGGATAATCGGGATGCACCTTCTCCACTTCGGGGTAGACGGCTCCGGTCGCCCAGAACAGGTCTGGCAGTCCATCGTTGTCGAAGTCCTGAATGCCCGCTCCCCAACCGACATATCGCGTCTCCACGCCCAGGCCCGCGCGCAAAGTCACGTCCTCGAAGCCGCCGCGGCCGATGTTGCGATAGAGCACCGCGCGATCTCCGCTGAAGTGCGTCTTCAGCACATCCAGCGCGCCGTCTGTGTCGAAGTCTCCCAGCCCCAACCCCATTCCAGACTGCTCGATTCCGTCTTCGTTCACCGCGATGCCAAGTTGCAGGCCTTGTTCGGTAAACGAACCATCCCGCTGGTTGCGGAACAGCAGGCTGGGCGTGGAATCGGAAGCGACGTAGATATCCGGCCAACCGCTTCCGAGATAATCGGCCGCCATCGCCGTTAGCCCGAAAGTGGGAGCCGCGCGGTCGATTCCCGCGGACCGGGTCACGTCGGTGAAGGTGCCATCGCCGTTGTTGCGGTACAGCAGGCACCGGTCGGGTTCGAGGCTCATCGGCCCGCAATAGACCGGGACGCCTCTGAAATTGCACTTGGGATTGCGGCCGGTAGGCGGCACCGACTCAAAACTGAACACCACGTAATGCGCGACAAACAGATCCAGAAAGCCATCGCGGTCGTAGTCGACCCAGGTGCAGCCCGTTCCCCATCGTGCGCCTGGGTGAAGCAGTCCGGCTTCCCGCGTTACATCCGTGAAGGTGCCATTCCCATTGTTGCGGTAAAGCACATTCTGGCCCCATTGGGAAATGAAGATGTCGTCGAAACCGTCGTTGTTGTAATCACCGATGGTCACCCCGCAGGCCCAGTCCTGGCGCACCAAGCCGGCCTCGCGCGTCACATCCGTGAAGGTCCCATCGCGATTGTTCCGGTATAACCGGTTCGACGCGCCCGCCACCGGACCCTCGCGGCGCGTGCCGGAAAGGACAAACACGTCCAGCCAGCCGTCGTTGTCGTAATCGAAGAACGCGACCCCGCACCCCATCGACTCGAGGATGTAATCTGTCCGCCCTTCCGGCCCATAAATCACCGGCTCGCGCAAACCCGCCTGCGCGGCCACGTCGGTGAATCGGGCGTGAAAGGGAAGGCCGGAGGGCTTACCACGGGGTTGGGGCGCCAAGCCGCGGGAAGCCATTCCGGTCGACTGTTGCGCCCGTGCGCCGGAGGCGAGGAGCCAGAGGAGGTCACGCCGCGTCATGAACTGCTTGCTGTCCTTCGGGTGTTACATGTAGACATGGCGGTTGGGCAGGGCGATCTTAGTTTAGCAAGTCTTGGACCAGCCCGCCTTGCGGGAGTCCTCATAGTACCCGGCCGGGCTTGGGAGTAGTACGAAATCGGGCCGTTACAGCCAGCGGAGGTCAACCCCGTCATGCGGAATGATATACTGGCAAGCGACTTGCGAGAGACGATGCAGATTGTAATGCCGACAACCGTTTGGAGTGCGGCGCTTTTTCGCTGGGCCGTTGCGCCCTGGATGATCCTTGCGCTTGCGGGCGGCTGTTTCGCCCAGGTGGATCGAAGCTCTTTGAACGGCACGGTGCGCGATGTGAGCGGCCGGGTGATTCCCGGTGCGGCAGTCAAGGCTACTGCGGACGATACCGGCCTGGAGCGCGCCACTATCACCACGGGTGCAGGCACCTATGCGCTGGAGAATTTGCCGATCGGCAAATACACCGTAGTCTTTTCAAAGCCCGGATTTCAAGAGATTCGTTATCGGGACGTGGAACAAGCCGTGGGGCAGGCCCGCACGCTCGATCCTTCGCTCGAGCCATCCAGCCACAATGAGGAGATCACGGTCACGGCGAGCCGCGTGGAATTGGACCAGACCGGCGCGGGACTCGGCGGCGTGGTAGAAGACCCGGCCATCGGCAATCTGCCGCTGAACGGGCGCAACTGGTCCACGCTCACGGCGCTGGTGCCGGGCGCCATCGATCAAGGTGGCAGCACCGAGCGGTCTATCCGTTTCGTAGGCCGCGGCCGCGACGACATGAATATCACTTTCGACGGCGTGGACGCGACCGGTATCGCCAACCAGGCGCAAAAGGCTTTTGTGCGGCTGGCCGTTCCCACGGAATCGATTGCGGAATTTCGCGTGGACACCACGCAATACACGGCCGAGTTCGGGGATGCCTCGGGAGCGCAAATCGCGGCTGCCTCGGCATCCGGAGCCAATGCTTTCCACGGGTCGCTTTTCGAATATCTGCGGAACAGTTTCTTCGACGCGCGCTCGCCCCTCGATCAGACTCACGATCCGCTGCCGTTCCGCCTTAATCAGTTCGGTGGTTCGTTCAGCGGGGCCATCGTCAAGAACAAGACATTCTTCTTCGCCACTTATGAGGGCTTTCGGCAGATTCAGGACCAAACCTTGATCGGCTTTGTTCCGGCTGTGGCTTATCGCAATAGCGTGCTGGCCGCATCGCCCGCTCTGGCGCCGATCCTGAATGCGTATCCGCTGGGCGCCGGCGCCACCAGCAACGCGAACATCTCCCAGTACACCGGCACGGGTGGCATCGTGGACAACGAGAACTCGGAAATGATTCGCGTCGATCAGCACTTTACCAATCAAACCACCGGCTATGTGCGCTTCAATTACGACCAGGCGATCGACACCACGCCGCTGGGTACGCTGACCGACCGCCAGAAAGCATACGCGGCCCCCCTCAATGGCGTAGGCGAGTTGCTGCACGTGTTCTCGCCGGCCCTGGTGGATGAATTCAGATTTGGCGTCAACCAGGCCACCACCCACACCACCAACCTGACAGCCCTTCCGTATACCGTGAACGTTTCCGGCTTCACCGCGTTGAACGCCGACAACACCTCGGACCAGGATGGAACCACTTTCTCCTGGCTGGACAACCTCAGTTGGACGCACGGCAAACACTTGATTAAAGCCGGCGTGGATGTGCGGCGCATTCAGATGAATGAAGGCAGTTCGCCGAGCGGCACGCTGACCTACACCGCGCTGGCGGATTTCACGAGCAATGCCCTCGACTCGGCCACCAGAGTGGCTAACATGCCCTTGAAACGCATGCGGAAAACGCAGGAGGCGGGCTTCATTCAGGATGAGTACAAGCTGCGCCCAAACCTCACGCTCAATGCGGGCTTGCGCTACGAGTATTTTAGCGTCTTCCATGAATCTACCGGCCGCGCGCTGCCTTTCGACTTTGCCACATGCGGCGGCTTCTGTCCGGCTAACGCGCCGTTCTATTTCCCTACTCGCGGCGGCCTCGATCCACGCTTCGGCGTGGCGTGGGCGCCGGCCGCTTTGCGCGGCAAGACTGTCATTCGTTCCGGCTACGGGATCTACCACGAGGATGGACAGCTTGACGACCAGAACTTTCCAACGGCGAACGATGTGGCCAGCTATAGCCTCACGCGCGGAAAGCAGTTTCCGACCCTCAGTTACCCGATCGATCCGTTCCTGGCGAACGCCACCGGTGTTCTTTCGCCCAAGGACCTCTATCGCCACCGCAAGGACATGTATGCTCAGGACTGGAGCTTGTCCGTGCAGCAGAGCCTGGGTTCCTCCTCGCTGGCGACCGTCTCCTATGTGGGGACGAAGGGGACCAACGTGATGAACCGCAGCTACACGAACCTGATCGATCCGCTGACGGGCGCGCGGCCGTATCCCCAGTTCGGCCGTATCGAGTTCCGGGATAACGAGAGCAACAGTTCCTTCAACGGCCTTCAGGCCAGCGTGCAACGGCGCTTTGCGCGGGGGTGGCTGGTGGCGGCGAATTACATGTGGTCGCACGCCATCAACGAAGCGTCGCTCGGCAGCGGTGTGGAGGACGATTTTCCGGAGAACGTCGCTTGCCGCGCTTGCGACCGCTCGAGCAGCGACCAGGATGCCCGCCATAGTTTCTCCGCGTACACGGTTTATGAGCTGCCATTCGGCGCCGGCAAACGCTACTTAAGCGGCCCGGGCTTGTGGCGGACGCTGTTTGGCGGATGGAACCTGAATGCGTTGGCGGGGGGCCGGTCCGGAATACCGGTGAACATCACGGTGGACCGCGCCTCATCGGCATTGCCCGACGGCAACAACAACAATCAGCGGCCGGATTACGTCCCCGGTGTGCCCTTGACTCCACCCGGCGGATCCACCCCGCTTCTGTGGATCAACCCGGCAGCTTTTGCGGTTCCCGCCAAGGGCGTCTGGGGCGACTTGGGACACAACGCGTTTCGGGGACCTGTGCTGTGGCAGATCGATACGGCCCTGGCCAAGCGGTTCAGGATCACGGAACGGGCAGGGGTCGAATTCCGTGGCGAGTGTTTTAACCTGCTCAACCGCGCGCAATACGGCAACCCGCTGGCGGATATTTCAGTGCCGGCTAGTTTCGGCAGGATCACGACCCTGGCCAATACCAGCCCCACCGGCACCGGGACGCCGCGCCAGTTTCAACTCGCGCTGCGGTTCCTGTTCTAGTTCTTCCCGTAGTGGGCTGCGTTGTCCGCGGCAAAGTGCGCCAGTTCGTCGGGCAGCTCGTCGAGCGGATACACAGCGTTCGACGGGCAGACCGGCACGCACGCGCCGCAATCGATGCAATCGTCCGGCTCGACGTACAAGTGTTTCGCTTCTTCGAACCCGGCTTCGTCTTTCTTCGGATGGATACAGTCGACCGGGCAGGCTTCGACGCACAGTTCATCTTTGGTACAAGCTTCGGTTATAACGTAGGCCATAGGAATTCCTGTGGTGCATTGGCAATTCCCTTGCCATAACTTAAGCCGAGCAAAACAAAACAGATCCATGCCAGAGTGCCGTCCCGATTGGGGCATTCCACGCAGGCGCAGTCGGGCACCTGCCCCACCCGCGGCCTGCGCGGCCGGCATAACCTGTTGACATGCATGCCAGCCGGGTTTACCATTCTAGAGTTGCGATTTTGAGTCTGCGCCAAACAGAGGGAAGCGGCGGTATACTGGGGGACCCCGTAATGACCTTTCAGATCGGTGAAAAGGTGGTTTATCCCAACCAAGGCGTTGGGACCATCGAGAACATCCGGGCTTGGGCCCTAGGGAGCCAGTTCGAGAAATGCTACCTGCTGCGCATGGTCTACGGTAGCGTGACCGTGACGGTTCCATTTTCCAAAGTGGCCCATATCGGGCTGCGGCCGATCACGAAGAACACCCAGATCAGCCGGGTCCTGGCGTATCTGGCTACCGGGAGCTGCGCCTTCAGTAGCGACTGGAAAACCCGCTTTAAGGCGAATTCCGAAAAGATGCTGAGCGGAAACCTGTTGCGCGCAGCCGAAGTTCTCAAGAGCCTGCTGGAGTTGCAGAGGCTGCAGAAGGACAAGGTACTCTCTTTTCGCGAAAAGAGCATGATGGAACGCTCCCGCCACATGCTGGTCACCGAGATATCGACCGCGCGCGGCATCCCCGAGCCCGAGGCCGTGGCCCTGTTGCAGAAGTACCTCAATAAGGCCGGCCTCACGCTGCCCCCGGTTTTCTAACCCGGCGGGCACTGGTTCAGTCCGGCCGCGGGTACCGCTAGGACTACCCGCCTTGCTACTTATTCCATTTGGAGCTAAGCTCCAAGTGGAGGCGTCCATGAAAACCCTCATGCAGCTGGCCCTGTGCTGTCTGGTGGCGCCGGGCCTTTTTGCCGAGCATCCAGGCGGCGGTGCGGTGAGCGGCGGCCATGCGGGCAGAGTGACGGCGGGATCCCACGCCGGACAAGGCCGTCACCGCGGCTATTTCTTTGGGGGCTATTACGATCCGCTCTGGGATTACGGGTATACCCCGCTCACGGACCAGGCCGGCTCCAACACGACGGTAGTCTATCCTCCAGTCTATTCTCCGCCGGCACAACCGATGGTCGCGGAAACTGCCCATCCGGTGATCCACGAATACGGCCAGCAGGAGAACTACGCGATTCCGTCCGGCAGTCCGATCCTCTATTTGATCGCCTTCCAGGACAAAACCATCCGCGCGGCGATGACCTATTGGGTGGAGGACGGCGCCCTCCATTACCTCGATACCGGCCACCAGTTGAAACAGGCGCCGCTTGCCTCGGTCGATCGCGATTTGAGCGCGCGGCTGAATGGCGAACGTCACGTGCCGTTCAATATCCAGTGACGGCGCGCCCAGAGCGCCCTTACGCCATCGCTGTCGCGGTATGTCCGCCGCGGATGGAATCCAGCATCGCCGTCGCCGCCACGGACTTGGCCGGAAATCCGCAAGTCTCCAGCATGGCGCGGATTTCGGGCAGCCGTTTCTCATAAGCCGGAAACTCGACCATCGTGGCAGGATGGGTGGCCGGCCCGGCATCGTGGTAGATCTGGGGGTTGATGGGGAAGTCCAGGTGCGCCAGCGCATCCAGCAGCGCTTCCAGACGCGGCGGCTCGACGGAAATCGAAACCGAAACCAGGGCCCCCTCGGTTCCCAATAGTGGCAAAGTAGCCCCAACGGCAGTAGACCAGACGCTCATTTTAGATCCTCCAGCATCCGGCGGATCGGCCCACACGAAAAAACCCTGGGGCCAAAGGCTCCCAGGGTCGAGAACTTCGAACAGACCGACTCACCTTTAGCACTTTTTAGCGTGGTTGCAATTAGCCGGGCCTCGCCAAACAGGCCCTAAATCAATCCACGTTCAATTCCAGAATAACCCAATGTAGGTAGCCGCGCAACTGCTTTAATAATTGTAAAGACGATACCTGCGGCCGAGAACCGGCCCTGGCGATTCGCCATCTGCCCATGGAAGAATTGGCAGCCGAACATCTCCGGGGCGCGACACTCGGCGTCCCGCCGCTCGTGGTAGCTTAACAGTTAGAGGGCGCACATGATCCGACCATGCCCCACCTGCGGCGCCAACAACCGCATTCCTGCGAAACACCTGTCCGATACCGGCCGTTGCGGCTCCTGCAAAGCCACCTTGCCGCCCGTCTCCGAGCCCATCGAGGTTGACGCGACGGAGTTTACCGAAATCACCCGCGAAGCCAGGGTGCCCGTCCTGGTGGACTTTTGGGCGGAATGGTGCGGCCCCTGCCGGATGGCTGCGCCGGAAGTCCACGAGCTTGCGCGTGAGATGGCTGGGCGGGGCTTAGTCCTCAAGGTCAACACGGAGGAATACCCGACCGTCGCCGCTCAGTTTCGGGTTCAGGCGATTCCTTATTTCGTGCTCTTGCGTGGGGGAATCATCATCGCGGAGCGCACGGGCGTCGTACCACGTGCGGAAATGCGCCGATGGTTCGCGACCGCGGCGTGAGCCGGGCCCCGGGTGTCAAAAGCGGGGACGGCGGGCGTAACTGTCGGGGTAAGGCCAGGGCCTGCAAGATCCGATTCCGCCAGGCTGCGCGCGAGCGACAGGTTTGCCCCGTACCCGGACCAGCGCCACCTACTCCACGCGCAGCGCCACCATAGGATCAATCCGCGCAGCTCTGCGCGCCGGCAAGTAACCTGCCAGCCCGGCCACTGCCAGCATGATAGCCGCCGCCATCAGGAAGGTGTACGGGTCCGCATAAGTCACGCCGAACAGCAACCCGCTGATGGCGCGCGCCGCCACTGCGGCCGCCACTGTTCCAATTGCCAGCCCGATGGCCGCCCGCCCCAGCGTCTCCATCACAATCTGCCACTCGACGCGCGCTCCCGGTGCGCCGAGCGCCATGCGAATGCCGATTTCCTGTGTTCGCCGCGTCACCGAGTACGAGACTACGCCGTAGATTCCCAGCGATACCAGCACCAGGGCGAACGTGGCGAAGCCGGTCAGCAACAGCACAATGAACCGCCGCGGAGACACCGCGTGGTCCACCAGGCGTGCCAACGGCCGCATACTGGCCCTGGGCAGACTCGGGATCAGCGGGCGCAACACCGCTTCCACGCGTTCGGAAAGCACCGGTAGCGGCAAGGTGGAGCGCACCACCACATCCACCGATCCCCAGTCCTGGCACTGGCGGATCGGCATGTACATCTCGGAGCCCGATTTCTCCTCCAGCGCTACGTGATGCACATCCCCCACCACGCCGACCACCTGCCGGTCTCCATTCACGCAATCACCGACAATCGCTTGGCCGATGGGGTTCTGGCCGGGCCACAGCCGCCGCGCCAGCGTCTCGTTGATCATCATGACCGGCGGCGCGCCGGTCATGGTATCCCGTTCGGTAAAATCGCGGCCCTTCTTCAAGGTCATGCCCATGGCCTTCACATAGCCGTCGCTGACTACGCGCACAAATGCGGTAGGATACTCATCGTCCTTGTAAGTCTGGCCCTTGGCTCCCGCGCCCCACGCGCGGTTGTGACCGAGAGGCAAGACATCCGTCAACCCGGCGGCCTCGACACCGGAGATCGCCCTCACGCTGCGCAGTAATTCGTCGAAGTAAGCATTCTGCTGGGCTTGCGTCTTATACTGCGGCCCTGGATCGACGCGCCACGCGGCCGCATTCTCCGGCCGGAATCCGGGATCCACCTCCAGCACGCGTAGCAAGCTGCGGATCAACAGTCCCGCGCCCACCAGCAGCACGCACGCGAAGGCGATCTCGGAAACCACCAGCGCCGCCCGCGCCCACATGTGCCGCCTGCCTCCGCCGGCGCCGCGCTGGCCCAGCGACGCGCCGAGCGAAACCACCGTGGTCTCGAATGCCGGCGCGATGCCCAGTACCAGGCCGGTCGCCAGTGCCGCCGCCACCGTGAAGCCCAGCACCAATCCGTTTACCCGGACGCTGCTCAACAACGGAATGTTGAACGCGTCCAGGTGCGCCACCGCGCGTGTCGCTGCCAGGGCCACGGCCAGGCCCAGAATTGCTCCAGCCCCTGTCAGCACCAGGCTCTCGGTCAGCAGTTGACGGATCAGCCGCTTCCTGCCCGCCCCGAGCGCCACGCGAATGGCGACCTCCCGGTGCCGCGAGGCCGCCCGCGCCAGCAACAGGTTAGAGAGGTTCGCGCACACAATCAACATCAAAACCCCTACCGCGCCAACCAGCACCGCCAGCGCCGCCCGCGTTCGTCCACTCACATGCTCCCGCAGGAAAGTCAGCTTAGGATCCAGCCCGTTGCTGCGCGGGTTCTCCCTGGTGATCTGCGCTCCCAGCACATTCGCTTCTGCCTGGGCCGGCCCGATCTGTGCCCCAGGTTTGAGCCGTGCCACCACCGCCAGCGTATTTCCCCACCGGTCGGTTTCCTTGGTCAGCGGGAAGGGAGTGAACAGGTCGATGTGGGTGCCGGGGGCAAAAATCGCGGCAAAGTCAAACGATGCGGGCAGCACCCCGACCACCGTGGCATCCGCATTGTCCAGCCGGATCGTCTTGCCAACGATGCCCGGATCGGATCCAAAGCGCCGTTGCCACAGTCCGCGACTGAGCATCACCACATGCGGCCCGTTCCACTTGCATTCCTCCGCGCTGAACTGTCTTCCCAACTGCGGCTGTACGCCCAGTAGCGGGAAGAAATTCTGCGATACGGGCACCGTGCTGAGCCGCTCCGGCTCGCCGTTGCCGGTCAGCGTGCTGTCCCCTACTCCATAAAAAGCGAAGTACCCCGCAACGTCCGCGAACGACGTGTTTCGTTGCCGAAAATCGAGAAATCGCCCCACCTGCAAGGTAGCGCCCGACAGATCGCCGTCCATCTTGGTGCGATTCGCGATCCACACCAGCCTGCCGGGATCGGTGAACGGCAGCGGCTTTACCAATAGCGCGTCCAGCACGCTGAATACGGTCGAGCTCGCGCCAATTCCCAGCGCGATAATCAGAATCGCAAAGGCGGCGAATCCGCTATCCTTCCGTAGCGTGCGCAAGGTGTAGCGCAAATCATGCATGATGCTCTCCATCAGTGGCAGTACACAAATAGGACGAACCTCACCCATATATAGTTAGGCGTTAGCCCCGTACCCGCCTTTCCATGTGCCTCGTAGTATACTGCGGCTTCACAAAAGGAGGGGCCATGTTGCCCGATTACATTTCCAAGGCTGTACCGAATCCCGCCACGAACCGCGGTCCGTGGTATGCCAATACCGCGCCCAGCTACGCCGGCATCTTTCTGTGGATCGCCTTCTATCTCCCGATCGCCAGGGACACCATTCCGCACGCCGGTCTGGGCCTGTGCATCGCCGCCATCGTGGTGGCCGGGCTGCTCAGCTACGCGCTTTATTACTACGCTCCGGCGATGTTGGGCATGAAGACGGGCTATCCGCTGTACGTGGTGGGCAGTTCGACATTCGGCACGGCGGGCGGCTACGTGATGCCCGGCCTGCTGATGGGCTTGCTGCAGGTCGGCTGGTTCGCCGTAAATACGGCCATTTCGACGCAGTTCATCCTGAACACGGTGGGCTCCAAGTCCGGGCCGGGAAGCCTGCCCTTCATCGCCATCGGCATCCTGTGGGGTTACGGGATGGCCTACATCGGCGTGATGGGGATTCAATACGTGGCCAAGCTGTCGCGCTACCTCATCGTCATTCCCGCCGCCATGGTGCTGCTGGTGTTCTTCCGGACCAGCCCGGGCATCGCGCAGTACGCCCCGGCCGATCCGCAACCGTTCGTAGCCTTCACGCTGCTGATCCAGATCGTCATCGGATTCTTCGCCACGGCCGGAGCCGCGGGCGCGGATTTCGGGATGAACAGCCGCAACGAAAAAGACGTGCGTATGGGCGGCCTGACAGGCATCACCCTGGCAATCGTATTCGCCGCCGGATTGCCGCTGCTCTCGGTCGCCGGCGCCAGCACTTTGTACAAGCTGCCCGGCCTGGGCTATGACGACGTTATCGGCTCCATCGGCGGCCTGCTGGCCACCGCCATGTTCCTGCTCTTCACCCTGGCCTCGGTGGCGCCCGCCTGCTTCTGCGCGTTCATCGCGGGCAACAGCTT
>Ga0335078_10007124_pt1 | contig 16562 bp, 16 predicted proteins | sample Lox_Sample_32_FD_206711 | JGI IMG/M metagenome (GOLD analysis project Ga0335078, IMG submission 206711) | Soil microbial communities from Loxahatchee National Wildlife Refuge, Florida, United States - Lox_Sample_3.2 | ecosystem: Environmental > Terrestrial > Soil > Wetlands | place: USA...
AAGGTCGACAAGGGCACGAAGCCGCTGCCGTTTTGCCCTGGCGAAGTCGTCACCGAAGGCCTCGACGGTCTGCGCGAGCGGCTCGTCGAATATCGCGGCCTTGGCGCCAAGTTCGCCAAGTGGCGTGCGGTGATCGATATCGGCGCCGGTATTCCGAGCTACGAATGCATCAGTGCCAATGCCCACGCGCTGGCGCGCTATGCCGCGCTTTGTCAGGACGAAGGGATAGTGCCGATCGTCGAGCCGGAAGTGCTGATGGACGGCGATCACGATATCGACCGCTGCTTCAAAATCACCGAGTGGACACTCAAGACCGTGTTCGAGCAGCTTTACTACGCGCGCGTGGCGCTCGAAGGCATGGTGCTCAAGCCGAACATGGCGATCCCCGGCAAGAAATCGGTGAAGCGCGCATCGGTCGAAGAAGTCGCCGAAAAAACCGTGCGCGTACTCAAAGCCTGCGTGCCGGCGGCCGTCCCGGGGATCGCTTTCCTCTCCGGCGGCCAGTCCGACGAAGAGGCGACCGCGCACCTCGATGCGATGAACCGCATGGGGCCCCTGCCCTGGCGACTGTCATTCTCCTATGGCCGCGCGCTGCAGCACTCCCCGCAAAAGGTATGGTCGGGCAAGTCAGAGAACGTGGCTGCGGCGCAGCGCGCCTTCAGCCACCGTGCGATGATGAACGGGCTGGCTTCGACGGGGCAATGGAAGCCCGATCTCGAGCGCAAGGCGGCCTAGCGGCCTATGGGTGCCGCCAGGTCGCGATGAACGCGCAGCGCCCGCGGCCGCGGCTTTACCTCGTCACCGAGGAACTCGACGACACGACCTCATTCGCGGCTGCGATTGATCGCGTCGTAGCGGCAGGCGATGTCGCGGCCGTGCTACTTCGTCTCCAGGAGGCCGACGAGCGCACGCTGATTAATCGCGCGAAAACGGTCGCGTCTGTCATTCAGCGCCGTGACATCGCGCTTCTGCTCGACGGGCGCCCCGAACTTGTGGCGCGCGCCGGCGCTGACGGCGCCCATCTCACGGGAATCGCGGCTCTGCGTACCGGCCTAGCGGTGCTCAAGCCCGGTCGAATCGCCGGCGCCGGGGGGTTGCGCAGCCGTCATGATGCCATGCTCGCAGGCGAGACTGAGGCTGATTATGTGATGTTCGGCGAACCCGATGGCCGTGGTGGGCGTCCGCCGATCGCAGCTGTAGAAGAACGCTTGGCGTGGTGGGCGGAACTTTTCCAGCCGCCCTGCGTCGGCTACGCCGGTTCAGCGGATGAGATTTGCCCGCTCGCACAGGCTGGGGCCGACTTCGTCGCGCTTGGTGAGTGGATATGGACAGAACGAAGCGGAGCGGAACAAGCGGTGGCGGCGGCGAGCGAGAGGCTCGCCACTGCGAACGTCTGATCGACCTTGCGATCAGGTGCGCAGCCGCCCTCGCGCTCGCAACGGCCACGTCGCTGATATCCGGCACAGCATCGGCGCAGCTTCAATTGGGCCCGGCGCGGGCGCCGGCAAAAACGCCCAAACTGCATCGTCCAGTTGCAAAACCACCCGTTCCCGAAAAAAAGTCCGGCTCCGAAGCGCCGGCCGCGGCGCCCGCCAAACCGGCCCCCTCAACCGCCGCCAACAATGGCGGCCTGGATCTCGCCTTCGGCGCATTCCAGCGCGGCTATTACATCACCGCCTTCGAGCTGGCGACACAAAGCGCCGCAAAGGACGACCCGAAATCGATGACCCTTTTGGGCGAACTTTACGCCAACGGGCTCGGCGTCCCTCAAGACGATAAAAAGGCAGAGGATTGGTACAAGCTCGCCGCCGCGCGTGGCGATGCCGATGCGATGTTCGCGTTGGCGATGTTCCGCATGGAGGGCCGCAACGGTCCGCGCGACCGGCAAAAAAGCGCCCAGTGGCTCGCCGCCGCCGCCAAGCTCGGCCATCCGATTGCCGCGTACGATCTGGCGCTCCTCTACGTAGAGGGCGAACTCTTTCCGCAGGATTTCGCCCGCGCTGCACAGCTCCTTGGCGTCGCGGCACAAGCCGGCAATCCGCAAGCGCAGTATGCTCTGGGTACGCTCTACAAGCAGGGCCGCGGCGTGCCGAAAGATATGCACGAGGCGGTGCGACTGTTCGCGCTCGCCGCGCTCGGCGATCAAATCGACGCCGAAGTCGAATACGCCATCGCGCTGTTCAACGGCGACGGCATAGATCGCAATCAAAGGCTTGCCGCAACCTTGTTTCACAAAGCGGCGCTCGCTGGCAATCCGATTGGGCAAGATCGGCTTGCGATCATCCTCGCGAAGGGTCTAGGCGTCCCGGCCAATCCGGCCGAGGCCGCGAAGTGGCACCTCGTTTCCAAGGCAGCCGGCGAAACCGATCTGGCGCTCGACGATTTCGTGAATAGGCTCGACCCGAAAACTCGCGCAGCCGCCGAGCAGGCGGCAAAGCCTTGGATCGACGCCATTCAAAAGACCATTGCCGCCAGAACCCACGAAGTCTCTTCAGTCATCCCACCGCCCGCGACGAAGTAAAGAGAGCACAGCTCTTCATATGGCGCCTTGACGGTGCTGCTTCCGACCGCTTACCGCAAACGCCATGCTCCATTCGGCTGTTCTCAACGTGATGATTAAGGCGGCGCACCGGGCCGGCCGTAGTCTCAAGCGCGACCTCGGGGAGGTCGAGCAGTTGCAGGTGTCGTTAAAAGGGCCCGGCAATTTCGTCACTGCCGCCGACCGCCGCGCCGAGGAGATCGTGCGCGAAGAGCTTAACAAGGCGCGACCGGCCTATGGCTTCCTTGGCGAAGAAGGCGGCGCGCGCGAAGGCACCGACAAGACCCACCGCTGGATCGTCGATCCGCTCGACGGCACGACTAATTTCTTGCATGGCATTCCGCACTTCGCGGTCTCGATAGCGCTCGAGCGCAACGGCGTGATCGTGGCGGGACTGACCTATAACCCTGCCAACGACGAGCTGTTCGTCGCGGAACGCGGCAAAGGCGCCTTCCTGAACAATCAGCGCATCCGGGTCGCCGCCAGACGTCGGCTTGGCGACGCCATCGTCGGCTGCGGACTGCCGCATTACGGGCGCGGCGACTTGCGGCTTGCGCGCTACGAAATAGCCTCGGCCCAGCAGAATTTCGCCGGCCTCCGACGCTACGGTGCCGCCAGCCTCGATCTCGCCTGGGTCGCGGCCGGCCGTCTTGACGCCTATTGGGAACGCGACCTTTCAGCCTGGGATATGGCCGCCGGCGTCCTGCTGGTGCGCGAGGCTGGTGGTTTTGCTTCGGACCTCGACGGCGGCGAGGCGATCTTCGCCAAGAATCAGATCGCCGCCGGCAATGAAACCATGCACCGCGAGCTCATCCGACTGCTTCGCGAGGCCGGCAAGCTGGCTTCTGTCCAAGACACGACCGCATAAGTGGGCGCGGTGCCGCTCTGGGCGTCTAGGTGCCATCAACCTGCCGCAAACACCTTAGCAGGTTGGCGTTGAGCAGGTTGCTTCGGGCCGCGGCCCGTGGTCGGGTGAGCCCGATGCAGCAAAGAGCGAAGCTGCCGACGATATGGTTTCTGGTTCCGTTCCTGCTGTGCCATATTGGGCCGATTCTGCGGCACTAAGCTGAAACGATGGCGACGACCGACGTCGATCAAGCGAAACTCCCTTCCCTCCGCATCTTCCTCGTCCGGATGCTGGTGTTCGTGATTCTCTGCGCTCTGATCGCCTTCGTTCTGCAGCGACAGATCATCCAAGCCTTTTTCGCCAATCCCTGGCTGAACGCACTCATCATTGGCGTCCTTTGCATCGGCATCATCCTGTCATTCCATCAAGTCATCCGGCTGTTTTCGGAAGTGTCCTGGGTCAACGGCTTTCGCCGCGCCGATCCGGCGCTGGCAGCGAAGCGGGCGCCGAAGCTGCTCGCGCCTCTAGCGGCCATTTTGGGGAGTGAACAGCCGGACCGCTTCGCCATCTCGGCACAGACCATGCGCGCGTTCCTCGATTCGCTGTCGACCAGACTGGACGAGGCGCGCGACATTTCCCGCTATCTGACGGGGCTCCTGGTCTTCCTCGGACTGCTTGGCACGTTCTGGGGGCTTATCGAAACCGTCGGCTCTGTCGGCAATATCATCAAGAATCTGCAAGTGAGCGGTGACGCCGGCTCGGTTTTCGATACGCTCAAGCAAGGACTCGCCGCGCCGCTCGGCGGCATGGGGATCTCTTTTTCCTCGTCGCTGTTTGGACTGGCCGGTTCGCTTATTCTCGGCTTTCTCGACCTGCAGACCAGCCAGGCGCAAAATCGCTTCTACACCAGCTTCGAAGATTGGCTTGCAACAACCGTCCAGGATCTCGGCGTCACTGCGCCGAGCGGCGGACCCGCGATGACGCCTGCGGCGGTGAACGCGATCGACCGGTTGCGGCAAGCCCTTGGCGAAGCGGGGTCGGGAAAGGCCACGACCGCCGCCATGGCCAACCTCGCCGAGGCGATCCAAGGTTTGGTCCATCACATGCGAACAGAACAGCAGATGATCCGCGAATGGGCGGAGGAACAATCCAAGCTTAATCGCGATCTGCGCCGCTTCATGGAGCTACTGTCGCGCGAGACCGTCGACCGCTAGCCGGCAGCGCTCCACGGCGAATGCTGTGAGCGGATTAGGAAACACGCGCGCGCAGGACGGATGTAGAGAGCAATGGCACTTTCCCGCACCCGCCGCGAAGGCATGAATTACTGGCCCGGCTTTGTCGACGCATTGTCGACGCTGGTCCTGTCCGTGATCTTTTTGCTGACCGTTTTCATGGTCGTGCAGTTCTACCTGTCGCAGGAAGTCGCCGGCAAAGACACCGCGCTCGACCGGCTCAACGCGCAGATCGCGCGATTAAGCCAGCTCCTGTCGCTTGAGCGCACCGGCAAGGCCAATCTCGAGGACGAAATCGCCCAGTTGCGGGCGTCGCTCACGGCGGCCGAAACAGAACGCGACCGGCTGCGCGCCGCGAGCGGTCAAGCCGCTGCCGCGGATCAAGGCACAGCCGACAAGCTCAATTCGCAGCTCGATGTTCAGAAAGCGGCGACCGCCCGCGCCTTGGCGCAGATCGAGAATCTCAATGAGCAGATCGGCGCGCTACGGCGGCAGATCGCGGCGCTCGAGGACGCCCTCGGCGCCTCGGAGAAGAAGGAAAGCGCCGCCCAACTGCGCATCGCCGATCTCGGACAGCGGCTCAACGTGGCGCTGGCGCAGCGCGTGCAGGAGCTGTCGCGTTACCGCTCGGACTTTTTCGGCAAGCTGCGCGAGATCCTGGGTAATCGCCCCGACATCCGCATCGTCGGCGACCGCTTCGTCTTTCAATCGGAGGTCTTCTTTGATAGCGGCTCCGCCACGCTGCGCCCGGAGGGTCGCGCCGAGCTCGACAAGCTCGCCAGCGCCATCCTCGATCTGCAAAGCAAAATTCCTTCCGACATCAATTGGGTGCTGAGCGTAGAGGGGCATACCGACGTGCGGCCAGTGGGGCCGACGTCCTCCTTCAAGTCAAACTGGGATCTATCCGCCGCCCGCGCCATCTCGGTCGTGCAATACCTGATCACCAAGCGCGTACCGCCGCAGCGGCTCGATGCGGCCGGGTTCGGCCAATACCAACCGATCGATCCGGGTACCAGCGACGAAGCGCTGGCTCACAACCGACGCATCGAGTTGAAATTGACGGCGCGATGACCGGAGAGCGCCCTGCGGCGGTTCTCCGGCCCATGCAGGCCGAGGATTTAGCTGAAACGCTCGACATGTGGGTTGCGGCCTGGCAAGCCGCCTATCCCGATATCGATTTCGAGGCTCGGCGCGGCTGGACTAGCGACCGCATTGCCGACCTCAAACGCACAGGCTCGATTTCATTGATCGCGCTTGTTGAAGACCGCACCGTCGGCATGATGGTGTTAAACCCAAATACCGGATACCTCGATCAGATCGTCGTCGCGACGGAATGGCAGGGCGGTGGGATCGCGGACATTCTGCTCGCGGAGGCTCGGCGCCTTGCGCAAGCCGGAATCGATCTGCACGTCAACCAAGATAATGCCCGTGCGATCCGCTTCTATCAGAAGCACGGCTTCATCACCACGGATGAGGACGTCAATCCTCGATCCGGCGCGCCGACCTTTCACATGAGCTGGCGCCCGTAACTTGAGAAAATCGCAGGCGCGCATCAATTGCGGTCGATGGTAACGTCATACGGTCGATAAAATTTGACAAATATCCAATGAGTAGAAATTAGGTGATTGGCGAAATTATTTGGTGCCAATCGTCCGATAAAATCCGCCTCGGAGATAATTCAAACGGCAGGGCGCCCGTGAGGCACTTTCTACATCATGAATGCATTCGCGCACATTGACGAAGCGACCTCCACCGAACAATTGAGCAGAAATCCCGCAGACATTGCGTCCGAGCTCGCGGCATTGCGCACGATCGTCGATGAACTGGCGGCGGGTATCGTCGTTCTCGACAAGGCGCGGCGGGTCCGGTTCGTCAATCGCGCCTTCCGCCGCTTTTGGCGTATTCCCGACGAAATAACAAACAGCGGGCAGAGCTTCGTCAAGCTGATGTATCATGGTCGCGGGATAAGGGCCTACGCTGTGCCCGCAGATCAACTCGGCGAATGTGTCGCCAAGCAACTGGCGTTGATCCGCAGCGGTGACGAACGGCCAATCAGCATTCGACTCGCCAACGGCGAAGTTGTCCAATTCCGATGCAAGGCGCTGCCTGACGGCGGCCGACTTCTTACTTATGGCAACGTCAGCGAACTGGCGGATCAAGCCGAAGCACTCGAGCGACTGGCTTGCGTCGATGGATTGACCGGACTGAATAACCGCCGGCACTTTCTGGCACTTGCCGAAAGCGAGTGGTCGCGCTTTCGGCGCTACGGTCGGCCGCTCGCGCTGTTGATGATTGACATCGACTTGTTCAAATCGGTCAATGACAAATACGGCCACGACGCTGGCGATGAAGTGATCAAGACGGTGACCGAAGCCTTGCAACGTCACAAGCGCGCTTCCGACATCGCCGGGCGTTTGGGCGGAGAAGAGTTCGCCATCATGCTGCCTGAAGCGACGCTCGACAGCGCCGCCGCCGCCGCCGAACGGCTGCGGGAACTCGTTGCCGGGCAGGATATCGCCATCGGAGGACGCCGCATCGCGGTGACCATCAGCATCGGCGTCAGCGTCTGCCGCGCCGAAATGAGCGGCTTCGACGAGCTGTTGAAAGAGGTCGACGTGGCCCTCTACGAAGCCAAGCGTGCCGGTCGCAACCGAGTCTGCCGCTTCGCGTTGGACCGGCCGCGTCAAATTCAAGTCGCACCAGCCAACGACTGTGCCATTGCAGCGTCGAACGAGCGAGAGTCGACCTTCAGATAGGCGAGCTTCTCGTCGACAATGACGACGGCCTCGGCGACGCCCGGTACTTGCCTCAGCCGGGCCGCGAGACTCTCGCCCTCGCCTTCGCGGCCGTTGGCGATCGGCAGAAGCCGCGTGGTCAAATAGCTCGGTTGCGCCATGGTGACGGCAGCGAGCAGCCAGAGAAACGCAAGCGCCCCCGTCAGCGCGAACACTCCGGCGTCGCCCCAGTGCTGGTGCGCGAACCCGCCGACAACTCCACCCGCGAAAATGCCGAGGAATTGCAGGCTGGAATAAAGACCCATGGCCGTGCCCTTGGCGTCGGGCGGAGCCGCCTTGGTGATGAGCGAGGGCAGGCTCGCCTCCATCACATTGAAGGCCGAGAAGAAGACGACAAGCGCGGCGAGCAGAATGACAAGATTGCCAGCGCCGAAATAAAGCATCGTCTGGCTGACGACCAGCACAGCGACAGCTCCCACGAACACGCCTTTCATGTGACGGTACTTTTCGGCCACGATGATCGCCGGCAGCATGAGGGCAACAGAAAGCACAAGGACTGGCAGATAGACCATCCATTGATCGCTGACCGCGAGGTCGAGCGTGCTACGCAACAGCCCGGGCACGACGAGAAAACTCGCCGTCAGCATGGCGTGCAGAGCGAATATGCCGAAATCGAGCCGGAGAAGCTCTTTGTCGCGCAATACGGCGCCGATCAACGCCGGTACGGCCTCGGCATCACGATGGACGCGCACGCGGCGCGGGCTCGGCACCACGAACTCCGTGATCGCAATGCCGAGCAGCGCCAATCCCACCATCAGCCAGAAAATGCCGCTGACACCGACAAAGTTCGCGACGATCGGACCGGCCACCAGCGCAATCATGAAAGATGCACCAATCGTGACCCCGACCAAAGCCATCGCCTTGGTCCGGTTTTCTTCCGCTGTGAGGTCAGCCAGCAGCGCCAAAATCACGGAGCCGACGGCACCGCTCCCCTGAAGGGCGCGGCCGACGATGACGCCGCCGATAGTGGTAGAGAGCGCCGCGATTGCGCTGCCGATCCCGAAGAGCCCCAACCCGAGAACGATCATGACTTTGCGGCCGACCCGGTCCGACAGGAGCCCGAATGGAATCTGCAAGATCCCCTGGCTCAACCCGTAAATGCCGAGCGCCTCGCCGATCAGGTAGGGAGTTGCATCCGAAAGATTGCGGGCGTAGGCGGCAAATACCGGATAGATCATGAACAGGCCGAGAAGCCTGACCGAAAACACAGCGGCGAGAGACAACGCGGCGCGGAATTCTTTATTTTCCATTGCAAACAACGAAGTAGAGGAGGCAGCGCTTGAACTCAGTGCGCCGGACAATGATCGCAGGCTAGGCACGGGTCAATTGCGGCGGCTTGCCGCTCGCCTGCGGCTGCTGATATAGAGGCGGCAAATTCGCACAACAATCCGGCGCTCCGCGAGCCGTGCGCCTGACGGGATAAAGCCATGAAACCGGACACCCACCCCGATTACCACACCGTCAAAGTCGTCATGACCGACGGGACCGAGTTCACCACGCGCACGACCTGGGGCAAGCCTGGCGATACGCTTCATCTTGAGATCGATCCGAAGTCGCACCCGGCCTGGACTGGCGGCCAGCAGCACCTTGTCGACCGCGGCGGTCGATTGTCGCGCTTCCAGAAAAAGTTCTCAGGCTTCCTGAAGACTTAAGTTTCGCCGGCGGTGGCGGAGGTCAAGCCTCCGATTCAAAGGCGGCCTTCAGCAGCCCCCATTGCCGTTCGACAGGATTGCCGACGGCAACCCGCATGGGAGGCGCAGCGTGCATCGTTGCGTCAAGCCGCCGCACCTCGCCTTGCAGCTTGACCGATCGGGCGATGAGTTCCCGTAGCTTTTGCGGCAGAAGCGAGATCGATTTGGCGTCCCCCGGTTCGCAGCTGGCGAGCCTGACTTTGGCCTTTTCCTTGCTGGCCTGAGCGAGCGTCATCTCGCCTTCCTTGACCGCACGATGCAGTAAGAGCCAGGAGGCAAGCTGCATCAGCCGCGTGGTGAGCCGCATGCTTTCAGTGGCATAGACGAGCGCGGCACTGCGTTCGAGTTTCTTCGATTCGAGCCGCCCCGGACCGTCAAGGTAACTGGCAGTTTCCTCAACGAGCGCCATGCCGTCGCGAAAAAGGACGGCAAAAACCTGTGAACTCGCCAGCCGTTCGCTAAAGGAGACCGCGCCGGCTTCCATCGAACGCTTGTCGGACATTGGTACGCCTCACACGGCGTCAGCATCGCCCGACCCGTCGCTTAAGTCCAGCGTCCGCGGGGCAAAGCTGCCGACATAGTTGCCGGTCGCAATGGCGCACAAAAAAGAGCCGCCGTCGCCGGCGGCTCAAGGTGATAACAGGGAGGCGTCAAACAGAGTGGACAGGAGCCACTCGATGTCCAGAAGATGGACAGTAATTGTAATGAAGGAGAAAGCTTAATAAAAAGTTAATAGAACGCAAAAACTTGCAGCGCATTGCTGCTGTTCGAGTCGAACTCAAGCGAAATTCGGCCGATAAGGCCCCTTCGAGAACGGGTTCCTATGTCTTGAAAAATGTGGCCGCGGCCGATTTCGAGGCACGTTTCCGCGCCATTTCGGCTTCCAGCCGCGCGATTTCCTCTTTGAGAAGCCCAATCCGCTCGGTGAGCTCGCCGACCGACAGCAAAGTCAAATCCTGGCCGAGATCGTGCGTGATCTTCTTCTTAGGCAGCTCGTCAGGGTCGATGGCCGGCATATGGGTCTCCTTCTGCGGCAAATCTTAACGCTGGCTGGCGCGCTTGTCAGGCCCCGGCTAGCCCTTCTGACCCCTTGAAAGTTCACGGAAAATCCTTGCGTCGAAGCGGCAAAAACGGCTACGCAAGCCAACTCCGCCGGAATATGAAGCTTGGCGAAACTTGGCCGCGAATTCGGCGCAAACGCGGTTCGATATGATTTCGGGGGCTGTCGTCGAGGCGCAGGCCGCGCCGATGGCTGAAGGTCGGAGGTCATCCATTGGCACTCCTGCGTGCCGCCGTGCAGTTCGGCGTGCTGGCGCTCGTATTGGCGGCCGCGATTGAGGCGCCTGCGGCGCAAGCCGTCGAAGCTATCAACGTGCCGACCAAAGGCCCGCCGATCGATCTTACCGGCGCGGTAGAGTTTCAGCATTCCGACACCGACCGCGTTCAGATTTCCACCGCGCCTGGTCCGGATGGCATCGTTCGCCGCATCGAAATCCGTGCACGTCAGCCGGACACCAATTGGGCCGTCTTCGCGCTGGCCAATAACGGCGATCAACAGATCGATCGGCTGATCGTGGCACCGCATTACCGGATGGTCGGTTCCGGCCTGTTGTGGCCTGACCTCGGCGAATCGCGGATCGTCCACATCACGCCGTCGTCAGGCGATCCGCCGGAGCTGCAGCCCAATCCGAGCGCCGACATTTATCGCATCACGCTTGATCCGGGCACGGTGATCACTTTCGTCGCCGAGTTGCGCACCCGGACTTTGCCGCAGCTCTATTTGTGGGAACCGGATGCCTACAAGGACAAGGTCAATTCGCTCACCCTCTATCAGGGCATCGTCATCGGCATAGCCGGTTTGCTGGCGCTTTTTCTGACCATCCTGTTCGTCGTCAAGGGCAGCGTCATGTTCCCGGCAGCGGCAGCTCTGAGCTGGTCAGTGCTGGTCTATATCGGCATCGATTTCGGGTTCTGGGGCAAAGTCTTCGACATGTCGTCCGGCGCCGAGCGGGTTTGGCGCGCCTCCGGCGAGGCGATTCTGGCGGCAACACTGCTGGTGTTTTTGTTCGCTTACCTGAACCTCAACCGCTGGCACGTTCGCTACTCGCATATCACTGCCGGCTGGCTCGCGTTCCTCGGCGCGCTGGTGGCAGTGGCGCTGTTTTCACCGGAAGTCGCCTCCGGCATCGCACGCATCTCGCTGTTTCTGATCGCCGTGCTCGGCTTTGCGCTGGTCGTTTATCTCTCGACCCATCAATTCGATCGCGCGGTGATGCTCATTCCGACCTGGCTCCTCCTGGTCGTTTGGGTGCTCGGCGCGGGGCTTACCGTACTCGGCTATCTCACCAACGACATCGTCGCACCGGCTTTGCTCGGCGGTCTGGTGCTCATCGTTATGCTGATCGGCTTCACGGTGATGCAGCACGCCTTTGCCGGCGGCATCACCCACGGCATCGTTTCGGACGTTGAGCGCCGCGCACTGGCGCTGACCGGCGCCGGAGACATGATCTGGGATTGGGATGTCTCCTCCGATCACGTCTTCACCAGCGCGGAAACCGAAGCCATGCTCGGGCTCAAGAGCGGCTCGCTGCAAGGCCCGGCTGCGAAGTGGCTCGAAATCCTGCATCACCTCGACCGCGACCGCTTCCGCGCCACGCTCGACAGCGTGCTCGAGCAACGGCGCGGCCGCGTGGCGCAGGATATTCGCATGCGCACCGCCGATGGCCATTATCTCTGGTTCGCTTTGCGGGCGCGGCCAGTGGTGGGCTCCGACGGCGAAGTGGTCCGCCTCGTCGGCACGCTGACCGATGTGACCGCATTCAAGACCGCCGAGGAACGGCTCCTTCACGATGCGGTGCACGACAACCTCACCGGCCTGCCCAATCGCGAATTGTTCCTCGACCGGCTGGAAGCGGTCCTGGGCTTTGCCAAAGCGGCTCCAAACAAGCCCGACTCCGCGCTGCGCCCTACCGTGATGGTGATGGATCTCGATCGCTTCAAGCAGGTCAATGATTCCATCGGGATGGCGGTCGGCGACTCGATCCTGCTGACGCTGGCGCGGCGGCTCGGGCGATTGGTGAAGCCGCAAGACACGCTGGCGCGGCTCGCGGGCGATCAGTTCGGCCTCATTCTGTTGTCGGAGCGCGACACAGCGAAAATCACCGCATTCGCCGAGACCATCCGGCGCACCTTGCGCGCGCCGATCGCATTCAAGGACCGTGAAATTTTTCTGACCGCCTCGATTGGGCTGGCGCTCGGCAACAGCGAGCCGCAGCGCGGCGAGGAAATGCTTAAGGACGCCGAACTCGCGATGTACCATGCCAAGCGCAACGGCGGCGACCGGATCGACGTGTTCAAGCCCTCCATGCGGGCACGCAAGACCGACCGTCTATCGATCGAGTCCAATCTGCGGCGTGCACTCGAACGCGACGAAATCAACATCCTCTACCAGCCGATCGTCCGGCTCGACGATCGCGCGATCGCCGGCTTTGAGGCGCTGGCACGCTGGAATCATCCGAAGCTCGGGCGACTGTCGCCCGCCGAATTCATCACCGTCGCCGAAGAGACCGGCCTTATTGTCGAACTCGGTCTGTTCGTGCTTGAACGCGCCGCACGGCAGTTGGGCGCGTGGCAGCGTACGCTCCGCCACCGCGAGTCGTTGTTCTGCAGTGTCAACGTTTCTTCGCGCCAGCTGCTGCGCCACGATCTCATTCAAGACCTGCGCACAGTGCTGGCGCGCACGCCGCTCACCCGCGGCTCGCTCAAGCTTGAGCTCACCGAGTCGGTCGTGATGGAAAATCCGGAGCACGCCGCCCAAATGCTACAGCGCATCCGCGAACTCGGCGCCGGGCTCTCGCTCGATGACTTCGGCACCGGGTATTCGTCGCTGTCCTATCTGCAGCGCTTTCCCTTCGACACGATCAAGATCGATCAATCCTTTGTGCGCACCACCGCCAAGGGCACACGGCCGGTGATCCTACGTTCAATTGTCGCACTGGCCCACGATCTCGGCATGGAAGTCGTAGCGGAGGGCGCGGAGACGGACTCGGACGCCGTCGAGCTATCCCAGCTTGGCTGCGAATACGCCCAAGGTTTTGCGTTCGGCGAGCCGATGTCGGCAGAAAAGGCGCGCGCGCTGTTGTTGCCGCAGCGGAAATCGCAAAGCAGAAGTCAGAAATCGGAAGTCGGATAATTGAATTCCGGCTGCCGATTTCGGATCACGCGTGTCCCGCCTCGTTGGACAGCATCCCGAGATCGATGCCGATCTTCTTCAGCGCCCGCTCGTACTTTCTGTCGATATCCGGGCCGAAGAGCAGCTCCGGATCGGCTGTGCAATGCAGCCAGCCATTGCCCTGAATCTCGTTTTCCAATTGTCCGGGCGCCCAGCCTGCATAGCCGAGCGCCAGAATGGCGCTCGCCGGGCCGTCGCCTCGGGCGATTGCCTTGAGGATGTCGATCGTCGCCGTGAGGCAGATGCCGTCGTCGATAGGCAGTGTCGAGTTCTCGATGAAGAAATCGGAACTGTGCAGCACGAAACCGCGCTCGGTCTCCACCGGGCCGCCACGCATGACCTTCACGACGCCGGCGCGCGAAGGAAGCTGAATCACATCGGCGGCCGGTACGACGTCGAGCTTCACCAAAAGGTCGGAGAAGTTGATGTTCGGTGCCGGGTGATTGACGACGATGCCCATCGCACCTTCGGAAGAATGTGCGCAGATATAGATAAGCGAGCGCGAGAACCGTTCATCCGCCATTGCCGGCATGGCAATGAGCATCTGGCCGTCCAGATAGCCACGGCCCCGGCTCTTTCCCGATGCTTTGGCGCGCGGCAATTTCATAGCGGGCGACTTCATAGCGGGCGACTTCATAGCAGAAAGGTAGCGCATCGATCCGCATTTGCAAACGAACGGCGGCGCCAAAAGCTCCCGATGTTCCCTTAAACGTTCGTAGGACGCCGGCGCTCCAGCGGCCAATCTGTGTCGATTTGCCGGCCATATCCGCAATCTTGGCCGCCACAGTCACGATCATGTCAGTAGCGCGTGGCCGCCTGTCCCTCTAAGCAACGGCATGCTCCATGCATTGGCCCGCCGTTTGGCAATGATGACGGCGACCGTTGTTTGCCTCGCCGGACATCCTCCCGCCTGCGCACAAGATGCCTCCGCCTGGCAAGGCGATGCGCACGCGGGAGCGCGGCTTATCGCCGGCACGCTAGTCAAACGGTCAGACGTCACGTTCGTGCGCGCAGGCGTGGAAATACGGCTCGATCCGGGCTGGAAGACTTATTGGCGCTACCCAGGCGATAGTGGCGTGCCACCAACCTTCGATTTCGCCGGCTCCGAGAACGTTAAATTGACGACGGTGCAATGGCCGGCCCCCGAACAATTTTCCGACGGCGCCGGCGGACATTCAATTGGCTATGCAGGCGATGTCATCCTGCCGCTGAAAGTGATGCCTGCCGATCCCTCGCAGCCGTCAACACTGCACGTGAAGCTCAATTATGCGGTTTGCGGCACTTTGTGCGTGCCGGCCCAAGCGACGCTGCAGCTCGCCCTGACCGGCAAGAGCGCCGACGAAGCACTCCTGGAAAAGGCGGGCCGGCTGCTGCCCAAACACGCCGCGCTCGGCGTCGATCCCGGCAATGGGCTGATGATTCGCTCGGTTCAGCTCGCTTTAGTCGGCGGCAAGGAGCGCGTCTTCGTCGACCTGACCGCGCCCGCGGGCGCGCCTGTGACCCTGTTCGCGGAAGGCCCGACGCCCGAGTGGGCACTGCCGTTGCCCGAGCCCGATGGTCCGACGCGTGGAGCCGACCGACGGTTTGCTTTCGATCTCGACGGCCTGCCGCCCGGAGCGCAAGCTAAAGGCGCGATGCTGACGCTCACGGCCGTTTCGGGCGACGCCGCCATTGAGGTTCCAGCCAGTCTCGACTAATTCGAATGAGCCGCGCTATTTTGCGCGTCGAGAAACGTCCACATACACCCTGCGAGAGGATTTGATCATGGCTATCAAGGTTGGCGACCGCGTACCCAACGGCACGTTCACGGTGATGACGGCAGACGGGCCGAAACCGAGGACTTCGGACGAATTGTTCAAAGGCAAAAAGGTGGTGCTGTTTGCGGTGCCGGGCGCCTTTACGCCAACCTGCCATAAGAACCATCTGCCGGGCTTCGTGAAGAACGCGGCTGCCATCAAGGCCAAGGGTATCGACACTGTCGCCGTCACCGGGGTCAACGACGTGTTCGTCATGGACGCCTGGAAAAAGGCCTCGGGCGGGGATGCCATCGAGTTCCTGGCTGACGGCAGCGGCAACTGGGCGAAGGCCATGGGCCTGACCGCGGACCTGACCGAACGCGGGCTCGGCGTACGCTCGCAGCGCTATTCCATGGTGGTCGACGACGGCGTCGTAAAAACGCTCAACGTCGAGGATGCGCCGGGCAAGGCGGAGATTTCCGGCGCCGATAATCTGATGAAGGCGCTGTAAAGGTACCTTTATCTCTGGCGGAGAGGGCTAACGAGCCGCCCTCCCCGCTTCGCGTATTTGCGCAATCGCTTCGCGCGCCAGCATATCGGCGCGCTCATTGTGTGCGTGGCCGGCATGTCCCTTGAGCCAGTGCCAACGCACCTGATGGGGCTTGAGAGCGGCGTCGAGGCGCTGCCACAGATCGACGTTCTTGACCGGCTTCTTGTCGGCGGTGCGCCAGCCGTTGCGCTTCCAGTTGTTGATGTAGCTCATGATGCCGTTGCGCAAGTATTGGCTGTCGGTATGGACATCGACGCGGCACGGGCGCTTGAGCGCCTCAAACGCGGCGATCGCCGCCATCAGCTCCATACGATTGTTGGTGGTGTTCGCTTCGCCGCCTTTGAGCTCCTTCTCGTGATCGCCGAAGGTCAGGATCGCGCCCCAACCTCCTGGGCCGGGATTGCCCGAGCAAGCGCCGTCGGTATGGATGATGACATGCGGCAGCGTCTCTTTCACGGTTCAGCCAACCCGTAGTCGCGCGCGCTCTCGACCTTCTGATGGAAGCGAAGCTTTCGCGCATATTCGCGTGGGTCTTTGGGTCGCACCAACGCGCCGGGCGGAACGTCAAGCCAGTCGACCAGGCGTGTCAGCAAGAAGCGCAATGCGGCGCCGCGGGCGAGCAAAGGCAGCTTCTGCCACTCCTCGTGCGATAGCGGACGCGTCTTGGCGTAGTTTGCGAGCAACGCCCTGCCTTTGGTGACGTTGTAGGAATGATCGGACTCGAAGCACCAGGCGTTGAGGCAAATGGCCACGTCGTAAACCAGCGTGTCGGTGCAGGCGAAATAGAAATCGATCAGCCCGGACAGCTTGTCGCCGAGGAAAAACACGTTGTCGGGAAACAGATCGGCGTGGATAACGCCTTGCGGCAGGTCGTGCGGCCAGCCGCGTTCGAGTACGTCCAGTTCGGCGGCGACCACTTTTTCCAGATTGCGTTCCACGTT
>Ga0335078_10007125_pt1 | contig 16560 bp, 14 predicted proteins | sample Lox_Sample_32_FD_206711 | JGI IMG/M metagenome (GOLD analysis project Ga0335078, IMG submission 206711) | Soil microbial communities from Loxahatchee National Wildlife Refuge, Florida, United States - Lox_Sample_3.2 | ecosystem: Environmental > Terrestrial > Soil > Wetlands | place: USA...
GATCGAGGCTAACCCAACACATAGCGCAACCGCCGCGAAACTTCTCACGTTGCATTTCATAAACTCTCCTGTTCCGACAGACTGCTGAAATTTGGTGTGTATTTGTGGCCGGAGCCCGGCACCCGTGTGGGTATCGGAAACCGTTCCTTCCGTTTACTCTCGCGGCCGTCGCCCGTCGCCCCGCTCAATGCCGACACTGCGACCCACGAGGTCCTATCGGCACTACCGGCGGGTTGTTTTAATTCCCGTGAAGCAGGCACCGGTTAACGTACACGGCACGGTGCACGCGCTGTGATTTCACTTAGGATGCAATGAAGTGTTGCAACACCACAAGACAAAAATTTTTATCTTCACCATCATCGATGATGGTGGATAAACCTTTATCTACCTATTCTTAAAAGTAGTTATGTTTTGGGTAGATGGTCTAGTGGCAGCCGCAAAAGACCGCTTCGCGGGATATCAGGAAATGAAAAAAACCTGAACAGTAAAAGAGGGGCGTAGTAGACGAACGCCTCCTAGCGGGCGGATGCGCTGACTAAGTACACCGCCGTCTCCGCCAGCAGATTGGGGCGCAGGCTCACCTTCTGGCCGCCGGAAAGGAAATAGCGGCGCTCTACGCGGATGCCTTCCAGGTGGACCAGTTCCTCGAAATCCTGCACGGTCAGGATGTGGATGTTGGGCGAGTCGTACCAGGTGTGGGGAAAGAGCGGCGTGATCGGCGCGCGGCCGCCCCATAGCAGCGACAACCGCATCCGCCAATGCCCGAAATTGGGAAACGCCACAATCGCCCGCCGGCCCACTCGCAACATTTCGCGCAGCACCACCCGGGGATGGTGCGTTTCCTGCAGCGTCTGGCTGAGAATCACGTAATCGAACGCGGCGTCGGGATAGTCCGCCAAGCCTTCGTCGATGTCGCCCTGATAGACGGACACGCCGCGTGCGATGGCGCGCTGGACCTTGGCGCTCGCAATTTCCACACCGCGCGCATCCACCGATTTGTTCTCGGCCAGCCACTGCAGCAGATCGCCATCGCCGCAGCCCAGGTCCAGCACTTTGGCGCCCGGCTCCACGATCTCGCCAATGATGGCATAGTCGCTGCGCCCCAGCAGTGCCCGGACAAACGGTTGCGGCTTGGGAACCTGCGCGGTCATGGCGCCTTCTCGTAGGTGCTGGCGAGGAAGCCGCGAATCAGGTCGGTCTGCTCGGCGACATCCACCAGGAACGCGTCGTGTCCGTAGTTGGATTCGAGTTCCACATACGCCACGTCGCAATTGCGCGCGCGCAGAGCGCGCACGATTTCCTGCGATTGATAGCTGGGATAGAGCCAATCGGAACTGAAGCTGATCACCAGAAAACGCGCCCGAGCGGTTTCGAAGGCGGCCGCCAGACTGCCGTGGCCGTTCACCAGGTCGAAATAGTCCATGGCCTTGGTGATATAGAGATACGAATTGGCATCGAAACGATTCACGAACTCGCTGCCGCGGTAGCGCAGGTAGCTCTCCACTTCGAAATCCACGTCGAAGTCGTATCCGAAATTCTCCTTGCCGCGCAGGCGCCGCCCGAATTTTTCGCGCATGGAGTCGTCGCTCATGTACGTGATATGTCCCACCATGCGCGCCACGGCCAGCCCGCGCGCGGGCGGCTGCTTGCCGTAGTAATTGCCGCCGTCCCAATCCAGGTCGGCCATAATCGCCTGGCGGCCCACTTCATTGAAGGCGATCTGCTGGGCGCTATGCCGCGTCGTGCATGCAATCGGAATCGCGCTCACCACGCACTCGGGATACGAAACGGCCCACTCCAGCGCCTGCATGCCGCCCATGGAACCGCCGGCAACCGAAAGCAGCCGCTCAATTCCGAGTGAGTCGATCAGCAGTTTTTGCAGCCGCACCATGTCACCGATGGTGATCACCGGAAAGCTCATGGCATACGGGCAACCGGTGGCCGGATGGATCGACGAAGGGCCCGTGCTGCCCCGGCATCCGCCTAGAACGTTCGCGCAAATGACGAAGTAGCGATTGGTGTCGAACGCCTTACCCGGGCCGATCATGTTGTCCCACCAGCCTGGTTTGCCGGTCTCGTGGCTGATGCCGGCGGCGTGGGCGTCGCCGGAAAATGCATGCAGAATCAGGATGGCGTTGCTTTTCCGGGCGTTCAACTCTCCGTAGGTCTCATACGCCACCTCCACCGGCGCGAGCCGGGCGCCGTTGTCCAGAGGCATGCAATCGAACCGCATCACGTTGGATTCGACGATCATGACGAGAGTTTCTTCATCATAACAAAAGCTTTGAGAGCTCCCGGGCGAACCCCTTAGGAATGCTGTTACCGCGCCAGTACCGTCGTTACTTGGACCCTTCGGCAGGACACGCCATATTGAAACCACCGGATCGCACGGGCTGTTGTCCGGGGAGGAGGCATTATGGGTTCCAACCGTTCTACATCCACCGCGACGTCCCGGTCTTACACGACCAGCCGGGCTGTGGGTGTTCGTAGCGCTTGTTATGTCGACCAAGCCCCGGTGATGGAGGTTCTGCTCGATCAACTGCGATACCTGATCGCTCACAAGAGCCCCGAGTGCCCAGCCGGCTGCGCGGATTGTGAACGGCTCGCCGGCGCCCAAAGCTGGCTGCTGCTGCCGTTCCGCGCCACCGCGACGCAGGGGGCACAGCCTCCCCAGAACAATTCCGCGAACTAGAAGTTACTGAGCACCCTTATGACCTCCCGGTTCCTGATGTGTCAGCCAGAATATTTTGACGTCAGTTACGTGATCAATCCGTGGATGACGGACAACGTCAACCGGGTCACGCGATCCCAGGCAAAAACGCAATGGTTGACTCTCCATGGCAAGATGAAAAATGCCGCTCGGGTGGAACTGATTGATCCGGAGCCCGGCCTGCCGGACATGCCGTTCACGGCCAATGCCGGATTGGTCGTGGGCCATACCGCCATCGTCAGCAATTTCCTGCACCCGGAGCGTCAAAGCGAAGAGCGTCACTTCGAGCGCTGGTTCAGCCAACAGGGCTTCGACGTTCTGCGGTTGGCCCGCGCGGTTCCCTTCGAGGGCGCGGGCGATGCGCTGCTCGACCGCGAGCGCGGCTGCATCTGGATGGGATACGGACACCGTAGTGCGTACGAGGCCGGCGCGCTCGTTCAATCGATGCTCGGTCTCGAAGTGATTCCTCTCGAGCTGTGCGATCCGCGCTTCTATCATCTGGACACCTGCTTCTGCCCGTTGGCTCGCGGATATGTGATGTATTATGCGAATGCCTTTTCGCCGGCATCGCAGACCGTTCTCCGCGGCAGAATACCGTGGGCGCAGACAATTCTGGTGGGAGAAGATGATGCCCTCGAGTTTGCTTGCAACTCCGTGAATATCGGCGACCAGGTAATCCTCAACCGCGCCAGTGAGCGATTGGTCGGCGAGCTCGCCCGAGCGGGTTTCCAAACCCAGCAGTCACCGCTATCCGAGTTCCTGCGAGCCGGAGGCGCATCCAAGTGCCTCACTTTGCGATTGGAAGAAACGATGTAGCGGTCTTGCTCGGGACCGCCGGGGATGCTTCCGGCACCCCGTGTCCCAACGTGATTCCTGTAGTTTTTTCAGCCGCCCCGCAGGTCCTGCCAAACTCTCCGGGCCAAACTCTCCGGGCAGCGCCAGACAGGCGCGTTGCGATATGATCTCCCTTGCGCCAGCCGGTGACGAGCCGGAGCAGCCAGGCGCCGGGGATGCTCGATGAACCGATGGGTCCGATTATGGTCCGCCTTCATCGCCATGGTGATGATCGGCAACCTCCAGTACGCCTGGACACTGTTCGCCCAGCCGATGGTGAAGGCGCATGCACAACTGCACTGGCACCTCTCGGACGTCCAATGGGGTTTTGGTCTGTTCATCGCCGTCGGCACGTGGAGCATGCCGGTTTTGGCCTTGGCGCTGCCTCACCGGATGTTTATCGACAAGGCCGGGCCGCGAGTCTGGATGATCCTCTCGGGCCTCCTGTGCGCGGTGGGCTGGGGCTCACTGGGACACGTCGGGAGCCTGTTCTCGTTTTACGCGCTCTACTCTATCGCGGGGGTTGGCGTCGCCTGCGTGTACGCCTGCGGCGTGGCCATGGCCGTGAAGTGGTTTCCCGACCGGCGCGGCATTGCGTCGGGCATCATCACAGCGGGTTATGGCATGGGGGCGGCCGCGTTCAATCCACTCTTCGATCACCTCATTCGCACCATCGGCTACTCCGAAACGTTCCTGTGGACCGGCGTTACCCACGGCGCCATGATTTTGCTGGCCGGCTTGTTGATGACGAACCCGCCCGCCGATTACAAGGCGCCCCCCGCCCCGGCCAAACCGAAGGTGCGGCGTCATGATCTCGATTTCACCTACACCGAAATGCTGCGAACCCCGCAGTTCTACTTCTTGTTCGTGGCGATGCTGTCCATGGGGATCGGCGGACTGATGGTCACGGCACAACTGAAACCGGTGGCCACCAATTTCCGGATCGGCGAAGCGGCCCTCACCGTTGCGCTCGTCCTGACGCCTCTCGCCAACGGTTTCAGCCGCATCCTATGGGGCTCGGTCTCCGATTACCTCGGTCGCGAGCGGACTATGTTCACCGCCTTCCTGCTCCAGGCGATCTTTCTGATGGCCGCCACCACGCTGGGGCGGACGGGCGATGTGATGTTCGTGGTGTTGATGGTGCTCGTGTTCCTCACCTGGGGCGAGCTCTATGTCTTATTCCCGGCCGTGCTGGCCGATTTTTATGGCCACCGCAACGCAGCCTTCAATTACAGCTTCCTGTACGCCGCCAAGGGCGTGGCGTCGCTTGCCGGTAGCGGCATCGCCGCCACACTGTTCGAGAGGACCGGCACCTGGAACTATGCGTTCTTCGGCAGCGCGGCGCTCGCTCTGCTTTCCGCCCTGATGGCGCTGTATGTGCGTAGGATGCGGCTTCCGCAAAAGAGCGCGCCGCGAGTGCTCACCGCCCAGCCATCCCTCGGCTAAAGCTATACAATGATAAATTAATAGCCTCAAGGCACTCTGCCGGAACTTACGGAATTTTGAATCACAAAAGAGGTTTACATGGGAACTGCTGTGGATAGCGCCGTCGGCGCTGTAGCTACGCCTGTCGCGGAAACGGTCTCAGGCGGCCAGATCGTCGCCAAGATGCTCAAGCAGGAGGGCATCCGGCACATTTTTACGATTTCCGGCGGCCACATTGTCGACATTTATAACGGGTGCATCGACGAAGGAATCGACATCATCGATGTGCGCCACGAGCAGGTGGCCGCGCACGCCGCCGACGCCTACGCGCGCATTCTCGGACTCGGCTGCGCCGTGGTGACCGCGGGACCGGGCACCACCGACGCGGTAACCGGCATGGCCAACGCTTTCCGTGCCGAAAGCCCCATGCTGCTGATCGGCGGCAACTCCGCGCTCAAACAGTACCGCATGGGCGGTTTGCAGGAACTGCGTCACACCGAAATGATGACGCCCATCAGCAAATTTGCCAGTCTGGTGATGACCACAGACCGCGTCGCCGAAATGATGAGCGTGGCTTTCCGCGAAATGTACAACGGCGCGCCGGGGCCGGGTTTTCTGGAGATCCCCCACGACATCATGGATGGCAGAGCCGAGGCGGCCAAGGTCCGTTACCCGAAAAATTTCCGCGTGCGTGGCGTGGACGGTGGACCGCCCGATTTCCTGGGCGATCCCCAGCTTGTCGACCAGGTGGCCGATTTGCTCGCTCGCGCCGAGCGGCCCGTGGCCTTGTTTGGCACGCAGGCCCGCACCTGCCGCGCGCATGACGCCATCGACCGCTTCGCGCGCCATTTCCACATCCCGATCTACGTGAACGGATCCGCGCGCGGGACTCTCCCGCGCAGCCATCCTTACGGTTTCATGCCGTCGCGCAAAACGGCGTTCGACAACGCCGATGTGATCCTGCTGGCCGGCACGCCGCTCGATTTTCGCATGGGCTACGGCCGGCGCCTCAACCCCAAGGCGAAGATCGTGATCATGGACATGGATTACCGCAATGTCGGTAACAATCGCGATTTCGACTTCGGGTTGGTAGGCAACCTGCGCACCATTGTCAATGCCATGTGCGAGGCCTCGGCCGGAGATAAGGCCGGCAAGCACGATCCCTTTATCAAGATGCTGCGCGAAGACGAGGAACGCAGCCAGGGGAAAGACAACAAAATTATTCAGGCCAACGAGGTGCCCATCCATCCCGTGCGGCTGTGCCACGAGATCAACGAGTTTCTCGAGGAAGACACGGTATACATCGGAGATGGCGGCGATATCGTCACCTTCTCCGGTTCCATCGTGCGGCCGCACAAACCCGGCGGCTGGATGGATCCCGGACCACTCGGCACTCTCGGAGTGGGCACCGGCTTCGCGATGGCCTCGAAACTCGCTCAGCCGCAGCGCGACGTTGTGGTTCTTTATGGCGATTGCTCGTTTACGCTGACCGGCTTCGATTTTCTGACCATGGTGCATCGCAAGCTGCCCTATGTCGGCGTGATCGGGAACAACTCGTCGTGGAACCAGATCCGGTTTGGGCAGGAACGAAAATATCCGGGCCGGGGGGACATTGGCAACATCGTCGGCGATGTGCGTTTCGATCGCCTCGCCGAAGCGATGGGCGGTTTCGGCGTGCGGGTCACGCGGCCTGAGGAGATCCGTCCCGCGCTGGAGCAGGCCCGCGATTCGGGCAAGCCCGCTCTCGTAGATGTGGTCATCAATCGCGACGTATACTCGTCGGGCACTTCAAATCAGACGATGTACAAGTAGGATCAGACCAACACATGTTCGACCGCCGAGACGCCGAGACGCCGAGGAAGGCAAGGCTCCGAGGCTCGCGAAATGCTTGTCGGCTCTCGCTGTCCCATGTGGTTGGCGCGCAGAGGGAGCAGAGGAAACAAGTGCTGGAACAAGCCGCGACGACAGGCCAGGCTTTTTTTCTCGACCTGCGCCGTCAACCCAGTCGAGCACTTATTCCCTCTGCTCCCTCTGCGCGCCAACCCGATAACGCGGGAGTCAACCGCAAGCTGAGCCGCGGCCATTCTCAAAGCTCTGCGTCTCTGTGTCTCGGCGGTGAAAATTTAAATCGTTGGTATCCAGTTTCGTTCCTCAACAAGGACCAGGGAGACATTTAGATGGAAGCACTCAAGGGAATTCGCGTCCTCGACATGACGCACGTGCAAGCAGGCCCAACCTGCTCGCAACTGCTGGCATGGATGGGGGCCGACGTGATCAAGCTGGAGTCGCCGGCCGGCGACGCAACGCGCGGCCAGTTGCGCGACGTGCCCCATGCCGACAGCTTGTATTTCACCATGCTGAACTGCAACAAGCGCTCGATCACGATCAACATGAAATCGCCCGAGGGCAAGGCGGTCTTTGTCGAACTGCTCAAAAAGAGCGATATTCTGATGGAGAATTTCGGGCCTGGTGTGCTCGACCGTTTCGGGTTCTCCTGGGAACAGGTGCATGCCATCCATCCGGGCGTCATCATGGGCTCGATCAAGGGGTTCGGCTCCCAAGGCCCCTACGCCGAATTCAAGGCTTACGAAAACGTGGCGCAGGCCATGGGCGGCGCCATGAGCACCACGGGCATCCCCGACGGGCCGCCCTACGTCACCGGCGCGCAGATTGGCGATTCGGGAACCGGCCTTCACCTGGCCATCGGGCTTTTGGCCGCACTCCAGCAGCGTCACCGAACCGGCCAGGGCCAATACGTGGAGGTGGCCATGATGGATGGCGTGATGAACCTTTGCCGCGTAAAATGGCGGGATCATCAGCGCCTGTCTCACGGCGGACTGAGCGAGTATTCCGTCCCAACGGAAGGCCTGAGCACGACACCAAGGGCCGGCAACGATTCCGGCGGCGGCCAGCTGGGCAATACCGTCAAGTGCAAACCCGGCGGCCCGAACGATTACATTTATGTCGTGGTGCAGGAAGCCGTTTGGCACGCGCTGGCGGGACGGGTCGGCCCCGAGATCGGTCACCCTGAGCTGGCCACGGATCCCCGTTTCCACAAAATCGGTGATCGCCGCAAGAACCAGAACGAAATGTGGCGCATGCTCGATCAGTTTGGTTCGAACTACACCAAGCGCGAGCTCATGGCCGTTTTGAACGACCTCGATGTGCCGTGCGGGCCCATCATGTCTACCGAGGACCTGGCGAATGACGATCACGTGCGCGGGCGCGACATGTACGTGGAACTAGACCACCCGCAGCGCGGCAAATGGTACAACGTCGGCATGCCTATCAAGCTCTCGGATTCGCCGGCGAAAATCCAGCGGTCGCCGCTTTTGGGCGAGCACACCGACGAAATCCTGAAAGAGGTTCTGGGCTGGGACGATTCGCAGATTGCCGCCAAGAGGCATGCCGGCGCGTTTTCCGCGCCTCCGAAAACCGCGGATGTCGGGGTGCGATGAAGTTCGCGCTCATCGGCCAGCAGGATTTCGGCAAGGCGGTACTGGAGGCATTTCTGGCACGCGGCGACGAAGCGGCCGCCGTGTTCTGCGCCCCTGAGAAGGAAGGCGCGCGCCCCGATGCATTGCGCCTCGCGGCGCAAACGAAGGGCCTGAAGGTTCACCAGTTCCGCTCCCTGCGCGATGCGGAAGCGGCGAAGACCATGACCGAAGCCGGCGCCGATATCGGCATCATGGCGTTCGTCACGCAGTTCGCGCCGCAGGAGTTCGTGAACATTCCCCGCCACGGCACCATCCAGTATCACCCGTCGCTGCTGCCCAAGTATCGCGGCCCCAGTTCCATCAACTGGCCGATCATCAAGGGCGAGACGGAAACCGGGCTCAGCATCTTCCGGCCCACCGACGGCCTCGACGAAGGCGCGATCATCCTGCAGAAGAAGACGCCGATCGGCCCCGATGACACGCTGGGAAGCGTCTATTTCGATCGCCTGTTCCCCATGGGCGTCGCCGCGCTTCTGGAGGCTGCGGATCTGGTTTTGGCGGGTAAACACACCGAAACGGTTCAGGACGAATCCCACGCCAGCTACGAGGGCTGGTGCCGCTCGGCTGAGGCCCGAATCGACTGGGCCAAACCGATCGATCACGTCTACAACTTGATTCGCGGATGTAACCCAGCTCCGGGAGCGTGGACTACGGCAAATGGCCGCAAGATCCTAATCTTCGATGCGCGAAAAACCATCTTCCGCCGTTTCGCCGATGTGTCCGGGAAAATCGGCGAAGTCACCCACGTGTCGGCGCAGAGCTTTAAAGTCACGGCTCAAGGCGGCACAGTTGAAGTGTTGAAGGCACGGCTGGAGGATGGCAAGAAACTAGGCGGCGGCGAGCTGCTAACCACAGCTGGCATTCAGGCGGGCGACCTGCTCGGCGGTTGACACTCGAGGCGAGCGGTGAGTTAGCGGGCCACGACATCGACCACACGCGGGGCCATGAGCCGTGTAGCGGAACCTCCGCTCCTCATGGCCCTGCGGGCCGCCAATAGCGATGGAGGCGTTCGTGGGGCAGGCTTTCCAGCCGGCGCGCCGAGCGGAAGCTCGGCGGCGGCCCGGAAGGGCCGGCCCCACGAACGCGTTTTCAATGGAGCGGAGGTTCTGGGTGCGTCTTCAAGGGGCCGGATAGCCGTACGCCTTCACAGCTCGGAACGACCGCACACCCCGCCCGATCCAGCGCCCCGCGCCTGAACTTGTGGTTCGCTATAATCAGACGCAAATGCGCGCGTCTGCATTGTTCCTGCTGTTTTGCTGTGCCGGCGGCCTCGAGGCCGCCGACGCGCCCTTGCCGGTACCGGGAAACCTCAAAGCGGATGGTCTCCCTGCCATTTCCAGCACGGTCTATGCGGAGATGGCGCGTTATAACGAATCGCGCTCCGCGCCGCTGGTGGATTGGCATCCCAGCCGCCGCGAAATTCTGATCGCGACGCGCTTCGGCGATGTCGTCCAACTGCACAGCGTCGCCATGCCCGGCGGCGAGCGCAGGCAACTCACCTTCTTTCCCGATCGCGTTTCCGGGGGGCGCTACAACCCCGCCGACGGGGACGAGTTGGCCTTTGCGAAAGACGTGGGCGGCGGGGAGTTCTTTCAACTCTACCTGCTCAATCGGAAAAGCGGCCGCGTCACACTGCTCACCGACGGCAAATCGCGTAATGGCAGCCTGCACTGGTCGCACGATGGCAAGTGGATCGCCTACACCTCGACCCGCCGCAACGGGCGTGATTCCGATATCTGGATCGAGAACCCACACGAGCCACAAAACTCGCGCATGCTGCTCCAGGTGGGCGAATCGGGCTGGGAGATTGATGACTGGTCGCGCGATGGATCGCAAATGCTGGTGGAGCGCGAGATCTCCGCCGTCGTGAGCGAGTTGTACCTGCTCGATGTCGCCACTGGGCAGAAGACCAGGCTCGGACCGGATGCGGCCGATAGCGGCTGGTTTGAGGCTCGCTTTGCTGCAGACGGCAAAGGCGTCTTCCTGATCTCCAATGTCGGCAGCGACTTCAATCAACTGGTCTACCTCGATATGAGCTCGCGCCGGGCGACGCCGCTGCGGCCCGAATGGAAGTGGGACGTCGATGACGTGGAGGTGTCGCCGGACGCACGTTTCGTCGCCTTCGTCGCCAACGAAGACGGCTATGGCAAACTGCACGTGATCGATGCCCAGTCGCATGCCGAGGCGAATCTTCCTGCCATTGATAAAGGCGTGATCACGGCCATCCGGTGGCGGCCCGTCGGTCACGAGCTGGGTTTCTCCATGGCTTCGGCGCGGACTCCCGGCGATACCTATTCGATCAATCTCGACACGAAACAGGTGGACCGCTGGACCTTCAGCGAGACCGGCGGACTGGAGGCTGCGCAATTCTCCGAGCCCCAACTCATCCATTGGAAGTCTTTTGATGGCCGGGCGATTTCCGGTTTCTTGTATCCCGCCGCCGCGCGTTTCACCGGTCCGCGGCCCGTCATCATCGATATCCATGGTGGACCCGAAGGCCAATTTCGCCCTACCTACATCGGCGTTCGCAATTACTATGTCAACGAGCTGGGCATTTCGATGATCTTTCCGAATGTGCGCGGCTCGACGGGTTACGGCAAGACCTTTCTCAACCTCGATAACGGAGTGAAGCGCGAAGATTCCGTCAAGGACATTGGCGCGCTGCTCGATTGGGTCAAAACGCAGCCAGGGCTCGACTCCAGCCGCATCATGGTCACCGGCGGCAGCTACGGCGGCTACATGACGCTCGCCTCCATGACGCACTACAGCGACCGCGTCCGCTGCGCGGTGGAAGAGGTGGGCATCAGCAACTTCCGCACATTTCTGGAACACACCGAAGCCTACCGCCGCGATTTGCGCCGCGTGGAATACGGCGATGAGCGAGATCCCCAGATGCACGATTTCTTCGAGACCATTGCCCCGCTGAACAACGCCGCCAAGATCACCAAGCCGATGTTCATCGTCGCCGGATTGAACGATCCGCGCGTCAACTACACCGAGGGCCAGCAGATGACGGCCGCGCTTCGCGCCAATCACGTGCCCGTCTGGTACCTGCTGGCCGATGACGAAGGCCACGGCTTCGCCAAAAAGAAGAACCGCGATTTCTTAAACGCGGCCACTGTCGAGTTCGTCCAAAAGTATTTACTGGGTGAAAAATGACACCTCCACAGGAGCAGGAAAAGAGCGTCCACCGGTCGTTTGTGCCGGACAACGCAAAAATGCGGGAGTTCACGCTGCGGGCTGTGCTCCTGGGCCTGGTGATGACCGTCGTCCTGGGAGCCGCGAACCTGTACCTGGGGCTACGCGCGGGAATGACGATCGCGGCCACGTATCCGGCGGCGGTGATCGGCATGGCCATCCTGCGCCTGATGAAAGGCTCGGTCCTGGAAGAGAATGTCTCCCGTACCATCGGCTCGATCGGCGAGTCCGTAGCGGCCGGTGCGGTGTTCACCATTCCGGCATTCGTCCTGAGCGGCGTCTGGCCCGTGTTCGACATGGCCAACGGCTACTGGAAGTCGGTGGCGCTCATGGCGCTGGGCGGCACGCTCGGCATCCTCTTCGTCACCCTGCTACGCCGCGTGATGGTGGAAGACCCGGAACTGCCGTTTCCGGAGTCCGTGGCCGCGTCGGAAATTCACAAGGCCGGGCAGCGCGGCGCGCAAGCGGCCAAGATTCTATTCGCCAACATGGGCCTGGGCGCGGTGGTGTTCTTCCTGGGTTCGATTAATGTCTTCGCACAGAGCCGCGATTTCGTGGTGCGGGTCGGTCAATTGGGCCGCAGCCTGATCAACCTGACGCGCGCTCCGGGTTCGCCCACGATTCAGGCGGGCGCCATGTCCACGTTCTCGGCTCCGGCCATCAGCCCGGCGTATCTCGGCGTCGGTTACATCATTGGGCCGCGTTTGGGCGCGCTCAACTTCGCGGGCGGCGTCTTCGCCTGGGGTTTACTGGTGCCGCTGCTGTCCTTCTTCCTGGGACCGCAACTGGCCGCCAGTGCGGGTGGCACGGAAGCCGGTTGGGCCGGGGTCGCCGGCGCGATCTGGTATCACATCGTGCGGCCCATCGCGGTCGGCGGCATGATGGTGGGCGCGTCGTACACGCTCTTCCGCATGCGCAAGAACCTCGGGGTAGGTATGAAGCGGGCGGTGGCCGACCTGAAGAAATCAGCGGAAGCGCATGCTGCGTCCGGCCGCACCGAGCGCGACCTGAACAGCAAGGTCGTGTTCGGCGGGCTGGCGGTCGTGTTCCTCTGCATGATCGCGCTGTACCTTTACTTCACGGGCGCGATCAATGCCGCGGTGCTGGCGGCGGTCGTGATGATTGTGTTGGGCTTCTTCTTCGCGGCGGTTTCCGGAAACCTGGTCGGGATGATCGGCTCGTCCAACAATCCCGTCTCCGGCCTCACGCTGTGCACGGTAGTGATCGCAGCTTTGCTCATGGTGGCGCTGGGACTGCGCGGCAATGCTGGCATCGGCGCGGTGCTGGGAGTGGCGGCGGTCATCTGCGTGTCTTCGGCGGTGGCCGGCGAGATGCTGCAAGACTTGAAGGTGGGGCACATCCTCGGCGGCACGCCCGCCAAGATGCAGATTGGTGATCTGCTGGGGATCGCGGTGTCCAGCCTGGCGCTGTTCTTCCCGCTGATGTGGCTGCACCGCGCCTACACCTTTGGCACGCCGCAGCTTTCGGCGCCGCAGGCAGGGCTGATGGCCTCTCTGACGCAGGGCATCGTAGGCGGCGCCATGGCGTGGCCCCTGGTGGTGGTCGGGATCCTGATGGGATTCGGATTGATTCTCGTTGAAGTGCGCAGCCCCATGTTGTTCTCGGTCGGCATGTACCTGCCGCTGGAGACGACGTTCGCCATCTTCGTGGGCGGGCTGTTCCGCTGGGGCACGGACAAGCTGCGCGACAAGGGGAATTTCAACGACGCCCAGAAGGCTCGCATCGAAAATGCCGGTGTGCTGACCGCCTCCGGGTTGATCGCAGGCGAGGCGTTATGCGGTCTCCTGGTGGCCGGCTTCCGCGCCGCAGAGAAGAGCCAGGGCCATGCGATTCTGCCCGACGCCACGTGGGTGGGCACCCCGTGGCTCTCGATTTTAGTGCTGATCGGACTGGCGGTGCTGATGATCCGCTTTCCCATCCGCAACGCCGGACGCCCGGATGAACCAGCGCCGCCCACCGCCATCATGTAATTAGGAGACTCATGACTTACTTCCAGGAACACCAGACCGCCTTTTTGGACGGCCTCAAAGCATTTCTCCGGATTCCGAGCATCAGCGCGCTTCCCGAGCACAAGCCGGATATCCAGCGCGCGGCCGATTTCGTCCGAAACGAGCTGCGCACGGCGGGGATGACCGCCACCGAATTGATCGAGAGCGCCAACGGGGGCAACCCACTGGTCTACGCGGAATGGCTGGGCGCAACCGGCAAGCCGACCATCCTCTTCTACGGCCACTACGACGTGCAGCCACCTGATCCGTTGGATGAGTGGAAGTCGCCGCCGTTCGAGCCGGAGGTTCGCAACGACAACATCTATGCGCGCGGCGCGGTTGATGACAAGGGGCAAGTCTACATTCAGATCAAAGCCGTCGAGAGCCTGCTGAAGAGCACGGGAAAGCTGCCGGTGAACGTTAAATTCCTGCTGGAAGGCGAAGAGGAGACCGGCGGCGAGCACATCGAGGCCTACGTGAAGACCAAGCCGCCGCGCCTTAAGTCGGATGCCGTGCTGGTGTGCGACACCGAGATGTTCGCGCCGGAGTTGCCCAGCATCTGCATCGGGCTGCGCGGGCTGGTGTATTACGAACTCGCCGTGCAGGGAGCGGATCACGATCTACATTCGGGCGTCTACGGCGGCGCCGCGCCCAACCCGATCATGGCCATCGCGGAGATCGTCACGAAGCTCAAGGACCGCGACGGGCGCATTCTGGTGAAAGGCTTTTACGATCGCGTCGTGCCGCCGGCCGCCAAGGAGCGTGAAGCTTGGGCGCGCCTGCCCTTCGACGAGAAGGAATACACCGAGAAGGAAATGGGCGCGAAGGAGCTCACCGGCGAGCCCGGCGTGCCGCTGTTCGAACGGGTGTGGGCGCGGCCCACGCTGGAGGTGCATGGTATCCGCGGCGGCTTCGTTGGCGAGGGCGCCAAGACGGTCATCCCCGCGCGCGCGGTGGCCAAGATCTCGACACGGCTGGTAGGCGATCAGAATGTGGACGAGTCGATCGCGCAAATGCAGGCGGCGGTGAAGGCGGCTACGCCCAAGGGAGTGACGGCGGAACTGCGCGTCTTGAGCGCCGGCGCGCCTTCGCTGACCAACCCGGATAATCGCTTCATCCACGCAGCCGCCGATGCGCTCCAGGAGGAGTTCGGCAAGCCGACGGTGTACATCCGCAGCGGCGGGTCGATTCCGATCGTGGGCGTGTTTGACCGCTACCTGGGGATTCCGAGCGTGATGATGGGGTTCGGCCTGCCGGACGACAACCTGCATGCCCCCAACGAGAAGTTCCATCTGCCGAACTTCTACCGCGGCATCAAGACCGTGGCGCGCTACCTGGAGATCCTCGGCAAGTAGAGAGAGCGTGGGCAGACCGGCGGACACATCTCCGGAAGCGTGGCGATTGTTGATCGATTTGATTCGCCAGTTACCGGCGGAAGAACGCTTGCGCCGCGCGTTGGAGCTATCGGAAACCGTGCGCCTGGCGGCGGAGGATGCGTTGCGCCGAGCGCATCCCGAAGCCAGCGAGCGGGAGCTGTTCCTGATGTCGGCGCGCCAGAAGCTGGGGAACGAATTGTGCCGCAAGGTTTATGGACCCGCTTAGCGAAACGCTTGCTCAGATCACGGCAGCGCTGCGGGCCGTGGGTGTTCGTTATGCGATTGGCGGCTCCGTCGCTTCGTCTGCGCGCGGCGTCTGGCGATCGACCCTCGATATCGATCTGATCGCGGACATTCACGCGAAACAAGTACCGGCTTTGACGGACGAATTGGGCACCGACTGGTATGTCGATGCCGACATGATTCGGGACGCGATCCAGAGCGGCCGGTCCTTCAACCTGATCCAGAAGCGGCTCGCCTACAAGGTGGATGTCTTTCCGGCGACCGAAGAGTTCCACTTCGCTCAATTGGAGCGGGCTGACACGGTCCTTCTAACACCCGAGAGAATCCCCTGCGCCGTCGTTTCGCCCGAGGACATCTTGCTGGCGAAGCTCCGTTGGTACCGCGACGGTGGCGGGGCCTCGGAGCGTCAGTGGAACGACATAGTAAACCTGATTGCGGCCAACACGGCGCTTGACCGGCAGTATCTTCAGTTGTGGGCAGCGCGCTTGAGTATCGCCAGCTTACTGGAAAAGGCTCACACAGCAGCGCGGATGGATTAGGCTCAATCCGTTTGAAAAAGCGATTTGACCAGCAGCCGGAAGCCGGGGAGAAGGTCGCTGGACAACTCGGCGTCCTCGCGCAGAATGCGGTCGCCGCGCTCGGAGTAAACGTACACTTCGCGCGACTCGGGCGAGACGATCCAGACCTCCTGCGTACCGCACTTTCGGTAACGATCTCGCTTTCGTAGGAGGTCTCGAAACGCGTCATTTGGGGAAACGATCTCCACTGCGAGGTCGGGTGCGAAGCGCTGCACGCGTTTATCCGGATCTTCCAAGCGCTGCTTAGCTGTCCCGAAGAAACTGACGCCGGGGCCGTGGGCGTTGCCGTTGAAGTCATATTCCTGTTCGGCAAGCACCGTGCCGAACTGCTGTTTTCTGACGAACAGAGACAGCTCAAAAAACAGCAGCGCGCGAATCAGGTTGTGCCTTAAAGTATTGCTGGGCACGGGAACCAGCTCTCCGTCGATCAACTCGTGATTCTTCGCCTGCTCGGCCGGCAGGCGCTCGAAATCGTCGATGGTGAGCCTGGTGACAGAGGCCATATCCGTATTCTACTTGCTCGCGAAGAATCCCATGACCTCCCGTTCTGTTAGTATTTGTTTGTGACTCGGTTCGGCATCGCGATTCTGCTATGCCTGTATATTTCCTTCGGCGCCGGCGCGGCACCGCCGCAGACGTTGAAAATCTCGGAACAAAATGCTTCCTTGCTAGGAAGGCTCGGGGACTATG
>Ga0335078_10007126_pt1 | contig 16558 bp, 8 predicted proteins | sample Lox_Sample_32_FD_206711 | JGI IMG/M metagenome (GOLD analysis project Ga0335078, IMG submission 206711) | Soil microbial communities from Loxahatchee National Wildlife Refuge, Florida, United States - Lox_Sample_3.2 | ecosystem: Environmental > Terrestrial > Soil > Wetlands | place: USA: Florida...
GGATACCGATCTGATAGGTTTTCTTGCCGTCGACCATCATCGCCTTGATGCGCCTGGTGACCATAGCTTTGGCTTCGTAAAAGCCGCGAGCGCTGGTGACGCGCAACATTTCGCCGCCGCGGATGCCTATATCGTTGGCCAACTCGGCGGGTACTTCGATGAACGGCTCGGGGACGAGCTGGACGTTCATGGGATTGTTTTTGGTCCAGTAGTGATAGTGCTCGGTGAGGCGGTAGGTGGTGCAGATGATGCCGTAGTCCTTGGCGGTGCCGAATTTGTCGTCGGGCGTCTTGAATCTTCGGACGATGGGGTTCTTGGACTGCTGCGGATGCAACGGGTTTTCAACCGGGCTCTCGATAGGCTCGTAATGCTCCGGGAAAGGACCGTCGGCGACGGCACCGATGGGAACGAACAAGCGGCCAACACCTTCGGGATTCATGATGAAAGGTCCCATGTGGTCTTTGGGATGGGAATCGGCTTTGAAGTCGGGAACGTCGTTGCCGACCCATTTGTTTTGCGCTTCATTCCACCACACCTGTTTGCGGGTGGCGTCCCAAGGCTTGCCTTCGGGATCGCAGGAGGCGCGGTTGTACATGACGCGGCGATTGGCGGGCCAGGAGAAGGCCCAGTTGGGATAGATGCCGAGACCGGAGGGATCCTCGGTGCCGCGACGAGCCATGAGGTTGCCGGCTTCGGTGAACGAGCCGCAATAGAGCCAATTTCCGGCGGAGGTGGTGCCGTCGTCCTTCAGCCAGCTATAGCCGGGTAGTTGCTGGCCGGCTTTGACTTCCTGGCCAGTCTTTTCGTCCTTTAGATCGGCAAAGGCCTTTCCGTTAATCTCCTTGGCCACTTCGGCGAGGGCCGGATTCAACGGATTGGTGTAACTCCACGTGGCGTGAAGAATGGGGTCGGGGAATTTCCCGCCGTTTTTTTGATAGAGCTCGCGCACCTTCAGAAAAATGCGCGCGAGGATTTCCTGGTCGAGCTTGGCGTCACCCGGCGGAGGAAGCGCGGCGTTTTTCCACTGCAGCCAACGGGCGGAGTTGACGAAAGCGCCGTCCTTTTCCGCGAAGCCGGCGCAGGGCAAGCGGTAGACGGTGGTCTGAATTTTCTTCATTTCGTCTTCGGTTGTGCCGGGAGCCTTCCAGAATTCACTGGTTTCGTCGGGATAGATCTCGCCAACGACAAGCCAATCAGCTTTTTTGAGGGCGTCGATATTTTTGCGGGAATCGGGGCCGATGGCCACGCCGTTCATGCCAAAGGCGAAAAGACCCTTGACGCTGCCGTTATACATGTCGTCCCAGATGTAGGTCCAGGAGTAGTTGCGGTCGACTTTGGGCAAATAGTGGAAGGCCCAGTCGGTCTGTCTGGTGGCCGCGTCGCCGTAGAGGGCTTTCATAAAGCTGACGGCGAACTTCGGCGTGTTGGACCAGTAGTTCCAGGAATCCCAGATGTGGGGCTTAGAAGCCTTGGGAGTGATGCGTTCGAGGTAGGTCTTGAAATCGGTATCGGCGGGAAGAGGTACTTTGAGATAGCCAGGCAGAATCTCGAAGATGCCGGCCATGTCCGTGGCGCCCTGAATGTTGGAGTGGCCGCGGAGAGCGTTGACGCCGCCGCCGGAGCGGCCGACGTTGCCGAGGAGAAGCTGGAGCATGGCGGCGGTGCGGATGGTTTGCGTGCCGGAGGAGTGCTGCGTCCAGCCGACGGCATAGATGATGGTCGCGACCTTCTTCATGTCGCCATCTTTGCGGACGGAGGTGAAGAGCTCGGCGACTTTGAGGAACTCTTCTTTGGGGACGCCGGTAATGCGCTCGACCATTTCCGGCGTGTAGCGCGAGTACTGTTTGCGAAGCAGTTGAAAGACGCAGCGAGGATGCTGAAGCGTCAGATCGTAAGCGACATTTTCCGGCAGGTGAGGCGGCGCAGGGGGCTTGCCGGCGGGAGCGGCCGCGGCCTTGGCGCCTTGCGGGGGATCGGCTTTTGCGGAGGCTGCCTTTCCGCTTACGTCGCCGCCTTCGTCGTAGTTCCATGTACTCTTGTCGTAGATTTGCTTTTCGGAGTCGAAACCAGAATACAGACCGTCTTCGGGGAGCTTGAAACCGTCCTTGATGACGAAGGCCGCGTTGGTGTAGTGGAGGAGGTAGTCTTTGGCGATGCGCTTGTTTTCGATAGCGTAGTGAATGAGGCCGCCGAGGAAGGCGATGTCGCTGCCGGCGCGAATTTGCGCGAAGAGGTCGGAGACGGAAGCGGTGCGTGTGAAGCGCGGGTCGACGACGATGAGTTTGGCGTTGCGATTGCGCTTGGCTTCGACGACCCACTTGAAGCCGCAGGGATGGTTTTCAGCGGGGTTGCCGCCCATGATCAACATCATGTCGGTGTTCTTGATGTCGATCCAGCCGTTGGTCATGGCCCCGCGCCCGAAGGTTGGTCCCAAACTTGAGACCGTGGGGCCGTGTCAAACCCTGGCCTGATTTTCCAGGTGCACGACCCCCAGGGCGCGCATGGTTTTGACGACGAGGTAGTTGAATTCGTTGGTGTCGGTGCAGCCGCCAGTGAAAGCGATGGATTCGAGGCGGTTGACGACGCGCTGATCTTTGTCTTTCTCGATGAACGTGGCGTCGCGGGTGTCTTTGACCTTCTGTGCGATTTCGTTGATGGCGTCGTCCCAGGATATATCTTGCCAGTCGGTGGCGCCGGGCCGGCGCACTTGCGGCTTGAGCAGGCGGCGTTCGTTCAGGATGTCTTGTTCGAGGGAAGCGCCTTTGGGACAGAGGGTGCCGCGATTGATGGGATGATCGGGGTCGCCCTCCACGTGAACGACTTGCGGGGTGACATTCTTGGCGCGGTCGCCGATGGTGTAAATGATGATGCCGCAGCTTACCGAGCAGTAGGGGCAAGTGGAGCGAGTTTCGTTGGCTCTGGCGATTTTGAGGGTGCGCAGCTCGGCGTAGGCAGGTTGCAGGTCAAAGCCGAGGGCGGCGGCAGCTACCCCGCCGAGGGTGGTGAGCTTGAGGAAGTCTCTACGAGTCGCCGGCATGGAACCCCCTGGAACCTCGCAAGACGTTACATACGACACGCTTCCGACAGAACGCGGTGCGCAAAGGGCAGCATATTACACAGAACGACGGCAAATGTTAAGGGCCGATGAATTTGACGGGGGCCGACGAGCGGCGGGGAGCGTAAGAGATTTGCCTGAGAAGAAAGGAGGGAGGCCAATGGGCCTCCCCCGGTTGTCGAGCCGAGTTGGCGACACCGCGCGACCTGAGCCGGCCGAAAGTTAAAAGTCGAACTTCAGAGCGAGTTGCAGGATGCGGGGGTTGCCGATGGTGCTGGAGTAGACGCCGAAGCCTTGGTCGCCGAAGGCTGTGTTCGTGATGACAAAGTTCGGATGGTTGAAGACGTTGAAGGCCTCGGCTCGGAAGGTCAGATAGTATTTCTCGGTGATCGGGAACTTCTTGCTGAGGTACATGTCCCAATCCTGCTCAAACGGGCTGTGCACGATGTTGCGGCCCAGATCGCCAAAGAGCGCGCCACCGCCGGGACCAACGGTAAAGGATTGATTGCCCGGACCGCCGAAGATGTTCAGGCCGGAAACCGTGGCGTTGGCCGCCATGGGCGTCGGAGCAGCCAAGACGCTGGAATTGAAGACGCCGGTGCTGCCGGTGTGACTTTCTGGCGAGCCGCCAAGCATGAGATTGCCCAAGCTGCCAACGAGATCGGGCAATGTGCTGGTCGGTGCGACACCGAACAGATTGGGCGCGCAGGTGCCGCAGGTAATGGTCACCGGCAAACCGGACTGGAAGGTCGTGTTACCCCCAACCGTCCAATTGCCAAGCAAGTAGCGGAGATGCCCGCTCTTGAATCCGGGAACGTCGTAGGTATAGACCGCGACGATGCGATGCGGAGTATTGAAATCGGAGACGGCACGCTGCGAACGGATATCCAACTGGTTGCCGTTGGCGCCGCCGAGATCCTGCGTGGCGCCGCCGGACTCGTTGTCAATGGACCGGGAATAGGTGTAAGAGGCCTGGAGGAAGAGATCGCCGGTGCGGTGGTTGACCGAGAAAATGAAGGCATTGTAACTGGAGTGCCCGAGGTCGGTCACTTCGTTGAGGCCGCCGCCGGGGTCGAAGCCGAGGACCGGGGCCCGGGTATCAGCGTTGGCGAGCGTGTTCGTGGTGATGGTCGTCAGGGGATTGCCGAACTGCCCGCCGACGACGATTGGATTCGCCGCATTGGCCAAAAGAGCTTGATTGCGTTGCAGGCTGTCAATCAGGTGGACACCTTCGGAGCCGATGTAGCCAACTTCCACGATGTAGTGCTTTGGCAGTTCCCGCTGCACGGTGAGGTTCCAGTTTCCGGTATAGGGAGTGACCAGGTTACGGGCGAAGGGATTAAGAGAAAGAAGGCTGTCTTGGAACGCTCCGGAAGGTTCGCCCAACGTATCCAGACCACTCAAGGTTGGCGGGGCGGAAAAGATGGGGAACTGGTTCGCCGTCGGCAAAGTCGGGAATGGACTGGAAAACGAGGGAGCACCGGTAGGTCCGATGACATTAGCAGCGAGTTGGTAGAACGGCTCGGCGGTGATGAGCTGAAGCAGGGTTTGACCGGAGGTGCGCACATAGTAGATGCCGTAGCCGGCGCGGACCGCGGTTTTGCCGTCGCCCTTGGGATCCCAGGCCAGGCCAATGCGCGGAGCAAAGTTGCGCGGACTGTCGCTATAGAGGGTGGAGTTGGAAACGCCGGGCGTGCCCTGAATGGCCCCAAAGTTGGCGCTGGCTGGCAAAACGAAGCCGTTCAGAACACCGGGGCCGGCATTCTCGCGAGCGATAGTGTCGAGCCGCGAAGGATCGAAGTTGCCCACGCGGTCCTGGGTGTCGTAGAGAGGTCCGATGAAGTCATAACGCAGACCGAGGTTCAGCGTGAGCCGCTTGGTGATCTTCCAGTCGTCCTGTACGTAGGCGCTGAGATCGTTGCCGCGGAAGTCGCGGGCGGTCTGGCCCGAGCCGACGAAGGTTTCGCCATTGCTGAGGTCGCCGGTCAGGAATTGCTGAAAGCTATTGAAGAACAGGAAGCCGTTCTCCGCGAAATTATTGAAGAGATTGATCTGGTAGCGGCGCTGTTCGAACCCGAAACGGAGGGTATGCTTGCCGCGGGTCCAAGAAAGAGTATCTGCGGAGTTGAACGTATTGTGGACGTCAGCCTGGTCGAAGTTGGTAGAAGCGCCGCCAAACTCGGGAGCGATGTCCCCGGTAATCAGCAGCGGTATTTCGGGGTTGGTCGCGGAGTTGAAGCGACTCATACCCACGGAAGCGAGAGAGGCGGTGGGATCGGCGGAAATGGCGAGAGTGATGCGGTTGTAGCCGAAGCGCGCCTCATTCACGAGATTGGGAGTGATGGTGGAGGTCCAGGAGATAGTGGCGTTGCGGTTGTCTACGGGAACGGTATCGCCGGCGCCAAAGCTGTTGTTCGTCGCGCTTAGCGCATCCTCGCCCCCGAGAGGATTGATGGTGTTGGAGTTGGACCAGAAAAAGCGCTCCGAAATCTTATTGCTGGCGTTGATGTTGTGATCGACGTTGATGTTGAATTGATCTTCGTTGTAGCGCAGCGGTTCAGAAAAGGTGGCTTCGCCAAACTGGCCGGGCGTTCCGGTGCCCGAAGGGATCAGGAAGCCGTTGAAGTGGCCAGGAGCATTGAGCAACGCGAGCGCGACGGGGCTGAGTGAGCCGGACGCCAAGCCAAAGGCCGACTCGAGGTTGGCCTCCGAGCGAACGCTCGGCAACACCGGGAAGAGCGCTTGAGCGGAGCCGGCCACGCCGTTGATTTGACGCGTGCCCTCATAAGAGCCGAAGAAAAAGGTGTCTTTCAGCTTGGGCACCGGACCGCCGAAATTCCCACCGAACTGGTTTTGCTTGAGCACCGGCCGGGCCGAGCCGGTGGCGTTGAAGAAATAGAGGTTGGAGTTCATGTCGTCGTTGCGGAAAAACTCATACGCCTCGCCGTGATACTGGTCGGTGCCGGCGCGAGTCAGCACGTCCACGTTTCCGCCGGAGGTTTTTCCCTGCGATGCGTCGTACATGCTGGTTTGCACGCGGAATTCCTCGAGGCTATCGGGCGAGGGCACGGGCACGTCGGCAAAGTTGTTGCTGAGCAATTCGTTGGAATCGGTGCCATTGATGACAAGGTTGTTGGCGGTGCCGCGCTGGCCAGCCACAAACATGATGGCCTGGCCGCGCCCGGCTTGCGTGGCGTCGGGCAAGACTTGCGTCGTGCCAGGATTGAGGGCCAGCAGAAACGTGAAGTTGCGCGTGGAGAGAGGTAGGTCTTGCAGAATCTTTTCCGGAAGAACATTGCCGAGCGTGGCGCTGGAAGTTTCAACGGTTTCGGCGGACTCGCCGGAGACAGTGATTTCGGCCGAGACGGCGCCCAACTCGAGGGCGACGCTCAAGTTCGTCACCTCGGTAATATGGACGGACACGTTGTGCAGAACGGTGCGCTTGAAGTTTTGGCTCTCGACGGTGACGTCGTAGGTGCCGGGATCCAAAAGGGGAAAGACAACGGCGCCATCGGTGTTGCTCTCTTTAGTTTGGGCCGTGCCCAAGGGCGAAGTGACGGAAACTTTGGCACCACCGACTGCTCCTCCCTGAGGGTCGGTGACCGTGATGCGGATGGCTCCGGTCTGGGCGGTGGTTTGAGCGGAAAGCGATGGTAAGAAACCGAACAGCAAAGTGAGAAAAAACCAACCAGAAACGTTTACTGCTCTGCGAAACAAATTCATCAAATCCCCCAAGGGTAACCAGATTCGGGCAGTGACTGTTACGGTGCCCAGCCGGCCTGCAAGGGAAAAAAAAGTTGCGACGCGTCGGGAAGAAAATCGACGCGTTTCGGCGCGTGCTGAGAATGCAAGCCACACTCCAAAATGGTCGTGCTCCCGCGGAGAATTTCGCTAAGGTTTTGTTTTCTTGAAGTTATACGGACGACGAGGCGCCAGAGTGTTTATAAGAAGTTCTAAAATTTATTCACATACTCATAGCAATCCATATTTCGAAATCTTAGGTTTGATATGAAGGCAAGAAAGACGATTGTTAATGAGCGCGAGATGCAAGTTGGCGCGGAAACGTTACACGTTTTCGCAGGAAAAAATGCGGCGAGAAGAAGAAATACTTTTTCGGAAGATGGGTTTCCGCTGAGTCAGGCCTCGAGTTCTTATTGGTCCAGCGTGGTATCACGCCACAGCGGGACATCAGGGCTTCGCGACGTCGAGAAGGGTCGCGACGCCGTAGTGCGAGAGTTCGACCTCGGTAACTTGCGCGGGACACGCCTTCGGAGGTGGCGGCGCGGGCGCCGCCCCAGGTGGGCAGGCTTGCGCTGACTCCGCTTGAACCGGCGGCAGGAGCAGTCCCTGCATGGCGTGAGGAAGGGAGACGACTTGTTTTTCCGGGCTGAAGTTGATGAGGACGAAAATGTTGAAATTCGGACCCACACGACGGCTGACTTCCACGCCGTCGGGAGCGGGGCCGAACACGGGAGTGACGGCGCTGGCTTTGACGAGCCATTCCGCGAGGGCGGCCATTAGGTTTGGATCGAGGACCGCGCCGATGTAGGTGATGCGGCCCTTGCCGAAAGGATGCGTGATGACGGCGGGCTGGCCGTCAAGCCAGCCGTTGGCGGCGCCGTAACGCAGGAGGACTTCTGCATCGGGCGCGATCGTTTTGAGTTGCTCAGCCCAGATGGTAGCTTCGCCGGAACCGAGCATGCCGCTCACGGGCGCGTTGCGTTCGAGCGCGTAGAACTGCTCGACGCGGCCGCCGAGTGGCTCGATGAGATAACCCGGCTGGCGCATGGGAAGCAGCGCGTTAAATTCATCTTTCATGCCAGAGCGCGGGCCCAGCACGAGATGGCCGCCGTTTCTGACGTAGTCTTCCAGGTGCGCGGCGCGATCTTTGGGAATGAGATCAAGGCTGGGGGCGACGACGAGCTTGTACTGGTCGAGCGGCGCGGCAGGATTCACGATGTCGATGGACTGCGACAGTCTGCGAAGCGCGTGGTAGTAACTTCGGAGCAGCGTGTTTTCGTCGTAGCGCTGCGTGTGCGCCTGCCAGTTGACGGCCCAGCGGCTTTCGTAATCGTGGAGAAGGGCGACTTCCGAGACGACGTGCGTGCCACGAAAGGCGTCCTGTACCTGCGCAAATTCCTGCGCGGTTTGTGAAACTTCCGCGAGCAGTGGCTCAGGCTCGCCGTCGGGGCCGACCAACGTGCCGTGCATTTCTTCTTGGCCATTTAGCGCGCTGCGCCATTGCCAATAGCTGACTTCGTCGGCGCCGTGGCCAATGTCATGCCAGGCCATAGCGCGCACTTCGCCTTTGTTGAGCGAGTTGTTGAGATTGGACCAGTTAACGAAGCCGGGCTGCGTTTCGATGACCCAGAAATTTTCGCGTTTGAGGCCGCGCATGGCGTCGTGGCTCATGCCGTTGGTGTCAGGATCGAGGTGGCCGGTGCCGATGTAGTCGTCCCAGGAGACAAAAGTGAGCGCGTGCGCGACGGTGAAGTGGTCGAAGCCCTCGAATCCATAGCCCATGAAGTTGCCCGTGATGAATTGGCGAGGGTCGGCGAGGGCGCGGATGGCGTCGATCTGATTTTGCTGGTAGCTGGTGTAGGCATAAGTGACGAAGCGGCGCCAGTCGAGCATGAGGCCGGGATTGTGAGGAATCCAGGGGATGGGGATCTCGGACCAATTGTCATAGGACTCGCTCCAATACGCGGTGGTCCAATGCTGGTTAAGAGCGTCGAGAGTTTTGTATTTGGCTTTGAGCCAGTCCTGGAATTGACGCTTGGCGTCGTCGTCGTAGGACATTTGCGCGTAACCGTATTCGTTGTCGATCTGCCAGCCGACCACATTGGGATTGTGGCCGTAGCGGCGGGCCATTTCCGTGGCGATGCGGCGGCAGAAATCGCGATAGCGCTGCGAAGTGACGGAGAATTGTGCGCGGTTGCCGTGCGTGATGCGGCGGCCGTCGGTTTCCATGCGGAGCGTGTCGGGATATTTCGAGGTGAGCCAGGCGGGCGGTGCGGCGGTAGGAGTACCCAGAACGACGGCGATATGATGCTCGGCGGCGAGCGCGAGGGCGTGATCCAGCCAGTCGAAATCGAAGCGGCCTTCGGAGGGCTCCATGCGGCTCCAGGCAAATTCGGCGATGCGGATGACGTTGAGATGCGCGGCTTCCATCATGCCGAGGTCGGTGTCCCAGCGCGATTCGGGCCATTGCTCAGGGTACCAGTCGGTGCCCATGAGCAGGGCGTTGTGGTTGGGGAGCTGGGTGGGGATGGGGATGTTATCGGCGGGAGAATGGGCGCGGATGGGGAAGAGCACACACGCAGGAATTAAGAAAACAAACGCGAATGGCAGAATATTGCGGGTCCAAAACCGTAGCATGAAAATCTCCCGCGAAAAAAGTGCGTTGCTACCAGTCGAGGCGGTTTAATCCGCGCACGACGTCAAAATGCCGATCTCGACTCAACAGAGGAAAATTGTGTTGGCGGCAGAGCGCGGCGATCCAAATGTCGTTGGCAGGGATGGGCTTGCCAATCAGCCGGATCTCGAGGCGGATCGCCGCGTAGTGGTGCGTCGTTTCGTTGGTGACGTCCAGCAGCACGCAATCGGCCAGGAAATTCTCGAACCACTTTCCATGAATCGCGCTGCGCTTGGACTGGGCAATGCCATAGCGATATTCGCCGATGACCGGCACCGGTAGTGCCATATGAGCAGCGGCGGCCAGTACTGCATTAATGCCGGGATCTTCCTTAGCTACTTTCCGTCGCAAAATAAGTGATTCTGAGCGAGACAATCACCTTTTAGAGATCGCGTACGCCAACTCGTATGCTGATTTTCCGCCGCGACACTCTTTTGTGTGGCGGTCCAGCGCGACAACATCTTTAAGCCCGTTGCACAGCAAGATAGCGACCGATCTGGACAATGTTGTCGGCGATCACTCCAAGGCCAACCCATCGTTGCATACCTTCAAAGCCTCGGTACCGACATCGATTCAATCCATGACGACGCTTCAACACGCTGATGCGGCCTTCGCATCCGGTCCGCCAACGTTGCCCGGCGCGAAACCAACGCGTTCTCTGCAATCTTCTCCGCTCGCTGCTTTTGGTGCTCCGGCTCGGCACCGCGACTCGCGTTACGCCCATTCCTTGGATGGTCTTTTCATTCTTTAGACTGTAGAACCCTGTGTCCGCAGCGACCATTCGTGGTGCGCGCCCGAACAGACACTGATGTTGTTCCACCGCGGGAACCAGCAGTCGGCTATCCTCGGGACGTTCGGCGTACACTTCGTAGTGTGTGATGATCTGGTTCTCGGCTTCCTGCACCTTAACCAGGTTCCCGAACTCGTTTGGCTTGCTCGCCTTCCCCTTGCGAATGATTTCGGTGTGCGGCTCGAAAAGACTCACGATCTTATGGGGATACTTGGTAATTCCTCGAAACACCCGCGCCCTGGTTTGCCGCACCACCTGTCGCACACGCCCAGTCATCGTTTCCAAGACCTCTCGGAATCGTCTCAGCCTCGCTTGTCGGTGCCGAGAAAAATGTTGAATTTCTTCCAACACGCCTTCCGCCTGATACACAATCTTTCGCGTTAGACTCACTAGTTCCCGATATCGCTCGACACGCCGCTCCTCACCCTCAGGACCTTTCAGCCGCCCCGCCAAGGCGATCGCGATCACCTTCTTGTTTACACTTCGCATCCGGTCACGAATCCGCTTTTTCAGCCCTCCGGTGATCTTCTCTACCTTCTTCATGGTTCGCGTAAGCACGCGCGCTCCATCCCCTAATAAACTGCTGTCCGTCGGATAGTGAACATTCGTCTCTACCACCGTGGTGTCAACCCGCATCTTCCGCCCCTGCACCACGCCTCGCTCGCGTGCCAACTCCATCAACCGCCCATGCAGTTCTCCGATCACTTCCGGCCCGATGGCTTGTCCCAACCGCGCTAGCGTCTTGGCATCCGGTACTTTCTCGTCCCCAATGCGTGTGAACGCGCGATAGACCAGATTCGCCCGCACTTCTCGTTCCAGTGTGTCGTAGCTCCAGTTCCGGACGTGCTTCAAGATCAGCAGCCGCAGCGCCACTTCTGCCGGTGTTTGCGTTCGTCCACGCGTACGGCTCTTCGGATGGCGCTTTCCTTGCGCATCGTACACACTCTCGACCAGCGCTGCGTCTTCCAGAAGTTGGTCCACCTCTTTCATCCATGGTTCCCACAAATCTTCGATGTCCTTTGCCAGTCCGCTGTGCCACAAACTTGGTTGCCGATGTCGAAGTTGGATCACGCTGCCTCCTTAATTTCTTCAGACGCAGCATCGACACGAAAAGCTACACTTCAACGTTGCGCAGCCAAACGAAAGTTCACAAATATGCACCGCATGGCTCTATATTTGCGACGGAAAGTAGCTAGGGCGGAAACGGCGTTCGTGTCCAGAATCAATCCTGAGGCTCCGCTGTCCACATTTCGGGATCGATTTTCTCGAATGCGTCTTCAATAGCCTGGTCAATTTGAGCAAGGTCTTTATGAAGGTGCTTCAGTTTCCCTACGTGTTTCATCCATGGCTTCTCCGTGGCGCGAGACGACTTTAGCTTGTCCTCAACGGCCTCGGTAATGAACTGACGCAAGGGAATGCCTCGCTCGGCGGCTTTTGATTTCGCGCGGCGGAAGACGGCATCGGGCATTTCCAGTGTAGTCTTCATGCGTCGCATTGTCCCATATTTATGGGTCACGCGCAATCTGTCCGTGAACCACTGTCGTATCAACGAGTTACAGATACCTTCTTTCCTGAGTATTCGACCACCTTGTCGGGGGATGCGGTGAGGGCGCCGCCGGTGCCGTGATTCTCGCGGACGAAGACGATGCGGAAGGTGCGGTTGGTGAGCATACCGGGGAAGGTGCCGTTTTGGCCGCCGATTGTCAAGGTGTGGGAAGGCTCGTCCCAGAAGAAGTGGATTGTTGCGGCGTAGCCTCCTTCGGCGTGCTCGGCTTTCTCGTAGTTGTAGTTGTCGTTCTCGTCTTCGTACAAAGTGAAAAGGCGGTTCGCTCCGGCGTAGATGCGCAGCTCGATCGGGTCAGCGGGCTTTTCTGTGGCGTATTCGATGTCAGGGCCGAGAGGCAGAATGGAACCGGCGCGCACGTAGAGCGGCATACGCTCGATGGTGGTTGGCGCGTTGATGAAGCGACCGCCTTCGAGGGAAGCGCCGGTCCAGAAGTCATACCATTGGCCTTTTGGGAGATACAGGCGACGCACGGTGGCGCCAGGTTCAGTCACGGGATTGACGAGAATTGACGGTCCAAAGAGGAACTGGTCGCCGATGTTTTGTGCGCGCGCGTCTTCGCGGAAGTCCATGACCAGGGGGCGCATGATGGTGTAGCCCGCGCTGGTGGTTTTCCAAGCCAGGGAATAAATGTAGGGCATGAGGCGGTAACGGAGCTTGTCGTAGGCAGTGAGGATTTTCTGCGCGTCAGGGCCGTAGGACCAGATCTCATTTTGGTTTGTGGTGCGCGTGCCGTGGGCTCGAAAAATTGGGCAGAACGTGCCGAACTGAAACCAGCGAATGTAGAGTTCGCGGTAGGCGGGATCATCAGGATTCGCGGAAACGAAGCCCCCGATGTCCGTCGTCCAGTACGGAAGACCCGAGACGGAATAGTTGAGGCCGGCGGGAATTTGGCGGCGGAACGTTTCCCAATTGGGGTCAACGTCGCCGGACCAGACCGCGGCGGCGTTGCGTTGGGAGCCCGCGTAAGCGGAGCGCGACAAAATAAAGACGCGTTTCTGATGGGAAGCGGCGCGCTGGCCCTCGTAGACGGCAGTCGTGGTCATGAGAGGAAATTCATTGGCGTAGCGCGCGCCATTTTCGCCGTGGTTGACTTTGTTGGTGACGAGAATGTTGGTTTCGCGGGCTTCGGTTTCGGGTTCGGTGGTGTCGAGCCACCAGGCGTCGGCGCCGATTTTGAACAGCGCGTTGTTCATGAGGTTCCAATAGTATTTGCGAGCGTCGGGATTGAAGGCGTCGTAGAGCGCCTGATCCACGGGATGGAAGCTGGGGGCGACGGTCTTGGCGATGAAGAAGCCGCGCTTGTCCATATCGTCGTACACGGGGGAGCCGGGACGGAAATACGGCCAGACAGAAATCATCAGATGGACGCTTTTAGCGTGGAGGCCGTCGATCATGCCTTTTGGATCAGGATAATTTTTGTTGAAGACCGGCTCGCCCATGATGTTCCACCAGAACCAGTCCTGAACGATGTTGTCGAGCGGGATGTGCAGGTCGCGGTATTTTTGCGCAATCGCGAGAAGCTCCTGCTGTGAGTCATAGCGATTCTTGCATTGCCAGTAGCCGTAGGCCCATTTGCCGAAAAGGGGTGCGGCCCCGGTGAGTTCGCGATAGTCGGCAATGAGGCGGTCGAACTCCGGGCCGTAAAAGAAGTAGTAATCGATGGAGTCGGAGACTTCCGAGCTGAGATACATGGCGTGGACAAAGCGATTGTTGAAGCGGCTGCGCGAGCCGTTATTCCAGAAGATGGCGTAGCCGTTGCTGGAGAGAAGCATCGGGATAGAGATGTTGGTGTTGTCCTGGGAAAGGTCAACCGCTTCGCCGCGATAGTTCCAGACGCCGGCTTGATGCTGCCCGAGGCCGTAAAAGGCTTCCTGCGTATCCCACATGTTGACGAAGCGTTCGGATTGCAGCGTTTTTTCGCCGTTTACTTCGGCAGGCATGAGCGTGCGCGAGTTTTCCTGCGTGAGCTTGCGGCCGGCTGCATCGTAAAAGACGACCGAACTGTCGGCGCGAGTGATTTCGATTTTGAGGCGAGCCGTGGTGAGAGTGATGACCTTGGGATCGTCGGTATTCAGGGCAAAATCCGCTTTTGGCCAGGATTTTTTCACTACGAGATAGTCGGTGCGCTCCGGGATGTTGCGTTCGAGCGAGTAGACGACGTGAATGATCGAGTCGGAGCAGACCTGGAAATGCAGGAAACCGGTTCTGAGAACGAGGACGCCACCGTCGGGCTGCGGTTCGACGGAAGTGACAGGGTTCAGGGGAATCCATTGTGCCGTGACGGGCGCGGCCAGGGCGAAGAGGACAAAGCCGAGAGAGAGAAATAAGCGTGACGGTGTGGGAAAGTGCGTTTGCATGGGAAATCAGACTCCTTGACTAAAGAACGCCGTGAACCTTGAAAGCCAGGGCGTGTTTGCAGGGTTTGTTTTCCGGAAGTTCCACGTGCAGACCGTACTCATCCTGCGTCCAATGGAGTTTTCCGGGGAAGCCGAGAAGTTCAACTTGAGCGATTTTGCCGACGCCGGACTGCTGGTTCACGGCCAGCGAAGCGAGCAGCGCTTGTTTTTGCGGGACGCCCATAACGAAGGCGAAGAGTTCATTTCCCTTGGCGGTGAAGCGAACATCATCGGCCGTGAGTTCTTTTCTCGTATTTTCGTTGAAATTTGTTTCGCTCGCGGTGGATTTCGCCGAACCTGGGCCGGCCCCGGAAATTTTCCAAGGACGCGTGGCATAGATCGCTTCGCCGTTGACGCGCATCCAATCGGTGATTTCCGCGAGGATGTGCAATTCCTGCTTGTCGAGCATGCCGTTGTTTGGAAGCGGGAAGTTGAGCATGAGATTGCCGTTGCGGCTGACGACGTCCACGAGCATGTCAATGATGAATTTCGCCGACTTGTATTGGATGCCGCGCTTGTAGTGCCAATCGCCGATGCATGTATCGGTCTGCCAGGGGTGAACCGAAATTTCATCGAGCACGCCGCGCTCGTGGTCGAGGATGCAGGTGCCGACAGCACAATCCTGAGCGCCTTTGCTCAGGTAAACGGCCTGGGTTGGCCCGCCGTGGCGCGCCGCGCTCTGGTTGTAGAGTTGCGCAGCGATGCGCAAGCTGCGCTCACCGAATGGCAAAGGACCATCGTTGTAAAGATAGTCTGGTTCGGCCTGTGCCACGAGGTCGGAAATCCTGTCATACCAGTGGTCTTTCCAGGAGTCGGGAATGCCACTGTCGTCCCAGTCGAGCTTGTCGGTGATTAACTTGGGGTCCGCATACGAGTGATAGAGGTCCGCGTTAGCGGGATCGACGCCGTCGTAGGACTTACCTGCAAGAGGCCCCTCTTTGTCGCTCATGTGGCTGACCGCGAACCACTTGTAGCTGATCCACAAGTGATCGCTGACGCCGAAGCGCAGGCCGTGCTTGTGGGCCGCCTGGCGGAAGAGAGCCACGACGTTTTTCCGGGGACCCATGGCGACGGAGTTCCATCGTGTGTGCCGCGAGTTCCAGAGGTCAAAATTGTCGTGGTGCACGGCCATGCTGCAGAAATACTTTGCACCGGCTTTTTTGTAGAGGCCGACGAGGTAGTCTGGATCGAAAGCGTCGGCCTTCCATGTCGCGATGACTTCTTTGAAGCCGGATTTGGAGGGATGGCCGTAATGCTCGAGGTGATGTTTGTACTGTGGCGAGCCCTGCATATACATGTTGCGGGCATACCAGTCGCCGGCTTCGGCGGCGGATTGGGGTCCCCAGTGAGCCCAGATGCCGAACTTTGCGTCGCGAAACCATCGCGGCGGCTCGTAAGCGGCAAGAGATTCGTGCGTAGGCTGGAAGGGCCCTTGCGCAACAGCTTGGGGATGAGCCGAGACCGTTAACGTTCCCGCTGCACGCAAAAAGGGGAACGCCCCTATCAGAGTTTTGATTGCTATTCTTCGTTTCATCGGCTTGCCATGCGTGGCGCACAGCGGGCGCATGGTAAAGAGCGGCATCGTTTTTGTCAAACCGGGCGGCGACGCTGGGAGCGTCCAAGTCTAAGAAAAGTAAGGAGAAACTCGCGCGTAGGGCCGGAAGTGTGATACAAGGCGGATTGCATTGCGGAAAGCTCCGGGGCGTCAAGGCAGGAGGAGATGGCAATGGTGCGGTTCGGAGGAATCTTGGCATTCACCGTCTTGCTGGCGGCTGGATTGGAATTTGGGGTCAAAGCGCAGAATAGTCCTTCTCAGGTGATCGCGAAAATGCATAGCCACACAGAGAAAAAGCCGTTTGGCCAAACGCCAGATGGCACGGCCATCGAGGCCTATACCGCTTACAACGCCCAGGGAGCTTCGGCGAAGTTCATCACCTACGGCGCTACGTTGGCAGAGCTGCACATTAAGGATAAGCAAGGCAAGCCCGGCGATATAGTACTGGGTTTCGGCGACTTGCAGGGCTATCTGGGCAACCATCCCCATTTTGGCGGAACGATTGGGCGCTATGCCAACCGCATCGCCAAAGGGACGTTCACGTTGGACGGCAAGGAGTATCAACTGGCCATCAACAATCCACCGAACAGTTTGCACGGCGGGCCGACGGGCTTTGATCGGCGTGTCTGGAAGGGTGAGGCGGTGAACCAGAGGGATGGGGCGGGAGTGCGATTTACATATATAAGTACGGACGGCGAAGAGGGCTTTCCCGGTAACGTTAACGTGAGTGTGACCTATATTCTTACTGACAAGAATGAGTTGAAGCTCGAGTACACGGCG
>Ga0335078_10007127_pt1 | contig 16558 bp, 13 predicted proteins | sample Lox_Sample_32_FD_206711 | JGI IMG/M metagenome (GOLD analysis project Ga0335078, IMG submission 206711) | Soil microbial communities from Loxahatchee National Wildlife Refuge, Florida, United States - Lox_Sample_3.2 | ecosystem: Environmental > Terrestrial > Soil > Wetlands | place: USA...
CTGGAAAAGGGCCTGCGCAACATTCAGGACTCGCCGGGCAAGTACGAGGAGCTCCTGTCGCACCTCAAGACCCTGATCAAGCAGGTGAAGAACTGCGACTACACCCACGCCCTGCCCTACCTGACGCTTATCTACGCCAAACAGGCGAGTTACCGGGGCGCCACCATCTACAATCTGTTTCTCGATCAGATGCGCCGGGCGCAGGAGCGCGAGGCGGCCCTCGAGGCCCGCCGCCCCTGGCCGCCACCGGGCGACGAGGTATGGGACGAGAAGGACGCCCCGCCCGCCAAGCACAAACCCGGCTACGACCCGCGGCTGGATCGCCCCCACGATTTGTTGCTGCTGAAGCTGAACCAGGAGTTGCACGACGTGGCGCGGCTCTACGACATCTTCATCCGCGAGAAGGTGACGGTAAGCCAAGCCAGGCGCGACGCGGCGATAGCGCCGGACCCGCCGGTGGATTGGTACCTGGCGCGGGAGCTGTGGATGGTCGACCGCCAGATCGACGCCAAGACACGGCTTTTGATGAAGATGAGGATCGACGATCGCAACTGGGAACTGATGACGCAGGGGGACGAGGACGACCCGGTTGAAGGGTCGGGCGGCGTCCAGCCAGAGGCAAGCCAGAAGCCGGAAGCAGGGCCGCGCGGCGCTCGGCCAGAGCCAAATCCACCGCCGGACGAAACGCCCGCCCCCTCAGAAGCAGCGACGGTGTCCCCACCGGCGACTTCGAAGCCGGGCCAGTCGCCTGAGACGCCCGAGGTGACCACCGTTGTTGCTGGGCGAAGGGACCAGGGGTCGGCCGTCAAGCTACCGGCGCTCCTCGTGCTGGCGTGCCTCTTGGGCTTCCTGCTCGGCCTGAGGACAAGATCGGCGGCGAGCACGCCACTTCTACTGGCCGAAACGGCGGCGGCGGGGACAACGCCCCAAGTCCAGCGCTACAGCCAGACGTCCATGGGCGGCCTACGCGGCTTGAGCGGCCTGCGCGGCTCTCGGGTTCGCGCCATGGAGTGCGGTAGCGCAGCTACCGCCTTGGCATCAGTCCCCGCACTCCCGGCGAACGTCGGCAGAGTCGCCGCGCGGACTACGGTAGCTTCCTCCCCGGCGCCCGTTCCCGCGTTCCGCGCCAAAGTCGCGCTCCGGCCCAGAGCCGGCAGCCTCGCTGCTGCAATCCAAGGAGGGCAGCGCCCGCCGGCGGAGAAATTCCTACCGGCGGTGGGGATAGCGCCGCACCAGGCCCCACCGGACGATGATTTTAACCGGACCGAAGCCGCTGAGTTATTGAAACCAAAGGATCGTGACCCGGGACCGAACCCAATACGAACCCATTTCGGGGAAGGCGAAGGAAAGGCAGAAAGTAGACGGTGAAAAGAGGCAAACGGTAGGCGGTAGGCAGGGAAAACGGCAAGGTGATAGACGGGAATCGAGAATTCAGGTGCCGCATTACGCGGAAGGGCAGAATTCTGCCCGGAAGAGGTGAAGGCTGACGAGTCCGCACGCTAGCGGGCAGAGAAGGTGTACCACGAAGCCGTCGAATCAATTCATTGCAATGTTACTTGGACTTAACATGCGCGTAACATCGGCAGTTCAACCTGACTTCTAAACAGGACGCTGGTCAAAGAGACCCGGAGATCAAAACACCATGACTACACCCACCATCAAGAGGTTCGCGGTTACGCTCACTTTCGGTTTGATTCTCGTTGCAGGTTTGATATCTCGACCCAAGCCCTCCTCCCCGGCGCCGGCGGCTCCAGCCGACCGACTCCAAATTAACGCCGCCGGCGCCACCTTCCCTTATCCGATCTATTCGAAGTGGTTTGACGAGTATCACAAACTGCACCCCAATTTAGAGATCAACTATCAGTCCATCGGCTCCGGCGGCGGCATCCGCCAGCTTCTGGCGGGCACCGTCGATTTTGGGGCATCCGACATGCCCCTAAAGGATGACCAACTCAGCCCTTTCAAGGTCAAGCCCCTCCACTTCCCGACTGTCCTTGGCGCCGTCGTTCCCACCTACAATGTCCCCGGACTCTCGGCCGACCTGAAGTTTACGCAGAAGGCCTTGGCCGGCATCTACCTGGGGAAGATTACCAAATGGAACGACCCGGCGATTGCCAGAACAAATCCGGGCGTCAAGCTGCCCGGCGATGATATCGTCGTGGTTCACCGTTCGGAAGGCAGCGGCACCACCTACATCTGGACCGACTTCCTCTCCAAGGCCGACCCGGACTGGGAGGCGAAGGTGGGAAGGAACGCCTCTGTGAACTGGCCCGTAGGCTTGGGCGGCAAGGGGAACGAAGGGGTTTCCGGGTCGGTCGAGCAGACCCCGGATTCCATCGGCTATGTGGAGTTGATTTACGCAATTCAAAACCACATGCGCTACGGGTTGGTTCAGAACGCAGCGGGAGTCTTCCTCAAAGCCGACCTCGCGGGCGTCACGGCGGCGGCGGCGGCGGCAGCGAAGTCCATGCCCGACGACTTCCGGGTATCGATCACCAACGCCCCCGGAAAAACCGCCTACCCGATTTCGAGCTTCACTTACCTATTGATCCCCCAAAGCTTCAGCGACGCGACGAAACGCGACGCCATCATCGGTTTCTTGCGCTGGATGCTCAAGGACGGCCAGCAGTATACTGAAGCGTTGTCCTACGCGCCCCTCCCCAAGGAAGTGGTGGCCAAGGAGATGAAGGCGATCTCGCTGATCAAGTAGCATGGCGACCTCGACAACTACTCTCGATTCGACGCCCCGCCCTGGACGTAGAGGGCGGGCGCGTGTTTTTATCGACCGCCTCCGCAGCGGCGATCAGATCGCGCACCTAATCACGTTGGCCTTCGCCGCCAGCGTTTTCCTGATCACCTGCCTCCTGGTCTACGAACTCTGGGTCACGTCGACGCTGCCGCGTCACAAGTTCGGCTTGTCCTTCCTAGTGACCAGCGTCTGGGATCCGGTTTTTGAACAGTTCGGAGCCTTGCCCTTCATTTACGGGACGCTGGTGACCTCCGCCTTGGCGTTGCTGATTGCGGTACCGCTCGGAGTGGGAGCGGCTATCTTCCTGTCCGAGCTGGCGCCGCCGCGAATATCCGACGGACTCAGTTTTGTGATCGAGTTGCTGGCGGCGGTACCGAGTGTGATCTACGGCGTGATCGGAATCTTTGTGATGGTGCCTCTCCTGCGAAAATACGTCGAGGTGCCTCTGAAAGCTGCGTTCGGCTATCTGCCGTTGTTCAAGGGGCCGGCCATGGGGGTAGGATTCCTTGCCGCCGGAGTGGTGCTGGCGGTGATGATCGTTCCCTTCATCCTCTCTATTTCCCGCGAGGTCCTGCTCTCGGTGCCCGTCGACCAGCGCGAGGCAGCGTTGGCGCTGGGAGCCACCAAGTGGGAGTCCACCTGGAAGGTTGTGGTACCCTACGCCCGGACGGGGATCATGGGGTCCATCTTTCTCGCCTTGGCCCGCGCCCTTGGTGAGACCATGGCGGTAACCATGGTGATCGGCAACAATCCCCAGATCGCCGCCTCCCTGTTCGCCCCCGGCTATTCGATTGCCGCCGTGATCGCCAATGAATTAGCCGAGGCCTCGAGCGAGATGCACTATCAGGCCCTCATCGAACTGGGCTTGGTGCTTTTCGCCGTGACCATTATCATTAACGCGTTGGCGCGGATTCTGATTTTGACCACCGCCGGCCGCGGGACCGCACACTGATGAGCTTTCGCAACGTCTGGAGAAAGTCCGTCAATATCGTGATGTTCAGCCTTACCGGGCTGGCCACTCTGCTCACCATCTCCGTGCTGTTTTTCATTCTTGGCTATCTCGTCTGGTACGGCGGAAGTTCGATCAATTGGAACTTCTTTACCAAGCTTCCCACCCCGGTTGGGGAGTCCGGCGGTGGCATGGCCAACGCCATCGTGGGAAGCGGGAAACTGCTGCTGCTGGCGGCGCTGATCGGCGTGCCGACCGGGCTCCTGGGCGGCATATATCTGGCCGAGTTCGGCAGGGGCACTTTTTCGTACCTCGTGAGGTACACCGCCGACTTGCTGAACGGCGTCCCGTCCATCGTTATGGGCATCTTTGCGTATACGGTGGTGGTCTTGCCGATGCATCATGGCTCAGCGCTCGCGGGCAGTCTGGCCCTCGCCGTGATGCTGGTGCCCATTGTGATACGCTCGACGGAGCAATTCATGCGCGCGGTACCGGTGTCGCTGCGGGAAGGGGCATTGGCTCTGGGAGCGAGTAAGTGGAGAACGGTGGCCACGGTAATTGTGCCAGCGGGTTTTCGGGGAATTGCCACTGGCATCCTGCTGGCGTTGGCCCGAGTGGCTGGGGAAACCGCCCCCTTGATCTTCACGGCCGGAGGCAATAATTTCTGGGCTGAGGGCTGGAACCAGCCCATCGCTTCGCTCCCGGTGGTGATTTACAACTACGCCCTCTCTCCTTACCAAGATTGGCACCGCCAAGCGTGGGCGGCCGGGTTGGTGCTGCTGGCCTTCGTCCTGATTGTGACCACCGGGTCGCGCATCATCCTTTCATTGGGGTTTCAATCGTCCAGATCGGGGTAAGATGTAAAGGTGACGTAAGTGGCAACGTATTCGAATTCATTTTTGATTTTGGATTTTTGATTTTGGATTGAAGAACCGGCTGTTGCCGCTCTCTTATTCAATGCAAAAGCGAAAATCCAAAATCCAGAATAGAAGCCTCACGCCGCGACTTTAGGCGTCCCGTATAGCATGGCGACATCGAAGCTGATTCTTATGAATGGCACATCGACACCACAAGCTCAACCCGCAGAGGGCGGCCGCGTTCAACCGGCTCCCGGTGCGCTCAAACTGCGCGTCCGCGACGTGGACTTTTACTACGGCCCGAAAAAGGTGCTCCATTCCGTTTCTCTCGACGTTCCTCCCAATAAGATCACGGCCCTGATCGGCCCGTCCGGATGTGGTAAATCCACCTTTCTGCGCACGCTGAACCGCATGTACGAGACGGTGCCGCACGCGCGGGCGGAGGGTGATTTGCGGCTGGATGGCGAGGACATCCTGACCATGGAGGTCACCGCGTTGAGAAGGCGGGTGGGCATGGCGTTCCAGCGGCCCAACCCGTTTCCCAAGTCGATCTTCGAGAATATCGCTTACGGCCTGCGGGTGAACAGCTCTCACAGCCGGGCGGCCTTGACCGAGGCGGTGGAGGGCAGCCTGAAGCGCGCCGCCTTGTGGGAAGAGGTGAAGGATTCGCTACACAAATCGGCTTACGCCCTCTCCGGCGGGCAGCAGCAGCGGCTTTGTATCGCGCGCGCCCTGGCCGTGAATCCCGAGGTGCTGCTGCTGGACGAGCCCTGCTCGGCGCTCGACCCCATCGCCACCGCCAAAATCGAAGAATTGCTTTTCGTGTTGAAGGATAGCTGTACGATTGTGATTGTGACCCACAACATGCAGCAGGCGGCCCGCGTCTCGGACCAGACCGGGTTCTTCCTGCTCGGCAAGCTGCTCGAGGTCAACGATACGCGGACGATTTTCAAGAAGCCGGCCCGGAAAGAGACGGAAGACTACATCACTGGCCGATTCGGATAGTCAGAAAGAGAAAGAATGATGAATGATGAACAAGAAGAGCGGCCTTTTCCTGTTCATCATTCATCATTCAGCGTTCATCATTTCTTCCTGAGTGAGGTTCCCGTTGCGCCATTTTGAAGCGGAGTTGGAAGAACTCAAGAAACGGCTGCTGGAGATGAGCGGGCTGGTGGAGTCTGCCATTTACCGCAGCATTCTGGCCCTGGTGAAGAAGGACCCCGAGCAGACCAATCTGGTGCTGCAGAACGAGGGGCGCATCAACCAGATGCAGATCGAGATCGACGACATCGCCACCGGCCTGCTGGCCCTGCAACAGCCGATGGCCAAGGATCTGCGCTTCATCACCTCCGCCATCAAGATCAATAACGATCTGGAACGCATGGGCGACCATGCCTGTAAGCTTGCCGAACGCGCGCTCTCGCTGTTGAACGAGCAGCCGATCCGGCCGCTCATCGATATCCCGCAAATGGCGCGGCTCGCGGAGTCGATGGTTCGCAAGAGCCTGGATGCGTTCGTCAAGCGGGACGCGGAACTGGCGCGGAGCGTGCTGGTGTCCGACGACGCCGTGGACGAGATGCGCGACGCCATTTACGACGAGTTGGTCGCCTACATGGAACAGGAACCTTCAACCATCCGCCAGTGCCTCGACCTGATGTTCGTCGCCCGCAACCTCGAGCGCATCGCCGATCACGCCACCAATATTGCGGAAGACGTCGTCTTCCTGGTGGAAGGCGTGGACGTCCGCCATCATGCCGAGGTGCGCAATGTGAAACCCGCCTAAGAAGATTGAGAGATTGAGTGATCGGGTGATTGAGCCATTGAAGAAGAACCGAAAGGTCGAACCGATGGTAATCGATCACTCAATCACACAATTCTTGCCCGTCCAAACCTTTGCCGAAAGCGTGCATCCAACACACAAGCCCATCGATCCCGCAGCGTGGGCGACTTTTTGTCTTTGACTGGGCGCGAGGTTTGATGATCAAATGGAGGCTCAGCGCAAGTTGGCCTTTTCTCCAAGTGCCTGGGGGGAAGATTTCTTAGGAGTTGGCAATGAAGCGACAGCGTTGGCTTTTACTGTTCTTATGCCTGGCGGTGGGGCTCGTGTCCGCGATCGCCCACGCCCAGGACGAAACGATGGCGACGGCGGACGAGAACGAGGCGGTAATTCCGGAAGGGACCGAGTTCAAGCTCCAGCTTCACACCACCCTCAATTCCAAGTCCTCGAAACCCGGCGATCGCGTCCTGACCACTTTGCTGGATCCGGTCGCGGTGGAGGACCAGGATGTGCTGCCCAAGGGCCTGCGAATCGACGGACACGTCGGCGAGGTCAAGGAGGCCGGCCATCGAGGAAAGGGGGGGTTCCTGACCATCGTCTTTGACACGGTGGAGTTGCCCAACGGAGAGAAGCTCGCCATCCTGGGGTCCCTGACCGAAGTCTTCTCGAATGCCGGCGGAGGCACCCCTGACGTTGGTCCGGAGGGCGAGTTGAAAGGACACGGGGCATCCAAGAAAGAGCAGGCCGCCCTCGTCGTCGCTCCCGCTGCGGTCGGAGCCGCCGCCGGGATCGGACCGGGAATCGCGCTCGCTGCCGGGGGCATTGCCGCCGCCTACTTCCTCCCGCGAGGAAAGCAGGCCGCGCTCGAAGCCGGGTCGCTGGTCGGGATGCGCCTGGACCGCGACGTCACCGTCGCTTTGGCCGCCACTAACGCAAAGCCAGACAGCCCGGCGCCTCCCAAAACGCCCCAACCGTAGAGATTGAGTGATCGGGTGATCGCGCGATGGGGTGACTGAAGACCAAGAAGAGAGGAGCCTTTTTCAAATCACCCAATCACCCGACCTCCCGATCACTCAATGTACTCGGGGCGGCAAGATCCGTGCGACCTCGGGCAGCCGGACCAACTCGGAGGGCGGTACCAGTTCGACGTCGTCCCGCTCGAGTTCCGGGAGAAACCGTTCCAGGGCTTCGATGGTGGTCGGATGCGGGTGGCCGATTGCCAGGGCAGCTCCCCGTTGCTCGACGATGCGGCGAAAGGCCTCGAGCTGCCGGAGCGAGTACGCCGTCTCCTGTTGGTCGTCCAGGAATACGGAGCGAAAGAAGGTGGGGACTCCCTCTTGCCGGGCAGCGTCGTACGCCACGGTCTCGACCGTGGTGCGGCTGTCGATGAAGTAGAGGTGCCGGTTGGCGAGGGTTCTCATGACCTCCGCCATCAGCCGCGCATCGGCCGTGGCCCGCGAGCCCATGTGGTTGTTGGCGCCACGAACGTAGGGCACATTGGCGAGATCTCCGTCAATTGTGCCGACCACTTCCGGCCCGGTCATCCCCAGCTTGATGGCGCCCCTGCCCGGTGCCATCCCGGAGCCCGGTTCCGCCTCCATGGGCAAGTGCAGCATCACCTCGCGGCCGTCGCGGTGCGCTTCCTCGGCCACCGCCGTCGAGTGCGCAAGATAGGGCAGAACCGAGAACGTCAGGCCATAGGGCAAGCTAAGTAGCCTCTCGGCGGCGGCCAAGTCGCCGCCCAGGTCGTCGATGACGATCGCGGCTCGATAGAGGCGCGGGACCTGGCGCACTTCCCATCGCCTGACGGCTTGACGATTGCGAAGCACTTCGAGTTGCTCGGCCGGCCCGGCGCGCTTCGCTACCACGTCCGACGAGCGCACGTCCAATCCTTGCCGCTGAGCCTCCGCGGCGATCGCGGAGAGCACGGCCTGGTACGCGCCAGGCGTGGCCACCGCCTCGGTCACCCGCCCAGCGTGGCCAGTGCGGGCTGCTTCGGACTCCGTGCCGGAAGCATCCCAATTGCCGGCGGCTCGGCCCTTCACCCAAACGTCGTCGCCACCGGCCTGTTGAACCGCCCGGACCAGTCTCCGATCGAACTCACCGAGGTCAACCTCCCGCCTTTCTGGCTCTGCCGTGGTCGGGGCCGAGACGGGGGCACCGTGCTCTGCTTGCGGCGGACGGCGCGGGGCCTCCTGCTTGCGACCCTCGCGAATGCCCCAGATGAGAATTGCCAATACGGATAAGAGAGTGAGTAGAAGCAGCGCGACCTTGCTGCCAGAGAGGCGAGAAAGAGATGATCGGGGGCGAACCCGTCGTCGCCGGGGCCTGGGTCGCTTCGCAGTTCGGTGCAGTGCGCTCCTCCGGTGCGGTCCCTACGCGACGCGGCGCTGGGGCCGCGGCCAGGAAGCGGGCGCTGGGGTGGGAGAAATCACGGCAGTCGACTTAGCCGCGTGCTGCTTCAGGACCTCCAGCGCTTTCTGGAGTTGCACGTCGTTCTTCCCTCCCAGTTGCTCCGGAGTCTGGGCGTTATTGTCCTCGTCGTCTTCCGCCATCGTGCCTTGCGGCGCCTGGATCACGTTGGGCGTGATGCCGTTATCCTGAATGGTCTTGCCATCGGGCCCGTAATACTTGGCCACGGAGAGCAGCAGCGCGGAGCCATCGCCTACGGGGATCAGTTTCTGCACCACGCCGTCGCCCCAACTGCGCGTGCCCACCACGTCGCCGCGCTTGTTGTTGAGCACCGCGCTCGCCACCAACTCCGCCGGGCCCGCCGTCGATTGGTTGATGAGCACGGCCAGCGGCAGCTTCGACACTCCCGGCGCCGCTTCGACGTCGATATCCTGACGCGGATATCGCTGGCCGGAGAGGTAAGCTACCAGGCCCTTGTCGATGAAAAGGCCGGCCGTCTTGAAGGCTTCGTCCGCTTCCCCGCCGGCGCAATCGCGCAGGTCGAGCACGATCTTGCTGGCCCCTTGCGCCATCAGTTCTTTCAACTTGGCTTCGATCTGCCCCGCCACACCCTTATTAAAGTAGGTTACCCGCACGTAGCCGGCGCCGTCTTCCATCATCTTGGCGCTCACCGGCGGATAGTCGGGAGCCTGGCGCGTCAGCGTCACTTTGTGGGGTTCGCTGCGGGCGCCGCTCACCAGCGAAACGGTCACGGTGCTGCCCACGGGCCCCGCCAGCATGCGATCGAGCTGCACCACCGAAAGCTCGCGGGGCGCGATATCGTTGACCTCATCCAGCAAGTCCCCGGCCTTTACTTCCGCCTTGTCGGCCGGGCTTCCCGGCAGCACCGCGATCACTTCCGCGTATCCGCCGCGCTTGGAAATGAACATGCCCACGCGGCCCGGCCCCGGGTCGGGGTGCTGCTGGTACTCCTGGTACTGCTGCGGGGTGAAATACGTGCTGTAGGGGTCGAGCGCCTCCAGCAGCCCGCGGATGGCGCCGTCGGTGACCTTCTTCATGTCGGGATCGGTAACGTAGTCGCTCTTGATGCGGTCCAGCACTTCGCTGTACACACCCAGGTCGCGGTACGCTTTGTCGTTGGTGTTGGTAGACGCGCTCTTGCCGAGCAGTCCCCCGAAGACGATGTAGAACACCAGAATGCAGGAAACCGAAATCAATAGAAAACGGACCCGATTACTCATACGCAAACTTCACTCCTCTTAAGGCAACCCGCCCCATCTTCCGCCAGCCAGGATACCGGCCCCACACAACAGACCCTTTTCACGATCCACTTCAGTATACCATATCTGCGACGACCGGAATTCAATCCTCGATCTACGGTACTGGTGTCATTTGGGAAATCTCGGGCTTCCGGCTTCAACAGTCGCCTTCTTTCTGATATGATTTGGCCGAGAATGAGGGATGAAGAGGAGTACTCGTGCTCAACCAATATGGACCCTTGCTGATTTTCGCCGCGATCGCTTTCTTGGCCCCGCTTGCCATGCTGTGGGCGCTGAAGTTTCTGCGCCCCACCCCGCCGCCGAATCCCGAAAAGCTGATGCCCTACGAATGCGGTATCACGCCGGAGTCCGATGCGCGCGGACGCTACACCGTTCGCTTCTACCTCATCGCTATCCTGTTCGTGGTCTTCGATGTGGAAACGATCTTCCTTTTTCCCTGGGCCGTGCGCTATCAAGTGTTGGGCAAATTCGGCCTGGTCGAGATGCTGGTGTTCCTCGGCATCCTGCTGGTGGGCTACTTCTGGCTCTGGAAGCGCGGCGCGCTGGAATGGATCTGAAAAATTGACCATTTGCAGATTGACGATTGGGAAGGGGCGCTTCTTGACGACGGCCTATTGAAAGGGCCGCGCGGCGTGCCTGTTCTTCTCTACATGCAATCAGCAATGTGCCATCGTCGATGACGTCTTGACGCTGCTCGGTCTGCTCGCCTCTTCGACCGGGCGGAGCTCTCTCCTCAGTGGAATCTTGTCCGATGGTTCATGATAAGCCGACCAATCGTGGTAGACCCAGAGAGGATGGCGCGCCAGTAGAACGACTTCCATTCAGCGAGAAGTTCGAACCCGTCTTGAGCCCAACTGGGACAAGGCGGGAGCTGGAAGCAAAGGTTAATGAAAACCCGGCGAGCAATGCCCGCCGGGTTTAGCGAAAATCCGCGAAAGCGCTATTGGCTAATCGCCACCCCGTTAAATGCGGCCACGCCGATTGAGTCTGAGGTCGCCACCGGTGTGAGGTCGCCGTAGGCGTCAATGGCGAAAACGGCGACATAAGCCTCGCCGCCAGCGGAGTAAATGACCGCAAGCCACTTGCGATCGCGGGACACTGTGATGTCCGTCGGCGAGCCCGGCAAGGACACCGATTTGTAGAACGCCCCGCCTTGGCCGTCGCTGAAAAATATGGAAATGGCCTGCCCGGGGGAATTGCCCGTATACCACACGCTCCCCGGCCCCTTAGCCACCCAGCAGGGAGCGTTGCCGGAGACAAAAGTCAGTCCGGGTATCGGGTAAACATTCCGGCTCTCGTCCACGATAGCGAAAGTATCGGTACTGTGGGCCGGAGTGAATCCCAGGATGTCTCCCCAGAACGCCGCCCCGAACGGGGTATTGTTCGCGATGCTGGGGAGCGTTACCGTGGTACTCGCCCCGCTGAGCGCTCCGTGGCGCGTGAGCGGCAGTTGAAGGACAGATCCTGACGATGTTCCCTTCAGGGTGACCGCTGCCCAAGTGTTCCCCACCGCGATCTGCGCCGCCGAAGGATCGGTGAGCCCGACAACGGTTCCGTCCAGATTGCCCCATGGCCACGCATGACTCTCGGCACAGTTGGTGCCGGCCACGAAGAGATGGTCCTCGGTGAGCGCGACCGAATCGGGGTTCACGCAGCCAGTCGCCAAGTTTATCGTTTTTCCGATACCAATGAAGTTGTCATCTCGCACCAATTGGGTGACGCTATTTGACCCGTAGTTTGCCACAGCTCCACGATCGTCCCTGAACTGTAGAACTCCAGCGTTGCCGCTCGCGCCGCCATTACCATTCGTCGGCAACATGTTCATCAAGGATAGCGAAGGCGTCCCCGATGTATCCAGCTTGAACACGACAACCGCGTTCCCGCTTGCGTTGTTCGTGCTCGTGAGCACGAAAGTATCACGTCCATACTCGCCTGCAACCGCCAACGCGGTTGCCAGAAACACGACCGCCAGCATACTGCCGGCACGGCACAGATTGATTCTCACGGCACTGTTCTCCTTTACCTGAATTTTGAATATCCAAAGCCCATTGCAGCTATCGCCGCCGGTGGGGCCGCTGACAGACAGCGACCCCTCACTGTAGAAATACCATTCGTGTTGGTTTCTATTCCCGGGGACAAGAAACCTGATCCGTGCTGGTTACCAATCTGGGGAAGGATTGCAGGGTGAGAACGATGCAGCAGAATGCAACTACGGCTGGGTGGCTCCACGGACAAATGAAAACGTGTCCAGATCCAGTCGAGCTTCGGATCGACTGCCCGCATCGAGGGCAGCTTTCAAAGGTGGGGCAAGCTCGCCGGCGATCTGCAAGGTCGTGTCCCGGCTGAGGTCAGAGACGACAAATCCCAGGTACTCTTTTGACTCAAAGCCTGCGGCATTCATACCGTTGAGATGAGCCTCATACAAACTGACCCTGCCGGAACTGCCTGATACGAACCTGCTTCCGTTGGGGAGTTGTTCTCCCTCGCTCTTGGTCAGAATCACGGAGAGAATCGTGCCACGACCCCGCGTGATGAAATGGACATACTTCCGCGGGCTGCCTTGGACCGAGCAGATGTGCGCTTCGAGGACTTCGAACCCGGGAAGTTTCTGTTGCACCACCTCGAGCAGTCCAGCGTATTCCGGGCCGAGCTTCTGGCGGAGTTGTTCGGGCGGGTTCGCGATCTCCGGGTAGTTGTGCCCCTTAATGGCACACTGGAGATGGTCAGAAACCCCGAGTGCCAGCACGCTGGCCACAATTCTCCGGCCTTGCCGCAGTCTGATCCACTGTTGCGCAATCACGCCGGCAAGGACGACAACCACCACCCCAGCCAGCGCAGCAGCCCACGTTCGCTGCCGAGAGCCTCCCCAGAACCCGGGTTGCGTCTTCGTCAGACGGCGGTGAATCGATTGTCGCAGTTCTTCAGGCGCGATCTGGCTCGCCACCGCCTTGCGTAACGCGTCGCGTACCCGCGTGCGCGCCTGCAATTCCCGCGAGCAGGCTTCGCAACTCTCCAGGTGCCGCAAAACATCGCTGGTGGTCTCCACCAGAAGCTCGTTGCTGAGATAAGCATCGAGGTACCGGCGTACCCGGCTGCATTGTGGCGAATCAAAGTTTCGCACGTTCATGCCGATTCACCTGCCCGCGGCGCGTCCTTGGCCGGCGTGATCCCATAGGAGTGCGCAACCCCGGCCAGTTCCTGACGCAATAGCTTTCTTCCCCGGCTCAGTCGCGACATTACCGTACCCAGCGGCAGCTTCATGGCCTCCGCGATCTCTTTGTACGAGAACTCCTGCACGTCGGCCAGTAGCACTACTTCGCGGAATTCGACCGGCACCTTTCTTAGTGCCGTCAGCACGTCCTCATCCCGGATTTCCTGCGGAACTGGAGTGTCGGCGATAAGGCCGTCCTGGTCTTCGGGACCCTCCAATGCCTCCATCTTGGCCGCTTTCGCCCAGCGCCGCCGAAAGTGATGCAAGCGGTGAAAGAGGATCTTGAACAGCCACGCGCGACAGTTGGTTCCCGTCTGGAAGCGATGAAACGACTTCCACGCCTCCAGATACACTTCCTGCACCAGATCCTCCGCCTCCGTTGAGTCTTGGGCCAGCAGGCGAGCAGTGCGGTGGAGGTCGGGGAAATGCGGCATCGCCGCCGCTTCGAAGTCCTCCACGCGGAGCTTGGGGTGAAAGAACAGGTCCATCTCTATCGTCGCATGACGTTGGTCGAGGCGGAAATCCTTGGCCGCCACTCCCGTCGCCCCTGAGTTGTCATTTCTGGCTGTCCATCTTGTCCATCTTAGTCCTTCTTGGCAGCGCCTGGCTCTTTCTTTGCGGCCTCATCCTGGTTTCTCATATTGTGGCCTCCATCTGGCCTTCATCTTTTCGTCCAGCGCCGAGCAGATTGCCAGGTCCCCTATCTCGTTAATACCAATGACCCCGAATTATATTCCTCCTACTCCGATTTCACTTGCGAGAGGTCGTGGGGCACTATGCCCCTGGCTGGCTCGAAACACCAAGACAAAGAGTGGGGCGGTTCCACCGCCATGACGGGACCAGATCACTTCCCCGCTTATATCATCCCACTGTAAGATACGACGGTGACCGAAGGCTCTAGCCAAGTCCTGTCGTCCAATCGTCAAGTCTTCGTCGGCGGTCGCTGTGGACTCCAGATTGGTGTACAGTTGCCGCCTTGGGAGACTCACTATGGATTCTCATGATCGCGTCCTGCGTAGGCCCGGCTAAAAGCTGAACATTACCTGGAAGTCGATCCGGCGGTTCCCACCACCGGGGGGGCCGAAGCCGCCTGCCAGCGAATTCGACCTGCCGAAGAGCGGCGAACTTAGTTGGCCGACGGTCGCCCCCAAATTCACAATGTTGAAGGCGTTCATTGCCCCGATGCCCAAGGTCAGGTTGTATCGATAGCTTACATTCTGTCCTGGAGGCCCGCCACGCCCGCCGCTGCTGCTGAGCCCTCCGGGGCCAAGACCTCCGCCCGGCCCACCGCCTCCTCCGGGCGGTCCACCCCGTCCACCGCCCGGCGGAGGCCCCATCGGACCGCCGAGAGTTCTGGTTTCGGTCTTTTTCCCCAGACCGATGGTCTTGCTCAGCCGGAGGTTCATTGAGACTTGCCCCGGTCCTGTTCCGAGATTGATAGGAATGATGCTCTCGCCCGCTTGCGGATTGGTATCAAACGTTCCCCACCTGGTCTTGACGATGTTGGCTCCGGTGGCGCCGGCTGGAGCATAGGCGGGACGATCGTTGAAAATGGAGTCGCCATTATTGTCCTGGCCCGTGGTGATGTTAAAGGGCGATCCTGAGTTGGCCATCATGAATGGGCTGAGCCGGACTCCTTTGGGCAGCGCAAAAGATCCTCCTAAAAATAAGCGATTCCGGGTATCAAACGCGGCGCGGCCGTAATCCAACGCGATATCGTAAGAATTGGAGGGAAAGGAGTTGACCCCGGCTGTGTTGCTGTTGGCAAAATTCAGGGAATAAAATCCAAACAGGGAAGCCTTGGCGCCCAGGTGAAGATTCAGGTTCGCGATGAGCTGGTTCTGATTGAAGATGCCGTCCGACTCGAATTGGTAGAGGTTGCCTTCGTCCGGATAGGGCCGTGTGCCAGCCAACGGCGTGCAGGCGGTGTCTGTGGTTAAGCATGAAACGTAGGTGCCGGGAAGGGGCGCGTTGATGTTCCTGGTGATGAGCTGATGAACGCCGTGGGAGTTGAGATAGGTGACGGATACCGTGGCGTTCTTGGTAAGTTGCCGCTCCAAACCCGCTGCGGCTTGGATGGTGTAAGGCGCCCGCAAATTGGGGTCGATCTGGTAGGTGGTGTTCGCGGTGGTGCTGGCGGACATCTGCGCCAACGCGGTCGAGAGGGGAATGCTGGGAAAGAAGTCTGGGTCGGTAACGATATACTGCGTTTGGTTGACGCCATTTAAACGGAAGGCTTCGAGAACCTGGCTTTCCTGAAACCGGTCGTAGAAAATGCCGAATCCGGTGCGTACGACGGTCTTCGCGCTACCGCCATGTCCGAGCGCCCAGGCGAATCCCAGCCGTGGGGCGAAATCAGTGCGATCGTGAATGGAGTTCTGCGTCTCGTAGCGGAGTCCGAGGTTGAGCGCCATATTGGGGCGAACGCGCCATTGGTCTTCCGCGTAGAGCCCCAAGTCGATCCAATTGACCGCCGCCACAGGGTTTCCCCCCGTGAGCGTGAACTGGCTGGCTCCGCTGGCTTGGCAGGCGCTTGGCCCGGCTTGCTGACAGGCCAGCAGTGTGGCCTCGGCGGTTTGATAGGCATCCAGCGATGGGAAAGTGAAGGTCCCGTTGAAATCCCCCGTGGAGCTATTCCACTCGTGCACGTCTCGCACCCTCCCGCCGAACGTGAAGTAATGTTTTCCACTCGTAATGGAGGTGAGGTTCTGGATTTCGAGGTGGTTCTGCGTGTCCAAGAGCTTCCCTTGCGAGTTTCCCCCTGCCGTGAACGCTCCCTGAACTTGCACGGTGACGTCCTGGCTCAGCGGAAGTTGATTGTTTTGGTCATGAGCAAACTCCAGCCGCAGATCGTTGACCGCGCGCGCGCTGATCACCTGCGAGTCGCTGATCTCGATGTTGTGTTCGGTTTGTTGGGTGTTGTAGCCTTGCGATGCCAGGGCAAATTGGCCGATTCCGTTGTTCTTGCTGTTGGCGTCAAAGAACTGATAGCGCGCGGTGAGCGTGTTGTTCGAAGTCAGTTGGTAGTCCAACCGCGAGCTTAGATTCATGTTGGTGTTGGGATTGGGCACGGCCTGGCTGAACGCCGTCTCCTGCAGATTTGAATCCAGGACCACCGCGCTGACAACCGAATTTCCCGCCATATCCCGGCGCCCGCCATCGATAAAGATAGAGGCTTTCTTGCCGAGCGGTCCCCCCAGGCTTCCGTCCATGAATTCTCGATGGTAGCCCGGCTCCGTGCTGACAAAGGGGTTGCGCGAGTTGAGAGCAGAGTCGTTAAACATGCCCATTCCCTGCCCATGCCAGGTGTCGGTGCCTGGCTT
>Ga0335078_10007128_pt1 | contig 16558 bp, 7 predicted proteins | sample Lox_Sample_32_FD_206711 | JGI IMG/M metagenome (GOLD analysis project Ga0335078, IMG submission 206711) | Soil microbial communities from Loxahatchee National Wildlife Refuge, Florida, United States - Lox_Sample_3.2 | ecosystem: Environmental > Terrestrial > Soil > Wetlands | place: USA: Florida...
TCTCCAGATGCGGAATTAGCGCTTCGATAAACTCGTCCACCGGCTTTCCGGCCTTTACCATCAACATGATCCTCCGCGGAGTCTTGAGGGAAGAGACTAACTCTTCGATGCTGCGGGTGCCGAAGAGATTTTTCCCCTTAGCACGACCATTGACAAATTTTGTTACTTTTTCTACGGTGCGATTAAAGACGGCAACGGTGAAACCCCTGCTCTCCATGTTCAGAACAAGATTTTCTCCCATGACCGCCAATCCTATCAAACCGATATCTGCTTTCGATGACATATCTATCATTTTCCTTTTAATTAAATATTGAGGATTTCAATTTAAGTTAATGAGTGAATGTATGTTTGCTCACTAATCAGTGCTGAATCTTTTTTTGTGTGCCCACAGTCCCAACGCCGGGTTTGATACATAAAAAATCTTCTCGCCGTCCGGCAGCGTGTTAAAGCCGTCCCTCAACCTGCCGGGATCGTAGCGCTTTATCATGTCGTCGATATTCGCGTACTTAAAATTCACGCTTTCAATCTGATGTCGTGTAATATTACCCGGACAATAAGTAACCGAGAACCTATTTTCAGACGAACCATGAATCAGGTGGGCGGCTGCACCAAGGTTGTCTCGGAGGTCTTCGTTCCTATTTACGAGATCAAGAATTCTTGGCGTGCCGACGTAGCCGTATTTACGTATGATTTTATCGTTTCCCGGATCTTCACCGAATTCTCTCAACCCTGGTGCAATTACGATCAATTCTCCGCCATCGGCAATGGCCATTCGGGTGCGATATATCGATTTATTGCCAAGCCACGTGCTCTTATACTCCTTCGGATCGAGGTAAACCACGACTTTCTCCAGCGGCTCGTCGAGCATGAAGAAATTTACACCGAGAGAAAGTGCAGCGGCTAGATTGAAACACTCGTCATCATCGCCGATAAACAAGCCTCTTACTACAAGACTTCCAGTTTCGTCCTTATCCACAACCGTCAAAACATACAAGATCGGCATGTCCTTCGCAAAATGTTCAGCGCCGTAATTCAATACTCGCCTCACCGGCGTATCGGCCCTTCCCATTATTCTTTCCAGACCGTATGCTGCACCAAGAAAGTGAGTCTTGTTTATTCCTTCCCTGCCTCCGGTTCCGATGAAAACATTCTTGTTGTAGTTTGCCATTCCGACGACTTCATGAGGAACAACCTGTCCTATCGAGAGAATCAAATCGGGCTTGGCTTCGACCAGAAGCTTGTCGACCTGAATCGGTATGGCATAGTCGACTGCGCCCCCCGAAACCTTTCTCACAAAATCAGACGGCACCTCACCCAATGTTACAAAGCCATTTCTCCAATCGTGCACGCGAAAAACATTTCTGGGAATTCTTCCGAACATCATCCCGATCTCGGCCTCGCTCATCGGGTAATGTGTGCCGATGGAAGGAAGCACGTCTGTAAGATTCTCATGGTAATATTCCCAGGCGAATTCCGTGAGCGCCCCTGCTTGAGAATGATGACGTGTGATATCAGGAGGAACTGCAATCACTTTCGTTTTTCGACCGAGCTTATCCAGAGCCTGATAGAGCCCTTCGCGTAACTCATCGCGCGATAGGGTTGCGTCGAGCGAACCCTTGCTATAATACAACATGGATCAATAGACTATTTTAGATCTTGAATTTTGAACTGCTGCAACAGAACGCTTCGGAATTTGAATTTCATTTTTCGAATTTACAGGTCCGTGATTGGTTTGTGCTGCGGCACGAGCGCTTTCATTATCGACCATGCGATCAAGTAACTCAGCGCACAGATGACAAACATTATGAAGTACGCGGTTTGCGGGTGGCTGCTAAACGAGTCTGTGAGCCATCCGGCAAGCAATTGAATTATGACTCCGCCGATCCCGCCGGCCGCCGTCCCGATGCCGGTAACAGAGGCTACGGCCTTATTGGGAAACATGTCCGAAACTGTAGTGAACAGATTCGCCGACCACGCCTGATGCGCTGTCGTACCGACACAGATCATGGCAACGGCGAGAAAGACCGCCATGCTGCCGAACCGTGCCACGTCGCCGAAATACTGCGTAGCAAGTACGGCCAGCGGAAAAAGCGAGAAGACGAGCATCGACGTCATGCGCGCCCTATAGACCGGCATGCCGCGCTTGATTAATGTCATCGGGATGCTTGCTCCGTAAATACTGCCGGCAATCGACACGCCGTATACGATGAATGTCGGCATCATCACTTGTCCGGTTGTCATGTGAAATTGTTTTATCAAATAATCCGGCAGCCAGAAGAGATAGAACCACCATATGCCGTCGGTCATAAATTTGCCAACAAAAAAGGACCACAATTGTTTATACTTAAATAGACTCCACCAAGAAAGATTCTCCGACTCCGCGCCGGTTCGCTCTATGGCAACGATATCGTCATCGACATGGATGTATTCCTGCTCCGGCTTCTTGAGTCGCTTCTGTTTTGCGGGAGCATCGTAGAGCCAGAACCAGAAGATTAGCCAGAAAAACCCGACTGCGCCTGTCAGAATAAACGCCATCTTCCAACCGTGACTCTCGCCGAAATGAATCAAGCACCATGGCACGAAGAGCGCGGCCATCATCGCGCCGAAATTCGATCCGGCATTGAAGATGGCAGTTGCCATTGCGCGCTCGCGTTTCGGGAACCACTCGGCAACAGTTCTGATCGATGCCGGAAAGTTGCCGGATTCGCTGACGGCGAACAGGCTCCGAATGGCGATGTGCATCGAGACCAGACTTCCGACAAATGCATTGAAGATTCCGACAAGGGACCATGCGATTAGCGAAAGCGCCAATCCGAGTTTGGTCCCGATTTTATCGATTAACCGCCCGGCAAAGATGGACGCCGTCGAGTACACGCCTGTGAAAAAAGAGATCAGATAAGCAAACTGGGAGTTTGTCCAGCCGAATCCTCCGAGCGCAACCGGTTTGCAGAAGAATTCCTTCAAGTAACTGACGACTTGCCGGTCCATGTAATTAACTGTTGTCGCAAGAAAGAGAAGCCCACAGATCACCCACCGATAGTTACCGATCTTTACTCCGCTTCCGACAGAAATTCTTGATGAGAGCCCTGCCGGACCAATACTATTTTTTCCCATCACGCATATCCCGCGTTGAGTTATGAATTACAGTTGAGTTCTTTGTCGACAATTCAGATTTCAATTGCTATTAACCTCTTTTCCCTGAGATACCACAGAAAAAGTTCTCCTAATGCAGATCAGGGAAAAACCTCAGCGAAACCTACAAAGGAAGCTTCTGCGAATTACTTCCAACTTTTGAACGGCTTCAGATGCCGATCAAAATGTTCCATCAACAATTCATAATGAAGATCTTCATTCCTCTTCAAACAAGCATATATCCGATCTCTAAAAAGGTATTGAGATTTATCATTCTTATCGGTCAGCACCCTGCCGTAGGTTACGTGCAGCGCCTGCCTGACGTCATTAGAGTCGAATAAACCGGCAAGTTCGCCGTCTTTGTAATCTGCACCTCGTCTGATCTTTTTCATGTCTGCTGAAACAAAATAACTCTTTCTTTCGCTTTCAAACAAGCCGACAGAAAAATCAAGAATTTCCCTGAACAGTCCGGGATCCTTCATGGCGACGACCTTCAACGCCTGCAGGTAGCTTGTTCCGGCCGTCTTGATGTGAATATGAGTCTGCTTCATGGCACCGACGGCTTCGTAAATCCGGAACTTATCGCTGCCGGAATGGAAGCTGATCTTGTAAGATCCAAAGTATTCGGCAATCGCAACATGCCACAGGTAGTGATCTTTGAAAAGGCCGATGTCTCCTTTGTATTCTATCCCTTTTTCAAAATCTCCAACGAACCTTGGCGCGAGACTTACGAAGCGCACTTCCATTCTGTTCAGCTCATTGACGATGAAGAAATGCTCGAATGGCGTCGTCACGGTATCGGTCTCATCGATCGACACTTCAATCTCACAATCGTAGCTCGCGTGTTTTGTCCTCAGGTGAGAGTGTATTTTCTTAACGTTGATGATCGCCGCCGTATACTTCAAACATGCTTCGAGAATTTCTCTCCCCGTCGCTGTAATCGAATATCCTCCGCCGAGCTTTGTCGTCTTATTTTCGTATCGCGCGAGAACGTTTTCATACGAGTCGCCAAAATCTCTCCATGGAAGTGCAGCGACTCTTTTCGACAGATCATCTCGGCCGATCTCCGTCACGCCGTTAACCACGTGATCGCTGGGATCGATTGTAAACATCGTGAATCCTGCCTTGACAAGGCGGTCAACATCATCGGTAGTTTTCAAATGGTCAGCGTCCGCGCCGAAGCCATTCTTGTATCCCTCTTGAAATACCGCCCAGACCGCGGCGTCCATGACCTCTTCCGGAGTTCTTTGTGTTCTTGTCAGCTCACGAATCGATTGCTGTGCCAGCACTGGAGCAAAATTGTAGCCCTTCAGTGCCCGGAGATGACCTGGGTTTGCGAGCCCGAGTCGGTCTCCAAATCCATATGAATTCTTCAAGCCGATAGTTACCGGTTTAGTAAAGGGGAAAACTTTTTGGAGTGCCAAGGCGTTATGATGGTTCATCGGGCACTTCTTCACGCTTTCCCCATCCCAAGTTCTAACGATTTCTCCGTCGAATTCATTTGATGTAGACTCGTCTCTTCCGTTCGAGACCACGAACAAAAACTTGTCTTCATCTTGACGCGCCATAAATAATCTTGTACCATGGTAGTCATTTGTCGAATCCGGATATATCGAGATGCCGAGCTCCTTCTCGATCTTTGACGGCGATACGTTTCTTTGCGCTCTCTTGATCTTACCTTCGAAAGTCATTTCTGTTCCTATAATTTATTATTTTTGTAGAACTCTACTTAATTACGACAAGCTTCCTTGTCCGAGTGAAACCTTCTGCTTCAAGCTTGTAAAAATATACTCCGCTCGGTAGATCGGCCGCGGAGAAACTGACCATATGATTCCCTTCGACCTGCTTTTCGTTCACCAACGTTCTTACCTCTCTTCCAAGCACATCGTAAACTTTCAAAGTGACATGGCCCGGCGTCTTGAGCTGGTAAGCGATCAATGTGCCCGGATTAAACGGGTTGGGATAATTCTGGTAAAGGATGAATTCATACGGCGAGCCACCATTGCGAGGGACCACCGACGTCAATTTGAAATCACCAACGCCAAAGGTTCCGAACGATGTCACTCCCCCGCGAGAGACCCAATATGGTTCGGCGGAAAATTGTGTCGTGTAGTCTCCTGTGCCGGCTTCTGTCGTGTCGGTCGAATCGGTCCAATAAAACATTCTGGCATCCGCCGATCTATTGCCTGCAAAGATACTGTCCTCCTCATTTGTCATCCAACCGAACTGCAGCGTACAGTTTGTCCCGCCCGGGGTGCTCTCTGCTATTTTCCAGCTCACCTTTACGCGTCCGTCCGGCCCCGATGCTGAGCCATTCCCGTTCAATGTCGAATCTGCTTTTGCCGAAACGCTGAAAGTATCCGCGGCAGTATTGGCATTCGTAATCCAGATCGGCGCATATCCAATCGAGGTCCCGACCGGATAAAAAGTCTTTATCCTGCCAGGCGCGCGTATTCTCAAGAAGCCGGCTCCGTCCGCCTCAACATAACAATTAGAAGAACCGGCGTTGACCGCGCCGGCGGTGAGATTGTGCGCTCCAAGAATGATTCTGCCGTTACTCAAACTCAAAGTTCCATTGATCAAAATATTCGCCCCTGCGATCGTCGTATTGCCAAGATCGATAATGTTGCCAAACGTCGAATCATATCCTGCCGATCCCAAGATACTGTCGGCCTCTGCCGTCTGTATGTAATTGCTCGAGTTGTTTATGTCGTAGATCGACGCGGCAGGAAAAGACGGATAGGTCCTGCTGCTGTTATAATAGGACGCGTTTGATGAAATCGAAAATGTGTCCCGGACAAAAAGCGAGCCGGCATTATTCAGAATCGCATTGGAAGAGATCAACAAGTCGTTGCATCTCGCCGGCTGCCCGGCGGCGACTGTGACCAAGTCTCCATTCATGACGACAACGGGATCGCTTGAATCCGGAACCATGCCGCTGTACCACGTCGCCGGGAGATTCCATGCTCCCCCTCCTGTCGAGTTTGAAAGGACAGCAGGATGCATCGACCCATCAGTCTGATAAATTATAGATGTGCCGTTCGTTGCCGTTATAGTTGTATTACTTGTGTACACGGTCGCGTTCCTGACTTCCAATCCATAGCTGCCCGAAATGTTGACATCTTCTAATATGACATTCTTAATCGGCGACTCGGGAATGCCGACAATGTAGCTTCCAGGATTCGATGTAGATCCTCCCGTTGCAACGACGCTATCCAGTACGATGTCGTGATACGCCGGAGTCGTCGAGGTCACGGCTTGAGCGGGATCGGTCTCCGCGGGAATGCTTGGATAATATTCGGAAATCCATATCGGGTACTTGACGCTCGTCATCGTAATGTTTTTATAAATTATATCTCTGACGTTTCCACCTACTCCACGATAGGACTTGATCCGTAATCCATTGTCCGTTCCATTGAATGTGCAATTCGTTACGAACATGCTGTCGACGCCGCCGTTTGTTTCACTTCCGATCGAAACACCATGCCCGTGCAGGAAAGTGCATCCGGAAACGACGATGTTCGAGGTACCGGCATTGGGATCAGATGTATCGTAGTTGCCGGATTTCACTGCAACGTTATCATCGCCGTTATCGATTTTGCAGTTAAGTATTTGCACGAAATGGCACGTGGCCGGATCGATGCCATCCGTGTTGGGAGAGGTCGACGGGGCAAGGATCGTCACATTTTTCACGACAACGTACCAACAATATTCGAGTGACACATGAAACTGCGGCGAATTCTGCAACGTAATGTTCTGGATCAGAATATTCTGAGAATGATTCAGTTGAATCAATCTCGGCCTGACAGAAATCGTTCCGGCATTGTAAGCGTTCCACCATGGAAGTCCATTGCCGTCGATCGTTCCATTGCCCGTAATGGTTATATTCGTCGCCTGGTTCGAGGTAATCAGCGGCTGTAGTGAACTTGGCATCGGTTTCGTAGTGTCGTAACCAGCGGGATAGTACGCCTTCATGTAAGTTGTGCCGAGCAAAGTTGCAGAGCTATCGATCTGGAGCGTAACGTTGCTCTCCAGAGTTATGGGTCCTGTCAGGAAAATTCCGCTTGTGAATTCTACTATTCCGCCCCCGGCGTTGTAACAGCTATCGATGGCAGCCTGAATAGCCTGCGTGTTGTCCGTTTTCCCATCGCCGACAAAATTTGTCGTCGCAAAAACATCAGCTCTCACAAGAGGAAGCTCACTCAAAAGAATTACGATAAGAAGCGTTTGTTTTAGCCTTGACATAGCATGACCTGTTTAAGTAAATATTCCAATAGAAGATCACCGTGAATCATTTGTCTCACCGATAAGCTTACCGTCGACAAAAACATTTTCGAGCTTCATGCCGGTCACATTCACTACGCTGTCGCCCTTTGAAACTCCGTTGAACTTACAATCTTCGACTACGAGATCCTCCACTTTCGACTCTGGTAGTCCATCAACATAGAGTGCAAATTCACTCCTTTGACTCACGACATCTTTCACAAAGATATCTTTCATTACCGGATAATATTTATAGTCCTTCGCTTCGGGCGGATCATAATTCATCGTGACCCTGATGATCGATTCTTTCACCTGTCCAACCTTCAAATTCCTCGCGTAAATACCGTCGATCGCTCCCCCTCGTTTTGCATTGGATTTTATTCGAATTCCCTGGTCGAGGCTCGGGCTGTCGAACGAGCAGTCTTCCACGAATACATTGGAGCAACCGCCTGAAACTTCGCTCCCAATGGAAACCGCTCCATGGCCTTCTTTCATGGCACACCCTCGAATGACAATATCAGTCGCAGCAACGTTCACTCGCCTGCCATCCTCGTTTCTTCCGGATTTGATCGCGATGCAGTCGTCGCCGTCATTGAACGTGCAGTTCTCGATGAGAACATCGGAGCACGATTCCGGGTCGCAGCCGTCGGTGTTGGGACCGTTGCTGTCAGTTTTAACGTCCTCGATGGTTACGTTTTTGCATAGCGTTGGGTGAAGAAACCAAAAGGGAGCGCTCTCCAAAGTAACGCCCTTTACCAACACGTTTTCACAATCGTAGAACTCCACAAACGTTGGCCTGAGATAATGGCCATCACCGAAGATTCTTGCCTTCACCGGTACATTATCATCTCCCATTCTCATCAAGAGAGGGCGACAATTGCTGTCTATCTGGCTCGGCATACCTACCTTCCAGCCGAACTCTTCGCTGCCCTTCCATGGCCACCAGTGCTCGTTGTCCGCTTGACCATCCAGGATCCCTTTCCCCGTCACCGCAATATTCTTCTGGCCGTAGGCATAAATGAGCGGGGAGTAATTCATCAATTCCACACCTTCCCAACGAGTATAGACGACAGGCAAATAGTCGTTCGGATTTGTGCTGAACCTAACAATGGCGCCATCCGTCACATAAAGATTGACGTTGCTTTCGAGATGGATCGCGCCCGTGAGAAAGATTCCCTTCGGTACGACCACTCGCCCACCACCCGACTTACGACAATCTTCGATCGCTTTTCGAAACGCATCGGTGCAGAGAGTTTTTCCGCCGTCGACCGCGCCATATTCAGTAATGACAAAATCTCGATTCGGAAAAACCGGCGGAACAATTTGCTTCAGAATTTCCGGCACCTTGTCCCATCCGGATCTCTCCGGAGCGTTATTCTTCCCCTGCAGGCTGAGAGCAGCGACAAAGATCGCGAGGGCCGCAAAGTATTTTGAACGTAAGAAAGAACTCCTTAGCATCACCTTACCCGCGCGCCGGCTGAAGAAGAACACCGGGTAATCCGATAAACGAGAAATTTTCTTGTACTCAAGAAACATCATTACCTTCCGAGAAAGTTGCTAACAAATGGCTATTGCCGTATGACTGCACTGCTGTCCGCATCGGCTCCATATTCTATTGGAACCTTGGCAGAAGAAATGTCGGTGGCGATCAGCTTAATGTTTGACGAACTCTTCCCGCCAACATGAAGAAAAACGCCCGCACCGGTCGGACAGAAACTTTTATCTATTACGAAATCTCTACTTTCAGAAAGCGAAAAGACGTCTCCTTTTTTCGGAACGATTTCGACATTATTCAATGTGAATCCTGAAGCAAAGTTAGATTCAAAGCCTCTATCTGCAGATATATATGAATTAGAAATTACAACATCATGGATCGGCATTTCCGGCAGACCTGCGACACGGACGGCTTGCTTTGCACCGTCGCAATAAACACTGTCGATCTGAAAATTCTCGAAGATGGGAGTCTTGTCGGTAACAGCCTGCGCGACGAAATTCTCATGGGGAGCACCTTCTCCTGGAGCATTCCCCTCATAATAAGTGTCGAATAGTATCGCTTCGTTAATGATGTCCTTCATGTAAACGTTATGGACATAAACATCCTTGACAAGGGCGCCTCTTCCGCGCGCACTCTTGAATCTCAAACCGATGTCGGTGCCGATATAATCGCAATTCTTTACATAGATGTCTTCCATCCCGCCGTCTGTGTTGCTTCCGATCACGAAGCCACCATGTGCGTGGTAAACGACGCAGTCGGCTATGACGACATCTTTCAAGGTCGGCCCGTCTGATCCTTTGTCCGGACTGGATTTCATGCAGATGCCATCGTCACCTGCTGTTACGGTGCATTTGTATATCAAGACGTTCTTGGACGAACTTATATCGATGCCGTCACCGTTCTGCGCCCAGTATTCGTTGTTAATCTTTACGTCCCTTATAACGACATCTTCGCACCAGTTCGGGTACATTGCATATGATGGGGAGTCTTCGAAAGTCAGGCCGTCAAACAAAATTCGTTTGCAGTCAATGAGGAGAACGAGGATCGGGCGCATGAAATCCCTTGCCGGCAGAAAATCTTGCGGCGTCAGTTCACTCTTGGCCTTTGTTGCCCTTAGATTCTTCAAATATTGTTCTCCATCCGCAGCTTCCCGAGACGGCCACCACACGGAACCATCTTCCGTAACAACGCCGCCCGACTTCACGAGTTTCTTCCACAACGTGGGCGACACTTTCTCGTTTTTGACCGGCCGCCATGTAATCCCATTGCCATCTAAAAGACCGGGGCCGGTAATAGCGATGTTCTCTAGCCCGATTCCGAGTATGGGTGATTCGACAGTCCATCCTCTCTTTGGAACGTTCACAATCGGATAATCCTGATGATTGCGGCTGAACTCAACCAGAGAGCCTCTATCAAGATGCAGATTGACGTTACTCTTCATTTGAATAGGCCCTGTCAGCCACAATCCTGCCGGGATTAACACTTTTCCACCACGCGCAGCGGAGCAGGCATCGATCGCCCGCTGGAATGCGGCAGTGTTCATAAAATGGCCGTCGCCAATTGCACCATAATCTTTCACATTGAACGTCTTGTCCGGGAACTCTGGCAATTGGATTGACGGCATTTCAAAAGGCAGGTTCGATGTATAATTCTTGATTTCATCTTTTACCAAAGGGATCCGTTTAGAAATGTCTTGACCTGATGCCATGAGACTCGCGCCAGCAACTAGGCAAATCAAAAAAAACGCGAATTTTCTAAAACAACTATAAGACAATTGTACTACAACTTTTTTCAGCATCTAAAACTGATCCCTTCAATAAGATTTTTAAATGTTCGCAAACCCAATTCAAAAACTTTCACTTTAAGAGGATGAGTTTTCTTACCGAAACATAGCTTCCAGCCAACATTCGATAGAAATAGACACCGCTGGCTAACTGACTCCCATCAAATAGTGTCGTGTACTCTCCAGCCGGTTTTGATTCATCGACCAAGGTCGCAATCCTGTTACCGAGTATATCAAACACATCGATCTTTACTTTTGCTGCTTCCGGAACGTCGTATGTTATCGTGGTTGTCGGGTTGAACGGATTCGGATAATTCTGCAAGAGCGCAAAACTCTTCGGCAGACTCCCGGCTTGCTTGACACCGGTCGCGCTCAACTGGCTGAACGTCTTCGTCACGCCTTTTATCGAAACGCTTTGCAATTCATATGAATAAGTCCCTTTCCGATGAACTGTCGTATCTGTGAAAGTATACGGCTTCCCGACATTACTTATACCTAATCCGATAAGCGACGAGTCGCTTTTGTAGCTTGCTATTAGAACATAGTTAGCATCAGATTGGCCCTTCCTTAGTACGTTGAATCCGGCATTGTTGATTTCGCTTGTCGTCTGCCAATTCAAAATGACATTGGTTCCCTGCACATTGGAAGTGAACGATACCAATTGCACTGAGAACGATGTGTCGGTTATGAAAGGCCAGTTGTCTGCCGGTGTTGCGACACTCGGCATCCAGTTGTACAGGATCAGGCTAGAACTCGCCGAAGATTTCGCAAAAATATTTGCAAGCGAATAGAGTGCCGCGGCAGAGTCCGTGAGCTGGGACGACCATTTGACCCGTCCCGTATCAGACGAACCCGGGCCGAAGCAATTATACTCGGCAAAAAGAGCGGGATTGACGTTCCATGACATCCATCCTGCAGGGCTGAGGTTTACCGGCTCGTAGCAGTGCATGAACACTGTTCTTGGACTAGACTGCCATGGCCTTCCGAGATAAAACGCCGCATCGACGTTTCCATCATATCCTACCGAATCTGCAATGATGGTACAGTTGCGGTAGACATAGCCGAACAACGATGATGGATCGGTACTTCCCGCGGTCAAGGTCCCGCCATTTCTCATCTCGTGAATCGTGCAGCTATCGAAGACCGCAATGTCTCTCCCAAACATGAAATCCACGGTTCCTTCGATGAAGCAGTCCTTCAAGTAGAGGCGACCCGTGCCGCTTCCGCCCCAGGTGTAGTAAGTATCCTGGAAACCGAGCAGCTTGCAATTTAGAAATTGCTGCCTGTCTCCGTTAGACCGCAATGCCACGGCCTGTGTGCCGCTTATTCCCGCCTGGGGTGAATATGTATTTCGAAACGTTATGTTCTCAGCAGTGAAATCGCTTGCGTCGATCGCTACTGAAAACGAGCCGCTCGTTCCAGGACTTCCCGATCCATTTCCGCCGTACTTATCTCCATAATCATCAAAAGTGATTATTGTGCTGTCACGACTTTGACCCTGGAGCACGACATTTATCTTTCCCGAAGCGAGCGTATCTTTCTCGTAGTATGTACCATTCTTAACGTAAATAATCCAATGACCGGTATAGTTAGATGGTGCCGCGTCGAATGCTGCCTGAACTGTCGTATAATTTCCACTGCCGTCTTTAGCGACCACGACAGTTGTGTCGGGCTGTGGAGTGGCCGAGGTAAATGTAACCTGGTTTCCATATCCCGTTCCCGCGCCATTCGTCGCGTAGGCGCGCACGTAATACGTTGTGCTACCGGTAAGGGGCGCCAAACCGCTCGTGAATGAACCTGTGTCGCTTCCGTCGGTCGTATGATTTCCGCTGAGGGTCGGGTTGCCGGTGGTGTTCCAGCATACGCCTTTCGCCACTACGGAATCTCCTCCCCAATCTGCGACTCTGCCGCCGCAGATTGCGGTGGTTACTTGAATATTCGAGACAGACGATGTGGTGACGGTGGGAACAACGATCGATGCAAGCGTCGAAAATACGACCTCATTCCCGTATGCAGTGCCGGCGGAATTTGTCGCGTAGGCGCGCACATGGTAAGTCAAGCCGGGCGTAAGACCTGTAAGATAACTTGTGAATACTCCGGTCCCGGATCCAGCCGAAAGTTTGCTGTCGGAAGTTGTCGGCGACCCGGTTAAGTTCCAACAGACCCCGCGATCTGAGACGGCCCCGCCGCCATCGTTGGTGACATTACCACCCATTGTTGCAGTCGCCGTCGAGATCCTCGAGACGGCATTAGTCATCACCGTCGCTAAGAGTACCGTTGCCCCGGCATTGGCCGTACCGAGAACAAAGTCGTTCGATGCAAGCGAATAAAATGAATTGGAAGTGATCGTTCCGACTGAGCTTGCAGTGCCACTGCCACCCAGGTTCAGCCAATTTCCCGCACCATCATCTTCTGCTATGCGCACCACTGACGAGTCGGTAACTTGATCGTCAGTTTCATAGACAAGTTTTATTGTCGCTCCAAGCGTCGGTGAGATGTTGGCTCCCGAGCCTTTCGTGATATGGCAATAACGGACTTTCGATACCGAACTAAGTGTGCTTGGAAGAACTCTCGTTGCCGGCGCAGAGTTGAACACTTCCGCGGTGTACGTCGTGGCTGTTGCAGCATCCTGATTGACAGTCAATACGACAGGTCTGTACGCGCTTCCCTTTCCGATAGGAAACATGATTGTTCCGCTCGTGGCTGCAAGCGTCATCGTCAAAGGACCATTCACATAGCTCGTATCGCTTCCCCCCACGACGGTTCCAGTAGCGGGTACTGTCAGCGGGTTCGCGGATGATGGGACAAATGTTCCGCCGCCGAGGTTGATTGAGCCCGATGCCATGAGCGTGAATGGAAAATTAATCTGGACAATACTCCCATTGCTGACTTTGAAAGTCGTTGCGGCGCTCCCAATTGTGCCGGGGGAAGTTACGGTGAAGGTTTGAGTGCCGCCGCCGGCAAAATTCAGCGTGCGCCTGCCATACCAGCCGCTGGTGCCACTCTGCATTGTTCCGCCGGTTATGTTGACATTTCCTTTTACTCTCCACTCGGCGTAGGCGCTTGAACTGTTATCCAGGCTCCATTGCCCTGCGGTGACATTCACGTTCCCCCCGACAACGACAATCGCTTTTGCTGCGGTGTCCGCACTGCTTCCGGTCGAAGTCAACAAAGCTTGCGCGCCGTTTACATTGACGTTCCCGTTTATGTAAAGTGTCTCCGTTACTCCACCTGTTAGATTCATCAATCTGAACTGGATGCTGGTACTCTTCGTGCTCGAAACCGTCAAGTCACCGGCAATCACGGTGCCATCCTTGAAGTTTGGGCCTCCGTTGGCGCCCTGGTTCGTGGCGTTCCAAACAAAATTGTAAAAACTTTGTGTGTTGATATTGTTGGGATTGCTACCGGAGCTGCTATCGATCTGGCAAGTGGAACCTGTCCTCCAGGTGGAATTTGGACAAGAGCCGGCACCGGCGGGAGTCCTGCTAAGGTATGTTCCACCGCTCTCAAAACTCATCCTGCCGACGGGACTTACTGTACCATAATTGATCAATGTCCCACTGACGACAAGGTCGACACTATCCGGCCCATCGGCAACTGTCAAAGTGTCGCCGACTGACACTGCGACGGCTCCACCTGCGTCGATGACAGCCTGATCAATAGTTAAGTTCGAATTGACAGTTGCAGTGTCTCCGGTTAAGATTGCAATGTTTCCATCAGACGACGTCGGCGCATTAGGCGCGGGATTTACCCACGAGCTCCCATTCCATCTTTCCCATGTATTCACATCGCTCCACAGTCCCGACTGGTGGGTCCTGAAGTCATCGACGTTTTGCGCCTTGATCATCATCGGTGAGAGGATAACGAGGACCGCCATGAGCAGAAGACTGCTCAGGAATTCTTTTTTTATGTAAGAAGGCATCATAGATCGGAATGCCATAGTGTTCTCTGAAATTTAATCGATAGCTGTTAGCAGCAACGGAACCCTGGACCGTGCGAGTGCCAGGGTTCCATCTGCATCTTTTTTTATTTGATCATCAGCATCTTGCCGATGACAACCTGATTGCCGACATTCCCTGCGACCGGGATCTCCGACAATCTTGAGAAATAGACTCCGCTTGCAAGATGTGAGCCATCAAAAGGTCTATCATAATAGCCTGCTGATAAATTCTGATCGACCAGCGTCCCGACTTCTTGTCCTATCTCATTGTAGATCGTCAATGTCACATGCGAGTTCTTCGGGACGGCGATTCTTATAACAGTCGAGGGGTTGAATGGATTCGGGTAGTTTCCAATCGAGACTTTTGTCGGGATTTCGTCATTCAGTTTCTTCACAGACGTGAGCGTGCCGTAGCCGATTCCATAGATCCCATATGATGACACACCCGACTCGGTCAGCAAGTCTCCGTTGAATTTCGAAGAATGGCTGGAAGTAAGATTGAGCCCAACCCAGGGTGCAGAAAGAGAGAGCTTCCCGATTATTGTGGAAGGAGTCTTGGCCGCAGCTGCCTCCGGGGAATAAAGCGAGAGATCAAAAACACCTCCCGGCGCTCCGCTTGATGATACGTCCCAATATCCGCCGTTCCAGTACCCAGAAATTCCATTGGGCAGGCCGGAATTTGTCGGATCCGAAGATTTGAATGACGCAGTCAGATTTGTCGCTGCCGCAGGGGCCGTGGTATAATTGATAATTAGACCACGGTAATTAGCTGGAGTCCCGATCGGGAATAAATATGTCCCGGTCGTCGTGCCTTGAGCACGCGTTAAGCTGTCACCCACGATATACGACGCGGTGTCGCCGACAACTGCGCCCGGCTTATTGTTGGTTATAACAAGCGTATTTGAATTGAGTTTGAGTTTGCCTCCGCTGTTCAACCTCAAAGTGCCTGTGACTGTTTCATTAGCCGCCAGTGTGACACCTGCCGGGTTACTTATCGTCAAACTGTCCACAGTCGATGGAAAGGCGTTGCCCGCTGCCTGAGCAGCGGTATCATTGAATACAAAATTTGCAGTCGAAGGAATTGTTTTTGTTCCGGACACTTGAATACTTCCCGTCGCAGTGTCGATTCCATTAACGTTTGCGGTGCCAAGTGTTGCGCCTGGTTTCAAAATGAAATTCTGCAGACCCTTTAGAGTATCCGAAGGACCAAAAAACACCTTTCCATAGACCACGAATGCTCCATTCCCATCCGGTGCGGTGGGACAGTTCGACTGCCAGTATTTGCCACCAGTGAACTGAACAGTCGAACTCGCGGCAACGGTATCATTCAACGTGATCATGTATGCCGTTGTACCTGTCGAGAACGAAACGGCTTTCCCCAGGGTAACGACTTGAGTCCTTTTTCCGACGAAGTTGATCGAAAAATTTTCGCCTTTGGAGTTTACGGCAAAGGCGGCATTTGTATCCAGCGTGAGGTTGCCGCCAATATTGATCTCGCCTTGATTCGTGGTGTTATTGCTCGTACTGTTGCCCGGCTGAAGTCTCGCGCCGTTCATGATAGAAAGATCTCCACCAATGTTAAACTCACCAAAGTTTGGAATGCCCGCATCATCGCTGGAGAAAGGCCCAAATCTTGCCTGCCCTGATGTCGTCGAATAACTTCCAACTGTCACATTTCCATCGATATTCCAAATGCAGCTCATCGCCGACCCACCATTTTTATCGCCATCAACCGCAGACAAGATCCCGGTTATCAAGTAAACATTTCCCATGACGTGGTGTGTCAGGCTGGTAATGCCGACATTGTTCTTGATTGTAGCACTGATTCCGCGGAAGGCGCTTGACGTGCTGTTGTAGTTGATCGTCAGATCGCCTTCGATTGTCAAGTTTGCGCCGCAACTTACGCCACTCCGGAAAACGTAGACGTTGCCAAACACAGAGTCCG
>Ga0335078_10007129_pt1 | contig 16557 bp, 18 predicted proteins | sample Lox_Sample_32_FD_206711 | JGI IMG/M metagenome (GOLD analysis project Ga0335078, IMG submission 206711) | Soil microbial communities from Loxahatchee National Wildlife Refuge, Florida, United States - Lox_Sample_3.2 | ecosystem: Environmental > Terrestrial > Soil > Wetlands | place: USA...
TCGATGCGGACGGGCTCGACGAACTCCGTCCCGCCGTGGACGATCCGGTGCCCGATCGCATCCACGCCTTCGATGTCCTCGACCTCGCTCCCCGACCACACGAGCTCGTCGCCGTCGTCGAGGACCGAGAGCTTCAAGCTGCTCGACCCGGCGTTTACAACGAGGATGCGCAACTCAGTAGGGCCAGGTCCAGCCGCTCACTGCGGGAGCGTCCTCGCCCTCGACACGCGTGTACGCCCGGCACCGGACGCGCTCGTCCTCCATCTGCTGGCGCAGCAGGCCCGCATGCGATCCCAGCGAGGGGACTCGGTCGATGACGTCCATTACGAGGTGGAACCGGTCGAGGTCGTTGAGCATGACCATGTCGAACGGCGTCGTCGTCGTCCCCTCCTCCTTGTAGCCGCGCACGTGGATGTTCGCGTGATTGTTCCGCCGGTACGTGAGCCGGTGGATGAGCCACGGGTAGCCGTGGAAGGCGAACACGACCGGCCGGTCGGCAGTGAAGAGCGTGTCGAAGTCGCCGTCGGAGAGGCCGTGCGGATGCTCCGCGTCAGGCTGGAGGCGCATGAGGTCGACGACATTGACGACGCGCACCTTCAGCTCCGGAAGCTCGCGCCGGAGGATGTCCACCGCGGCGAGCGTCTCGAGGGTCGGGATGTCGCCGCAGCAGGCGAGGACGACGTCTGGATCGCCCTCGTCGTTCGATGCCCACTCCCAGATCCCGATCCCGCGCGTGCAGTGAAGGATGGCGTCGTCCATCGAGAGGTAGTTCAGCGCCGGCTGCTTCCCGGCGACGATGACGTTCACGTAATGGCGGCTGCGAAGGCAGTGGTCGGCCACCGATAGGAGGCAGTTCGCGTCCGGCGGCAGGTATACGCGGATGATCTCCGCCTTCTTGTTCACGACGTGGTCGATGAACCCCGGGTCCTGGTGCGAGAACCCGTTGTGGTCCTGGCGCCACACGTGCGACGAGAGCAGGTAGTTGAGGGAGGCGAGCGGGCGGCGCCACGGAATCGTGCGCGTCGTCTTCAGCCACTTCGCATGCTGGTTGAACATCGAGTCGATGATGTGGATGAACGCCTCGTAGCAGTTGAAGAGGCCGTGCCTTCCGGTGAGCAGGTAGCCCTCGAGCCAGCCCTGGCACTGGTGCTCGGACAGCACCTCCATCACCCGCCCGTCCGGAGCGAGGTGATCGTCGCCGGGGAGCGTCCGCGCATCCCAGGCGCGATTCGTCGACTCGAACACGGCGCCCAGCCGGTTGGAGGCGGTCTCGTCGGGGCCGAACAGCCGGAAGCGGTCGGGATTCGAGCGGATGACGTCGCGCAGGTAGGTGCCGAGCACCCGCGTCGCCTCGCTGAACGTCACCGCCGGCTTCGCCACCTCGACCGCGTACTCGCGGAAGTCGGGCAGGGCGAGGTCGTGGAGCAGGAGGCCGCCGTTCGCGTGCGGGTTCGCGCTCATGCGGCGGTAGCTCTTCGGAGGGAGCTCGGCGAGCTCCGTCACGAGCGCGCCCCGCTCGTCGAACAGCTCCTCGGGCCGGTAGCTCTTCATCCACGACTCGAGCAGCGCGAGATGCTCGGGGTTCGTGCGCATCTCCGCCATCGGGACCTGATGGGACCGCCACGTGCCCTCGGTCGGCAGCCCGTCGACCGTCTTCGGCCCGGTCCACCCCTTCGGCGTTCGCAGCACGATCATCGGCCACCGCGGCCGGTCGGTGACGCCCTCGGAGCGGGCCGCGCGCTGGGCCGCCGCGATCTCCTCGATGCACGTGTCGAGCACCGCCGCCATCCGCTGGTGCGCCTCCTCCGGCTCGGAGGAGTCGACCCAGTGCACCGTGTGGCCGCATCCTTCGAGCATCGAGGTCAGCTCGTCGTCCTCGATGCGCGCGAGCACGGTGGGGTTCGCGATCTTGTAGCCGTTGAGGTGCAGGATCGGGAGCACCGCGCCGTCGGTGACGGGGTCGAGGAACTTGTTCGAGTGCCACGCGGTCGCGAGCGGCCCCGTCTCCGCCTCGCCGTCGCCGACGATGCAGCAGACGAGCAGGTCGGGATTGTCGAACGCGGCCCCGTACGCATGCGAGAGCGCGTACCCGAGCTCGCCGCCCTCGTGGATCGAGCCGGGCGTCTCGGGAGCGACATGCGACGGGATCCCGCCCGGGAACGAGAACTGGCGGAACAGGCGGCGGAGCCCGTCCTCGTCGCGCGTGATGTCGGGATAGACCTCGCTGTACGTCCCCTCGAGGTATGCGTTCGCGACCGCGGCCGGGCCGCCGTGCCCGGGGCCCATGACGTAGATCGCGTTCAGGTCCCAGTTGCGGATCGCGCGGTTCATGTGCGCGTACACGAAGTTGAGACCCGGCGTCGTGCCCCAGTGGCCGAGCAGGCGCGGCTTCACGTGCTCGGCGACGAGACGCTCGCGCAGCAGCGGGTTGTCGAGCAGGTAGATCTGGCCGACCGAGAGGTAGTTCGCGGCGCGCCAGTACGCGTCGATCAGGCGCAGCTCGTCGGCGGACAGTGGTTGCTGCACGACGGTCTCGGCCACGTGCTCAGACTAGAAGCTCAGGCGCTCTCTCTGCGCCACGCGAAGACGATGTCGGCGACGCGCGGCTTCCCGTCGAGGAGGCCGCGCCAGGCGGTGGCGGCCTCCCACACCGAGGCCTCGCCGAGGATCTGCTCCACGACCTCGCGCGCGTTCGGGCCCTCGAACACGAAAAGCGCTTCGCGCTCGGTGAGATAGACGCAGTGGCCGTCCAGCGGGCTCTCCGCCGGCGGGAAGGGCGGCCCGGCGTCCACGAGCCGCGCGGCCTCCTCGTACGCGCCCGGCCGTAGGGGCACGACCACGGCGATGCGGCTCATAAGGCGGTCGCTTGCGACGCCGGCCAGAAGAGGCGGCGTCGACTCATTCGACGCCGCCGCTCATACCAGGAGGTGCGTGGCGGTCAGGCGCCCCATGCGCTCGGCGAGCTCGCTGAGGACGCCGAGGCCCTCGAGGCTGCCGATGCGAAGCGGGCCGCCGACCGCGAGATCGAGGACGAGCGACGGCCGTCCGGCCAGGCGCTCCGTGCCGCCGCGCCCGACGTGCACCGACTCGATGTCCTCGTAGAAGACGCGGTGCACGAACCCGGGGCCCTCGAAGCAGAGCGCGGACTCCTCCAGCTCGAGCTTCCCGGCCTTGGCCGGGAGCCCCGCCTCGCTCCACAGAACGGCGAAGCTTTCCATAGCGGCATGATCGGCCCGGGCCCTTCCCGGATCATCGGTAGCCGCTCTTAAGCCGTTCTCGGTAAAGCCGCAGGCGGACCCCGCGGACCGACCGAGGCGGCATCAGTGCTTGGCTTCGCCCTCCTCCAGCAGCCCCTGCTGGAGCGCGTAGCGAACGAGCTCGGCCCTCGTCGTGAGACGGAGCTTCTGCATGATGTGCGCCCGGTGAGTCTCGGCCGTGCGAACCGAGATGTAGAGCATCTTCGCGATCTCCTGGTTCGTGTGGCCGAGCGCGAGCAGGCGCAGCACCTCGCGCTCACGCTCCGAAAGCGGGTCGGCCGCAGCACGTGCCTCCGCCTCGGCCTCGGCCGCCGCGAGCCGCGCGCCCAGCGTGGGGTGCACGTAGCGACGTCCCGCAGCCACCTCGCGCACGGCCGCGACGAGCTCGTTGTCGGCGGCCTCCTTCAGGAGGTAGCCGCTCGCGCCCGCGGAGAACGCCTCCCGCACGTAGCTCGGGTCGTCCTGCATCGACAGCACGAGGATCTGCGCCTTCGGGGCCGCCTGCCTGATCTCCGGAACGACCTCGAGCCCGCTGCGCCCGGGCATGACGACGTCGAGCAGGACGACGTCCGGCTTGTGGAGCCGCGACAGACGGATCGCCTCGTCCGCGTTGCCGCCCTCGTCGTCGACGGTGATGTCGTCCTCCGCCTCGAGCAGGAGGCGAAGCCCCGATCGAACGAGGGCGTGGTCGTCCACGATCAGCACCCGAGTCACTGGTTCGGCACCTCCGCCACGAATGTCGTCCCCGCGCCCGGCCGCGATTCGATCGCCAGCCGACCGCCCAGAAGCGAAACGCGTTCGCGCATACCTATCAGGCCCAGGCCCTCCTCGCGCGTTCGAGCGGGATCGAATCCGACGCCGTCGTCCTCGACGACGACGGTGACCGAGTCGGCCTTGCGGCCGACGAGGATGCTCACCCTGCCGGCTCGCGCGTGCTTGACGATGTTTGTGAGCGACTCCTGCACGATCCGGTAGAGCGCGGTCTCGACCTCCGGGGGAAGCCGGCCGGGAGGCAGCGTCGACTCGAACACGACCGCGATCCCGGTCTGCTCCTCGAAGGTCGACGTCAGCCGCTCGAGGGCCGCGACGAGCCCGAAGTCGTCGAGCGCCTTCGGCCTCAGCTCGACGGCGAGCTGGCGCACGTCCTGCAGGGTCGCCCGGACGAGGTCGCGGACCTCGGCGATCGCGGCCCGCAGCTCTGTCTCGCCGTCCGCCTCCTCGATCGTGCGCAGACCGAGCAGGATCGAGGTGAGCGCCTGGCCCGTCTCGTCGTGCAGCTCCCGCGCGAGCCGGCGGCGCTCCTGCTCCTGCGCCGAGACGACGCGCTGGAGCGCGTCGCGCGCGACGCGTCGCGACAGGTCGACGGCGACCGCCGAGCGCTGGGCGAACGCCTCGGCGAGGCGGACGTCGTCGTCGGTGAAGCGCGGGTCGGGCGCCTGCTTGTCCTGCGCGGTGATGACGCCGATCGCTTCACCCCGGATCACGAGCGGAACGTAGAGACCGGTGCGCATGTGCATCCTGCGCACCGTCTCCTGGTCGATCTCGGGATCGTCGATGACGGAGTCGACGCGCTCGCTCCGCCTCCGCTCGAGCACGCGCATCGTCTTCGACCGGGGCGGGATCTGGATGCCGAGCAGCCCCTCCGCGTCCCCCCCGGAGGCCGCTTCGATGCGGAGACCGTCCCCGTGGGGTAGTGCGATGGAGACGTCGTTGGCGTTGAGCAACACCTGCAGCCGCTTCGCAACGGTCTGTAGGAGCGGCCCGAGCTCGAATTCCGACACGAGCGCGAGCCCGATCTCGTTGAGCGACTCGAGCTGCTGCGACCAGCGCGTCGCCGACTCGTAGAGACGCGCGTTCTCGACCGCGACCGCCGCCTGCGCAGCGAGCAGCACGACCGCGCTCTCGTCGTCCTGCGTGAAGTCGCCCGACTCCTTCTCCGTGAGATAGAGGTTCCCGTACGCGACGCCGCGGAGCGCGAGCGGCACGCCGAGGAAGGAATGCATCGGCGGATGCGCCGGCGGGAAGCCGACGGAGCGCGGATCCTCGCCGATCTCCGTGAGCCGCAGGGGCTGCGCGTCGCGGATGAGGACGCCGAGGATCCCACGGCCCGTCGGGAGGTCGCCGATCGCGGCGTGGGTCTCCGCGTCGATGCCCGAGGTGATGAACCGCTCGAGCCGCGCACCGGACGGGTCGAGGACCCCGAGCGCGGCGTAGCGGGCGCCGGCGAGGGTCCGCGCGGATTCCACGATGCGCTGGAGGACGGCCTCGAGCGAGAGCTCCGAGTTGAGCGCGATGCCGGCCTCGACGAGCGCACGCATCCGATCCTGGGCGGCCGAAGTCGCCACCATGTCGTCAGAGCTTGGCACGAAGATCGGCCGGTCTCAAAAGCCGGCCGCCGAGCTCCTCGTCGGGGGGCACGAGCTCGCGGACGACGCGGAGCACGAGCTCCGGCTCGTCGCTGAGCGGGCTCAAGATCTTGTTTCCCTTGAGCAAGGCCTTCCCCCTGGGGCCCGGGTGAACGGCGAGGTCGCGATCGGCGTAGCCGAGGCCGCGCAGATGGGCGTTGGCAGCGTCGATCGTGGTCTCGCTCATGATCCGAGGGTACCTCGCGGTGTCATCCGAATAGATCGCGCTCCGGTGGAATCGGGATGTCCGTCGCGAGCCCGTCGCCCCGAACGTCGAGGCCTCGAACGACCGTCACCGGGATGCGACCGAGCTTCCCGCTGACGAGCTGGGCGGCAGCCGCGATCTCGTCGGCGACCGCGATCACGGTCGCGTGCAGCTCGTAGCCGATCGGGTCCCGCTCCCCTTTCAGGTCCTGGAGCACGACGACGCCGGCGGAGCCGATGGCGACGTCGGTCGTCCCCTGCCGCCACGGCCGCCCGAACGAGTCGCTGACGACCACGCCGACCTCGCGCCCGCCGCGCCCTCGGAGCGCGTCGCGCAGCGCCGCGGCGGACGCGTCGGGGTCGACCGGGAGGAGGACGAGCGTGCCCGGCTCAGGGGCGTTCGACGCGTCCACGCCGGCGGAGGCGCAGATGAAGCCGTGCCGCGTCTCGCAGATGACGAGCGGCGGACGCACGCGGACGACGCGCTTCGCCTCGCGGAGGATCACCTCGATCCGGCGCGCGGCGTCGCCGTCGTCCTCCGCGATCTGTCGCGCGCGCTCGGAGGCGTCGATGCCGTCGAGATGGACGATGCGTCCCTCGATCTTCGAGATCGCCTTCTGCGCGACGACGACGACGTCGAGGTCCTCGAGCTCGATGCGGTCGACGATCATCGCCGCGAGGTCGTCTCCCTCGTGCAGCTCCGGGATCCCCTCGACGGGGATGATCGATACGGCGGTCACAGACCGGAGATGCGGACGCCGGCGTGGCCCCGGTAACGGCGGTTGAGGTTCACGATGACCGCCGTCATGCCCTCGAGCGCGCGGGCGCTCGCAAGCGGACCGGCGTCGAGCGCGCGACCGGTCACGACCTTCGCGGCGAGCTCGAGGGCGAGCTCCTTCGCGGCGGCGTCGTCGCCGCAGACGAGCGCGTCGCCCTCGGACTTGCCGCCCGCGAGCGACGAGGCTGCGAGCGAGTGGAGCCCCGCGGCGACCGGGCCGCGCACGAGCTCCTGCGTCCGCTCCGCGATCGAGCGCGACTCCTCGGCCGGATATGCCCCGGCCTTCGTGAACCGCAGCTCGCTTGCGACGCTCAGCACCGGCGTCGCCCCGATCGCCTCCGCCAGGTCCGCCGCGGTCGGAAGCGCGGCCTCGGCCTTCACGGCGAGCACGACGAGGTCGACGTCGCGGACTGCGTCCGCGTTCGCCGCCCCGGCGGCGGCGCCGGCCTCGGCGGCCTTCGCCCGTGCACGCTCCGCGTCGCGCGAGCCGATGACGACGTGCTCGCCCGCTTCCACGAGTCGCTGCGCGAGCGCGAGCCCGAAGTCGCCCGTGCCGCCGACGACGGCGACCTTCATGCAGGCACCGCCCCGAGCGCAGCCTCGGCCAGCCGCCGGCGTGCGCTCTCGTCGACCATGAGCGTCCGGGTGACGATCGGCCGCACCCCGCCGAGGCCGTCGAGGTCGTGCGCGTCGGCCTCGTCGAGGACGATCGCGTCGACGAGTCCCTCGTAACAGCGCGCGACGTGGCGCGGCGAGGTGCCGCCGGCGAGACGGGCGAGCATGCGGTCGGCCGGGCCTTTCACCGCCCGTCCGCCGATGAGCGGACTGACGGCGACGCATGGAACGCGCCGCGACGCGAGCGCGTCGCGGATGGATGTCACGGCCAGGATCGGCGCGATCGAGACGTACGGGTTGCTCGGCGCGAGCAGGAGCAAGTCCGCGGCGGCGACCGCGTCGAGAACTCCGGGCGCGGGCGACGCCGACTCGGCGCCGTCGAAGCGGAGCCCGTCCACCTCGTCGCGGTGACCGCGCGCCACGAACCACTCCTGAAATGGGAACTCCCCAGCAGAGGTGCCGATGAACGTGCGCAGCCGGTCGTCGGTCGCCGGCAGCAGCGCGGTGGCGACACGGAACGCTTCTGCGAGACGCATGGTGACGCGCGAGAGCGGCTCGCCGGCGCGGAGCGCCTGGGTGCGGACGAGGTGGAGACCGAGGTCGAGGTCGCCGAGCCGGAACCACGCCTCGCCTCCGAGCGACGCGACCGTCTCGAGCGCGCGCCAACTCTCCCCCGCCCGACCCCAGCCGCGCTCCTCGTCGTTCGCGCGGGCGAGCGCGTACAGGATCGAGTCGAGATCCGGCGAGACGTGGAGACCGAGAACCTCGACGTCGTCGCCGACGTTTCCGACGACCGCGACGTCCTCCGGTGCCGTCGCGTCGACGAGCCCCTGCACGAAGCGCGCACCCCCGACGCCTCCCGAGAGGACCGCGATCCTCATGCCCGCTCCGTCGTCGCGAGCTCGGCGAGGCAGGCCTGCGTGCGCGGGCCGCAGCGGAGCTGCAGCCGCTCGAGGTCGGCAAGCGTGTCGACGTCCTCCGCGAGGTTCGGGATCGCCACGCTCACGGTCTCCACCGCGAGCGAGCGGAAGCGGCGCGCGCTGTCCGGGCCGTACAGCGGCGCGAACAGCGCCGGCGACGAGAGCCCCAGCGCGTTCGTCGTCCCGTCGAGCGCCTCGACGAGCGCGATCCCGCCGGCGGGAATCGCCTCGACGAGCGCACGGAAGTCTGCCGGCACGGCACAGGGCACGTCGGCGTTCACGACGAGCGCCGGGCCGCCTCCGGCGGCGGCAAGCCCAGCCGCGACCGCAGGCCCCTGGCCGCCACCCGGGTCGGCCACCGTTTCGGAACCGAGCTCGCGTGCGAGCGCGGTTCCTGCCTCATCGCCCGTCACCACCACCGGCTCGCCGGCCGCGGAGGCGGCGGCGAGGACGTCGGCGAGCATGGCGAGCGAGAGCGCGCGTCGCGTCGCGCGCGGCGCCCCGAGCCTCGTCTTGCCGCCCGACCCGGCGAAGGGGACGACGACCTTCGTCACAGGCAGAGCGTAGTAGCGTCAGGCGGGTGAAGGTGCTGGCCACCCGACGTCTGCCCGGCCCGGCCTGGGACGAGCTCGGCGAGGTCGAGGTGGGCCCGCCCGACGGCCGCGAGGACGTCGAGGCCCTCGTGGTCTGCAACGAGCCGGTCGACGTCGGCCGCCTCCCTGCGCTCGGGCTGGTCGCGAACTACGGCGTCGGCTACGACCGGATCGACCTGGAGGCGTGCCGCGCCCGGGGGGTCGCGGTCTCGAACACGCCCGGGGTGCTCGACGCGGCCACCGCCGACCTCGCGTTCGCGCTCATGCTCGCGGCCCGGCGCGGAGTCGTCTCCGGCGACCGTCTCGTGCGCAGCGGCGGCTGGGGCGCGCACTGGGCCGAGCAGGCGCTCGGACGCGACGTGAGCGGGACGACGCTCGGCATCGTCGGCCTCGGGCGCATCGGGTCGGCGGTCGCGCGCCGGGCGCGGGGATTCGACATGCGCGTCGTCCACGTGCGCAGCACCGAGGGCGATCTCGACCAGGTCATGCGCGAGAGCGACATCGTCTCGCTCCACGTCCCGCTCTCGCCGCAGACGCGCGGCCTGGTCACGCGCGAGCGGCTCGCGCTCATGCGCGACGGCGCGACGTTCGTGAACACCGCGCGGGGCGCGATCGTCGACGAGGACGCGCTCGTCGACGAGCTCGTCGCCGGGAGGATCACCGCCGGGCTCGACGTGTTCGCGCACGAGCCGAAGGTGCCGGAGGCGCTCTTCGACCTTCCCAATGTCGTGCTCACGCCGCACGTCGCGAGCGCGACGGTGGAGACACGAGCGGCGATGACACGCGTCGTCGTCGACAACGTGCTCGCCTTCGCGCGCGGCGACGACCTGCCGAACCGCGTGGTCTGACGTCAGTACAGGGCGCCGGGCCGCCCGGCCTTGATCCAGTCGCGCACCTCGAACCAGTGACTCGTGCGCAGCGCGTCGGCGATCCGCTCGTCGGTGTGCGCCGCGTAGAACACGTTGTGCTCGAGGTCGCAGCAGATCGCGACGTCCGAGAGCGGCACGTCGGGGACCTGCATGAGCGCGTCGGCCGGGAGTTGCGCCTCTGCGACGGTGTAGTGCTTGAACTGCAGCTCGGGTGCGAGCTCCATCAGATCCGGCCAGTCCGGACACGTACGTGAACTCACGACCAAGTCCCTTCGAGACGAACGAGCCCTCGTCCTTCGTTCGAAGGGTAGACGACGAACACGAGCGCGTCGTCGACCGAGTGGTGCTGGGTGCCCACCTGCTCGTCGACGAGGTCGAGGCGCAGGTGGAGCCGGCCGTCCGCGAACGGCGGCCGCTCCGCGTCGAAGCGCAGCGGGAGCGAGCGCGTACCGCCGTTCCACCCGAGCTCCGCGGTCGAGACGCCGCCGGCGGCGACGAGCGTGGCGCCGTCGTCGCGGAGCTCCCAGCCGACCCGCGGCGGGGCGAGCGGCGCGTCCGAGACCACGTCGAGGGCGATCGAGAAGGGCTCGCCGGCAAGGAGCTGACTGCGCTCGTCGCCTTCGGGGCCTAGCAGGCGCACGTGCTCGACGCGGGCCACGTCGCCGCCCCATTCCTTCAGCCCGGCAGCGCGCTCCTCGGGGTCGCGCTCGCCCGCGAGGAGCCGCCGGTACGCCACCACCGCCTCGTGCGTCGCCCCGTCGAACGCGACGCGACCCTCGCTCAGCAACACCGCGCGGTTGCAGAGCCGCTCGACTGCGCCGGCGTCGTGCGAGACGAACACGATCGTCCCGCCACGTTGCTTGAACTCGAAGATCTTCCCGAAGCACTTGCGCTGGAAGGCCTCGTCGCCGACCGCGAATACCTCGTCGAGCAGGAGCACGTCCGCCTCGATGTGCGAGGCGATCGCGAATCCGAGCCGCATGTACATCCCCGACGAGTACGTCCGCACCGGTAGGTCGATGAAGTCCTCGAGCCCGGCGAACGTGACGATCTCGTCGAGCTTCTCGCGGATGACGTTCCGCCTGAGCCCGTGAATGGAGCCGTTGAGGTAGACGTTCTCGCGGCCGGTGAGATCCGGATGGAATCCGGCGCCGAGCTCGAGCAGCGAGCCGATCCGTCCACCCACCGCGACCTTCCCGGCGGTCGGCTTCACGATCCCGGAGAGGAGCCGGAGGAGCGTCGTCTTGCCCGACCCGTTGCGCCCGACGAGCCCGATCGCGCTTCCCGGCTCGACCGCGAACGAGACGTCGCGAAGCGCCCACACGTCGGTGCCGCGCGTGCGCCCTCGTGCGACGACGAGATCCTTGAGCGCGCGCGTCTCGCGCGGATACACGCGGAACGACCGGGCCGCGTGCTCGACGGCGATCTCTCCGGGTCTCATGGAAAGGCCCTGCGCACGATCCCGGCAAGCGTGCTGACGAAGGCGGCGTCGTCGTTGGGCATCTCGATTCGTGCGAGACGCATTCCGAGCTCGGCCGCCTTCTCCTGCGCCTCGACGTCGATGTCCCAGCGGATCTCGAGATGGTCGGACACGAACCCGACCGGGCAGACGAGCACGTCGTCGACGCCGCTCTCGTGGAGCTCGTCCAGGTGGTCGAGGATGTCGGGGCCGAGCCACGGTTCCCCCGTCGGCGACTCGCTCTGGAACGAGAACGACCACGAGCGCAGCCCGGCACGGCGCGCAACCGCCTCCGCGGTCTCGAGCAGCTGGTCCTTGTACGGATCTCCCGTCTCCAGGATTCGCGCCGGAAGGGAGTGCGCAGTGAAGACGACGTGCGCGCCGGTGCCGCGGACACGGTCGGCCAGCACCTGAACGAACCCCGGCTCCAGGTGCCAGCTGTCGACGAACGCGAGCTCGGCACGTCCGGCGATCGCCTGCTCGAGCTGGTCGCGGTACCCCTTGATCGACATCGCCGACCAGTGCGGTGCGAGCACGAGGCCCGCGATTCGGTCGGCGCCGTCCGCGACCGCCCGCTCGGCGGCGTCGGCGATGTGCGGCGTCCAGTGCTTCATGCCCGTGTACACGGGATCGCCGAGCTCGCGCTCGAGCGCCGCGCGCGTCGCCTCGGTGATGGCGTTCAACGGCGACGCATCCTCGATCCCGAGACGGCGGTAGCGCTCGACGAGATCCTCGAGGTGCTCCGGCGCGATCGGCCGACCGCCGCGGATGTCGGCGTAGTACGCGGGGACGTCGGCGAGCCGCTCGGGCGAGCCGTATGCCATGAGAACGACCGCGTCAGGCATGGACCGCCGCCGTCCGCTCCTGCACGAGGGCCGTCAGCCGTGTGAGGACGTCGGGATCCGTTCCCGGAAGGACTCCGTGGCCGAGGTTGAAGACGTGCGCGCGCCCGGCTCCTGCGGCGAGCACCGAGAGCGCTTCGCGCTCGACGTGCTCCCATGGCCCGAGCAGCGCCGCCGGGTCGAGGTTGCCCTGCACCGCGCGGTCGTCCGGAACGGCCGAGAGCGGCAGACGCCAGTCGACGCCGACGACGTCCCCGCCCGCGCGCACGAGCAGCGCGAGCAGCGCTTCTGTCGCTCCCGTGCCGAAGTGGATCGTCGGCACGCCGGCGGCCTCGAGGATGCGGCGCGAGTACGGCTCGACGTGCTCGGCGTAGTCGGCGGGCGCGAGCGCCCCGACCCACGAGTCGAAGAGCTGCACGACGTCGGCGCCGGCGTCGACCTGCGCGGCGACGTAGCGTGCGAACTGCTCGGTGAGCTTCTCCATCAGCGCATGCCACGTGCGCGGCTCGCGGTACATGAGCGCCTTCGTGCGTGCGAAGTCGCGGCTCGCCCGGCCTTCTACGAGGTAGCCGGCGACGGTGAACGGCGCTCCGCAGAAGCCGATGAGCGCACGCGCCGGGTCGAGCTCCCGGCGGACGATGCGGATCGCCTCGAGCACGCTCTCGTCCGGCTCTGCGGCCGCAAGGCGCTCGACGGCGGCGAGCGACGCGATCGGCCGCTCGATCACCGGGCCGACGCCCTCGACGAGCTCGACGCCGACGCCCATCCCGACCATCGGGGTCATGATGTCCGCGAACAGGACGGCGGCATCGACACCGTGCCGCCGCACCGGCTGGAGCGTCACCTCGGCACACAGCTCGGGTGTGCCGGCGAGCTCGAAGAACGAATGCCGCTCCCGCAGCGTCCTGTACTCGGGAAGCGACCGGCCGGCCTGGCGCATGAACCAGACGGGTGTCCGCTCGACCGGCTCGCGACGCGCGACACGAACGAGGAGCGGATCCGTCACCGACCTAGACTAGCCCGGTGGCAGGTTCGGGCCCCCTCGTCGTCCGCTGGCGTGCGCTCGAGCTCGAGGCGGTGGAAGCGGGCGCGAGGCAGCTCGCGACCGTGGAGGCCGAGAACGCCGGCAGCGCCGCCTGGAGGACGCGCGGGCCGGGCGACGGCCTTTTCCTCGCCTACCACTGGCTCGACGAGCGCGGCAACGCGATCGTCTGGGACGGCCTCCGAACGCCGCTCGAGCGGGACGTGCAGCCGGGTGAGCGGTTGCGGCAGACGTTCGCGCTGCGCGGCCCGATCCCGACCGGCCGCTACCGGCTCGCGGTCGACTTCGTCGAGGAGCACAAGTTCTGGCTGGCCGAGCTCGGCAACGAGCCGCTCGAGCGCGAGCTCGAGGTGGGCGCACGTGACGCATCCTCCGCCCGAGCATTCTTCCCGGAAGGAGCCGAGCCGCTCGACGACTGGCACGAGCGAGCCCGCGCGCTGCACGAGGAGGGCTTCGCCGCCGTCGGGGGCGCGATCGCGGTGGAGCGAGCTCTCCTCCGCCGCGGCCGGCCGGAGCTGGAGCCGTACGCGCCCGGCGGCGGGCGGCATCCGCGCTTCCCGCACCCGCTCGTCTGCCCGTCGCTCCTCGCCCCTCTCGAGCCGAACGAAGAGGTCGCCGGACTTCCGGCCTACCGTGCGGAGGACCGCGGCGAGCCGTTCATGTTCGACGGGCGGCTCGTGCTCAGACTTCGAGGCTGACGACGGCCGCATTCACGGTCTTGAGACCGGTCCGTCACGGCGTCGATACCCCAGACGCGGGCTCCCCGTTCGAGACTTGCGTGCGCCTCAGTCCATTACGTCCGAACAGGGGAGGGCATGAACATCCGCAGGTTCGCACGCACTCACCGGAGGGCGACCGTCGCGATCGTCCTCGTTCTCGCGCTCGCTGCGGCCTTGTCGGCCGCGTTCGGAGCAGGCGCATCGCCCGCATCGAGCGCATCGCCGCCGCAGATCGGTCAGCCGGGCGACGACGGGCTCGGCATCCAGCCGGGGAAGATCAAGCACGTCTGGCTGATCATCCTCGAGAACAAGTCCTATGACGCGACCTTCACCGGGCTGAACGACAACACGTACCTCTGGCGCACGCTGCCGTCGCAGGGCGTCCTGTTGAAGAACTACTACGGCACCGGTCACTTCAGCCTCGACAACTACATCTCGATGGTGAGCGGCCAGGCGACCGAGCCGGATACGCAGGCCGACTGCCCCGCGTTCGACGCCTTCGCGGGCAGTATCGACATGTCGGGGTCGCTCTTCTCGAACCCGAACTACGGCCAGTTCGCCTCGGCCGCGGGCGAGAACGCCACAGCCGGCTCGAACGGATGCGTTTATCCGTCGAACGTCCAGACGCTCTTCAACCAGTTCGACGCCGCGCACGTGAGCTGGAAGGGCTACGCGCAGGACCTCGGCAACCCCGACGCATCCTCGAGCGGAACGCTCTCGAATCCCGGCACGGGCCAGACGCATGACGCCGGCGTGCAGTATTGCGGCGCGCCGTACCCGACCCCGGGCCCGACGGGCAGCACGGCGTTTCCCAATCCCGGGGCCGCGAACGCGACCGACCAGTACGTTCCGAAGCACTTCCCGTTCCCGTGGTTCGAGTCGATCCTGCAGTCCGGCGACTGCGACTCCGCGCACATCGCCAACCTCTTCGACCCGACGAACGGGCTGTACCACGACCTGCAGAGCGAGCGAACGACGCCGGCGTTCAGCTGGATCACGCCGAACAACTGCAGCGACGCGCACGACGCCGTCTGCCACGGGAACAACCTCTCGGGCGGCTTCTCCAGCCCGACGACGCCGAACCCGCCCGTCAACTACACGGGCGGCCTCTACGCCGCGGATCTCTTCCTCGAGCACGTCATCCCCGAGATCGAGGCATCGCCCGCGTTCAGGGACGGCGGCCTGATCGACGTCACCTTCGACGAGGCTTTCCCGCCCTTCACCTACACCGGCAACAGCTTCGCCAACTCGACGACGGTGCCGGCGAACGCGAGCGCGTCGCTCGCCTCGGACGCCGCAGCCGAGACGCTGTTCGGTCGCGGGGTCAACTGGGAGCCGGAGGGACCGAACACGCCCCTCAGGACCGACGCCCACGGCAACCAGCTCTTCCCGGGCGACGGCGACAACGCCTACATCGACCGCGACACGTCGATCCCGGGGCTGGTCCTCGGGGGAGGAAGCCCGGTCGGCGGCAGCGCAACCGGCGGGGCGCGGACGGATTCGGCGTCCGGTGGCGTCGGCTCCGCGGTGATCGCCGACAACTCGATCACGTTGCGAGACGTCGGCCGCGCCGTCACGGACACGACCGATGCCGGTAACCCCATCCCGCCGAGCGGCTGTTTCGTCGCCAACGTGGTCGACACGCCGACCACGGCGACCGCAGCGAGCCAGTCCGGGGGCATCGTCGACACCGGCAAGTTCACCCTCGCGTGCAACGGGGTGGCGACGGCGCCGACGGGGGCCGTGACGAAGATCGACCTCGGCCCCGAGACAGCCGCGTCGGACCCGCTCTACGACGCGACCCATGCGACGATGGGCGGCGGCGACACGGGCAGCGTGCTCATCAGCCCGTACATCAGGCCCGGCTCGGTGAGCAGCGTCGACTACAACCACTACAGCTGGCTGCGCACGATGGAGGACCTGTTCGAGGTCGGGCGGCACTCGCGCGGCCTGGACGGAGAGGGGCACATCGGATACGCCGCACAGCCCGGACTCGCCCCGTTCGGGCGCGACGTCTTCAACAATCCGTACGGCCACCCGGAAGGCCATTGATCCACCGCCTTCCGTCAGTCGCCGACGTTCGCGGGAGCCGGGCCTTCGGGTCCGGCTCCCGCAGGCTCGCCCTCCTCGCCGCCGCGGTCGCGATCGCAACCGGCGGCGCAGTCGCGGGCGTCCTCCTGACCCGCTCCGGCCGGCCGGCGGCCGGCGGCTACGGGCAGATCCCGAGCTGGCTGCCGCAGCCGAAGACGCCGGTGGGACGGATCGTCAGCGCGAGCCCTGCACATCCCTGGCTCGCGATCGAGGGCGACAGTGTGTCGGTGCGTTTCGCCCGCGGACGCGTGCTCGCCACCGCGGTCGGGCCCCAGGTGCCCGAGGAGGGCCGGTTCCCGGTCCCGGCGACCAGCCCGTGCACGTTCGTGGTCACCTTCGCGCGGACCTCCGGTACGGTCCCGTTGCGCTCGTCGTCGTTCACGATCCTCGACGAGGACGGCCGTCTCCACCGGCCCCGCGTGACCGTGCTCGGCGGCGGCGCGCTGCCGGCGCGTCTCCCCGCCGGGAAGACGATCTCGGTGAAGGTCTCGAGCGTGCTTCCGACCGGCAGCGGCGACCTCCGCTGGGCCCCCGGCGGACGCAAGCCGGTGGTCTCCTGGGACTTCGACGTCGAGATCGACTGAGGGTGGGCGTGTCGCCGAAAGGCCGGTGCCCGGTACCGCCGACGCGGTACAGGTACCCATCGAGGTGAAACCCGTCGAGGGCTACACCTCGATCGCGATCTGATCGTCCACGCGGGCGAACACGAACGCGCCGAGACCGAGCGCGACGAACGACGCGACGACGAGGTAGAGCGCGTCGC
>Ga0335078_10007130_pt1 | contig 16556 bp, 17 predicted proteins | sample Lox_Sample_32_FD_206711 | JGI IMG/M metagenome (GOLD analysis project Ga0335078, IMG submission 206711) | Soil microbial communities from Loxahatchee National Wildlife Refuge, Florida, United States - Lox_Sample_3.2 | ecosystem: Environmental > Terrestrial > Soil > Wetlands | place: USA...
GAAATGGAAGCGAGGAGAGGTATTCAAATCCATACGCCCGTGCCGTACAATAGACCAGCCTTCCTTCGCCGGGATGGCGGAACTGGCAGACGCAGCGGACTCAAAATCACCCACCAGAATCACTGCCAGCATTATCTATTTCATTCCAAAATATTTAGCAATATTTGCTTGACTACACGGTCCTTTCACGACTATTACACGGTTAACGCACTTCTCGCCGCCGCTTCCTCGTAGGAGTTTACATGCCAGAAGACCACACAATTCTGGGCGGCAAAGTCCATGTTTACAAGCGTCCCGATAGCAACCTTTGGCAATGCTCAACCTATTTTGCCGGCAAGAATCGCCGCACCAGCACGAAGGAAGAGAGTCTTTCCAAGGCCAAAGAGATCGCGGAGGACTGGTACCTACGGCTCCGCGGAAAACTCCGCGACGGCGAGATCAAGAGCGAAAAAACCTTTCGCGAAGTTTCTGAGCACTACCTGCGCGAGTACGACATCATGACGCAGGGCGAACGCAACAAGCACTACGTAGAAGGCCAGCACTGGCGATCTACCGGACGCTTGGTTCCGTTCTTCGGGAACCTCGGGATCTCGGAGATTACCTCAGGGAAGATCCAGGAATATCGACTTCGCAGGCACCAGGAAGCCATTGCGCAATATGGTAAGCCGCCAGGCCGGAGCACTATGCATCAGGAGATCGTGACTCTCCGCCAGACGTTGAAAACGGCGATTCGCCACGGATGGCTGGACCGTCTTCCCGACTTCTCTGAGCCTTATCGGAAATCTCCGAAAATTTCGCATCGCGCGTGGTTCTCTCTAGTCGAATACAAGCAACTCTACAACGCAACTCGAGTGCGCGCGCACGAGCCCAAGAGGCGAGGCGGCAAATGGGACGCAGAACAGCTTCACGATTACGTGCTCTTTGCAGTGAATACGGGATTGCGGCCTGACGAGGCTTGGAGGCTTCAGTTTCGAGATGTCACGGTCGTCTTTGACAATGATCTAAAGAAGACAATCTTGGAGATCGAGGTTCGAGGAAAGCGTGGGACTGGATATTGCAAAAGTATGCCTGGTGCAGTGTTGCCTTTCAAGCGACTTCGAAGCCGGCTCCGCCCGGCGCGCGTTTATGGCGCGAACGCGCCCACAGGAACCCCCGAGACCTCTGCTGAACCCAACGGACAATGGCGCACGCCTGAACCAACCGATCTGATTTTCCCGAAGTGGCAGCGCGAGCTCTTCAAAACCATCCTCGAGGAAGAAAAGCTCCGCATGGACCGAGAAGGTCAGCCGCGGACGGCGTACAGCCTGAGGCATACATACATCTGCTTGCGTTTGATGGAAGGTGCCGACATCTATCAAATCGCCAAGAACTGCCGCACCAGCGTCGAGATGATCGAGAAGTACTATGCTTCCCACATCAAGACTTCGCTCGACGCGGTTGCCATCAACGTAATGCGGCCCAAGAGGAGAAAGTCCAAAGAAGTGAGCTTAACGGACGTCGCGTGAAGAGCGCTTCAAGCGAATCGGCGGACCGGGAAGCGGACGCTTGACTTAAGGCACCAGCACTCCAGCGGAGTTCCACGATCCGTCCCAAGACACAACCCTGTGCTAGTGCATGGTCTGAACCTGTCGTCGAATTCTCCGCATGACTACTGTTAGCTCTTCCGATGATATCGCGAGACGCGACTGGATCTCCTTGCTCGTATATCCTAAACCTAAGAATTCGACCACTGTTGACGCGGCTGCATCCTCTGCAAAAAGTCGCTGAATCTGCTCAAGGCGCTCCTTTGCGTTAAGAGTCCTTTCTGGATCAATGTTCGTTTTTGGTTCAAAGGAGCCCAAATCATCGCCGATTTCAGACCCGTGCGATCCCTCCGCCCGACTTTGTAGCCAAGTTTGCGAAATACGTCTCATCGCGTTCGACATGTGCTGAACGAAGCTAACGTCTTTCCCCCACAAGAGCGTGCCGTCAACGGTGGCTACAATGGCTTCTTGCAAGAGGTCGTTTCCGTCACGACCGCGAGTGTTGCTGCCCAACATCACAACGCGGTCTTTCGCATATCTCTGGAGCCGCAAAAGATCGGGTACCGAGAGGCTGGAAAGCGCTTTCGCGATCTCTTCGGAAGACCGGCTGTGCAACTCACTCTCTGGGCTATCCTTGTTTGACTTCTCCCGCTCGAGAGTTGTGATAAGGGGAGATTGGATTGATCTGGTGACGATTAAAGCGTGTCTCTTCGACAATTCCGCCAAATCATCGTACGTCAGGAGCTGGATCGAATGTGGAAGGCTCTCCTCAAGAAATCTCTTTTCGTCAATGGAGACATTATCATTTCGTCCAGCGATGATCCATGCTTTGGGGCGGCATATGACTATTCCCTTGGTCTTCAATTCTGCCTGTACTTCCTCTTGAGCCAATTGATCCAAGTAAATACGTACCTGGGCGACTGCGTCCTGAAGTTCGTACACGAAGCGGGGCCGTATGGGCGGGCCGGCAACCAGGCGGCCGGCACTCAATGTGGGTTTCTTGAGTTCTACTACGTCCCACACGTTCTGATAGTGCTTAACCAGGAAATCGAGACGGAAGTAATCATGCCGATCGGTTGTTTTTTCCACTTTGCCGCGAAAAGAAACTTCCGACTGAACCTCGCTATAAGCACCGAGCAAGTATAAGAATTTCGGGTTTGAGCGAAAGAACGTATGAAGCGCAGATTCGGTTGTCTCTGGAGTCTGGTATAAAGCAATGAATTCGTCTACCTCTTGAGCTGTGAACAATCGATCCAGAGAAACCTGATAGTGGAGTCCGGCGAGATACGGGTCGCGTTTCATCGAGTTAGCTGATTGTACTGTCCCTGTCCAGGTAGAGGTCCATTACTACTTCGGAAAGAGGATTGCGTCGTTTGGATCTTTAAGAACCGACAGGATCTTCTCTGCTACCTTCTCAATCAGCTTCGTCCCCCAGAACGGATCGTCCTTGTCGTAGTAGATGACGCGAACGTGACGAAGATCAAACGGCACATCGTTTTCGTTTGCTTTCGAGCACACCAGAACAACTGGCTTGTGTAGAGCGTGAGCGAGCCCCAGTTCATAGAGTACGTTCGCGTTGCGGTCAGTCAGTTCAGCCAACAAGATTCGTGCTGAGTTGATACCCTTCCAAATCTGGTCAATGATTTTGCCTGTGCCGTAAAGGTCGGAGTCTGCGCGGTCGGCTTTCAGTTTCGCTTTTTCAATCGCTGGCTTGTAAAGGTCATCGTAATACTTGCCAATCGGATCCGAGAAGGGCATCACAACGAAACAAGCATCTCCGGTTGACACCGTGACCCCTTTAGAGAGCTTCTTGATCTGCTCTTCGCCGACGGGAGTCGTCGTGTCACCTGGTGACGTGACATCCAAAACGCGGAACTTGCCGCTGCTCAACTCTTCTAGCAATTCAGCCTCTTTGAGACTCTCCTCGAAAACTGTGATGAAGTCATCAATGTGCTCTTGCGGTACACCAAATGAATCCCGCAGCGCGTTCACGAAGAACTCTCTGTCCGGAAGATTCTCGCTGCGGTACTTGGTATAGACGTCGGAGATGACCGGGGCGTTCATCACGCACTGACGGAGTGCTGCCAATTTATCCTTCGGGTCCTGTGGTCGAGTAATTTTCCGAACTAAGTCGGTCGGTTTGATTTTGCCGGGACTTGGTCGTTCCAACAGTCCGTACTTAGAAGCGGAACTAATCTCAACCGCTATTTCGCCCGTCCAGCCGATCTTTGCGAACGCAGCACCGTCTTTATCGGTACATGCCTCACCTGCATTCTGCTCAAGAATTGCTTGAGGAATTCTGATGCAGGCTAGAATGGAATGCTTAGGGAACTTTACTTTCGATCCGCGACCGCCAACGGCGGTCTTCTTGGCAGCTTTCTTCTTTCGGGCCTTGCCCTTGTTCGCGGGCTTGGTGGGGGTTGTGGTTTCGAGCTTTACTTCTTCATTCTCATCAGCCATTCAAAAAGACTCCTGTGGCGCAAGGTTTCTTGGGCTGGGAAGGAAACTATGACTTGAATTGTACTCCGAACGGAGTTCAGTAAAGAGAAATACCAAAGGTATCCGCGATGCGCTCCAATTCGCGCTCTGGATAAGTTTGATTCCACACTTGGCGCGTTTCATCACGGTCGGCGTCAAGAAGGTTGTAGATAAGCAGGACTTCCGGCTGGTAGAGAAACGATGTGATGTCTTCGTTTTCGACGCCCAGCTTCAAAGCCTTTGCATATACCTGCTCGATGACGTCGCGCTTCTCTGACAGAAAATCGTTTAGCTTGTTAGCGAATGTGCTGACGTCTCCCTTGACGAGAGGCATCAGCGACTCCATGACCTCGACCGACAACTCGAAATTGAACCGCTCCGCCGTCACGCTGTAGTAGTGCCGCTCTAAAATTTGAAGAAGGCGCACCGTCGGTATCTTGGACAAATCCATGTTGAGACTATCGAATTCTCGATCGGCAACTTCAATTTGCCCGGCCATCAGAGCGATACGACGCTGCCATTCTGCCGGGAGCTTCGCTAGCATCTGCTCATTCTTGTAGACCGTATCGTGCGACATATCCGACCACAAGTGCTGAGCCAGAGTCGCAACTTGAAGTTCGGCCCAAAACACTTGGGGCGGGTACGTCGCGGCGTCTTTATCCGCACTACGAAGACGGACGTGGTCAATGTGGATGCTCAAATAGCCGACCCAGTTGACGCCTTTCGTAACCAATTTGTCTTCGGGCTCGTCGGAATCAAATAGCGTCCTGATCTGCTCCACCACTTTGCTTACGTCCGAGCGGTATCTCAGAACAACACGGGCACCGACTTTGTCCGGCAGAGTATCGAATGTGTACTTCGGATGCTTGGTCAGCAGCTTCTTGACGAGGCTGTCAACGGTCTTCGCGCGCGAGCTAACCTCGAACCAAAGCCCAAGTGGTTTCAGAGATTGGCGAATTCGCCCCACCAACACCTGACCGAAGGCATCGTACTTCTTGCTCTCGGCGATCCATCGCGTCCGGGCTGCCTCTGTCTCGCTCACTTGACCTTCAAAACGGAGTCTTTCACCAAGATGTCGTTTGGGTGAATCTCCACAATGTCCGCGATTTCTTCCGGCACCGAAATAAAGCCGCCTTTGGAAGTCTCATATGCGCGACGTTTGAGCCTACCTTTGATGTCGGTCACATCCTTACTGAACGCGGTCAACGGGACGCCTTCGGTTTTCAAGTGCTCTCGGAAAACGCTCTTCAATTCGGGCGGCACATGTTCCGAGATGAATGACTGCGGTGAGAAAGTAGCTTTCTGAGATCGTAGTTCTGTTTGAAGCGCCTCGTAGATTTCGCTCTTCACCACCGAGTCAGCAACGGAGTTACTGAGGAATTCGAGCGTTGAGTCAAAGAACCGTTGTGTAGCCACGCGAGGCGCAACTTCCATCGAGCATCCGAGGAAAGACATCCAGTAAGCAGCAACATCGCCGCTTGAAAGGACGTTCAACTGGTCGTCACAAACAGTTGCGCGGAAGTCATCGTCTCCCTTGCCGGTACGAACGAACATCGCAGCCTTGAACAGCTTCGTTCCGTCTGTCAGAAAAAGATCGTCCAACATGTTCATCGTAAAAGTCTTTTTGCCTTCCACGCCTATAGGGTGAAGCTGTGCGCCATTTTCTCGCTCGAGCTTCATAAAGATCATCGCGGCACGACCTCCAGCAACAGCATCAACGGTGCAAAGTAGGCCGGCAGAGGCAGTACCATTTTGTCGATCAAACAACTGATTCGCTAAATCTCTTGAAGCCGCTATGAAACTCTCTGACTTGCAGTCGCTCTTTGTGAGTTCGCGAACATATCCCGGTAACGGGGAAGTAGGGGCATCTTGAAACTGGATCGCGTACGCATACTTGGAGTTGATCACCCGAGTGAGCTTCTTCTGCAAGTGGTATTTATGCTGGTCGGTAACATCGGTTTCGAGGTCAGATAGGTTGGGCCTCACTGAACTCTTCTTGATGTTTCTCGGAACCTCATGGAAGATGACGCGCCGGATTATAAGAGTCGCAAGATCATCGCTAGTTATCACGCTGAACGTTCTCTTTCCGGGGGAAGGAAGGAAGCTAATCCTATCCTTCACGGTTCCGCCAGCGCAAGCGATTACCCGGACGCTCGGTCAATCCTATTCATGATCCGCTCCGCCAACTGAATCGCGCTCCCGATCAAAGATACATTCCGAGTGTCACGCAGGTCTTCGAGAGTTTTCAAAAGCCGCGTGATCTGAATCGCGCCAACGATTGCCGGCACGCGCTTGCCCCCCTCTTCCACGAACCCAGGCTATCATATTCGCCTTTTGTTCGCCAACAGATCTTTGAACCCAAAGATTTCGCGACCTGTATGTCGGCTACGCAACTTATGTATATTACTTATTGATCTGGAGCCCGTTAAAGTGGAAAACGATGACGAATGCGAAAAACACAACGTTGGTGCTTCAGAAGGCGGGAAGAATTGATGCAAAAACGAACACCCGAAAAAAGTGGGGTGATCGATGCATAGATTCTGGCTACCAGATTTTCCCCGATGTTCTACTGAAGTGCCAACGCTACCTGGGGCTCGAAGCAATCGATATCGTCATCTTGCTCAATATCACCATGCAGTGGTGGCAGCACGATCAGCTTCCATACCCACGGCCTTCGTTTATCGCCAAGAGGATGGAAATCAGCACTCGCACGGTGGAGCGCCGCATCGCTCGGATGCAGAAGCAAGGATTGCTCCTGCGTAAACCATCCGAAGAAGAGCGGGGCAAAACGGTTCGGAAATTCGATCTGTCCGGCTTAATCGCAGAACTCACGAAGTATGCGGAAGGCAGTTTGGCCGAACGGGGAATGTTGGAGGAAAGTCCGCATGATCAGTGAGTTGGGTGGGCTGATTTCCGAAATTGTAAAGTACGGCTGGCCGCCAGTTCTCGTGGCGGCGGTCTTGTATATCGTCTTGCGCGGCGAACTAAATTTTCGGTATCCGCGCAAGTAAATCATAATCATAAGGAGGCCAAAATGGCTGATTACAGAATCGAACCAGATGGTTTGGTCGTTGTTTTTCTCAGCGATCGGGCTACCCGAAGAGCATCAGGGCCAAACCCGAGGGTTGGTGCGCGGCTCGCCTTTCGGTCACCATCCGAAACAGCGCAGTTCGTTCGAGCTGCGGAGTCTGAAGGCTTCATTTTTGAAGGCAAAGAGTTCTTGGCGCTGGCTTCATAACCGGAAATCAAGATGGCGAAATCCAAGATTCCAAGAAACTACACGTCAAAACAAATGGGGGATGCCTGCGAAATGCTCGTGGCCGGTGAGGTCACGCTCGCAGGCGTTCCTGCTTTTACTGTGCCCACCAACTGGCCGCACTATGACGTAATCGCTCAGCCGAAGGATAAGACGCCTCAGAGGATTTATGTGCGGTCTAGAACATTTAAGCGCGGCGGCGACACAGCGGTAGATTTCGATTCCACCGCACAATTTGACTGGTGGGGAATCGTTATTCTGCCGGGCGCGGATCAGCTCGTGCGGAGAATCTTTATCGTCCCGAAAGATGTAGCCGAGGTCCGCGCAAAGAGGAATGCCCCCGGTACAAAGTGGGGCCATTACCGATATGTGCGCCAAGACAAAGTCGCCGAAACGTTCCCCGAATACGAGAACAACTTTTGCCTTTCCCCGACGGGCAGGCCGTTCGCCCCCGCCCCGCAGACCTGCGCACCCCAAAATTCAGCACCAACTTCGGTGCAGTCCTCATCCAACTAGTGAGTGCCTGTGTCTCATTGGCACCAAGAAAGGCTCCGCTCAAAATGGCGAAAAAGACAGTAGAGTTCGAAGCTCACAAGGTCGTTAAACAGGAAAAGGAAATCAGCTTTACCAAAAAAGACGGTACGCCAGTGGACTTCGAGGCGAAGGTTCCCACGAAAGTTCCAGTGCACGTGAAGTTCAAGGCCAACGTAGACAAGAAAGACTAAGCCGCGAAGTAAGCTAGGCGCCGAAAAAATCTCGCCTCGGCGTATCGCAGCGCCGGGGAGGGTCGTTTGTTGCTCCAAATCTTACGTGTATCTGCGACCCCTATTGCCGCTGGGTTGTAACTTTCTCCTGCCTGCTTGCTGTGGTGACTGCCGTTACCCAGCCCCGATTCCGTCGTTCTCAAACCCTTGACTACGCGGTCTTTTAACCACCGGCAACTTTTCTCTATTTCGAATTCTTCGGGTTCCTCGGGTGCTTCGGTGTTCTGAGCCGAAGTCTTTTCTCTTTCGATTTTCCTCCACTCAACCCGCGCCTTTCACAACCGGCGTTATTCCAGCGGTGCTCCCTGTCAAGGGTCTTCGATAAACGCGGACTGAACGCGCCCTTGACAGGTCCGCGCCGCTGAACGCCTTCAAAACCGTCGCGGGTTTTCGCGAAGAAAAAATTGTTTTGAAGGAGAACAAGACAATGCAAAACACTACCGAGAGAAAAGATGTCTACACTCGCATCACAGCTCAGATTGTTGAGCACTTGGAGAAGGGTGTACGCCCTTGGATTCGTCCTTGGAACGCTGAGCACGCTGCCGGCAGAATTACGCGCCCATTGCGTCACAACGGCCAACCCTATTCAGGAATCAATGTCCTTTCGCTCTGGATGTCTGCTCTCAGTCAGAACTTTGCAGCCCCGATCTGGATGACGTACCGCCAGGCCAAGGAAATGAATGCTCATGTTCGCAAAGGCGAAAAAGGCTCGCTCGTCGTATACGCCAACGCCATTACGCGCACCGAGCACGACGAAAAGACGGGCGAAGACACCGAGCGCGAAATCCCATACATGAGGGGTTACACGGTTTTCAATGTCGAGCAGATTGAAGGCCTGCCGGAAATCTACTATGCGAAGGCTCTTCCCACACACGATCCCATAGCGCGCGTAGATCACGCAGAGACGTTTTTCAGCAGCTTGGGCGCAACAATTCGACATGGCGGAAACCGAGCGTATTACGCTCAGGAACTGGATTACGTTCAGATGCCGCCGTTCGAAGCTTTCCGAGATGCCGAGAGCTACTATGGGACACTCGCGCACGAATTGACACATTGGACAAAACACGAGCAGCGCCTCAACCGTGACTTTGGCCGCAAGCACTGGGGTGATGAAGGCTACGCCAGCGAAGAGCTTGTGGCGGAACTGGGATCTGCCTTTGTGTGTGCCGATCTTGAACTGCGCCAGGAGCCTCGCGACGAAAATGCAGCTTATATCGCGATCTGGTTAGAGGTTCTCAAGAATGACAACCGTGCCATTTTCGCAGCAGCCGCTCACGCGCAACGCGCCGCCGATTACCTCAATCAGAAAGCCGCCGCCGCGCAGGTTCCCGAGACCTGCGCGGCCTAATCCTTTTCTCCATTGACGTGTGGCGAGCCAACCGGCCAATGCAGGAAAGGCTCGACATCTATATTCACGTGCCCTTGTAGTTGAGCACCGGCCGTAGAGTGCGGATAACCTTCACCAGTTCTCGCTGCGCCTTGAGGACGGCACGAATGTCCTTGTACGCTGCAGGTGCCTCGTCCCTAAGCTTGCCAGTCAAACGGTAGTCGTACCAGACGCCTTCCATTTGACGCCGAAGATCGCGCTCGCTGAACCTGCTCCGTGCCGCCCCCCGGCTCAAGGCTCTGCCAGCGCCGTGAGCACTCGAACAAAGCGCCTCTTCGCAACCGCGCCCTTCTACGTGGAAGCTGGGACTACACATCGACCCAGGCAGCACTCCAGTCTGTCCCTGCTGGGCGGACATTGCGCCCTTGCGATGCACCCACAAACTGCGCTCGCCATGATGCTCAAGCGAGACATGATTGTGATCGCTTGCGATCATCGTCTCCCAACTGATGCTGCACCCCAAGGTGCGCTCCAGCACCTTGCCAGTCTCCTCTGCCATCGCCCTGCGGGAAGCGGCGGCGAATTGCCTGGCCCACAAGGCGTCGTGAAGGTACTCTTTGCCCGCATCCGATTCCGCATCGAGCGCGCGCAGGCGTCCTTCGAGCGGTTGCGCGCGTGCCAGATGATGATCGCGAATCACCTGTCCGAGCGCGCGCGATCCGCTATGCACCATCAGCCAGAGCCGGTTCTCTTCGTCCGCCTGCATCTCAAGGAAGTGATTTCCGCTACCGAGAGTCGCAAACTCGATCTCGCCCTCCTTTTGGCGAATTGACTCTAGGTGGGCATGACTGAGCCGATTGTTTGCTGTGTCCGCAGGTTGAGGAATAACCGCGTTCCGGTTGCGCCTACGCGAAGGTACAGCACGCCCAATTTCATTTAGCAGCTGCGCGGCAGTCTTCGGATTCTTCAGCACGGAGGCCTCCACGTCAGCAGCAACTGCCAGCATGCCGCATCCGATGTCGCCTCCCACTGCTTGTGGATAGATTAGGTGAGAGGTTGCGACAACGACCCCGATGCACACCTCAGCGGCAAGATGTACGTCGGGCATCACCGCAACTTGTTGAACATCCGGGGCGCGCCGGAGACGCTCAAGCGCCTCCGACACGTCTCGATCCATTGGAGCAGCAAGCCAGCTTCGGAGCGGAGCCTTCGACGAATCATTCATCGTCGCCTCTTTGCACCGAGACCGGCACAAACGACAGCTCTGGCGCTCGCTTTCTGGCGATCGCCATCGCCACCTCCGACCGCAGACGCGATGCATCGCTACGAAGCGCGCTCATCGCATCGACGACCGAATAGCCATCCTGAACAACGATATGGACCAGCAGGTGACCGCAATCCGGTCCCGGCGAAACCTCATCTACAAACAGATCGCAACCAATGCCAGCTACGCTTGAATCCGCGAGCGCGAGATTCAGCGCCCGCTGTACTTGCCGGCAGAACTGTTGTGTCTTCCGCTGTGCTTGGCGGCTGTCTGACCGATTGCCGGTTTCTTCTCCATAGAGAATCTCAGCGAAGTCCGCGTCCACGAACTCCGCCCCTTTACCTCGACGTTTTCTTCGTTTCACAAAGCTCCCTTTTGCGCGCACGCGCGCAGAGCCGGCAGGCGCACGAGTGCGCATACGGCTTCAACTAATAAGTTGAAAGATGGAGCCAACCCAGCCGACCGGCTGGATTAGACGGCGGCGAGTGGGCTCAACGTCATCGGGCTGTGTGCAATCGGCGACATAATTTCCTCCGCTGCTACGTTGAGTCTTGGGATTACAGGCGATTGAGTCGTCTGAATCTCAAGTACATTATCGCTATGTCCCTAATCTGGCGCAAGTCTGCTAATTGCCATAACTTTCAATGAGTTCACAGCAAGCGAGCACGCCCGATCCACCTCAAGGCAGGCTTATAATTGCCACCATCTGGGAACGAGCATCGGATAGTTTTCCCCGAGCTAAGCAAATCAACCTGGTGGAATTAGTAGAAATTCGCAAAAGGGGTGCACCGTGACGGATGAACCCAAAAGCGCTTTGATCGATAGATACAGAACCGCGATCTCTGTCTCGCTTTCGATACTGGGAGGAGTGCTTTTGCTCACATTCGGTTACTTCACAGACAAATCCCACCCTTTTATGTCGTTCATGCTGCTCCAGTTTGGTGGCCTTCTGGTGTTCAGCGCGGGCTATACAGCCTTCAGCGATTACTTTGTCCGGAAAAACTTCGAAGAGCAGGTGCGGGCGTCGATTGACTTTGTGCGTCTCGACCAGAGCATCAAGGATGCTGGGCTCGTGCGGTGGGTGGATCGATTCAACCAGGGGGATCTGGAAACAAGCCTGGGTACGTCCGCCTCAGTGCTGATGCTCGTGCTACGCAGTGATCACTTTTTCGACTCTGCGGGAGATGGATTGAGGGAGCGAATACAGCGAGGAGAGCTGAAGCTTACGGTGATGCTTCCAAATCCGCGAAATCGTGCTCTTATGCTCCTCATGGCCAAGAAATTCTCCAATCTGGATGGGCCGGAGGACCTCGCAAAGTCGATCCAGAAAGTAATCAATGTATGGCTGAGGAGCAAAATTTATGCGAGGTTGAGCGTCGACCGGCAGCAACAACTGATCGTGAAGTTGTTTGACAAATACCCTCTGTACTCAGCTTACCAATTCGACCAAAGAGAGCTATGGTACATTCCATACCACCACCGAGATAACCATCAACCAACGCCTGTCCTAGTGTTTGGTCGCGGATTCGAGCGAGCAGCGGTTTATCAGGACATCTGTGCGTTGCTAAACGAGTCGCCTGCATACGATTTGTCCCAGGAGTTGAAAATTCCAGAAAGCTATTTTGCGGAAATCTCAGTGCTATAAGCGTAAAGGCGACCACGGGACAATTTGGTATTCCAAGAACTACAAGCCTGGCGATTTTCACAGAGCGCTTGCTTGAGGAGGGCCGAAACGTTGAGCTCAGTGAAAGTTCCAAGCCGCAGAGAGATTGAAACGAGCATTGCGCAGGAATTTGCACGGTCTGTGGCTGCGAGCCCCGCGCTTGCCGAACTGGTCGAAAAGTTGTCAGCCTCGGCGCCAGTCCTGATTTTTGGTGGATTTGTGCGTGACCGGATTCATAACCTTGTCCATTGCGCTAAGCGAACATCGAGAGACATTGACCTAGTTTTATGCGGCAAACTGAGAGAAAGGCCCCAAAGGGTGGTCCGAAACAAATTCAGCGGATATCGCCGCCGGCTAGCCGATGATCTCACAGTTGATTATTGGGAACTGGACAAGACATATGCATTTCGTCGGGGAATATTCGAGCCGACTGTCAAGAATCTTCCTTTAACTACCGTCTATACGTTGAATGCCTGTGTCTTTGATCTTTTGAATCTGCGGTTGACCGAGCACAGGGCAATTTCGAGCATTGCGAAACGCGCTATCTCATTCAATTGCAAAGACTATCTCAACAAATTCCCCAAGTATCAGGCGTTTCGTGCGATCGACTTCGCGCACCGGTTGGATTACAGACTTGATGACGAGGTGAAATGCTTCGTGCGAAAGCAGATTCATAATTCAAAGCTTGAGCAGTTTGTCGACGCAGTCAAAATTCATCGGCGAGAGATCACAACGAAAGCGATCAAAGAGATGTTTGAGCGCTATTCATAAAAGGCGAGGGAAGTTCGGCGTCTCACCTTTGCCTCCCTTAATCACATGCGCGACTTAGGCTGGCTCCCAATTGAGAGTGCCAGTCACAGCTCTGCCAAGAATCGCATCAAAGCCGGGTTATCACGCCAGTGTCGCTTGCCGCGACCTGGGCTTAGTTTGTCGAGCTGAGCACGAAAACGCTCCGGCGTCAGATTCAGATATCGGTAAGTCGACCCCAGGCCAACTTGCCCGATGTAGGCCGAGAGAGCGGGAATCATCCTGTTTAGATCAGCACCGCGTTTGATCCACCCACTCAGTCGATGTACTGCAAATGTGTGTCTGAAGTCATGCAGCCGCGGCTGATACCGCGCGCCGTCATCCCGAGCAACGCCCGCCAGGCGACGCAGCCTCTGAAATGTCTGACACACGGCACGTTCTTTGAGAGGATTTCCTTGTTTAGTGAGAAAGAACTGCCGAGCATTCATCTCGACCTTTGGGTGATTCGTGGCGTGATATCTCTGCAGTACTCTGTACAGGTCTGGGCCAATTGGAATCTCCCTCGAACGATTGAAACGATTGGTGCGAAGGATGATCGCTCTCCGTTTGAAATCAACGTCCTCACGAAGAAGCCGGCGAGCCTCACCGACCAAGGCTCCCGTCCCATAGAGGAATAGCAAGAATGCTCGAAGAGTGCGCGCGTCGATTTTGCAGCCGCTCTCCTTCTGGGAGGATCGAATCGCAGAAAGCAGAAGACAAATCTGAGTCCGCGAGTAAATGTATGGAACAAACGTTGACGTAACCGGGGGACGCGGTGGAGGCATAGGCGCCGAGCGCAATGCGTCCCGCGCCACCCAGAACAAAAAGAAGTTACGGAGCAGGTTGTATTTGTGCTGCCACGTGACCGGCGACGTGCTTGGCCCATCGAGGAATGACGCAACTTTGCGCTCGGAGATTCTGCTCAGCTCCACATTGCCGGCATGTCTGCAGAATGCCGAAAGGGTCTGAATCCCCTTCGCATAATCGGCTCCGCCGAGGCGCTTCCCATCCACATAGACTTGAACCCCTTCGCGTAGTTTCATCGCACACCCGCCAGGCTGAAAGCCGCGACTTTACGCAGCGACCGGATGTCATATCGGGCGTAGATCCCTATTGACTTGATGTTGCGGTGACCGAGGAAATCGGCAATCTCTTGGAGAGATGCGCCTTTCTGAAGCAGGCGAGTGGCACATCCATGTCGAAGTGAGTGAGGGCCGACGTGTTCCAGTTGGATTCCTAACTTACGCATTCGCAGACCGACGATCTGCCACATGGGGCCAGGGCGAATGGGCCCATAAGGCGGATTCTTGGATATAAAAACGTGACGGCTGGAACACCTTTTCCTGCCTTTCTGGAGATACTGAATGATCGCTTCTCCGACTTCGTACTGAATCGGATATTGCTGAACTCCGCCTCGCTTGGCTCGCTTCACACTGAAGACTTCGTTGCGCCAATCGAAATCGCTTAGTTGCAGCCCCGATACTTCGCTGCTACGGAGCCCGTAGATCGCAAATAACAAGAGAACCGCTTTAGCGCGAAGATCACTCGGTGAAGACCCATCGGCCGAATCTATCAATCTACGAACCTCCGCCCATGTTGGAGCTTTGGGCCGGCCATCATATTTCGGCAGTCTCGGGCTGCGAATCCCCAGCGGGAGGCCCGGTGTACACCAACCTCGTAATTCTGCATATCTAAAGAAGGTCCGTAGGGCCTGGCATTGCGAGGCGATAGTTCGTATTGACCAACCCGCGGCACGTTTGCTCGCGACAAAATCGTCAACATGGCGCAAGGAAACGTGTTCAAGGTTCTCGTACCGTGCACCGAACCATTTAAGAAATCCAAACGCCCGAGAGCCATAGCCGCGCACTGTGTCCGGAGCCAGGCCACGAACGGAGCGCATCGCATCGATAAATTCTGCGATTACCCGATGAAAGCGATTCGGCGCTGGCGTTTCCAGTTGTCCATGGAAACGCAACCATCCCCGTGCGATGTGAACGAAGAGATTTGGTGACCCGGCAAGGCCCAACTTCCTTCGAAGCGGTCCCTCGTATGTTGCCCATGATTGCCCAGCGCTTTCGATCTCCCGTCGAGAGACCATGCGCATTGAATTCATGTTCATCAGGCGCACTATATGGATTAGATACGCCGCCGCAGATCTTACCGATTCTCGACGGTATCCCTGCTGCAATAGGTGTGAGAGGTATTGCTCCCGCTCTTTCAGCAAGGGAGCGGATTCATGGCGAAGTCTGACACTTGGCCAGGACGTTATGGTTTCGATCATGTGATGCATCCACCTTTCTACTGGTGGACGCATCTTACGGGAATACTCGCGAATCTGGGGACGATCGCACTGGTCTATCGCTCGTTGTCGAATCATCGCGATCTAGGTGCACCAGGACACTCAGATCTTCCGTGCCGCATTGGATAAGAAACTCCGCGGTCGAATCGAGTTCGTCGTGGAGTCGCGACGAGTCGGAGCGATCTGGGCTGGGAACGTAAACGATCATTCCTTGTCTTGCGCGAGTGAGTAGAACACGGTAGCCGTTGACGCGATACTTGTGTTTCTGGAAGTCTTTATTTGGCTTCCAAGTCTTTCCGTTAAAACTACGACTGAGCCACTCCGTGCCGTTCCAAAGGAGATCTTCTCCCCAGCAGACGCCAATCCAGTCGAGCTCCAACCCTTGAATCTCGAACTGAGTCGCTGCCACCTCAAGCTTGGAGGATGCTCGCACGTCGTTGCAATACTTGTGGTCGCAGCCTGGCTCTTCGCAAGCGTCGCGATCGAGAAACCATCTCTCCCACTCGAAGCGCTGGTGAAAATCAAACGAGGTCTCGAGTCCGTCTGCCCGCAACCTAGCTGTTCCAGTACTCGCGACCAAACCAGCCCGAGTCAGCCCCCTACGCTTTTCTCGAAGCCACTGGCGGGCACTGGAGATGTCTCTCGACAGTACGGGCGGGCTGGACATGTTTTCGGCAATGTCCCTTGCCGCCGCGCTATCGCCGCCGAGAACGGCATCTACCCACTTGGACATCTGGGTTGCCCTTATAGAGCGGTTGCTGACTCTCAAGTGAAAGTCGTCGATTGTCGAAATACGATCGGCCCGAGGGATGTGTTCCGAGAACAGGGAGAACGAACCACCGGACCTATCGTCCAGAACCTCGGGCGATGCATATATCTTCCAATCTTCAAAATCTCGAAGAGCGGCGCCCCACTCCGGTAGGCCGGCTTCACCGCGATTTATTTCTTGTCCCCCTCCAACCAGGCAAACCAGCACGCACCATCCCGCATGACGATTCATAACATCCATCATCATGTGGGCTTCTGACACTGCGGGTCGCTTAGCACGCTCGTTCTGGTCGGAATCCCAGGCTCTCTGAGCCTCGTCGAAGATAATGACTCTTTGTGCCGGCGTTGGAGCCTTGTCTTTGTAGTGATCATCCGCGAAACGATGAACGCTCTGGATAAATGCATGTACCGCTGTTTCGGCTGCTCTA